>FWWL01010381.1_pt1 | contig 10768 bp, 9 predicted proteins | sample 2228331 | NCBI WGS metagenome assembly FWWL01 (sample SAMEA103939775, study PRJEB20133) | metagenome
GGGTCGCTGTCGTTGCGCAGCACGCCGGGCATGCCCACCACCAGCGTTTGATCCTCGTTCGTGCTGTAGGCATCATCCTGTGCCAGCGGGGGATTGTTGGGCGGCAGCACGTCCACCCTCACAACGGCGAGGTTGGAGGGCACGTTGTCACTATCCCACACACGGTAGGAGAATTCGTCCATGCCCACAAAACCCGGCGTGGGCGTGTAGGTAATGGCGCCAGTGAGCGGATTGACGGAGGTGCTGCCATTGGAGGGCGGGTCAATCACCGTCACCGTGGAGGGGACGAGCGCGCCGTCAGGGTCGCTGTCGTTGGCCAGCACGTCAATCTCCACCGCTGTATTGACGGACGTGGTGGCATAGTCGTCCTCGGCAAGCGGCCCCCGCCCCCCCGCACCGCCGGGGACGAACCAGATGCTGCACAGCCCCTGATCGGTGTAAAAGGTGAGCGTTACATAGGTGATGTAGATCGCCAGATCTTGGAAGCGTAACGTTACATCGGTTGTGGTGGCGGCTGGGATAGAGGCATCGGTGATATCTGCAAAGAAGGGCGAGGACTGGTCGCCGCTCCATACCAGGTTGGTGAAAGGCAGGCGGATTTGGTCAATATTCCTGTTGGCGGGGGTCCATTCCAGGTACATGGCGGTGACCAGCACATCCGAGGTGGAAGTGTTGGTGATGGTCACCTTCAAGAACTTGTGAGAGGGAACATCTACTTCGCTGTATTCATAGACGATGGCGCAGGCCGCCAGCGCAGGCGTTGCCGGGCGAGCCAGCGCCCACGCAACGAGTGGGGTGAGGGCCATCAAGAGCCCCAACCCCCAACGCAGAGGAACGGGGAAGCGGCGCCGTTGAATGTCTTTGTTCATGAGGCCATCGGACTACTCCCGGGGGGTGATCTGAACCATGACAACGTTCCCGGCAGCGTCCTCAGCCTCTATGATAATCGGATCGGCGCCCACTGCAAGTGAGACTTCAAACACACCGCTGGCATCCACCTCCACCGGCTGACCAGCCACCGTGACGGTTGCCCCGGGCTCTGTCCTGCCGCGCACTGCGACCGTGCTCCCTACCAGCGGCGGTTCCAGCGGGCTGAGGATGGTGAGCAGCGGCGGGGTGACGTCCGGCTGCGGCTGCACTTCTAGCGGCTCGCCCTGCATGGCGATCACCTGCTCACCGGCGTTCACGGTGACCTCTTGTTCGGCCATGCGCACGGCGATCTGCCCCTCGTCGCAGGCGAAGTAGCTGGCCTCAGGGCTGAGCACCTGCACGGCGAAGGCCGTGCCGCGCACTGAGGCCGTAGAGGAGGGGGTGATCACTTCAAAAGTATCGCCCGTGCCCAGCAGGCGCAGCACGCGGTTGTAGATGTTGCCCGCCAGCACGTCCAGCCTGACATGGTAGGCGCGCCCACTAACCTGCAGGCGTGCCACCTCCAGCGTGGTGTTCTCGTAGAGTGTGATGGTGCTGCCATCCAGCAGGCGCAGCTCAGCGACTGCCCCCTTATCCAGCACGATGGTGTCACCGTCACGGACAGTGGTCGCCTCCCCCACCTGCAGCACCGTCTCCTCCGGCACGGCGATCATCACCAGCACCGTGCGCGCCTGATGTAGGGTGGCTTGTCCCTGCATCACCACCAGCGTTGCCTCGGCGCGCTGCGGCTGGGCGATGATCATCGTCAGCGTCAGCAGCACCCCTACGGCCACCAGCCCCCATTTCCACCAAGGGCGCATCATCTCCCCCGCTCCTCTCTGCCGCAGGATGGGTAAGGTGAGACGGCGGCGGGCGCTCACCACCGCCTCGGCGTCGCGAAGAAAGCGCAACAGCACCTCTCGCTCAAGGCCTACGTACTGGGCGATCTGGGTGACATCCTCCACGAAGCGGCGTGGGCACGGACGGCGGCAGAGGGCCAGCCGCGCCAGTTGCACGGCCTCCAGCCCCAGGTGAGCCGCCACCTGCTCCCAGTTCAGCCGATGCGCCTCCATGTATTGCTTCAGCAGCGCCGCTATCAACGTCTTGTTGCCGCCCGCTCGGCGGGCCATCTCTATCAGCAAGTGCTCATTCATCTCGCCTGATCCGCCGTCCTAGCCGTTTGAGTTTTTTGAGGAGGCGATCTTTGGCCCGCTTGACTTCGCGCCGCTGGGCAGCCTCATCCAGATGGGTGATGCCCAGCGCCTGCGCATAGGCGGCGCTGCGGCGCTCACCGCTGAGCATCAGCGCCAGCACCTGCTCATCCACCGCGCTGAGGTCCGCCCGCAGGGCCGCCACGATCTCATCAAAGGGCCGATCGGTGTACTCCTGCAATCGCTCCTCAAACGCATCGTCCTGTTCGGTATTCCGATCCGCAGGCGCAAGTGCGACACGCTGATCCTCCCAATCCACCAAACGGCCCTCGTGACGGCGCTGGCGGTCCAGTTGATTGAGCATGTCGTAACGGGCGGCCATGCGCAGGTAAGCGAACAGCGAGAGGCGGGCGGGGTCATACTGCTGCGGCCTGTTCTGATAAGCCAGCAGCAGGTCAATGGCCACCGTCTCGCGCAGGTGAGCGTCCTCTTGGGGGAAAGCTTCACTTAAAAATGCTACCAAATACGGCAGGGCGGCCTCGCACAGTTCCGCAAAGGCGGTGGGATCATGGGCCAGCACACGCCGGTGAATCTGCTCTTGCCACTCGTGCGCAGGCTCGCCGGATGCCATATCAGGGCTTGGGGCGGACGATGGCAGTAGTATCTATGCCTGCCCCGCTGGTGGGGCGGATGCCCACCAGGCGCACCGTGAGCGCCAACGTGCCGAACTCCAGCCGGTCGCCTTTGGCCAGCGGATGGCGCTCTCCGGGGGGCAGATAGACGCCGTTGACCCACGTGCCGTTGGTGCTGCCCAGGTCAATCAAGTGCAGGGCGTCTTTGGCCGGGATCAGGACGGCGTGCCAGCGCGATACGCCATGCTTCTCTGCCTCAAAGGGTGCCAGATTGCAGTCAGGCTGATAGCGGTAAGCCGGAGAGCCGCGCCCGATGGTCGCTAACCCCTTCACATCCACACCGATAACATTGGGGGGAGGCATGTGCACCTCAAAGATGATGCGCCATTGGCGCGCGTTATCCAGATGCTTGGGCAGCAGCGCATCCAGCGATTTGGCCAGCTCGGGCAGCTCGCGGCGTATCAGCTCCAACCGATCGGTCTCGTGGTCCTCCATGCACCCCCCTCTCCCATGTCCACGTCCAACAGAACCGCAAAGCGGGCGAAGGTTTCTTCAAACTGCCGAACTCAAGCAGAGGGCTGATCCTCTTTCTCCCTCGCATCGGAGGCGATGGGCAGGGTAAAGGTAAAGGTCGTCCCTTGCCCTGGTTGGCTCTTCTCCACCCAGATGCGCCCACCGTGCGCCTCTACAATGGCCTTGCAGACGGCCAACCCCAGCCCCGTGCCGCTGTAGGGGCGTGTGGGCGAGCCATCCACCTGAAAGAAGCGCTCAAAGACACGCTCGTGCAGCTCTTCAGGGATGCCGATGCCGGTATCACGTACTGAGATATACACCTTGTTCTCCGGCTGCGCCAGCCGAGCGCTCACCGCGATCTCTCCCCCTTCTGGCGTGAACTTGATGGCGTTGGAGATGAGGTTGTCCAACACCTGATAGACGGTCATGGGGTTGATGAACACATCGGGCAGGCCCTCTGCCACCTCCAGAGAGAAGCGCAGATTCTTCTGCGCCAGCACCGCTGCCGCCCCCTCGGCAATGCCGGCCAACAGAGCACCCACGCTGGTGGGGACGCGCCGCGTGACGATCTCATCGGTGGACTGTAGGGCGACAAAGTTGTCCACCAGCCACTTCAGCCGATCGGCTTGCTGGATCACGATCTGCAGGCTCTTACGGTGCTCCTCGGGGAACGTGTCGTCATCCATCATGAGGTCCACGTACCCGATGATGTACTGCAGGGGCGTGCGGAACTCATGCGCCACGTTCTGGATCATCTCGGCCTTTTCGCGGTCGGCTTCCTGCAACCTGCGGTAGAGGCGGGCGTTCTGCATGGCAATGGCGGCGAAGTCAGCGATGGCGGTCAAGAGCCGCTCATCGCGGCTGCTGAAATCTTTGCCCGCCTCGCGGTGGGTGGCTGCCAACACGCCGAACGCCTTGCCCGCATGGCTGAGCGGCACATAGAGGAGCGCCTCTACCATGTAGTCGGTCTTCACCTTGACGAGCTCGCCGGTGACGGTGCGGCTGGTGCGGAAAGGCTTGCCGCTCTCCAGCACACGGCTCACCAGTGGGTCGCTGGCAGGCAGGCGTATGTAGCGGATGCGCTCATCCTCTATGCCACGCTGAGCCACCAGAAAGAGCTCATCGGTATGCTCATCCACCAGCCAGATGGAGGCCCCGCCTGCATGGGTGAAGCGCATGGCCATCTCCAGCGCCTGATCCAGCACGGCGTCCACGTCCAGCTGGGCGGTGATGGCTTTGGCCAGCTGCGCCAGCGCATCGGCCAGATCGGCTTTCTGGCGCAGGTCTTGCGTGCGCGTTTTGGGCCCCTGCAGGACGCGCAGGACAAAGGTCAACTTGCCGAGTGAGAGCAGATCGCCGTCAGTGACGCGGTAGGGGGTGTCGGGGTGCATGCGCTGCCCGTTGAGCAGGGTGCCGTTGGTGCTGTGCATATCCAGCACAAAGAGGCCGGCATCTGTGCCCCACAGACGGAGGTGACGGCGCGAGACACCCTGCTCTACCGCACCATAGGGGCCCAGGTTCACAACGCCCGCCGCCTCGGCGCGCGATCCGAGCACCACCTCCCCGTTCACCTCTATCTCTGGGCTGTTGGAAGGATCGGCAGCCATCTCCAGGCGCAGGCGCCAGACAGGGCGCAGCTCATCTCCTTCCTTGGGGGGTGAGAGGGGGGATTTCTTGGTCATGGCTCTCCTCATGCTCCCGACTTCGCCAAGACCATTTTACTTGGGGCCGGACGTTACACAACCCGCGACACTACAAATATAGTTTACAACAGGCTTACAATTTGTAAACTGGGTAGAGAATCTTCCCCCACCTCTGGCCTTTGGCCGCCACATTGAACCGCCAGCACCTTTTCCGCCCCCAACCCTTGGTGTGAAATTCGCCCCCTTCTGCGTTATGATGAAGGCAGTGCACGGTGGCATCACCCTTTAGGGGGCGGTTATGGGCGCAGGGATGAAATGGGCGCGGGTGGGGGCGGCGCTGCTGGCCCTCCTGGGGGCAGGCTGCGTCCTGCAGACCCCCGTTCCTCCGCTTCCCCGCCCGGCAGTGGAAGAGCCGCCCGCTGCCAACACTATCACGGCGCAGAACGTGGCCTCCCTGCAGGAGCTGCGCCAATTTCCCGCCGCCATCGGGCCGGTGATGGCCAGCGCCTTTGAACCGCAGAGCCACCGCCTCGCCTCGCTAGGCCTGGACCGCGTGCTGCGCCTCTGGGATGCCGACAGCGGGCGCCTGCTCGCCGAACTGTATGAGCACAACGGCGCCGGCTGGGGGTTGGCCTACTCCCCTGACGGCTCGCGCCTCATCTCCGGCGGGCGCTCTGCCGGAGATGACATCCTCATTTGGGATACCGCCCGCGAGGAGCCAGGCGATCCCATCCGAGGGGTGAACCTCACCGGCTACGTGGTGTACGATATAGACTGGTCGCCCGACGGCACGCGCTTCGCTGTTGTCAGCCGTGGCAGCAGCCGCGTCTTCATCTTTCAGGTGGATGGCCTTAGCCTCACCCAGCGCAGGCCCTCAGGGCAATGGCTGTGGGCGGTAGCCTACGGCAGCGAGTGGTTGGCCGTCACCACCGAGATCGGCACCACCTACATCTACACCGCCGAAGGCTACGACCTGCGTAAGGAATTGAGCCACCCACAGCGCTACGCGGGCCGCGACCTGCAGTTCTCCCCCGATGAGACGCTGCTGGCCAACTGCTTTGTGGATGGGACGGTCTTCATCTGGCGCACCGAGGATTGGACGCCGGTGGTCAGTTTTCAGGCCCATGCCTTTGACGAGGAGGCGCTCGTTGAGGGCTGCCGTGAGGGGGCTTTCTCGCATGGGGGGGATGTGTACTTCAGCGTGGGCGATGACGGACGGCTGGCGGCTTGGGACCCCTACAGCGGCACCCTGCTTTTTGAGACGAACCTCGGGCAACCTGCGCTGTCCGTCAGCCTCTCCAGTGACGGCGTACTGCTGGCCGTCACCCTCTACGATGGGACGATCCGCATCTTCGGCCTGCCGCAGGTAGCGCAGCAGTAGGCCTACCCGCCGCGCAGGCGCTCCTCCACGGCGCGGCGGATGGCGCCGTTCTGTACGTAGTCAAAGTAGAAATACTCGCCCGGGCAGGTGGTGTAAGCGTAATCGCGGTGCCCTTGGATCAGCGCAGGCGGGATGTGGTAGGTGGCGCTCAACCACGCTGCCAGCGCCACAATGGCCTCCACCTGCGCCCGGCTGGGCGCTTGAAGGTCAAAGTCGCCCATCGCAGCGATGCTGATGTGCCCGCTGGGATCGTAATTGGTGCCTGTATCGCCCACAAACTGCACAGGCCGACCCTCGTAGATCACACCCTCGCGGTCTACCACATAATGGTAGGGGATATCCACCCAACCGCGCGTGTCTATGGCCCAGCTCTGCAGCGTCTGCATCCGCTGGATGGGGTCGCGCTCAAAGTAGGCGCCATCCATGTGGAGGGTGATGCGCTGCGGCGTGTGGGGGATGTATCCCTCACTTACCGGACGGGCACCCCATGCCGCGCGCGGCACCATGGGCGGCGCAGCAACCAATGCCGTGACCGCCGGCACGCCCTCCAGCGGCAGGCCCTCCGCGTTAAGCAGGGGCACGCTGGCCCCGTCGCCGCGCACAGCGCACAGCCAGGCGGCTACCCAACCACGCCTTCCGGCGTGCTCCACGTGAAACCAGGCGCCGTCGGCGCTGCGGCCTAGCACGGGCAACGCCGCCCCCGCCGGGACGCGCCCCAGTGCCCGGTAGCCCGTCCCCGGGCCGCTGCGCAGCATGAGCACATCGCTGGGGATGGCCACCACTGCAGAAGGTGAGGCGCTCGCCCCTTCCACCGGCACGCTGAGCAGGTCACCGGCAACGGTGGTGAACCATGCCGCTACCCATCCGATCTGATCTCGGTAGCGCACCTTGATCCAGTTACCTGCCTCGTTGCGGGCCAACACGGGCAGTGGCTCGCCGCGGGGTACGATGGCCAGCGTGGCGTATGCGGTGCCCGGCCCGGCGCGCAGGCGCAGCGCCTCATTCGGCGTGGCCACGATCCCCTCCTGCTGAGGGGCGCTCGCCAGCGCCGTCGCCAGCGGCAGCAAGGCCATGAGCACGCACGCCGCCAGGCGTAGCACTCGGATGTTCATGGGCGTTCCTCCCCTTCTCTCTTCCGCGCCAGCCACACAAACCCCGCCAGCACGATGATCCCCATCACCACCAGCGCTACGAACTTGTACAGCCGCGAGGGGATGAGCAGCGCCAGCCCTCCAAACGCCGCGCAGAAGGCGTAATAGCCGATCACGATCTGCCGCTGCGAGAGGCCCAAATCCAGCAGGCGGAAGTGTAGATGCCCTCGGTCACCCAGCGCCGGATTTTGCCCCCGCGCCAACCGTTGCATGATCTGCCACACCACGTCCAGCAGGGGCAGCCCCATCACCAGCAGGATGGCGGCCATCTTCGCCCCGCCGATGATGCTCAGCACCCCCAACGTAAAGCCGAGGAAGAACGCCCCCGACGAGCCGAGGAAAATACGCGCTGGATGGAAGTTGAAGGGCAAGAAGCCCAGCGTTGCCCCTAGCAGGGCAGCGGGCAGCAGTGCCACGCTGTGCTGGGGCGGCTGCAAGCGAAACGCCGCGTTGATGAAGAGCACCACGCAGGCCAGCGCCACCACACCCGTCGCCAACCCGTCTAGCCCGTCCAGCCAGTTGACGGTGTTCATCATCAGCCCCAGCCAGAAGAGGCTGACCGTCACTGTCACGAGGTACGGAAAGCGCGGCGTCTGCTCGCCAGTGAAGGGGTTGTTGATGTACTCAATGATGATGAGGAAGGCCACCGCCACCGCTGCCGCCATCAGCTGGGCGATGTACTGCGGCAGCGGCCCCAACTCCCGCCAGTCATCGTACAGGCCAACGAGGAAGATGAGCGTCGCCCCCACCAGCAGGCCCGTCAGGCGGATGACCTCTTTGGGGTCAAAGCGCTCAATGGCCAGCGTGGGCAGTGGTGCAGCGTCCAGCTGGCCGGGTGGCACCACAAAACATTGCGAGACCAACACTGCCCCCACAAAAGCGAGGTAAATGGGCACGCCACCGATGCGTGGGATGCGCCCCACGTGCTGGCGGCGACCGCCCGGCTCAGCCACCAGCCCCAGCCGCGCCCCTAGCAGGCGTGCCAGTGGCGTCAGCCCCAGCGAGAGGACAAAGGCCAGCGCAAAAGCGAGGATAAAGGTCGGTAGGGGTGTGGGCACGGCGCTACCCCGTCCCAAACTGGCGGTCGCCTGCATCGCCCAGGCCGGGCACGATGAAGCCGACCTCGTTTAGCCGCTCATCAATGGCCGCGATGTGGATGGGCACGTCGGGGTGATGTTCGCGCATGGCGCGGATGCCCTCCGGTGCGGCAATAAGCCCCACAAACTTGATGCGTCCCGCCCCCCACTGCTTGAGCAGGCTGGCCGTTGCCACCGCCGAGCCGCCCGTCGCCAGCATAGGGTCCAGGATGAGGCACACCTGCACGCGCGGTTCAACGGGCAGCTTGTTGTAGTACTCCACAGGCCGCAGGGTGCGCTCATCGCGGTACAGGCCGATGTGCCACACCTCCGCCGAAGGCATCATCTCCCACACGCCGTCCACCATACCCAATCCAGCGCGCAGGATGGGCACCAGCCCGATGCGCTCGCGCAGTTCGGCACCCTGCGCGATGCCCAACGGCGTCTCCACCGTTTTAGGCGCCAGCGCCAGGTCTTGGGTGGCTTCGTAGCAGAGCAGGATGGCCAGCTCGCGCACTAGCTGACGGAAGCGTGTGGGGTCGGTGCGCTTATCGCGCAGGAGGGTCAGTTTGTGCTGTACCAGCGGGTGTGTTGAGACGAACACCCCCTCTGTCATCATTCTCGTTGCTCCTTGTGTGCCCAGCAGGCCCTCCAGCGGGATTGTAAGGCAGCGCCAGGCTTCCCGCAAGGGGAAGAGGGTAGCGGATTACCGCAAGAGGGTCACAACCTCCCCACCAACTTGCGGAAGTGCTCGCCGCGCTCCTCAAAGTCGCGGTAGGCGTCAAAACTGGTGCAGCCGGGCGCCAGGAGGACCACATCGCCATCGGTGGCGAGGCGGGCGGCCAGCAGCACAGCCTCCTCCAGCGTGCTGACCTGCTCAATAGGCGTGGCCGTGCGGAACAACGCCCGCGCTGTGGCCATCACCTCGGCGATCATGCGCCCCGCCTCGCCAAAGGTGATGATGGCACGGCAGCGTTGCACGGCCAACGCGGCCAGCTCTTCCCAGGGCAGTTTTTTATCCCGCCCACCCAGCAGCAGGATCACCGGGTCGTCCTTGTAGGCCTCCAACGCTGCCATGACGCGCTCCGGCGCCGTGGCGATGGAATCGTTGACGAAGCGTACCCCCTGCCACTCACGCACGAGCTCCAGCCGGTGTGGCACCCCGCGGAAGGCAAGGATCGCCTGGCGCATCGCCTCGGTGGGCACGCCCGCCGCCCCCGCAATGGCGCAGGCGGCCAGCACATTCAGCACGTTGTGCGCCCCGCGCAGCGGAATCTCCCCCAGCAGGCACACTGGCTGCATGGGGTCGGTGAAGGTGGGGCGGCATACCAGCTTATCCCCCACCAGCCACGCCCCCACATCGGCGGGCACCTTGGCGCTGAAGGTGGCCAGTTCATGCCGCACGCGGGTGCGCAGCGAGTAGGCGGTGGGGTCGTCGTGCCCCAACACGGCCACATCGCCCACCACTTGATAATCCAGAATGTGCGCCTTGGCCTCTATATAGGCCTCCATCGTCTTGTGGCGGTCCAGATGGTTGGGGGTGATATTGAGGATGGCGGCGATGTGCGGGCTGGCTGTCATGATCTCCAGCTGGAAGGAGGAGAGCTCTATCACGGCCACATCGTTGGGCTTGATGTAAGGCAGGTCAGCAATGAGTGGGTTGCCGATGTTGCCGCCCACCCAGGGGAGCATCCCGGCGGCCTCCACCATCTTGCCGACCAGGGCGGTGGTGGTCGTTTTGCCCGCCGAGCCGGTGATGCCGATGACATGGCAAGGGCAACGCTCTATGAACAGCTGCGCATCATTGCTGAGGGGGATACCGCGCCGCAGCGCCTCCTGCACGATGGGCGCCTCGGTAGGCACGCCGCCGGAAAGGCAAACGAGCTCTGTGCCCTCCAGCAGGTCGGGGGGATGGCCACCCAGTGCGGTGCGGACGGTCAGCCCGCCGATCTCCCGGAGCGCATCAGCGAGCTGCTCGGCGGGGCGCAGGTCACTGGCGATGACCCGCGCGCCAATGCTGTGCAACCACTTGACCAGCGCGGTGCCCTGCCGCGCCAGCCCAAGGACGAGCACCTGCTTGCCGTTGAGGGGGTCACGCATACGCTCTCCTGAAGGGTGCCACCATGGAGCGATAAGCCGTGTGTAATGGTAACACGAAGGGAGAGGTTCTGCACGATCTACCCCCGCGCCGCTGGAGGTAAGCGGTTACGGCAGGTCGCTCACATCCCAGAGGATGATGGTGCCGTCCTCCGAAGCGGAGGCGAGCGTGCGCCCGTCCGGGCTGAAGGCTACGTTCAACACCATGTCGGCGT
>FWWL01004701.1_pt1 | contig 10767 bp, 8 predicted proteins | sample 2228331 | NCBI WGS metagenome assembly FWWL01 (sample SAMEA103939775, study PRJEB20133) | metagenome
GCCACCACCCGCACTCCCCGCTTGGAGGCCGCCTGCACCACCTCCACGTCCTCGTTGTACCCGATCTCGTCCGCCACGACGATCTCCGGGGAGTGGTTGGCGATGGCCTGGTAGAGCACCCAGGCCTGGTTCTTGGAGGGGGGGTCGGGCACCTGCATCCTCCGGGCGGGCCGGATCCCCGGGTGGGCGGTGAGCCCGTCCCCCCCGATCTCGTTGGAGGTGTCCACCACCACCACACGGGGCCCCCACCGCTCCGCCAGGATGCGCACGATGTCCCTGAGGAGGGTGGTCTTCCCCGTGCGGGGCGGCCCCACCACGAGGAGGCTTCCCTCGCTTTCCAGGAGGTAGGGCCTGAGGGGCTCCGCCACCCCCTCCACGAACTTCCCCACCCGGATGGTGATCCCCGTCATCTCCCCCAGGGCCGACTGAATGCGGGAGACCCGGTGGAGGGTGCCCTCGATCCCGGCCCGGTTATTCTCCTTGAACCCCCCCACCCGGTGCAGAACAAAGTCCAGGTCCTCCTTGCGCACCTCCCGCTCCGAGTAGAGGGTCTTGCCGTCCACGGTATAGGCCAGGCGGTACCCCAGGTCCATGGCGATCTCCTCGAGGCTTGCCCCGTACCCTTCCACCTCCCGCCTGACCCAGGGCGGGAGCTTCTCCATCAGCAGCGCAAACTCGTTTTCAAAGCCCTCTCTAAGCACAACCATAACTCACCTGTCCGAAAGTCCTGAGAGAAAACCCATGGCAACCCCCAGGGACAACCCCATGGGAGCTCCCATGAGGAGGGTCCATGCATCCCGGAAGACCTCTTCCAAAAGGAGCACCAGGGTTGCGGGGTCGGCCTTGCCCATCAGAAATGCCAGGGCGTAGAGAAGGGCCAAGGGCGGAACCGCCACCAAGGTGAGCCTGCCCAGGGCATAGCCCGCGAGGAGCCCCGTCCCCAGGTAAAGCCAGGTCTGGGGCTGGCTGAAGACCTCCCCCACCCGGCAAAGCCACTCCACCAAAGGCACCTGGGGAAGGCTGGGGCACATTCAGCCTCCTCGGAAGGCTCGGTAGGTGGCCAGCACCTTCTCCACATACCTCCGGGTGGAGGCGGGTATCTTCCCTGCCTTTACCGCCCCCAGCCCGGCGTTGTAAGCGGCCAGGGCCAGCCGCCAGTCCCGGGTGGCCTCCCAAAGCTCCCTCAAATGCTTGGCCGTGGCCCAGAGCGCCCAGTCGGGATGAGCCCGCCACTCCAGGGGGGCTCCCCCGGTGGTTCGGTGCCAGGTCCCGGGCATGAACTGGCCCAGGCCAAGCTCCCCGGCCTTACCGGGGACGGCGGGACAGTAGCCGCTTTCCACCCAGACGACCGCGGCCACCAGGTAGGGGTCCAGCCCCCAGGCCCGGGCGTACTTCCACGTCTTCGCCCAGAGGTCCTGGGGGACGTGGCCGCACGCGAAGGCCGCCCCCAGGAGGAGGACCAGGGAGGCCGCCCTCACCTCCCCTCCACCTCCCTCCCCAGGAGGGCCCGCACCGCCTTGAGCTCCCCGTACACCCCGGCCAGGAGGGCGAGGCCCACCCCGTAGAGGAAGACCACGAGCCCCGCCCCCACCCCGGCCCCGTCCAGCCGGAGGAGGGAGAGGAGGAAGAGCACGGCCCCCAAGACGGCCACTCCCTTGCCCAGATAGCTTCCCCATCGTTCCATCACCTTCCACCTCCTTTCGTGTACTCCCGGATGTAGAGCCGGTGCACCCAGTCCTCCACCGCGAAGGGCACCGCCCGGAGGAAGGCGAAGTAGAAGCGCTCCACCAGGGGTTCGGGTTTCGCTCCCTCCAGGGAGAGGCCCACGTAGCCCCGAAGGAGGCGGATGGCCTCCTTCCGGTCCACCACCACGAACTCCCCGTCCACCTGGGGGGCGAACCGCACCACGGCCCCCGCCAGGGCCAGGGAGGGGGCGTAGCTCCTCGGGTGGGTGAGGCCGCTATCCGTGGTGAGCAGGTACACCTTCACCCCTCCCTTCACCATCGCCTCTCTCAGGGCCTCCGCCAGGGGCTTCAGGTCCAGGACCGCCACCTGCACCAGGACCTCCCCCGTGGCCCGCCGCAACACCTCCGCCGCCTCCTCCGGGGTGTACGTTCCCTGGCCTAGGGCAGAGGAGGCCAGCGAGGCCAAGACCAGGACGCACCAGAACCTCCGCATCCCTCACCTCCACCGCTTCGCCGCAAAGCCTTTCCATGAGGACCCGCTCCGCCTCCTCCTTGGGGAGGGTGAGGACCTCGGGCACGGGCTCCTCCCGGTGAACCTTCTTCCACCACTCCACCACCCGGCACCAGCGCACCAGCGCCCAGTACCCGGCCCGGTCCGCCCCCTGGATGGCCTCGAGGGCCTCCCGGGTGAGGGAGAGGCGCACGGGCTCCCCCTCCAGCTCGCACCAGCCGAGCTTCACCCAGGCGGGCTCGGGGGTGGGGAAGCCCTCGGGGAGGCGGAGGTCCAGGCGGAGGGTCTCCGAGCCCCGGTAGTGCCGCTTGAACTCGGGCACCCGCCGGGTGAGGGCCTCCAGGTAGAGGAGGAGGCTTTCGGGCCTCGAGGGGTCCCGGCTCCAGGGGGCGGCCTCCCCTTCGGGCGAAGCGGAGGCGGGGAGGGAGACGGGCCCCCGCGTCCGGGGAAGGGGGAAGCCCGCCTCCTCCACCCGCGCCTCCCGCGCCTTCTTCCAGAGGCGGTGCAGGAGGTGTTCCTTCCGCCACATGCCGAAGAGGTTCATGCGGGCCGGAGGAGCGCCCTCCAGCAGGACCACCGCCTCCCCCTTGGGGGCGGTGCGCATCTCCTCCGGGGAGAGGAGGGGCCGGGCCACCTCCCGCTCCCCCACGGTTCGGCTCGTGGGGATGGGGAGAAGGCCCCTCCGGCTCACCCCCCGCACCTCCTGCATCACCGAGGTCTCCCCCAGGACCTCCGAGAGGCGGGCGGCGTCGTTGTCGGAGAGGCCGGAGAGGAAGTAGACCCGCTGGGCGAAGGTGCCCTCTATGGCCTCCCACTCCTCCCCGTAGACGGCCCGCCCCTGGTCCGTGTTCTGCACGGCGATGTGGTAGGCCACCCTCCGGGAGCGCATGGTGCCCAGGTTCTCCTTGATCCCGGGGAGGAAGCCGAAGTTGGGGAACTCGTCCCAGTAGACGCTCACGGGCACCTTGAGCCTGCCCCCGTTCCGGTTAGCGTGCTGGAGGGTCTTCAGGTCCACGATGCGCTTCAGGAGCTTGAGGAGCACGTACCCCGAGGCGTTGTCCCCGATGAGCTCCTGGGGCACGCCGATGTAGACCAGGCTGGGCTCGGAGAAAACCTTCGCCCAGGGGACCTCCATGGGCCCGGGCTCCGTGGCGGCGGCGAGGCCCGGGTCCAGCCAGATGGAGAGGCGGTTCCGGGCCCCGTTCAGGATCCCCGCCAGCTGGTCCTGCCGCATCTCCAGGAGGGTCTTGAGTTCCACCTGCAGGTAGGGCCGCACCTCCACGTAGGCCTTGAGCCCGGCCACCCCGTCCCCCAGGACCCGGTAGACGTGGGCCAGGGAGTACCGCCCCTCCACCCCCTCGGCGTGGATCAGGGCCTGGAGCAGGGTCCGCTCGAGGCCCGGGTAGAACTCCTTGGAGTCCGGGACCTTAGGGTTCCGGGGCACGAAGATCTCGGCGATGAGCTTGGCCTGGGTGATGTCCTCGGCCCCCTCCAGGAAGTTGATGCGGTAGGACCTTTCCCCCCACGGGGTGAAGGGGTAGACGGCCCGCCCGTGGTGGGCGTAGTAGGTCATGGCCTCCATGAGGCCTTCCCGGTCCGGGTACTTCAGGTCGTAGACGATGGCCGTCCACCCGTCCTTGGCGTCCAGGAGGAGGTTGGGCAGGTAGTACCCCGAGGTCTTCCCGTGCCCCGGCTTCCCCACCACCAGGGTGTGGGCCACCCGCTGGCCCTCGGAGACCCGGAGGGGCCTCTTCCCGAGCTGGCCGTACCAGCCCACGCCCTTGGGGTTGAGGTAGGGCTCGAGGTCCCTCTCCGTGGCCCACCGCCCCTGCCCCGGGAGTTTCCTGGGCCTCGCGGGGCTGTAGACGAAGGGGGCGAGGCCCCCCACGAACCCCAGGACCAGGACGAGCCGGAGGAGGTCGTAGTTGAGCCGGGCCGCCCAGAGCCGATTGAACTCGCCTCCGCACGGGGTGGCCACGTTGAGCATGCAGGCGGTGGCGAACTCCAGGCCCCTCGCCCCGGGCCTGCCCACGGCCTGGTCCCAGCCCGCCTCGGCCAGGGCGTTCGCCGCCTCGAGGGCCCCCCGCGCCCCCAGGTAGAAGACGAGGCCCAGGGTGGCGAGGAAGAGGAGGAACCCCAAAGCCCGAAGGGCCTTGAGGGGGCGTGGGGTCTCGAAGAGGGAAGCGGCCTCCACCTACCTCCTCCCCCGCGCCCGGGCGATCCACCTTCCTGGGGCCTTAGGGGCCAGGGGCCGGGCGCGAAGCGCCGCCAAGGCCTCCTCGCTCAGGCGGAACTCCACCCTGGGCAAGGGGTCCCTTTTGACCCACTTCGGTCCACGGTCAATCCAGCGCTTCACTCCTCATCACCTCCCTTCCTGTAAGCGCTCCTGTCAATCCACCTGCCCGGAGGCGGCCCCCCTGCGGGAAGGGTGGTGCCCGAGGGGGTCTCCGGGGGCCGCACCTCCTTGGCCCGGTCGGTCCACCTTCCCGGGGCCTCAGGGGCTCCCTTGTAGGAGGGGACCTCCCCGGGACCCGTGTAGCCCACGCTCTGCCCCACCCCGGGGGCGGGCCGCACCACGGCGGGCTCCACACCCTGACCGTACTCGGCCCGGTGCATGTACGGCACCCCCGTCCCGGGGGCCTGGACCTCCACCGTGCGCTGGTAGGCGGGAGGCACCTCCTGGCCCCCACCGCTTGCGGCTGAAGAGAAGCCTCCGCCGCCTGCGCCCGAGGGAAGGGCCCTCGAGGGCCCCCCAAGCCCCCGGCCCAGACTCCCCGCGGCCTGGCCCATCCCCTCCAGGGCGCTCGCGGCCCCGCCCATGGCCCTGCCCACGGCCTGGGTCGCCATCCCCGTGGCGTAGCTGACGGCCGCCGCCGTCACGGCCAGGGAAAGCCCACCGAAGAAGGTGGCCACCAGGCTGGAGAGATAGCCCGCGATGAGGAGGGCCGCCGCCATGCCTCCCACGGTCATCAGCAGGGTCTGGGCCCAGGCCTGGAACATGTCCACGAGCCCTTTGCCGATGCCCAGGACGAAGGTGCCCATCTGGCGCATTCCCTGGGCGATGGCCTCCTTGGTCATGGTTCCGCACGCCACGGGGGAGAGGAGGGCCTTGCCGTCCGGGGGGACGTTCCGGTAGTTGAGCTTCCCGTCCGTGTCCGCGAAGACCTCAAAGCCGCACACCCGGGGGTCCCACCCGTTCTGGACGGCCAGGTTCTGCAGGGTCTCGGCGAAGATGCGGCGGTTCTCCCGGAACTGCCCGGTGAGCTGTTCCACGGTGGTGTCCACGATCTCCTTGGCCTGGGAGACGATGTAGGCCGCCGGACGGGAGACCCCGAGCTCCATGCCCCCCCGCACCACGAAAGGCCCGACGGCCCCCATGATGAAGGCCCACACCACCACGGAAAGCCACCGCCCGAAAAGCTGGGGCCCGAGGCCGATGGGAAGGGCCAGGCTCCCCGCCACGATGGGCCAGAAGGCGGAGGCCAGCATGAACATGGTGCTGATGAGCACCGTGAGGACCATGGCGATGATGACGAAGGGAACGAGGAGGAGGGAGGCGGGGTTGAGAAGCTGGGCCGCCGCCCCGATGCCCGCGAGGATCTGCTGGGCCCAGTCGGGCATGTTCGTCCCGTCGTTCAGGCCCGTCCCCACGAGGTGGACGACGCCCGCCTCCACGATGGCCACGATGGTGAAGAGGGGGTTGATGACCGCCCCCAGGGCCTTGAGGTTGTTGGCGGCCTCCGTCATGGCGTCCGCGAGCTCCGTGCGGAAGGTGTTCGTGACGGCGTAGTACACGCCCTGCGTCCCGCCGAAGCTCTCGTCCAGGACCTCCCCGAACCAGAGGAACCCCCCCGCCAGGACCACCCGGGCCATGGCCCCCAGGACCTCCTCCAGGCTCCCGTAGTAGACCGCCCGGATCAGGCTCCAGATGAGGCCCACCACGATGAGGCTCCGCCCGATGGTGTAGGCCCCCGCCTGGAAGTCCCGGAGGCTCGCCTTGAAGAGGGCGATCCAGTCGTTGAGGTTGAGCATGGCGTTGAGGATGCCCGTGAGGAAGTCCCGAACCCCCTGGTCGATCTGTCCCCGGGGCGGCGGGGGCGGGTCCGCCAGGGCCAGGAGGAAGAGGAAGGGGAGGAGGGCGAGAAGCCTCGCGCCCCACCCCTTGGGAAGAAGGGCCCGCCTCACGGGCTACCCCCCGAGGGCGGCGGGGTGCCGCTTTGCGCTCTCCATTGCCGCGCGAGGATCTCCAGGGCCTCCCCCGCCGCCACGTACTTGGCCGAGGTCTTCTCCGCCTGGGAGGCCACCTGGCCCATGAGGGCCCGTAGCTGGTCCTCGGCGCTACGCTCCTGCTTCCTGATGAGCTCCACCAAGTTCTGGTTCACCTGGACCAGTTGCTCCACGGTCATGGCCTGCTGGGCGGCGAGGTTCTTCATCTCCTGCACGGCCCGGAAAGAGTCCTGGGCCTGCAGGCGGATGAGCTCGGCGAAGCCCTTCACCACCACCTCCGTCACCTCCCGGGTGGAGGGGGCGGTCTGGGCCTCGGAGATGAGCTCCTCCGTGATGCCGGGGTCCATCACGCCCCCCGAGCCGGAGCCGCTGGTGCCGCCCGAGCCGGAGGTGCCCCCGGAGCCCCCCGGGGTGTTCTGGGCCCCAAGGGCGCCTCCCGGGGAAGCGCTTTGCGCCCCCACCACGCTCGCCCCGGAAAGCCCCCCGGTGAGGGAGGCCCACCCCTTGGACACCGCCTCGGCGATGAAGTTCCAGGCGGCCCCCAGGGTGTCCCAGAGGTCCTGGAGGGTGCTCTCCAGGCTCAGGTTCTCCTGCTGGTTCTTCACGTTCTGGGCCACCCGGGACTGGTTCTCCAGGAGCTGGGCCGTGCGCTGGAGGTCGGCGAGGCTCTGGGTCGTGGCCTGGAAGCCCAGCTGGGGCACCACCCCGGAGATGAGCCGGGTCCACCACTCCGGGCCCCAGTAGAGGGGGTCGTCCCCGGGCTTCCAGGCGTCCAGTTCCCGCAACTGCTCCGCCCGCGCCCGGGCCAGGGCGTTCAGGATGGCGTTCTTCTGGCGGCGGATGTCGCTCATGAGGTCCGTCAGGGCCTGGTCCACCTGGTCCACCAGGGGGTTGAGCTGGTGGAGGCCAAGCCCCTTGCCCAGCCAGTCCAGGGCCAGCCCGGTGCCGTAGTAGATGGCCTGGTTCTTGAAGTCCTCCCACATGTCCCCGAGCTGGTTCCAGTAGTTGATGGCCTTCTTCACGGTCCGGTGGGCGGTGCACAGCCACCGTACCGAGGAGAGCTCGTAGAAGCCGATGAAGCGGCAGGCCTGGGCGATGAAGCCGTCCAGGTCCTCCATGAGGCCCTGGGCCTGGAGGTTCTGGCCCGAAAGCCCCGTCCCCTGGACCTGGAGGGCGAGGAGGGCGTAGGCCGTGCCCGTCTTCTCCCCGGTGTAGTCCACCTCCAGGCGAAGCGCCGTGGTGCCGCCAAAGCCCCCGGTGTCCCAGTACCGCTTCACCTGGAGGGAGGTGGTGCGGAAGACCTCCCGCCCCGAAGGAAGGGCCACACCCCTCACCTCGAGGACCCTCTCCCCCGGCTCGGGCTCCACCCGGGCCTCCACCACCAGGACCCGCCCCTCCGGGTAGGTCCCGGGCCTCGGGGAAAGCCACGCCACCCTCACCGCGAGGGCGGGGAGGAGGGCGAAGGCGAAGGTCAGCGAAGCGATCTTGGGGATCCAAGCCCTCATGCCCGCCCCTCCGCGAGGTCCACCACCGCCTTGAGGACATCCCCCCCGTACCTCTCCACCAAGGCCTTCCTCCGGGCCGCTTCCTCCTGGGCGCTGGTGAAGAGCCAGTAGTCGTAGGGCGTGGGCCACAGCTGGAGCACGTCCCCCTCCTTCCGGTCGTCTCGCACCGCCCACACCATCACCTCCCCGTAAAGCCCCTTGACGCCCCCCAAGGAATTCCACACGGCCATGGCCCGGTCGGAGAGGCCGAAGACTCTTCGCACGTGCTCCTCCTCCCCCTGCACCCGGAAGAGGAAGACCCAGGTGGTGTTCTGGAGAATCCTCCCCGCGCTCTCCCCGCTGTAGTCCTGGAGGCTTTGGGTGATGCTCCAAATCCCGCCACCCAGGTGCCGGAACCGGCGGTAGAGCTCCTCCACCAGGCTCGCGGCGTAGGGGTTCTTGAACACCTTCCAGGCCTCGTCCAGGACCACCAGGAGGTTCCGCTCCTCCCCCCGCTTCTTCCCCTCCTTCGCCCGCTTCCAGATGAGGTCGGCCATGAGCACCGTGCCCACCACGTCCAGGCCCTCGTAGGCGTCCAGGCCCTCGAGCTCGTAGCACACCACCCGGGCCGTGCTCACGGGGACGGAGGTGGGGCGGTCCACGAAACTGCCCATGGGGGAGTCCCCGGTCCAGGACTGGAGCCGGAGGGCGAGGCTTCGGGCCACCTCCTTCTCCGAGGGGGACACCCCCCGCCCCCCGATCTCGTCCAGGGTGAGGAGGGTCTTCACCAGGTCGGAGAGCCTGGCCCCGAGGTAGCGCTTCTCCTCGGTGCCGTCCTCCCTCAGGTCCACGGTGGTGGCCCGCTTGTAGGTCTGGTCTATGGCCGCCTCCAGGATGGCGTTCTCCACCGCCTCCTGGGTGGGGTCGCCCCCGGGGGGGACCATGGCCCGGAGGAGCTTCAGGAGGTCCCCCTTCTTCTCCGGGGTGGGCTCCACCTCCCCCTCCTCGAGGTCAAAGGGGTTGATGCTGGTGCCCGCCCCGGGGCGGATCTCCACCATGGCCCCGCCGAAGGCCTCCACCAGGGCCTGGTAGTTCTTGCCCCGGTCCAGGATGACCACGCTCGCCTTCTCGTCCCGCAAGAGCTCCGAGAGGAGGTACTGCACCGCGAAGGTCTTCCCCGAGCCCGAGCCCCCCACCACGATGCCGTTGTAGTTCCGCATCCGCTTGTCGAAGGGGTCCACGGAGACCAGGGCCCCCTGGCGGGTCCGGAAGAGGGCCACGGGCCTCGGGCTTCCCGTCCAGGCCCCTGTGGTGGGGAAGAAGTGGGCGGCGTTGGTCTCCAGGAGGTAGACCTTCTCCTCCGCCACGCCCCCGGAAAAGGGGGCCTGGGCCAGCCACGGGGCGAGGAGGCCGTTCCTGAGGACCCGGAAGGGGTTCCCCGGAACCTGGCTCAGGGTGCTCACCGCCTGGCTCACCCGCTCCTCCAGGGTCTCCCGGTCCCGCTCCAGGAGGACCAGGCTCGCCCCCACCTGGAAGATGTGGTCCCCCGTCTGGGAGACGTGGGTGATGGCCCCCTCCGTCTCCACCTGCCCCACCCGCACGTTGGGGTCCACGTAGGTCCCCGACTGGGAGGCGGAGTAGTACCGCCTCGCCCGGGCCTTGAGGGCCCGGATGGCGAGCTCGAAGGGCTCGTGGAGGAAGTCCATGACCAGGTAGAAGCGGTCCCCCCCGGCCTGGGCCAGCACGTCCCCCATCTCCGCGTAGGTCTCGTCCGGCACCGTGTAGAGGGAGAGGACCCCCGCCCACATCCCCCCCACGTAGAGGGCGTCCCGGTAGGAGTTGTCCACCTCACTCCGGGCGATCTGGGCCCGGAGGGTGGGGGGCCTGAGAGAAGGGATGCGGCGGATGGCCTCCCGGGGGTAGCGTTGCCAGGTCTGTTGGTACTGGGGCACCTCCGCAAGGGCCAGGGCGGGGTTGAAGTAGCGGTAGAGGACGGCGAAGAGCTCCTGGTCGCCCATGGGGAAGGCGAGGACGCGGTAGGCGGAAGCCGCGCGGATGATCCGGGTCCGCACCCGCTCCGCCTCCGCCACCACCTCCTTCCACTCCTCCGGGGTGAAGGGCACCCGGCGCCGCTTGTGCCGGGGCCTGCCCAGGAGGACGCTGAGGTAGACCCGCTTCTCCAGGACCTGCCCCTTCTGCCACCGCTCCCGCCAGGCCTCGTAGCGCCTTTCCTGCAGGAAGCGGGCCGTGGGGTGGGAGGGCTCGAGGCTCCGGTACCGCTCCACCCGGGCGAAGGGGGCCGGGGAGACCTCCACCACGAGCCGGGCCCGGCTTCCCTCGGGCACGCCGCTCCGAAGGATGGTCTTGATGACCCCCACCAGGCCCTCCATGTAGGCGGTGCTGGCGAAGAGGGTGGGCTGGAGCTCGAGCCTGACCCCCACCTCCACCCGCCCGTCGTTCAGAACCACGAGGCCGTCCTGGATCTCCCAGTACGGCAAGAGCGCGGTGAGGGAGTCCTCCCGCGCCCGGGAGAAGGGGCTACCTCTGGAAGCGCTCGTCATAGATCAGGGTAGTCGTGTCCTCGTCCCGCTCGGGGCGGTAGCGCTCCTTCTGGGTGAGCCAGGCGATTTCCTGCCAGAGGCTCGCCCCGGGGAAGCGCATCCGCAAGCGGTCGGAAAACTTCACCGCCAGAAAGCCCGCCACGCCCGCCAGCACCAGGCCCAGGGCCGGGTGCGGCAGGCTCCCGCCCACCTGGAGCCCCAGGGTCATGGCCACGGCCCCGAGGAAGAGTTGCCAGAGCTCGAGGCCGAGGAGCGTCAGGGGCTGGTAGAGCCGCCACACCCGGAGCCTGAGCATGGTT
>FWWL01010382.1_pt1 | contig 10767 bp, 10 predicted proteins | sample 2228331 | NCBI WGS metagenome assembly FWWL01 (sample SAMEA103939775, study PRJEB20133) | metagenome
GTTAAATCTTTATACCATCAAGAAAATTTTGATCCAGAATGGCATTTTAATCTCAAAAAATTTAAAAAAATTAGTAAATTAGCCAGTTTTTTTGCTAATAAAAATAAATTTGATCATTGGATTATTTCTTTAATTACCCTTTCTTTTTTAGGTAATGATGTTAAAATAAAATATTATGAGAATCTTAAAATTTAATCCTTGGACAATGACGAGTTTGCTTTTCTTTATTTTAACAATCTTTACTGCCTATCAGTATTTTAAAGAATATCAAAAAAATTTACCCTATAAAAAGGAACTGTATTTTATTGAAAAATCTCTTGAAAGAGCAAGAAAAGAAAATCTTGAATATCAAAAACAAGTTTTATCTTTAAAAGATCCCATGAGTTTAGAAAAAGAAAAAAAAGATAAATTTGGTGAGGCAGGAGAAGATGAAAAAGTAATTTTGGTTTCTGAGGAAATTTTAAGAAATTTAACTCTACCAATTTTTAAAAAATAGCCGGGATAGCTCAGGGGTAGAGCAATCGCTTCGTAAGCGAGAGGTCGCGGGTTCGAATCCCGCTCCCGGCTTATGAAAAAAATAATTATTCTAGTTTTAAGTGTATTTTTGATATTTTTTTTAATTGGAGTTTTCATATCCAAGAGCGCTACATCATATAGAAGTTTTACTATTAATAATACAGTATTTACTACTTCTACCACAACAGGTTCAAATATAATAAAAGATCTTCAGAACAATACTATAATAAGTGTTGCTATGGAATTCCAAAAAAAAATAGAACAAAATATAACTCAAATGACTCAAAATTTAACTTCTGATAACACTAAAACTATTTTTCAATACCGTGAAGAGCTATCCAGGGTTGCACAAAAATTTAATTTCTCTAATGATTTGCAAAAAGTTCAACCAGATCTTTTTATTAAATTGTCTAAAGAACTTTCTCAAATAAAACCACCTCCTGTTTTTTATTCTTTTCATTTAGATTTAATTAAAACTTATTATTCTATTGGAGTAGCTCTAAAAGAAATCGCAGAAACTAAAGATTTAAACGAAAAAATTTTATTGTATAATTATCTTAAAAGTATTGCAGGGCAGTTAAAATTTTAAAATGCAAAAAGTAACTGTAGTTTTTTATCTTATTATTTTCGTTAATTTGTATAGTTTTTATCCTGTTAATTTAGTTCTTGGACAATCATCTAATAACGGACAATCTGATACTAATTTAGATGTAATTAAAAATTTACAAAATATTATTGGTTCTTCACAATATTATGAAGCAGTACCGACTTTTGATGAAGAAGTATATAAACTTGGGCTACATGTTTTAAGGGCTCTTTTAGTGACTGGTGCATCTGTAGATTCTTTAAATGTTATTTTATCTAGAGAATTTCAGTTACTAAATTTATGGATTTCGCAGCTTTTAGAAAACCAAATAAATGACAAAATAACACAGATTTTTGTCGATACATTAAAAGAAACCACTTATGTAGATTATAGGGTGGAAGTAGAAAAGCTAATTGAATTAAGCAAAATAACAAATATTGATACTACATTACCCGGCGGTTCTAAAAGTTATAGAGAGTATATAGAAGAAGCGCGATATGCTGGAGCAATTTTAGCTTTACAAGAGTTGAGAGAAAAGTTGGGTCCTTGTTTAAATCCTCGTATACGTCAAAGTATATCAAATTACATAATTGCCCTTACTGAAAATTACCATTTAAATATTACTGCAGACAATATTTTAAAAAATGTTCCTAATTGTGAACCTAAAGAATTTTCAAATTCAACAGTATTTAAACCATCCTTTTTAGTTACTTTAATCCAGCCCTTTGGTTTATTAGCTCAAATTGCACAAGAACCAATAGAAACTAGTGAGCTCTCCCCTACAGTAATTATGCCGAAAATTCAAGATACAGAAGATACTGTGGAAGAAAGTAGTGTTATGTTTTTTATTAATAATTTATTTGCCGATAAAATACACCAAAAAGAAATAGAAAGAAAGCAAACTTTAGGAAGTATTAAACCTTTAGAAACTTGCGTCAAATATGATTTTTTAGATGATGGGACGGCAATATGTACACAATATAACACTATTGTTGACTTACTTCAATTACAAAAAACACTCCAGTCAGGTATTTTAACTAATGCGTCTCTTTTCTCAAATACAGAAGCGACAAAGATTTTTCCTATATTTAGTAATCAGCAAAATGTCTTTGTTAAATTAGGTTTAACAACATCAACTTTGACAAGATTTGAAGATATGGGAGCTAGTTTACCTCATAAAGATGCTATCAAATCAGCAATTGATCAATTATGTAAAAGTTATTTTCAAGGAAGTGAGAATATTGACACTTTTCTTAATTCTTATTTTACATGCCTACTAAAATTTAGAGATAATTTATCATCTTTAATAAGTGATGAATATAATAAAGTTAAAGGTATGTTCGATTTAGCGTTTTTTCAACAACGAAATAGTTATTTTAGTTTATTAAATGATAGCGATAGTATACTAAAAAAAGTGCAAAATGGCATGCCACAATCTTGTACGGGAGCATACGAAGATATCCAAAATATATATGAAGACGTCAAAGATAAATTGAATGAATATGAAAATCTTTTTAGAACCATTGATGCGATAAAAGGTGAAATACTAGCAATTAACATGAGTATGATAGATTTAAATCAAAGTTTGGACAACCTTAAAAATGCCATTAATTATACGTCATTTTCGGTTATTAATATTCTTAAACATTTTGTAAGACCGATCACAGATGTACAATATTTACCATTACTTCCTACTCTTTTAAGTGAATTAAAAAATGTTGAAAATAAAGTCGGTAATACAGACAGTGCAGAAGCATTAGAAGATCTTAGGAACAAAATAGAAGAAGTTTTAGATAGAGAAGCTACAATTGTTGAACAATTTAATAGAAAGTATTTCGACATATTATATAAACATAATATTTCAAGAACCAGAATTTTAAAAGACATTTATTTTTATAATGAAATTATACAAAGATTAAATGAGTATCAAAGACTTCTTGATAGCGGCGGTTGCATAAAGTATCAAAATGCGAATAGGAATTTATCTTCTTATAATGTGCAGAACAATATTATTAGCAGTGATAATATAACAACTCCAATTGTTAAATTTTTTAATTGGAAAAATTTATTAAATAATTTTTTAGGATCAAAATTAGTGGAAATACGTTTTAAACGATGAAAAAAACTGGTAATTTTTTAATAAATTATGTTTTTCTACTTTGTATTTATTTCATATTTATACCTCTTCATATAACTAATGCTGGTATACTAGATCCATTGATTAATGGTATCACGAATTTTGTTAGCGGAATAGGCAACGTATTGAATTTTATAGCCGAGAATATAGCAAAGGGGGTAGCTCAAGCATTTTTAGCTGTACTAAGTTTTATATGGTATATCATATCTTTTCTTATTTTTTATTTATTGTGGTTCATAAATAATTATCTTCTCGCTCCTGCTGTTAATGAAATTTCGAAATTAAATCCTTTTGGAGAAGGAACACCAGTTCTTATTGTTTGGAATATTTTGGTAAATCTTTCTTATATAATTTTAGTTTTCTCAACATTATTTGCTGGTTTTCAATGGCTTTTTGAAGATGACGATACAGCTAAAAAAACAATTTTCAATGTTATTATCGTTGCTTTTATAATTAATTTTTCTTTTGTTGTAGTGAAAGAGGCTTTTAATATCGTTGATTCTTTAGAAACTGGTTTAACAGGTGGGAATTCGAAACAAATAGGTACCCTAATAGTAGCTTCTTTATGGCAAACAGATCCTTTTAATGCTCTTAAAACAATAATTCAAACGAGTCAAATCACACAAAGTGGTGATGATTTTTTACAAAATATTATGTTTTACTTTACTGAAATTTTTGGTTATATGTTTGTAATTATTTGTTCTATTCTCATCACTATTATTATGATAATTACGACCTTGCTTTTTATAGCTAGATATTTTTGGATACTTATTCTTGCAGGTATTTCACCTCTAGCTTTTGTTAGTCTTACTTTCCCCAAATTTAAACAAGGTGTACTAGCTGAAACCTTTAAAGAGTTTAATTTTTGGGGAAATTGGGTAAGCTCTTTTATTCGATGGCTTATAATTATTCCTATATTTGTAATTTTAGTTATTCTAGGAATTGTTATTAAAGAAAATAGTTTTAAACAATTAGGTATGGTTGGCACAGGCAGTAATCCTGTTAAAGGTACTTTGGAATTCGTGATGACTTTACTTTTTTTAACTTTCTGGTATATTGTTTCTATACGATTTGCTTTTAATTTTTCTAAAAGTTTTGGTGGATTTGCTAAAGCAGTAATTACTGGTATTATGGTAGGTTTAGCCGGATTAGGTGCAAGAACTCTATTATCTCTTGGCTCGGGTATTGTTGGTAAAACATTATCAAAAACAGGCGGTTTTTTAACAGAAAAAGTAGCCCCTGGTGGACCTTTTGGAATTAAGAATTGGATAATTAATAGTGGTGTCAAAATACGCGAACAAGGTGAAGAAATGCTAAAAACAAGATACGAAGCTGTTACCCAAGCAATAAGAACAAAATTTAATGTTTTATTAGAACAACTGGAAACAACTACTAATTCTCAAGAAATAAATAAAATTTCTCAGCAAATGTTTAATTTATTAAAAAATGTTGAAAAAAATCCGTATATTTTGGGAAAATTAAATGAAGATATTGAAAAAATGAAAATTAGTGTTTTTGAAAAAATAATAACGAATCCAACAGCACTTCAGGCTTTAATACCTCTTATGGATCCACGAATTTCATCAGAAACAAGAAAAGCAATTGTTGATAAATTTAGTAAGTTATCAGGAGTAACAATTACAAAAATACTGTCTGATTCAAATCTTTTAAATATTCTTCCCTCAGTTTCTACTGATATTATGACTGCTTTCATTGATCAAGTTTCTGATAAAGTAAAAGAGGGCCATCATATTTTAAGAATATTAACTAGAGCTCGGGAGGCAAATAACCTTGATCCAGTTTTAAGTGCTATCAATAAAAACCCAGAACTTCAAAGAACTTTAGATAGAATTTCTAATAACTTAATCAGTGCTCTTTTAGAACCAAATATACAACAGAAAATAGACAAGTTAAAAGAGGTTACTGTTAATTTTACTCCTGAAGCATGGAGAAAGTTTGATGATTTTCGTGCTCTATTAAATGCTCGCGGTGTTGATGATCAGCATATTCAAAATACATTATTGCCTGAAATTATCAGAAGAAATCCTGAGGTTATTATTCCTGAAATTCAAAGATCTGCCCCAGGTAGTACAATGAGACAGTTTATAGCAAATTATAAAAAGTTCGATCAACAAAGTTTTCAAAATCTTTTAGGAATATTGAACCCACAACAAAGAAGAATTTTGGAAGCCATAATACAAAATCCTTGATAATACAATATTTTCTAAAATGGTACCGGAAAAAATTCTATATTTTATAGGAAGTAAAGAATATAATGAGATAATTGAAGATATAGGCAATTTTCTTGGAATTAATTGGGAGAATGAAAAAATGCCATCGATTATAAATTTGATTGATGATCTTATTAGATATAAAAAATTTGGTGATAAATTAAGACCAACTATTCAAAAATGGCTTAATTTTCTTGAAGAAGAAAAGATCGATGTTGTAGAAACGTATCTTCGAGATAAATATCAAGATTTTGCCGAAAATCTTTGGCAAGAGGCTGAAAAAGAAGAACGAGAAAAAATTACAGAAGAATTTGAAGAAAAAACTACAGAATTAACCTTTGAGGAAAAAGAAAAAAAATATTTGGACTTAATGAAAAGAATGTATAACCTTGAACCAAAACCTAAAAAACAAAAAGAAGAAGCAATTATTACAACTGAAGAAAAAGGTCTTGTTAATTCTATTCCCTCTAAAGAAACAGTAAAAGTAATGGAAATAACTAATAAAAATCAACCACAGGATCTAACCGTAAGTTGGAAAAAGATTGAAGAAAATACTGAACCAACATTACCGAAAGGAACTATTATCATCAAAAAAGGAGAAGACAAAGAAATAGAAAAAGGTGAAGAATTTTTAGATCTTTCTAGGTTATAATAAAAATATGGCTTTAAGGTTCGCTGTACCAAAGTTTATTACCATCGAAGACAGATTAGCAGGGCTTTTTACCTTTAGACAATTATTTGCTCTATTAGGAGCTTTTTTATTAACATTTTTTGTTTTTAGAATTAACCCATTAATCGGTATAATATTAGGCATTATTTTGTTTATTTTAGCTTTTGTACTTACTTTTATTTATATTAATGGTAAACCTATGGTATTTATTATTCCAAGTATTTTAGATTTTTTTATAAAGGGAGGAAAATATACCTGGAAAAGAATTGAAAGAATTGGTTACAAAGAAATAGAAATTCCAGAATCTGAGGAACCTGCAATTGAAGTACCTTTAATTAAAAAAAGAGAAAGGAAAATTAGTAGCGAAGAAGTGCCTATAGAAATTAAATATCCAGAAGTTGCTCCAAAGTTTCGAGAAAGAGTAGTTATTTCTTTAAGAAAGCCTCTTTCAGAACAAGTTGAGAAACTTAATAAATTAATTCATCGTCACTTAATCAATCCTAAAAACCCTTACCGTTTTTTTCCTTACATTAAATTTTATCGAGCCATAAAATGACTCAGCCGACTTATAGTTTAATTAAAATTAAAGATATCAAAAATGGAGTTATCGTGTTAGACAATGGAGGCTTAAGAACTATTCTTTCTGTCTCAGGTATAAATTTTCCCCTTCTTTCTGAACAAGAACAGGAAATTATTATGGGACAATTTAAAAATTTTCTTGATGGTTTAGATTTTCCAGTTGAAATTGTAGTCTTATCGCGTTTTGAAAATATGAATAACTATTTAAAAATTTTACACTTAAGATTAGAAGAAGAAAATGAACCCTTGATTAAGTTTCAATTAGAAGAATTTATTAGTTTTTTAGAAGATTATCTTGAAAATCATAAGATTATGAAAAAAATGTTTTTTATTGTTGTTCCTTATGAGACTGTTGAGGTATCTCTTGGACCATTAAAAGGCTTAAGAACATCTGAAGATACGGAAGAAACTTTTCAATCAAAACTAGAGCAATTAGAAACAAGAGTGTCGTATATTGTTGATTCTTTGACAAATATTGGTTTATCAATTCACAAATTAGAAGATCGAGAAATTATTGAGCTTTTATTTGAAGTGTATAATCCTAATCTTCGCTGGGGTCAAATTCCTAAACAAATTATTGAAAAACTAAGTGAACTAATATGATTAATATTCCTAAAATACCCTTTTTACAAAAAAAGAAGTTAGCACGAATTCCGGTTCAACAAGAAATTTCGACTTTTGAAAAAATCAAGGAATTAATCTCTCCACCAGGAGCCCAATTTTTTCTTGATTATTTCCAATTAGGAAATATGAATGGTCGAACACTTTTAATTTTAGATTATCCTTCCTATTTATTTTCTGGGTGGCTTGAAAAATTAATTAATTTGGATGAAGTGTTTAATTTAGTTCTTTATTTTTACCCCTTAGAAACTGCGGCTGTTTTAAAACAACTTGAAAAACAGTTAGCTAGGATCCAAGCCCAGATCTATGAAAGAGAAGAAAAAGGAAAAGTAAGATCACCGGAGCTAGAAACTGCCTATAAAAATGTTGAAGAATTAAGAGATTTATTAACACAAGCTCAAGAAAAAATGTTGCAGGTAGGTTTTTATATTACTCTCTTTACTAAAGATAAAAAAGAGTTAGACTTAAAAACAACAAAAGTTTCAAAAATTTTAGAAAGTTCTTTAGTAACAACAAAATCAATAATGTTTCAACAAAAAGAAGGTTTTCTTGCTACTTTACCTTTAGCATTGGACGAAGTAAAAACAAATTATCATCTTAATTCTTTAACCGCTTCTTCCTTCTTTCCTTTTATATCTTCTGAATTACTGGATGATTCAGGAATATTTTTTGGTATCAACTTACAAAGTGCTGGTATTGTCATTGTAGATAGATGGAAATATGAAAACCCTCATATGATTATTTTAGCAAGATCGGGTGCGGGTAAATCCTATACTGCAAAATTAGAAGTTATGAGGAACTTAATGATGGGTACTGATGTTTTTATTATTGATCCAGAAAATGAGTATCAAAATATTGCTGAATTATACAATGGCTCTTTTATATCTCTTTCATTAAACTCTGAAAATAATTTCAATCCATTTGATTTACCACCTGTTTTAGAAAATGAAGAGCCCATTGATGTTTATAAGGAACACGTAGCTGATTTAATAAATTTTTGTCAACTCATCATTGGAGAAAAATTGTCACCAGAAGATTTAGCACTTTTAGACCAAGCCATTAATCAAACATATGCTTCTTTTAATATCCTACCAGATCGGGATTTTTCACAAATTAGCATTTTTCCAACCTTAAATGATTTAGAAAAAATTCTAATGAGTATGACTGGGGGGGGAAAAATTGCTAGTAAATTTTATTCTTATACCCAAGGTAATTTTAGCGGTTTTGTAAACAAACCAACGACAGTCCAGTTAAATAAAAGGGTTGTTATTTTTGGTTTAAAAGATTTACCTGAAATTTTAAGATCTATAGGAATGTTTTTAGTTTTAACATATATTTTGAATCGTGTCCGAAGGGACATCAGAAAAAGATTAGTTATTATTGATGAAGCTTGGTGGATTATAAAACAACCTTTTGGTGCTGAATTTTTACTGAATGCTATTAAAAGAGGTAGAAAATATAATTTAGCTTTAACTAATATCACGCAAGATGTTGAAGATTTTTTAAATTCACCCTATGGTAAACCAATTATTACGAACTCAGCATTGGCATTTTTAATGAAACAATCACCAGCAACTATTGATCTTTGTAGCCAAATATTCACTTTATCTCAAGGAGAAAAGCAATTTTTATTGCAAGCTGAGAGAGGTGAAGGTCTTATATTAATCGGACAAAAAAAAGTGCCAATTTATATTTTAGCATCTTATGCTGAAGATCAAATTATTAGAACCAGGCCCGAACAATTAATGGCTTTAAAAAAAGCAAAAGAGACATCAGAAAAATGAAAAAATTGTTTTTAATCATCGTAATCTCAGGATTGTTTTATAACGAAATTTTAGCACAAACTGATTTGAAGGTGATCCCATATTTTAGTATAAAAAAGGTATATGGCGGGTTAATGATCGGTGTAGAAATTTTAAATATTAACTCTAATAATTCTTTGCCCACGGTAGGTTATCAGTATGAATGGATTTTCCCTGATATTTCTTTAATACCTAGGAAATCCTATTCTAATACCACTTTTGTTTCACTACAAAATTCTTTCAATTCTTTATTTATTCTATTAAAAACCAGTAAATTTTTAGGAAAGGAAGTTTATGAAATGAAAGAAAGGTTAACTATAAAACCTCCGAAAGTGAAAATTGTTCGCAAACACAACAATATCTTGATGCCATTATCAGGTATAGTACAAAAAAATGACATATTAAGTGTTGTGGTACAAAATTTTTCATCTACAAATTTGCAATATTTTTGGGATTTTAATGGTATGTTTGTGTCAAACAATAAAGAAATATCTGTGTCTATGTTAAAAGGATCACAGGGGTTACTTAAAGTAAGAGTATTCGGTTTCTTACCCAGAGATATAGATGTAGATTATCAAAATATTACAATTCAATAACAATGTCTTTTTTTACACCTCCAAGCCAATTAATTAAATGTACTGACCTTGCTTCGTGTTTTCAAGGTCTTTATAATTTTGGTTTTACTATTTTATTAGCTGTCTGTCTTCTAATATTTGTTTATGGTGCTTTCGAATATATGTTGTCTAGTGCTGGTATTTTTGATAAAGAAAAAGGTAAAAAGAAAATGTTTAATGCAATAATTGTTCCTATCATTGTTTTAATTATTCCAGTAATTTTAAATCTTATTAACCCATATATTTTTCAAGCAAAATTACAAATTCCTGTAATAAAAGTTAAAGTACCAGAAATATATTATGCTGAAGGTACACATGCTAATCCTACTAATATTTCTCAAGCTGGTTATGTACCAGCTTCTCTAAATCCTGTGTTAAAATCAGTTTTAGATAAGGAATTGGGCTGTGTTGATGTTTTGGATAAATTGGAATATGCTACTTGTACCCCAGGCTATATCGAAAGTATAATTGTAAAAAGAAAAAGTCGTTATGCAATTTTATGTTCTTCTAAAACTAAGAGATTCTTAGCATATGTTAGAATAAATGTTGGCAGACCAGGTTCCGAAACTCCTCTTGGTACATTTGATATAAGATTTAAAACTTTTAATAGAGACGGTTATTGGAGTAATATTGATGGATCTTATATGGGTAAAATACTTTTGTACTTTAAAGAAGGAGGGTATTTGGTTCATGCAGGTTATGATGAAAAAGGCATATTATATGAAACCCTAGGATGTATTAGAATGTTTGAAGCAGATCTTGGAGCAATGTATCCTTATATTAATACACCTATAAGCGACAATGCTTTTGGTGCTGGGATAAATAAACCCCAAAATCAAAAACCTTTTCCTAATAAACCAAATACGCAAATTATTATTACCGATGATCCAACTAAATATTGTCCAAATGATTATGGTATGTTTTAATGTATTCAAGATGGACATTTATTTAAAAATATTTATTTAAAAATAATATTAGTATAATGTTTAATACAAAAATAATTATTGGATT
>FWWL01010384.1_pt1 | contig 10765 bp, 9 predicted proteins | sample 2228331 | NCBI WGS metagenome assembly FWWL01 (sample SAMEA103939775, study PRJEB20133) | metagenome
TCCTTCTTTCTTTTACAGCTTCCGACAAAAGAAAGAAGATATAAATTTTAAGTCACTTTTTTACAAAAAGTGATAACTTTTAGATGAAAAGTGACATTTCTATTTAAATGAAAAGTTTGACATTTTAATTTAATTGACACAGATTTAATTTGTAAAAACTGGATAAAATTAATAAAGTATTTTATAATCTAAAATAGCTGGAGAGTAACACTATGTCAGAATTTGAGAAAGAAAATAAGAATTTGTTGTGGATTAATGCTGACTTATTACATGAACAGTTTTATGAAGATAGTGTTGAATCTATTTTATCAGATTTCGTAGAAAACCATGTTGATATGAATAGATTTGTAAGCAAGTATAAAAACGATATTAAAGGGCAACCTGCGATACACCCTGCTGTAATGCTTAAAGTTATATTGTATTCATTTATTAAAGGTATTACTTCTACGAGGGAAATGGAAAAGTTAACAAAGAAAAGTTTGGCATATAAATATTTAAGTTGCGGTATTGAGATTGACCATACAACTATAGCAAAATTTATTTCAAAGTTCAGGGAAGAGATAGAAAATATCTTGTCAGAAGTTTTGTTTATTTTCGAACAACTGAATTTTATAGATTGGAGTTTAATAATAAGTGATGAATTAGAAATTTCGTCTGATATCCAGAAAAAATTGATATTAAATAAAAAAGATGTAGAAAGAGAGCTTGAACAATATCGTAAATTTGCTAAAAATTTTATGGAAAGAAATCAAAAACTTTCAACTAAAAACTATAATAAAAAGAAAGAATTAGAAAAAGAAAGGATGAAGAAACAAAAGGAGAAATTTGAAAATGGTTTAAGGGAGCTTGAAAATTATAAACGAAGTCTTGCAAAAGAGAAAAATTATAGAAAGTAAGTTTTATACTATTGAATTTAATTAAAGGTAATCATCCGATTTTTTGACATAATCTTAGATCTATTTTAACTTATTTACTAAAGAGTAATTATTAAGTTCCGATATTCTTAAAAGAGTAATTATATGATAACAGAAGAATTATATAGTGAAGAAAGAGAAATTATCAAACATATTATGCTTTTTTGTTCAAATGGTATAAGTGGTATTTTAAGAGATAGGGATATTAAATTTAACGTGAAATTTGGAACTTATAAGGATGGACAGATATATTTTTCAAAAGTGGAATGTAATAGAGATGGGGTTTCTCTTGAAGACTATAGAATGAGGCCTCTTGATGCCGAAGTAGTTTTCGGGGCAAATGTATTTTTATTTGATGCAATTCCTACTTCTGATAAGTCAATATCTTTACCAGATGCTATTAAATCTCACCCAAAGAGAAAAACTGTTAGAATAAAAGTTGCTGGTAATCCTTTTATACCTAAGTTATATGCTCAAATTGCTCTTAAAGTTGTTGATCCTTCTATTCAGGATGAGGAGTTAGCAAGAAAAATTCACTTGATTATAAGTACTATAGAAAGTACTCTTATGCGTTCTGAAAATTATGATATTGCAAAAATCACCCTCTTTGACGGAACTGAAAAAAATCCAATTATTCAATTGATAAAAAAATATCAAAAACCATTTGTAGTTTTTGATACTACAAATTTTTCTTTAAAAGATGAGAGTGTTCTGACATATCAAGATTATATAAAATTTATGAATGAGGCAGGTCTTGATAGTAAGGCTATTTTAGCTCAGCTTGATAAGATGAAAGAATTTTATAAAACTCATAAAATAAGAAGTGAGGCAACAGTTCCTCTGATTTTTGAAGAAGAAGTTATAGGAATAATAAAAGTAGTTTCTCTAAAAGAGGTTATGAATAAAACTCATGTTATTAGACTTAAACAACTCGCATTAAAAGCGGTTGATGATTTATTTACAAAATGTGCTTTTGAAATTGTTTCTAAAGAGCCACAAACTATTGTTGATCTTGGGGTAAATGGGGCAAAGTTGATTATAAGTCAGCCAGATTTTTATAAATATCTAAGGCTAATGAAAAGAATATATATACAGCTTATTTTCTCTGATGAAACTGTTATTAAAACTATGGCAACAGTTGTTAATATATATGATCCTACTCTTGAAGGATATATGGTTATTGGGATTAAATTTTCTGTCAATATGGATTGGAAGGATAAGAATAAACTTGAGGAATTTATCCAGAGTGTAGTGAGACTTCAGGATAAAGGAGATGTTATTGCTATTTAAAAAAGTATGTTCTTTTATAGATCATAATAGGTATTATATAGTTTTATTTTTTCTTGCCTTTTTTAATTTATTTTTCTTCCTTGATAAACTTCCCGTTTTTAGCTGGGATGAAGCAAGACATGGAATTTCTGCTTATGAAATGATAAAATCAAAAAACTATATTTCACATACTTATTTTATATCAAACGGATTACTGGAATTTAAAGCCGCCTCTTGGGTTCTGGTTTATTGCATTAGCTTATAAAATTTTTGGTTTTAATATTTTTGGTTTGAGATTTTTTTCAGCTTTTTTAGCTTTTATTTCTATTTTGCTTTCATTCCGGATGTTTAAACATTTTTTTGGAGAACTTATTGCTTTTATTTCTTCTATTTTTCTTTCGTTATCAAATTCTTATATTCATCTGCATTCGGGAAGAACAGGAGATTTTGACGCAATTTTTAGTTTTATCTTTGTTCTAACAATGTATATTCTTGTTTTTAAAAAAGATGATTTTTTAAAAATTGTATTTCTTGGTTTTATGGTTTCCTCAGCATTTCTTGTTAAGAGTTTTGCATTTTTACAGATTTTTTTAGTTATTTTTCTTTATTATTTATTTAATAAAGAGTTAAAACTTAAAAATTTATTTTTTATTTTTCTGATTGCATTGATACCTATTTTGATCTGGGTTTATTTTAGGTACAAATATGATGGTTTTGTTTTTTTTAAGAAGATGATAGATTATGATTTATTAAATAGATCAAAAGTTGCAATAGAAGGTCATCCAGCTACTAATTTCCATTATCTTGAGCCTATTTTACTCAATAATCTCTTCTGGAGTTTATTTTTAATTCCAGCATTTTTGTATAAGAATAGAATTAACTTTAATTATGAAAAAGGATTATCTTTTGATTTAATGATAAATGAATTTTTGGCTCATCCATTTGTTTTGAGCTGGCTTTTAGGTACTTTGGTTTTACCGTTTATTGTGAAAACAAAATGTGCGTGGTATGTTAACTCAATTCATCCTGTTATGGCGTTAATTGCTGGTTGGTATGTTGTTAATGAGGAAAGACTTAAATTTAAAAAATGGCTTTTCTATTTTGTTGTTTTTAATTTTTTAGCTTTATGGATTAGAACATTTTTTTTAAATGAACAGAGTGTTTATAAGGAAATTAATGAACAAAAACCGTTAGTTGAGGTGGTGAAAAATTTAAAAGAACCATTTTATTTCGACCCTGATAATGCTTTACAGGCTGATATTTTTATACTCGAGGTGATGGGGGGAGGTCTCCCTCATAAAATGGGAAACGGTTTAATATTCACAAGGAATTTGAGTAAATTTAATAAAGATAAATTTGAATTGGTTACCAATCTCAATAATGGTTGGTATTTGATAAAAATGAGTTCTAATTAATTAATTTATCAACTTCATTTATTCCTATCAGTACTTCTCTTGGCTTGCCTGCTCCCTTTGAAGGACCTAAAATTTTCATTCTATCCATCGCATCGATTATTCTTGAGGCTCTGTTATATCCTATTCTAAATCTTCTTTGAAGAAAGGAAGCTGAAACTTCCCCATTTTCTGCAGCAACCATCAGACAATCTTTAAAGAGGGGATCAACGGTATAGTCAGTTGTATCTTCAAAGTTGTTTTCTGTCTCTTTTTCTATAAGATCAAGGGGGTTAATTATATATTCTGCACTACCGTTTCTCTTTAATGTTTTAACTATTGTTTCTACATCTTTTATTGATACAAATGGGGCTTGAATTCTGATAAGGTCAATAAAATTTGGCGTCATAAATAGAAGGTCACCTTTACCGAGTAGTTTTTCTGCCCCGGCTTTATCAAGAATTGTTCGAGAATCAGTCTGAGAACTTACTCTGAAGGCTATTCTTGAAGGGAAGTTGGCTTTTATAATTCCAGTTACTACATCTACACTTGGTCTTTGTGTTGCAACAACAAGGTGTATGCCAACAGCTCTTGCCATTGCTGCAAGTCTTGAGATTACTTTTTCTGTTTCCTTCGGTAGTCTTAGCATGAGATTTGCAAATTCATCAATTATCACTACTATAAATGGTAATTTTTCTAAATTGTTTTCTATTGCGGTTTTGTTATAATCAACAATATTTCTAACTCCTGCTTCACTTAAAAGGTTGTATCTTCTATCCATTTCTTCTGACAACCACTCAAGTACAGCTATTGCTTCTTCTGGATTTGTTATTACTGGAGAAATGAGGTGAGGGATACCTTCATATAGCTCAAGTTCTACCATTTTAGGGTCTATAAATATAAATTTTACTTCTTCGCTTGTTCTTGTAAAAACGATTCCTGCTATAAGTGAATTTACAAATACACTCTTTCCACTCCCAGTGGTTCCTGCAATAAGTAAATGTGGCATTTCTGTTAAATCTTCTATTATTATGTTTCCAGCTATATCTTTCCCAAGGATTAGTGGTAGAAGTGATTTTGAATTTTTAAATTCCTGACTTTCTATTATATCTCTTAAGACTACTGTGTCACGATGCTGGTTTGGTACTTCAATTCCAACAATACTTTTGTTGCCGATTGGTGCCACGATTCTCAGGTTTTTTGTACCCAGCTTTAAAGCCAGATCGTCAGAAAGATTTATTATACTCCTAAGTTTTAAACCATCTGGCGGAATAATTTCATATCTTGTTATTGAAGGACCTCTTGAATGCCCTGATACTTTAACATCTATTTTAAAACTTGCGAATGTTGTTTCTATAATCTCAGATATTCTTTTTATTTCTCTTTCTTCTTCATTTATAGCTACTCTTCTAAAGTTTTTTTCAAGTTCTTCTGGTGAAGGAAAGATGTAGTTTTTATTTTCTTTTATGAAGAGTGGTAAATCTTCTTTTTTTTCTTCTCTATTAGTTATAATTTCTTTATAATCAGCTTCTCCTGTTATTTCTTCTTCTGGTTCAATAAGTTCTATTTGATTTACTGAAATATCTTCTATTGCTATATTAGAATCAGTTTGAATTTCGTTTGATTCTTCTTCTTGAATGTTTAAAAACTGCTCTTCTTCTAATGGAGTAGAGCTTTTATTTATTCTTTCTGATATATCACTTTCTTCAATTGGTAGTTCTTTTATGCTGTATATTAGTTTTTCTTTTTCTTTTGAGTCTGTAAGCCAGATGGGAGTGTCTGTGGGTAGTTTTGTTCTTTCAATTTCAGTTTCATTTTTAAGAAAATCTGGAGTTGATAGAGGTGTTTTGTCTAATTTTTGTGCTTCTATAGGATTTTCTTTTACTTCATTGTCAAGGAAATTTAAGTCTTTTTCTTTACTTTTTGGTTTTCTTGATAATATAAAGCCAAAAGGAAATACGAATAATATAACTAATATCTTGCCTATTAGTTTAACAATAGATCTAAACAATTTCATAGAAGAAATGAGTGAAAGTGAAAATAAAGAGAGAAAAAGTATAAAAATAAATTCTTTTGGTAAAAACTCTTTAAGTGTATTTGTTGTAACTATTCCAAAAACACCAGAATTAATAAAATTTTCTGTTTCTGTAATTGAAGTTAAAGCAATAGAAAATGAGAGAGCTGAAATGAAAATTAAAATAAATTTCAAAAAGGATTTTCCCAGTTTTTTTGATGTTAAAAAGTTTATACCAAGAGCAAGAATTCCAAAATTTATAATATATGAAGCATATTTTCCATATGCAATTATAAAAATAGATGAAATAAATACGCCGAATTTTCCAGCGATATTTTGTGGAATTTGAGAAACATTTGAAGTGAAATATATTGAATCCATTGGTGAAAAACTGAGGATAGCTAAAAATAAGATTCCTGCAAAGAGTATAAAAAGATAACCAAAAAAGATTCTCATAAAAATCCTTTTATTTTAAGTAACTTATTTTATAAATATAAAAAATAATAAAACAATAATACCCAGTATTATTCTATATATAGCAAAGGGTTTAAAATTATTTTTCCTTACAAAGTTAATTAAAAATGCGATTACTCCATATGCTACTATAAATGAGACAATAAAACCAGTAATTAGTAAACCACATTCTCTTATACTTAGATTAAACCCGGTCTTCAGGATAGAATACCCAGTCGCCATAGCCATTGTTGGAATAGCAAGAAAAAAGGAAAAGAGAACAGCGATTTCCCTTGACAAACCAAGAATCATTGCTCCTATTATTGTGACAGCGGCTCTGGATGTTCCCGGAACGAAAGACAAACACTGGAATAAACCAATTAGAAAACACGTTAGATAATTAACTTGCGTTAATGAAGTAAATTTGTATTGATTCTGTCTCATTTCTATTATGTACATTAAAATTCCCCATATTATTAACATACTTGCAACAATTATTGGGTTAAAAAGATGTTCATGTATAAATGAACCAAATAATGCTCCGATAAATAATGCAGGAATTACAGCAATTAATACTTTTATCCATAAATGTATTGTCTCTTTCTTTTGAGAGGCATTCTTAGTCTTTTCGAAGGGGTTTATTCTACGCCAAAAGTAAAAAACAACGGAAAGGATTGCTCCAAGTTGTATAAATATATCAAAAGTTTTTTCAAAATTTTTGTCAAAACTGATAAATTGATTTAAAATTATTAAATGCCCGGTGCTACTAATAGGTAAAAATTCGGTAATACCTTCTACTATGCCAAGAATTATTGCTTTTAGGAAATCCATTTTTTTTATTCTCCAAATTTTTTACATAAATTTTAAATGGATTTTACGATAAAATCAAATAAAGAGGGTTTTATTAAATAATGAAGAAAAGTAAAAATATTATTTTGTATTTGATAGTTTTCTATGTCTTAGTCTTACTTTTCATTTTTATAGGTGCTTTTAGTGAAATGGTAATTATTGGTTCAATAATTTTATTTTTTCTGTTTTTGGCTGTCTTTTTAATAGAAAGAAATAAATCCCATTTAAGAAAACATATTATAAAATTTCTTCCTAAATATACAGAATTTTATAGCTTTTCTATAGCTATCGTAATAATTTTTTCTATTTTTTATGATGAAAATATCAGACAATTTCTACTTAATCTTTACTATTTTGAAAATTTTGATATAGTAATTTTTATTATATTTATATTTTTTGTTATAGGAGTTATTATTTCTATTTTTAATTTTTTTGTTAAAAGGAAGAAAACAGAAATTGAAAAATTTTTTATAGGATTTTTTTTAATTATGTTTAATTTATTTTTTCAATTTTTTAATTTGCAAACTTATACTGGTATTTTTTATTTTATGATTTCTATTTTTAATTTTCTTTATAATCTTTTAATTTTATTATTTCTGAGGATTGATGTAATTGATTTTCCAGATTTGTTTATTGATGATGATGTGGATATAAGGTTTGCTATAATATATACGGTTTTTTTAGGCGTAATTTTTATTCTTATGAATTATTTTTTAGTGAGGAAAGAGAAAATATATATATTATTAAATTTTATAATCATTTTATTTTCTGAAATATATAGAATTATGAATAACACTACTAGTTACCGAAAAAAGAAAAATAAAAAAACTTGATTTTTTTAAAAAAATTTTATATAATAATTATGCAAAGATGATTGCGTTCCCCTGTAGCTCAGTAGGCAGAGCAGCTGGCTGTTAACCAGCGGGCCGTAGGTTCGAGCCCTACCGGGGGAGAGGTGGCTACCCCTGAAGGGTAGCCTTTTTTCATATGTGGATAGTTATATTCTTTTTGTTTTCCTGTCAGTTGAATCTTAAGCCTTCTTCTAATTTCTCTCCCATTGAAGCAAAGGTTGTTAGTATTGTTGATGGAGATACTATTGTTGTTAAGCCATTGGATAGTGATACTAACTATGTCGTGAGATTTTTATATATTGATGCTCCAGAAAGAAAGGAAAATAGTAGATTTGAAAAATTTGTTGATAATCTTTATAAGAAAGAAATATACTTAAAGAGGGACGAGATTATAAATTTAGGTTTACTATCCCTTTCAAATTTGAGGTCTGTTTTAAAATCTAATGATAATATAACTCTTTATTCTGATAATTTTGATGTTTATGGAAGGATGCTTGCAATTGTTTATAAAGGTGGAACAAATATAAATCTATATCAGGTGGAAAGTGGTTTTGCATTTTGTTATTTTTACAATAAAAAAGCGGATAAAAAATTCTTAAGAGCTGAAAAGGAAGCAAGGAAGAAGAAACTGGGTATCTGGAAATATTTAAAATAAATATTGTGTTTTTTCATTTTTACTTTATAATTTAATTTAATAGGTTTTTACTAAAATAATGGGGAGGTTTTATGTCGGAGTTAAGACAAAACTACATTTTAAAAGAATGGGTTATTATTTCTACAGAGAGAGCTAAAAGACCTGAGCAGCTTAAAGAGGATAAAGATATTTCAATCAGGCATCCAGAATATGATGAAAATTGTCCCTTCTGCCCTGGAAATGAAGAGAAATATGGTAATACTATTGACATTTACAAGATAGAAGAAAATAATAAATGGAAGATAAGGGTTATACCAAATAAATTTCCGGCATTATCTCCTTTAAAGGATGGCTTTAATATAGATACGTATAATTATGAAAGATCTATGGAAGGCATAGGACACCATGAGGTATTACTCGAGAGTCCTCTTCATAATCTGACAATAGCAACTATGACATTAGATAATGTTGAGGATATTCTTAAAACATATCAGATAAGAATAAAGTCGCTTATGAATATTGAATATATTGAATCTGTTATACCTTTTAGAAATCATGGAGCAAGGGCTGGGGCCTCACAGGTTCATCCACATTCTCAGATTATAGCATTGCCAATAATTCCAAGAGATGTTATAGCAAGAATGAATGAGAGTATTCGTCATCATGAGGAGTATAGAGAATGTATCTTTTGTAGAACTATGAAAGAAGAACTCGATGCAGGGAAAAGGATAATCCTTGACACAAAACACTTTGTTCTTTTTACTCCGTATGCGGCTTTTTCTCCATTTGCAATGTGGATTTATCCAAAGAATCATAATTCTTCTTTCTGTGATATTTCTGAAGATGAGATAAAGGATTTAGCATATGTTTTGAGGACAGCATTAAGAAAACTATTTTTTGGTTTAAATGATCCAGATTATAATTATATAATAAGAACTGCTCCAAAAGGATATAATAATTCTGCATTCTTCCACTGGTATATAACTATAGTACCAAGACTCACAAGAAGTGCTGGTTTTGAGCTTGGTTCTGGTATGTTTATAAATCCAACTATACCTGAGGAAAATGCCGAATATTTAAGAAATGTCAACATAGAAGATTAAATTTTGATTTTTTTTATTTTTTGATGTATACTTTTACATAAGACTGGTGTAAGGGAATCCGGTGAGGTGTAAACCAATTCCGGAACGCGACCCGGCACTGTGAAGGGAGAGTTTATATCCTATTTTTCAGGAAAATGGGATATAAATTTTTGTTTTACTTTAAACCACTGTAGCGTTTAGCTATGGGAAGGTTTTTACTTCATCCCTGAGTCAGGAGACCTACCAGTCTTGTAAAAAATATTTTCCTCGGGCTTAAGGAAAGAGCTAAACTTTCTTTTCTTAAGTCTGGAAATTGTTGGGGTTTTTATGAGGCTTGTTTCCAGACTTATTTTTTTTAGTTTATTTTTTTCTTATTTTTATTCTCAAACTAATTATAGTTTCGTTATAACAAATCTAACTGATAGTTATAAAATCTACAATAACTCCATTCAGTATGATAGGAAAAAAATAGAAAATTTCTCTTCAATAGGTAGCAAGTTAAATTCCGCATTTTTACTTAATCGCTCTTATGGGGGAATGGGTCAGGTTAATACCATTTCTATGGATGGTGGTTTGTCAAGTCATACAAAGTTTGGCTGGAATGGGCATAATATTGATGTTGCCCAGATGAATTCTCTTGATATTAGTTTATTACCTATAGAATTTGCAGGTAGTTTTGAAATATATAGAGAGAATCTATCTCCTTATGGGATTTTTGGACAGGGTGGTTATATAAATTTTTTACCACTTTATATTAAAAAGAATACTTTACTTGACTTTTCAGTAGAAAGTTATGATACATATTCTGGAAAGGTTGTTTTAAGTTCAAAAGGAGATGGTTTTCTTGGAAAAGCGGGCTTTTCATTTATATCCAGTAGCAATAGTTATCCATACCTAGATAGATATGGAGTTTCAAATTCAACCTACAATCTTGATTTTAAAAGAATGACTTTCTTTTCTGAAATGAGTGCCGGTATATTTAATATTTCCCTTGCTCACACTTATAAGAATGGAGGAACAGGAGTAAGTTATAATACTACTCCAAGACAGGAAGATGTTTTTGATATTGCAGGGGTTAAGTTTGCAATTTTTGATACATTTTTTAGTATGAGTATTGTGAACTGGGAAAATAATTATCTCAATTCTTCTATTGGGGTTGATGATAAACATATAAATACAACATTTTCTTTTGATACTTCAAAAGGTTTTGATATTTACGGAATAAAAAATAATATTAAGCCAGCCATTCGATTCTTTAATGTAAATAGCACAAAAATTAGTAATCAATATTCTTACGAAATCCAGCTT
>FWWL01010386.1_pt1 | contig 10761 bp, 10 predicted proteins | sample 2228331 | NCBI WGS metagenome assembly FWWL01 (sample SAMEA103939775, study PRJEB20133) | metagenome
TCCTACCCTCTTTGGCTTCATATTGCCTCCGGTATTATCCAACTACATCTTAAAGTTATGTCTCCTTCAGAATCTCTGACCCCAGAAGTTTTGAACTATATTATATACAAAATGGAACCCTGTCAAGATTTCTTTAAGAAAAATTTCTATAAACGGTGCTTTTTATTCCTTCCGCCAGTAGAGAATATCCATATTGTTGGATTCACCTTCACTCCGCCTTAAAACTGCACGAATAACAGAAGAGACCCCTCCTCTCCTCCTGCCATGCTCATCCTCTTCTCCCCCCACAATGCCTTCTGATATTACGGAAAAAACATCGCTTCTTACCACCACATTTACACCCTGCTCCAGTTCAAGTCCATAGCTTCCTATGAGGTTTATAAATTCTGCACCGCTTCTCATGTGATTCTCAGAAATTTCATCCATGATTGATTGAGCACATGATTCATCACAATCCCTTATAATTGTCATCAAAACCTCCTTTGGTGCAGTGTTTACATTTACAGTCCAGTTAATCACCTTTGCCCCCTCTTCATATCTCCGCTGGGGATAAACAGTGAGAAATCTTGAGAACAGAGGCATATCAGGAGCAACACCTGTAATCTTAGAATACTTAAGATAATCCATCTCAGGGAGCAAAGCAAGTTCCGTTATGGAATCCATCTGGGCATTCTTTGCCCCATATTCATACTCTCCGAATGTATCTCCATCAATCCAGTCCACTATCTTACCCACAAGTTCATCCGAATTCTCCACGCCTATATTAGTGAAGAGTTTTATCGCCAGTTGTGCCATCTTTTCATCCCTTGAGCCATCCATTCCTGCAAGCATGTTAAGGTTAAACTTGCCTCCTTCATCCTCAATTGACAGGAGAAGTTGACCCTCCTCAAAGGGATTGAAGATGCTCCCGAGCATGGCGGTCTGAGACCATAACTCATCATCGCCGGTCAACTCCTCCGAAGTAACTTTAAAGTCAGACATATCCCCCTGACTTTTATCTGAATTTAAATCTTGAAGCAATAATTTCTTTGCAATTTCTATTCCACTTCTTGCAATGGATTCTGCGATGACAAAATCACGATAGGAAGAACCGAGGTTCACGCTAACCCTTGTGGTATAAGCAAATTCTACTACGACAGCAGAGAGAACTGCAATCACAGTGAGAACAATGAGAAGCGCAATACCCCTTTTTGAAATAAATCGTCCTTTCCGTGAAATATTAAAATTACTCATATATTTTTTTATGTAACTCCACATAATTTTTGAAGAAATCAGAAAATTGAACCTGCCTAATCTTTGTGCAATCTCCCATTTTTTTGCATAAACTTTGGATTTTTAAGTATGAATGACATCAGTTTTTAACAACTTATCCACATATATGAGTGGATAACATTTGATTTAAATTATCTGCCGAGAAAGAGTCGCCTGCTGAGAATCCCTGGAAGTCCTGCATCAAGGATCTTTTTGCTCGCTCTTTCCACATCATACTCAACACGTTTTGCCCTGTAGGCGCGCGTCTCCGTATCAAAAATTGCATAGCAGGCGCGGTGATCACCATCCCTTGGCTGTCCCACGCTTCCCACATTCACGATGAATCTTCCCTCTCCTCCAAGGTTTAGCGTCGGCGATGTTGTCACATTAATACGCGGCTCTGAGGAGCGTTCAAGAAGAAATGAGAGCAGAAGATGGGCGTGTCCCACAAATAATATATTGCTCCCATTCTGCTCCATCCACTCAAAGGCCTCCACAGCCCGTGTCATATCTACAAGATAATCAAAATTCTCAACCTCAACAGGTGAGCCATGGGCAAAGGTAACATCGCCCATCCTGTGAATATATTTTAATGTCTTCAGCCACTCCATATTCTCTTTAGTTATAACCCTCTGGCACCACTCAATTGCAACCCTGGCATGGTCAACAAACCACTTCGGATCCAGTACTCCACAGCATGCTGCATCATGGTTGCCCATAAGGGCAACATGGGCAAGATCCCTTACAATATCACAACATTCATTGGGGTTGGCACCGTAACCCACTATATCCCCCATAAATATAATCTGGTCTGGCTTTTCATCCTTCAGCAACTTAACCACTTCTGTAAGTGCTTCAAGATTTCCGTGGACATCTGTTATTATTCCTATTCTCATGAAAAAATTAACCTCCTTAGCGGTTTTCCAGGCTCTATAATCATCTCTACCTTTCAGGTATTCTTGAGAATAAATTCAGCAAGCATCTGGAGGGAGTCCTTCCTCTGCTTTTCTGACTCCTGGGCTTTCTCTGGACCTGCTCCTTTTTCCAGAGGAATACCAATAAAACCTGGCTCTATTGTATAAACATTCTCTCCGCAGATTGCTGAATTACTCATTATCTCTATCTTTAACTCCTTCATCTCCTTCTCAGTTTTCACCTTACCAAGAAGATTTAATGAATCTTCACCGCTTTCAAGTTTGATAAATCTATAGGCAGGAACAATATTAAAACTTGCCTTCTTTTTTGTAAGGATTGTAATAACATTGCCATTTATGGAGAGTTTATTGTTCTGGGCCAATGAATCAATCATAGCCTGGGTAAAAAAGACCTTTTCTGAAATACCTCTGGCTCCATCAACCTTTGCATCCTTGAGTTTTGCATTAAGGAGATTTGCACCGCGCAGATCTGCATGGGTGAGGTCTGCTTTAGAGAGGTCTGCGCCTGAAAGATTTGCCTTAACAAGGACCACATGCCTTAATATGGCTCCACGGAGATTTGCGTTCTGAAGATTTGCCTCTCTAAGGTCAGTATAACGAAAATTAACCCTTTCAAATTTACCGTTGCTTAAATCAGCCCCACTCAGGTCAAGCCCCTTGATATCCATTCCGGTGAAGTCAAAGCCCTCTTTTACCTTCTTAATAATATCTTCTCTTGTCCAGGCCATTACTTATCTCTTGAGATTCTTTACAAAATTTGCAATCTCCTGTCTTGTTCCATTCTCCATATCAATGAATTCAATCCCTACCCCCTGTCCCAGTTCACTGATAGGTCCATTCTCTGTGTTTTTCCACACAACCCTTCCGCGGACATTGAAAACCTTTGGCGTATCCGGAAAGGAAAAATTAAAATTCACCACTGTGCCTACCTGAAGGTCCCTTTTTGTCTTTAAAAAAATACCTCCCTCGCTGAAGTTTGTTGAATAATCAAAGAGATATGCTTCGCTCTCAGGAGAATCTACCAGAAGACGCATGAGTTCATTATCCTCATAGTCCACAACAACCTTTATAATGACCCGCGGATATTTTCTCATTTCCTCTTTCATTCTCTCTGTCCTCTGTTGTCAGGGGAATCTACCGGATCGACAATCCATAATGAAACACCGGGATCTTTTCTCCCTCAATCCGGACCCCGCATCATGCAATCTCCCCTTCTTCATCACTGAGATTTTACCTTCTCAATGAACTCCTCAAAGGCTTTTCTATCCTCATCCTTCATATTTTTAAACTTTATTCCCATTCCCGGTATGAGGTTGCTCTTCCTGTCATAGGGTGTAACCCAGGCGACCTCACCAATTATCCTGAATGGCACCTCTCTACCCGGAATATGAAATACAAGTTCTATTGTAGTTCCAATATCAAGCGGCGACCTTGTGGAGATGAACATCCCGCCCTTGCTGATATTCATCGTATATTCTGAGATGAAACTATCGGTACTCTGATAGTCCACCCTTAACTGAACCGGGAGGCGTTCGTTTGTTCTTCGTTCTCTTTCATTTCCCATACTTTATCTTCCTCAAGTATATCACAATTATTCAAAAAATACAATACTAAAAACCCAGGGCGCTTTTGACGTCCTTATATTGAGCAGACACAACCCTCGGCTTTTCCGTAACTTGAAGGGCAATCGCCGGATCCTTTAAACCGTGTCCTGTAAGCGTACAGACAAGTACATCTCCCTTTTTGAAATACCCCCTTTGCACAAGTTTTTTAACACCAGCAACTGTAATTGCGGAAGCCGGCTCGCAGAAAATGCCCTCCAGTCTGGCAAAGGCACTGTAGGCACTCAGGATCTCACTGTCAGAAACCATCTCAATAAGTCCACCGGACTCATCCCGGGCCTTCAGAGCGTTCTTCCAGCTCGCTGGATTTCCTATACGGATTGCTGATGCGATAGTATCTGGATCCTTCACGACCTCATTGCGAACAATTGGCGCCGCACCCTCTGCCTGAAAGCCGATCATTTTCGGGAGGGATGTGATTTTACCCCTTGATTTGTATTCCTTGTATCCCTTCCAGTAGGCAACGATATTGCCCGCATTTCCCACCGGGAGTATATGATGGGTGGGCGCAAACCCCAATCGGTCGCATATCTCAAAGGCTGCGGTTTTCTGGCCCTCAAGCCGATAGGGATTAATTGAATTAACCACAGTGAGGGGATAATTGGCCGCCAGTTCCTTTACAATATTGAGCGCATCATCAAAATTCCCCTGAATCTGAATCACCTCTGCCCCGTGTATCATCGCCTGGGATAATTTTCCAAGGGCTACCTTGCTCTCCGGAATTATAATATAACACTTCATCCCTCCCCTGCCTGCATAGGCAGCTGCTGAAGCAGAGGTATTCCCTGTAGAGGCACAGATTACTGCCTTTGCTCCATTCATCTTTGCCACAGAAACCGCCACAGTCATTCCCCTGTCCTTGAAGGATGATGTAGGGTTCAACCCCTCAAACTTGAAATATATCTCAAGGTCAGCACCTACAAACTCCTGGATCCTCACTGCCTTGATTAAAGGTGTGTTCCCCTCATTAAGGGTAACAATACATTCATCCCGTATCTCAGGAAGATATTCCCTGTATTCTCTGTAAACTCCCCTCCAGTTACTCATACAATCTCGTCCTCTATTCTCATAAAGAAACTTCTGGCAAGAACCACATCCAGGGAATCAATGCTTTTCAGTGCTTTTCTGAGGTCTGATTCAAGGGCGCTGTGGGTTACGATGACAATAGGCACACCGCCATTAATGTTCCTGCCCTTCTGAATTACGGATTCAATGCTGACATTATGCTTTCCCAGTCTGCTTGAGATCTTCGCCAGGACACCCGGCTTATCAATTACAAAGAACCTCAAATAATATCTGCTCTTATGTTTTCCCATCTCAAGGATTTTTGCCCTCCTCACTGCCTCCTTCCTGAAGGCAAATGGTGAATTCATCCCCGCGCCACCATGGATGAGTCGTCTGGATATATCAACTATATCGCTCACTACTGCGCTGGCTGTGGGCATCATGCCTGCTCCCTTGCCGATAAAAATCTGTGAGCCAACAGCATCACCTACTATGTTCACTGCATTGTAAACACCATCAACTGATGCAAGCATACTTGTGGCTGGAATCATTGTGGGATGAACACGGGCATCAATGACTCCATTGCTTAATCTGCGCGCTATCGCAAGCAATTTAATTTTATACCCGAAGTCCCTTGCGAATTCAAAATCAATGGGTTCAATTGACCTTATTCCTTCTACCGGTATCTCCCGTGGATTGACAATTACCCCGAAGCATAGAAGTATGAGGATAATAAGTTTATGGAGGCTATCAATTCCATCCACATCAAGAGATGGATCTGCCTCTGCATAACCCTTTGCCTGTGCGCTTGCAAGAACCTCTTTAAAACTCTTTCCTTCCTCGCCCATCCTGGTAAGTATATAATTGGATGTTCCATTTATTATACCATAGAGAGACTCAAATCTGTTGGCAATCAAGCCCTCCTTTATTGACCTGATAATTGGAATCCCTCCTCCCACGCTTGCTTCAAAACCAACCTCGCATCTTCTCTTTATTGCCTCAAAAAATATTTCATCACAATATTCAGAGAGCAATGCCTTGTTAGCGGTTACCACATGCTTGCCATTCCTTAATGCCCTCAAAACATACCTGCGGGCAGCATCTGTCCCACCTATTAATTCAATTATAATACTGATCTCAGGGTCATCAAGGACTTCCTCTGCATTTTTTGTGAGTATACCCTCGGGAACCTTAATTCCCCTGTCCCGGGTTATATCAATATCCGCAATCTTCTTGAGCACAAGATTTGCCCCGAGTTTACTCCTCAACAATCTCTGTTCTTTCAGGAGAATCTTCACGACCCCCGTACCAACGGTTCCGAATCCAAGCAATCCGAGTTTGATATCCTTCATCTCTCTATCTTAATGTTCCCTCCCCTAATATTATCATCTATGACCAACGCCAGCATTTTATCCATTCACCGAGTCCCTCTTTTTATTATTCAAAGCCCTTCTTATCCCTCGCACTGCCTGGGAAATGCGGTGTTCATTCTCTACAAGGGCAAATCTAACATAGCCCTCGCCAAAATCACCGAAACCAATCCCTGGAGAAACAGCCACCTTTCCCTCCCTCAGGAGCATCTTTGCAAACTCTAAAGAACCCATCTTTTGAAATTCATCGGGGATTTTTGCCCATACAAACATTGTCCCTCTGGGCTTCTCAATCTTCCATCCCGCCCGGGCAAGGCCGTCCACCAGAGTATCCCTCCTGCTCCTGTATATTTCTACAATCTTCTTCACCTCTTCGTCACACTCATTAAGAGCAATGATGGCTGCAATCTGGATTGGCTGGAACATCCCGTAATCAAAATAACTCTTGAGCCGTGTGAGAGCATTCACCATATCCCTGTTACCCACCACAAATCCCACTCTCCAGCCGGGCATGCTGTAACTCTTTGACAGGGAGAACAATTCCACACAGCGCTCCTTTGCCCCTTCTACCTGAAGAATGCTTGGTGCTCTGTAACCATCAAATACTAAATCCGCATAGGCAAGGTCGTGGACAACAAGGATGTCCTTTTCCTCAGCAAACCGGACAATTTTTCTGAAAAATTCAAGGTCCACCACAGCAGTCGTAGGATTGTGAGGAAAAGAAATGATGAGCATCTTTGGCAATGGCCATATTCCCTTAATTGAGTTTTCCATTTCATCAAAAAATTGCTCCACCGAATACAGGGGAATACCCTTCACATCACCGCCTGCAATTATTACACTGTAAGTATGTATTGGATAGGTGGGATTCGGAACAAGGACCATCTCTCCGCGTTCAATTGTGGCAAGGACAAGGTGGGAAAGCCCCTCCTTCGCTCCGATTGTGACCACTGCCTCTGTCTCAGGATCAAGGTCAACATTATACCGCCTCTTATACCAGTTGCATATTGCTGCTCTAAGATTAGGGATGCCCCTTGAGAGAGAATATCTGTGATTCTTTGGATTCTTAACGGCCTCAATAATCTTATTAACAATGGGAGCGGGCGTGGGCAAATCTGGATTTCCCATACCGAGGTCAATTATATCCTCCCCCCGTCTGCGGGCCTGCAATTTCATCTCATTCACAATGTTAAATACATATGGTGGAAGTCGCTTTATTCTACCAAATTCCCTCATAAGCCAATTTCACCATCAATTTGTGTTAATAATCTGAGGCGAAATTTTTCTGAATTCATTAAATACCTGTTGAGCGCGGTAGGAACTCCTGACAAAGGGACCTGCAAATACGAATCTAATCCCGATTTCTCTCCCGAAGTCCACATATTCTCTGTATTCATCCTCTCCAATATATCTCTTTGCCTCCAGTGATTCTCTCCTTGGCTTAAGATACTGTCCGATGGTGACAATATCACATCCTGCATTTCTTAAATCTAAGAGAACCTCTTTCACTTCCTCTACTCCCTCGCCAAGTCCAACCATTAATCCTGACTTAATTATAACATCACTTCTCCTTTTGTGAATAAAATTGAGCAATTTCAGAGACCTCTCGTAATCAGCGCCGGGCCTGACAACCCTGTAAAGTTTTGGAACTGTCTCCACATTGTGGGCAAAAACATCAATATTGCTATCTGCAATAATTTCCCAGGCATATTCTTTGCTGTTAAAATCCGGGGTAAGAACCTCCACCTTTACCTCCGGCATTGTTCTCTTTACTGCCTCTGCTGTCCTTTTGAATACATCAGCACCTCCATCAGGCAGGTCATCGCGAGTTACTGAGGTGAGAACGACATACTTAAGCCCCATTTTCTGGACGGTCTCTGCCACCGCCTCAGGCTCATTATCATTTATAATATCTGGCTCTCCCTTCTCAACACTGCAGAATCTGCAGTTCCTTGTGCACCTTTTCCCAAGAATCATGAATGTGGCTGTGCCTTCACTGAAACACTCGGATATATTCGGACACCGCGCGGATTCGCAAACAGTATTCAGTCCATAAGCCCTGAGATTAAGTTTTACACCTCTGAGGTCCTTAAGATAAATCCTCTTTTGAAGATACCGGGGTAAATGTGTCTCCTTCATGTATTCTGAAATCCTAAATTATTGCATGTAAATTGTCAAGAAAATGAGAAGCATCGGAAGCATCCTAAATTTCGTGATGAAGTTAAGATTAATTTCATTGAGAGGCAGGGTGATGCTGCTCGGAAGTTCATGAACACACTATCCGGGTTTCGGGGCGGTTCGCAGAAAGTTGGGATGGTTCAGCAGGACTCACAAGCCGTGATTCACTCCCGCACTGCAATCCCCCCAGCCCCCCTTAAATAAAGGGGGGAAGTGAAGGGGGGATCTGGAAATAGATAGTGGAGGGTCATCTGCGGGAGGGCTACCACACCCTGCCCCCCTAAATGTTATCACGGAAAATAAAGATGCTTACCATTAACAAGAGACACTTGACAATTCAGATATGATTATGATAATCTTTATGCAATAATTTTGGAAAGATAAAACTTGTTACATAAGTTGATTTAGATATGGATGGGAATTCTTCATTCTATTCTGAGAGACTCAGGGGTACCCGGGAACGAAATTTGAATCCTGAGAGGTTCTGGTTCATGTGTTTTAGAGTGCTTTTAATTTTTTTAATTCTCACAATAACAGCAACAACCCATGCCCAGAACCGTGAGGGTGACCTTGCAGTGCTGGATATCAGGAAAGGGACAGAACTGCCAGCGGGGATTAATGTTGAATTATTGAGCAAGTTTGTGAGGGAGGTAGCAGTGAAGACAACCTCTTACAGGGTGATGACAAAGGAGAATGTCTTTGCCATATTGCATGACAAGGGCATAGACCCGAACAAATGTGATGAGGTGGAGTGCGAGGTTGAGTTTGGTAGGGTTTTACAGGCAGATAAACTTGTTGTTGGGGAGTTGAGTTTTATAGATGGTATATATTATTTAACTTTAAGTATGTATGACACACCAACAGCAGCAATAGATAATACAATCTCAAGGGAGTGCAGTGGATGTAGCTTCAATGACCTTATAAAACTTGTCACAAGCACATCGGAGGAATTATTTGGTTTTAAGAAGGGAGTGGAAGGAGAGAAGGAGATAGGAGAGAAGCCCCGTGAGTGGAAGGTGGAGGAGACAGAGGAGGTTATAGCAAAATTTGAGAGTGAGCCCTCAGGAGCCATGGTGGAGATAAGTGGGGAGCCGGTCTGTGAGACGCCATGTTCCAGGATTTTACCTGCAGGAGAATACAGGGTAGAAATAAAGAAGCCAGGATATTTACGGTATGAGGATAGTATCATAATAAAGAAGGGAATGGCTCCTGTGATAGCGAAACTCAAGCCCAATTTTGGTTGGTTGACAGTGAATTCAGAGCCAGAAGGACTTGATGTTTTTTTGAACAAGGAAAAGAAGGGGAAAACCCCCTTGAGCCGGCTGGAGGTTCCACCCGGGAGGTATGAGATTCTTGTGACAGACCCAAGGTATTATGAAGCAGGAAAGATAGTGGATATAGGTATGGGTGAGGAGAAGACAGTTGCATTAAAACTCAGACCAAAAGAAGGGGCGATAAAGGTAAGGGCTTATGATGAGAAGGGGAATACAGTAGAGGGAGAGGTTTTTGTGGATGGAAGCAAGATGGGGAATGCACCAGGGACATTCAAGGTGATAATCGGGTGGCATGAGATAAAAGTAAGGACTAAAGAAGGTGCTGAATGGAATGATAAGATTAGTGTAGAAGAGGGTAGAACTATATTAGTAGAGGCAAAAATTAAACCTGTAAAAAGGAAGCCCTTCGGTCTGTTTGTATATCCTGTGGTAAATTATTATGTTTCTGAGATTTATGGTATGAATTACGGTGCAGGTGTGGGATATAAACTTGCTAATCTGATAGCCTTTGGAGCACAATTTACTACTGGTAAGTTATCAAAAGATGGTCTGGATGCTTCTGCTTCCTTTGGGGAGATTTATTCCATGATGGGTTATGGTAAAAATGCAGGAGGATATTTTAAACTTGGCATAAATTATCAAGGTGTGAGTGGCAATGGGAGGAAAAAAACAGGCGTTGGTATCAGGGGAGAATCAGGTCTTTTTATATTTTACGCGCCAATCTGCCTTTTTGCAGGCGGATTTACAGATATTACAACCTCGGGGATTTTATTCTCCTTTGGAGGATATTTCTGAGTATGAAAAGAAAACTGATTGTGCCAGTTTTAATATTCTTTCTTTTTACCTGTGCCCCGGCAATTGATGATTATTTCTCTGATGGAAGCCGACCTGAGGGAACCCTTCCTGACACAACTCCACCTGATACGACGATAACATCAGGGCCATCTGACCCAAGCAATTCAACATCTGCCACATTTACATTCGCATGCGATGAAGCATCCTGCATATTTGAATGTTCAATTGATGGAAGTGGATGGACAGGATGCACATCACCGAAGACATACACAGGGCTTTCAGAGGGTAATCATACATTCAGTGTGAGGGCAATTGATTCTGCTGGAAACAT
>FWWL01010389.1_pt1 | contig 10760 bp, 7 predicted proteins | sample 2228331 | NCBI WGS metagenome assembly FWWL01 (sample SAMEA103939775, study PRJEB20133) | metagenome
CATCGAAACAGGATTGAGAATCAATGATATCCTCAACAGTGAATATCTCTTTATAACTAACAGTATCTCAGGTGTTGTGCCTGTCGTGAGGGTGAGGGACATTTCCTTCGATATTCCATTGAGGATGCTCGATGAGATGAATAGTATATTAAAAGAGGATAATTCAGTCTGATATGGAACTGATCATCGCTGGTTCATGGCTCGGGAAAAAGGGTTTTTATGAGGCAAAGATAAAAGATATTCTCTTTTTAGAAGATATTAATGATATAAAGATCTCTGAAGGTGAGGATTACTTTATTGTTCTCTCTTACGATTTATCAGGAGATATACTCGAGATCCCGCTCAGGAAGTCTCCTTTTCCACATGTTATCTTGATGAAGATAAGGGACTTCAGGAGGATTAAACCGGTGTTTAATCAATATCATCTCAAGATGGCTGGCAGTTCTATGGATGATGATGAATTCATGGAGAAGGTAAAGGAGGTAAAGAGACTCATTTCAGAAGGAACTGTTTACCAGATAAATCTAACAAACAGGTTTGATTTTGATTTCAGAGGAGATGTGAGGTCATTATTCTTCAGGTTTTACAGGAATCAACCTGTGAGATATGCCTTTGCCTTTATATCTGAAAGGTTCTCTATTTTATCAGGTTCGATGGAGTTGTTTCTTCAGAAGGATGGAAGGATGTTACAGAGCAAGCCCATAAAGGGGACATCAAGAAGCAGGAGATTCCTCGAAGAGAGTGAAAAGGACATGGCTGAGAATTTGATGATAACAGATATGATGAGGAATGACCTTGGAAGAATATCAAGATATGGTACCGTGAGGGTGATTAATCTATTCAATATTGAAAGATACAGGACACTCTATCAGATGCACTCAACTGTCGTGGGAGAGACGGATGCTGGTTTTGTGGATATAATACGCCATACATTTCCACCTGCCTCTGTAACAGGTGCTCCAAAGAGAAAGGCGGTTGAATGTATCGGAGTTCTTGAACCTCATCCCAGGGCTTATTACTGCGGTTCTGCAGGATTGATCACGAGGGAAGGTAATTTCGTCCTTTCTGTCTTAATCAGAACAGCAATAAAGAATGATGATCTCATCTCATACTATGCAGGTTGTGGTATAGTCTATGATTCAGTACCTGATAGGGAACTCGATGAACTCTATCTCAAAGTAAGGGCATTCACGATGTGATGTTAGATTATTCCGTATACACCATTCCTTGTTGTATTTTTTATCATATACATTGCCCTGTCAGCGAGTTTAAGTAATTCCTCCTTTGACTTTGCACTTTCAGGATATGATGCTACTCCAAAACTCGCTGTTAATTTTATAAAATAGCCTTCCTTTTTCAGGAATACATTTTGTTCTATATTTTTCCTCAGTCTTTCAGCGATCTTCATCGCAGATTGAGGCGGGGTCTGTGGAAGGACAATGACATATTCATCACCACCATATCGGGCAACGATATCTATTGTTCTTAAAGAGCGGAGCAATAACTGGGCAACCTCTACAAGGACTTTACTTCCTACAAGATGGCCATTTGTGTCATTTATCTCCTTGAAATGGTCGATGTCCATAAATATTACAGAAAGGGATGTTTTATATCTGTCACATCTCATAATCTCTGTTTCGAGGGTTCTATTTAGATATCTGAGATTGAATAATTTCGTTAAATCATCCGTGATCACGAGTTCTGCCATCTTCTGGTAAAGCATCGTTCTTTCTATTGCTATGGCAGCATGGTCAACCGCTTTTATCATCATATTGAGATCATCCTTGTTAAAGGGTTTTTTCGATTTCTTATTGATAATCTCAAGGACTCCTATGGTTTTCTCCCTGGTCCTGATGGGGATGCACATGAGGGAACTGATCTTTTCATTGACTGTCTTATCTATTCTGCATGAAAATCTTTTATCCCTTGATATATCAGGCACTATTAAAGGTATGCCTTCCCTTGCCACCCAGCCAGCTATGCCTTCACCTGATTTGAATCTCGTATTCTTTAACCTCTTCTTTTTCTTTCCTTCCACAAATTTAAGGACAAGTTCATTATTCTCCTCATCTATGATGAAGACAGACCAGCCTTCTGCATTGACTATCTCCTTCAATCTTTTGATTATTTCTGGAAGGATCTCATCGAGACTGAGCGAAGAAGCAAGTATCTTTGATATCTCTTCGAAGAAATTGACCTGATTTCTCAATGAATTTAATTCTCCTTTTAAGAGATTATTTTCGTGTATTGTCGCGGTGTATCTTAAAAGATTCCTTGCCATGCGTGAGAGAATGTCTGGAGAAACCATCGATACAGGGAATGAGTATTCATCCTTAAGCCATGAAGAGAGTCCATTAAATGATTGTTCGGTAAGGACCATCTTGGGAATATTCCTTGTTAGATGGATGAATTTTTTGAAAAGATCATTTTTTCTCTCTTCGTTATCGATGATAATAAGGTCAGGAGATTTTTGTATCCCATTGAATAGCCTGAAGGCTCCCTTAATGGAAGAAAATCTCAATATTTCTGAGTTAATATCACGAAGACTTTCAAAATAATCATCCCTTACGGAATTTCTGCCTATAAGAACTATCTTATACATTTACTCCGCAGCACTTTTTATATTTTTTACCACTTCCGCAGGGACAGGGGTCATTCCTTCCAACCTTTTTTGAGTGAACAACCTGTCTCTGTCCCCCATTGTCTTTATTATAACTCAATCTCTGTTCAGAAAAAACAGGGATTCTTGTTATCCTCTCCTCTTTTTCCTTTTTTATCTGGATCTTGAAGAGTCTCGTGAGTGTCTCTTTTGTTATCCTTGCCTTGAGTTCACCGAACATCTCGAATGCCTCTTTTTTATATTCTACCAGAGGATCTCTCTGACCATAACCTCTGAGACCAATGCCCTCCTTCAGGTGATCCATCGCAAGGAGGTGGTCCTTCCACTGGGTGTCAACAACATTCAGGAGAATGACCTTTTCGAGATACCTCATGAATTCATGGCCTGTTTCAGCCTCTTTTTTCTCATAAAGTTCGAGGATCCTCTCTCTCAAGGTTTCCAGGAGATCTTTATCAGGTGTGATATCTCCTTTATAGTTAAAGATGCTGTAGAGGGAATCCTTCAGTCCCTTTATATCCCATTCTTCTGGATGGATCTCCTGAGGACAGTATATGGATAGGAGTTCGTCTAACATCTCATCGATCATATCAATTATATGTTCCTTTAGATCTGTCTTCTCGAGGATCTCCCGCCGGAATCTATATATCTCTGTTCTCTGTTTATTTAAGACATCGTCGTATTCCAGAAGATGTTTTCTTATCTCGAAGTTATGTGCCTCGACCCTTTTCTGGGCATTCTCTATCGCCCTTGTTATGAGTCTGTTTTCTATTGGAATATCTTCCTCCATACCCAGGCGATCCATTATACCTGCGAGTCTATCGGATGCGAATATCCTCATGAGGTCATCCTCAAGAGATATGTAGAATCTCGATGAACCCGGATCACCCTGCCTTCCTGAACGGCCTCTCAACTGATTGTCTATCCTTCTTGCCTCGTGTCTCTCGGTTCCTATTATATGGAGCCCTCCTAATTGAATAACCTTTTCTCTATCCTTCTGACAGATATCTTCTGCTTTTTTCAATGCTTCCTCAAACTCTCTCTCAGTGTAGTCCTTCCTGTCTTTAAGCATCATCCTTGCGAGTCCTTCTGGATTGCCACCGAGTATGATATCAGTACCCCTTCCAGCCATATTTGTTGCTATCGTTACGGAGTGGCTCCTGCCTGCCTGTGCAATGATCTCTGCCTCTTTTTCATGATACTTCGCATTAAGGACAGAGTGGGGTATGCCTTTTTTCTTTAACATCTGGCTCAGGAACTCTGACTTCTCTATCGATATTGTTCCGACAAGGACAGGCTGTCCTCTTTTATAGCATTCTTCTATCTCTTTGATGACTGCCTTAAATTTAGCCTTTTCTGTCTTATAGATGACATCGGGGTGGTCGATCCTTATCATGGGTTTATGCGTTGGTATCACAACGACATCAAGATTGTATATCTTTGCGAACTCCTCAGCCTCTGTATCAGCGGTACCTGTCATGCCCGCAAGTTTTCTGTACATCCTAAAATAATTCTGGAATGTGATTGTGGCGAGGGTCTGGTTTTCGCTCTCTATCTTTAATCCCTCCTTTGCCTCAATAGCCTGATGGAGCCCTTCTGACCACCTCCTTCCGGGCATCAGTCTTCCTGTAAATTCATCGACTATTATGACCTTTCCATCCTTTACTACATAATCAACATCCTTCTTAAAAAGATGGTGTGCCTTGAGTGCCTGAAGAACATGATGGACGAGTTCTATGTTGGATGGATCATAGAGGTTATCGATTCCAAGGAGTCTTTCGACTTTATGGTTTCCACTGTCTGTGAGTATCACTGTTCTTGCCTTTTCATCTATGGTGAAGTCTGTATTTTTCTCGAGTCTTCTTACTATCCTGTCGATCTTATAATACCTGTCTGTAGACTCTTCAGAAGGACCTGAGATTATGAGAGGAGTTCTCGCCTCATCTATGAGGATACTGTCGACCTCGTCCACTATTGCATAATTCAACTCCCTCTGACAGTAGTCATTGATATCATATTTCATATTATCCCTGAGATAGTCAAAACCGAACTCATTATTTGTTCCATAGGTTATGTCCGCATTATAGGCCTCTTTCCTTGTGCATGGTCTCAATCTGTCGAACCTCTTATCAGTTGATATATATGAGGGGTCATAGAGAAAAGATGCATCGTGCTGGATTACACCAACGGAGAGTCCGAGAAAGTTGTATATGGGTCCCATCCACTGTGCATCCCTTTTTGCGAGGTAGTCGTTCACAGTAACGACATGTACACCCCTTCCCTCGAGGCTATTAAGATATACAGGAAGGGTTGCCACGAGGGTCTTTCCCTCTCCTGTCTTCATCTCAGCAATCTTGCCTTCATGGAGTACCACCCCTCCTATCAACTGAACATCGAAGTGCCTCATCCTGAGGGTTCTCTTTGAGACTTCCCGCACAACAGCAAATGCCTCAGGAAGCAGGTTATCAAGAGTCTCTCCCTTCATGAGTCTCTCTTTGAATTCATCTGTCTTTTTTCTCAGTTCTGTGTCACTGAGTCGTGAAAGGCCCTCTTCAAGGGAATTGATCTTTTCCACAATGGGTATTATTCTTTTCAATTCCCTCTCGTTTTTTGTGCCAAAGATCTTCTTAAGGATAAAGTTTATCATTGTTTATATAATAACATATATGGGATACAGGTTTTTATCGGTTTTCTTTGCTGGTTTTATCTCCATTATCCTCCAGATTGCACTCCTCAGGAAACTTTTGAGTTATTTTTCTGGCAATGAACTTACCATCGGCATAATAATCAGTATCTGGCTTTTTGGGACAGGCTTCGGAAGTTATGCAGGTAGAAATATGAGGGCATTTGGTCCATCGTTTATTATTTCAGGGGTGGTGGTATCTGTAGTTGTAACAGGATTTTATGTAATGAGACTTTTCTATCCAGTGGGAGAGGAGATCTCACTTTTCTCTATAATCATTATCACATCATTCCTTGTACTTCCTGTGTCAATAATCGCAGGCGCACAGTTTCCAATGGCTATCTCACATGCGGGGAATCCAGAGATGGTCTTTGCCCTTGAATCAATAGGTGCATTTACAGGTGGTCTGGTATTCACATTTTTATTGACAGAAACACTCGATACCATAACGATTATCCTTACTGCAGGGATACTGAGTATCATTGCAGGCTCTCTTATCATAAAAAGGATTCTCACAATGGCCTTCATGATCTTACCATTAATACTTATCTTTTTAAGGGATGATCTCATGGAGATTGAGTGGAAGGGACTCGGATTTACTGGTTCATTTGAATCAAGATTTGGTGAGATCACACTCCTTGAAAGATCTGGAGAATACAGTCTTTATTCCTCTGGAAGGTATATCTTCTCTTATCCTGATCCTCAATCTGAGGAATTAAGGAGTATCATACCATTGATATTACATAAAAATCCTGAGGATATTCTTGTCATTGGAGGACCTCCAGCCTTCCTTAAATGGTATCTCAGTTTTCCGGTAAGGAGTGTAACATATCTTGAGCATGATAGGGTTATGCTCAGGGTGTCGACAGGAATCCTCAAAGGAGATGACAGGAGAATACTTCAGGATAAAAGGCTCAGGATAGTTGTTGATGATGAAAGAAGATATGTTCGTGGATTAAGAAAGAGGTCATATGACCTGATTGTCCTCAATCTGCCACTTCCTCACAATGCAAATATGAACAGGTTTTATACAGAGGAGTTTTTTTATCTTCTCAGGGATATCCTGAGGGATGATGGCATGGTTGTAATAAGCATTGGGATATCCCGTGGTTATATGTCGAGGGCATTGAAGATGACAAATGGTTCGATATTCAGAACCCTCACAAAGGTCTTCGCTCACATAATACCTTCATCAGATGAGTATGGATTCATCATTGCATCAATGAAGGAATTAAGTCTTGAGGTGACTCTTCTTAAGGAGAGATTGAGTATGTATCGCCTGAAGACACGATTTATAAATGATGCTTTTGTTGATGATATATTCAATCCATTCAGGATGGAAATCGTAAGGAAGAGCCTTTCAGAGATAGATATTGTTAACAGTGATATGAGACCTGTTTCATATCTCTATAATCTTGCGATATGGTTTGAGACAGGAGGATTATCTTCTGATCTTCTTTTATCTCTCAGAAAAGGTATGGTTATCTCTTTTATCATCCTTATCTTTCTTATCTTCTCTTTTACGATGAGAAGAAAGGTGGAATCATTTCTGATATTCACGACAGGTTATTCAGGTATGTCACTGAGTATTTCTGTAATTCTTTTGTACCAGAGTATGTTTGGCTATCTCTATGAGATGATAGGATTGCTCACCGCCCTTTATATGTCAGGTCTTGCGATAGGCTCATATGGAGGCAGATATATCAATAATCCAGGAAAATATATCATTATTACTGAGGTATTTCTCTTTTTCTTACCTCTTCTCTTAACGATTGTACTTGTAAAGGAGTTGAGTTTCTATATCGTAATAATATCTGTGGGGGTCGCGGGAGGACTTCAGTTTGTTATGGCTTCATCTTTTTTAATAAAGAGGGATATTAAAGATGCACCTGCACGGTTATATTCCCTTGACCTCTTGGGTTCTGTAATAGGAGGAATTACTACAGCAGTGGTTGTTGTTCCAGTAACAGGAATACACCATGCATTTATACTGTTTTCTATGGTAAAGTTAATATCATTATGCCTTATGGTATCCAGATTAAAAGGCTGAGATATATATTTCCCCTGGTAGTGATATCTCTTTCATTAACGGGTTACCTAATTCACAGGATTGGTGAGAAGCCTCTTGATGAAAGGATCATCCTTAAAGTTATGCATCCAGATATAGAGTTTGTCGAGATTAATGATTCACCACCATACTATGCCTCTGAAAATGGAATTATCGTATTCAACAGCTATAATGTGGTTCCTCACATCAGGGGTTATTCAGGTCCAATAAAACTCCTCATATCCATGGATAATAATGGAAAAATAATGAGATTGAAGATAATAGAACACAGGGAGACAGAGAATTTTGTCCATTATATGTTGAAGGATGAGTATCTCTCTCAATTTAATGGCAAGGATATAAGTGAACCCTTCGAGGTCGACAGGGATATCGATGGAATAAGCAGGGCAACTGTGAGTGTCAGGGCACTTGCAGAGACCGTGAAAGAGTCATCAAGACTTATGGGTGAGAAGGTCTTTGGAATAAAGATTGGTGATTCAGGAAAGAGAAGGCATATCGAGATGGAATGGATTATATACGGATCTCTCTTTATTACAGCATTTATATCCTATCGACTCTCCATGAGATATAGACCATTTTTGAGTTCACGGGATATATTTCTTCTGTTATCATTACTCATCACAGGTATATACCTCGGCTCTCCTGTTTCTATAATCCATTTAATGGCTCTCTTTCTCGGAAATACATCTTCATCCTTCCTCTGGTGGATGGTAATCATAACGATGATAATCTCCATACTCATCGCGGGCAGGTTTTATTGTGGATGGCTCTGTCCTATGGCTGCGATATTCGATCTCTCACAGAGGATTCCTCTCAAGAAGAGGTGGAATGTTCCACCTGAACTGGATTATAGATACAGGTTTATAAAATATATTATCCTTTTTATGGTCTCAGGGGTGATACTCATTGGTAGGAGGGTTGATTATGGAAATATAGAGCCCTACGTGACAATCTTTTCATTGCATGGGAATATATTTGCATGGATTTTAGTATTCACTGTTGTTATCATAAATTTCAGAGTTAAAAGATTCTGGTGCAGATTTCTCTGCCCCCTTGGTGGTATTACTGCATTATATAGCATGGAGGATAAAAAATATGTGAGCATGCCAGAATGCCCGATGGAGAATCCTCAATCGCCACTTACATCTGAGTGTATAAGGTGTAATTCGTGCCTGAGGAGGAATGGATGATTTCTGAAAAAAGACTTAAAATACTCATTTATCTCACAATAATTCTTGTGTTTCTCTCCATTTTATCGAATATCTTTGGTGAATATATTCATGATGAATTTACCGGATATATAAAGAGAATGGTTTATTATGAAAGGGTGATATCCAAAAAAGGTTTGAGCCTTCACAGGGCTCTTTACTGGAGAAAGGAAGATTGAAAGGGGTTATAATATTATATATATGAAGGTAAGATGTGAACTCTGTCCAACAGAATGCGTTCTCAAGGATTACGAGATTGGTGCCTGCAGGGTAAGGATAAACAGAGGAGGTGTCTTATACAGTCTTGTCTATGGAAGACCGTGTGCTGTTGCTATAGACCCTGTTGAAAAAAAACCTTTTTACCACTTTCTGCCAGGTTCAAGGACATTCTCCATTGCAACAGCAGGTTGTGTCCTTGGATGCAAGTTCTGCCAGAACTGGCAGATCTCTCAGGCAAATCCTGAAGATACTGAAAACATCGTTCTCATGCCTGATGATGTCGTAAGAAGGGCTATATTTTATGGCACCAGAGTGATAACATACACTTATACAGAGCCCACTGTATTTTATGAGTACATGCTCGATACATCCATTATAGCAAAAAGATACAGTCTTAAAAATACCATGCACACATGCGGTTATATAAATGAGGAGCCTTTAAGGGAACTCGCAAAATACCTCGATGCTGTAGATGTTGATCTCAAGGCATTCACAGAAGACTTCTATAACAGGATATGCGGGGGAAGATTGAGACCTGTCCTGAATACCCTTCTTATACTTAAGGAGGAGGGTGTATGGCTCGAGATAACGAATCTCATCATACCCACACTTAATGATGATATGAATGAGATTAAAAAGATGTGCGTGTGGATAAGGGATAATCTCGGAGAAAGTGTGCCGCTTCACTTTTCGAGATTCTTCCCTCAGTACAGACTCAAAAACCTTCCACCAACACCATTCGAGACTTTAAAAAAGGCAAGGGAAGTGGCTATGGAGACCGGAATAAAATATGTTTATATAGGAAATATAAGAAGTGATGCTGAAAATACATTCTGCCCTCACTGTAAAAGATTGGTAATCAAAAGGGAGGGCTATACTGTGAGAGAGAATAATATAATCAATTCAAGATGCAGGTTCTGCGGAAATCTAATACCAGGGGTATGGAATTAAGGAGATCATGTCGAGAAGGGAATTTTTAGGATTTTTTCTCATAGGTGGTATAATCTCGTATCTATTTAAGAGACTCTTTCTTCGTAAGGACGATTTAAGGGTTGCCATGTTCTGGAGGAAAGGATGAGATTGATCTATATCCTTTCAATCTCTGTATTTATTATTTCTGGATGCAGGGAAGAGGTGAGGGAGCCTGCTGTGAGCGGAAGATTCTATCCAGCTGAAAGAGATGTGCTTCTTGAGATGGTAAATAGATTTATAGAGAACGCCAGTTATGTGCCAGTAAATGGTAGGCTCGTTGCACTGGTATCTCCCCATGCAGGTTATCAGTTTTCTGGTGGTGTCGCTGGTTACTCATACAGACACCTGAGAGATATCGATATCGACACAGTGATCCTGATAGGACCGAGCCATTACACTCCTTTCACTGGGGTCTCTGTTTATACTGATGGCATATGGAGGACACCCCTTGGTGATGTTTGTATCAACCGAAGGATAGCAGAATCACTGATAAATGAGAAGTTGGATGTTATTTCATATAAAGATGCATTCCTTAAGGAGCACTCTCTGGAGGTTCAACTACCATTTCTGCAGGCAATATTCAGTAAGAAGAGATTTACTATCGTGCCCCTGCTAACAGGGAATCTCACGAAGGAGTCCTTTGAGTTTATTAAGGACAGACTCACGGATATCTTAAATAGAGAAAAGGCGGTTATAATCGCAAGCACTGATCTCTCTCATTACCATTCCCATGATGAGGCTGTGAGGATGGATAAAGATCTTATAGATGCTGTGGAAAGATTATCCATCGAGGATATGGAGAGGCTCTTCTTTGAGAAAAAGGCAGAGGCATGCGGAATGTATCCATTGATAATAACAGTGGCTATTGCAAGGGAGATGGGAGTTAAGGATGTTGTTCTCTACAGATATGCAACATCTGGAGAGATTACAGGAGATAAATCAAGGGTTGTTGGTTATGCATCAATAGGGTTTTATGTTTCCCCTTTCACAGGT
>FWWL01010390.1_pt1 | contig 10758 bp, 12 predicted proteins | sample 2228331 | NCBI WGS metagenome assembly FWWL01 (sample SAMEA103939775, study PRJEB20133) | metagenome
ATAGAAAAACTGCCGCACAAAAATCGTGTGGCAGTTCATACGCAATCATTTTAGATATTTAACCTGTCTACTTGACAGGGGGCATATCAGAATGTTCAACGGACCCATTTTTTTATTCATTTCTGTTATCATTATCACTTTATTCAATATCACTTTTATCAATATCACTATTTTCAGCATTACTATTAACATTATCCCTATTAACAATGTTACTGTAAACATTAACACTTTTAACTTTATCATCTTTTTCATTATCACTTTTTTTTTGGGTTTTATCCTTACAAGACATATTGTTACCGGAATCCTGCTTTCCGTTATTCTGTGCATTTATCTTATCCTGATGGGATAATTCATCTGAGAATTCATGCGCATATTGGGATCTAAATTTCTGACGGTTTAAGCCCTGTGGAGTTTCCTCTTCAATTCTTCCCGTGTATTTCATCACCAGATATATCACTGAGAACATAACCGTCATAACAATTCCTGCGATTAAGCCTGAGGTCTGACCGGAGATAAAAGGCATACTTATGATAACCACGATGATACTGATTAATGCGATCCAAGAGGTATAAGGAAAGCCAGGCATCTGACATTTCCCTTGCGGAGGGCAGCCGTTGCATTTTCGAAAACGGATGTGGGTTGCCATAATAGCACCGTAGGTTAGTAAGGTAGCAAAACCACCGGAACTGATTAAAAACAGATACACACTGGGGAAGAACAGCCCGGCACCAAGACCAAGAAGCATTCCGGCACCCGAGAATAAGATACCCCGATAAGGAACGTCCGTCTTATCCTTCAAAAACCTTGGAGCATGTTTTTCATCTGCAATGGAACGCATCATTCTTCCAAGGCCAAACATGGAGGCCAGCATAGTTGATAGAATCGCAGTAACTAATATAAAGTTAATGACAGTTCCAGCCCAGCCCATACCCCATCTGGTTAATGCTGCAACCATGGGACTGACATCCTCTGTCAATACTGCTGTAGGAATCAAGGGCAGAAGTGCCATGGCAGACAAGATATATAGTCCAACCAAACCTACAACCGTATAAAGGATAGCTCTCGGTATGGTTTTATTCGGGTCATGAGCTTCCGAGGAAGCAAGTCCGATAATCTCAAAACCGGCATAGGAAAAGATTACTATCATCATACTACCTGCGATACTCCTTACTCCTCCCGGCATGAGCGGTTCTCTCGTAAGCTCTCCTGCTCCGACTGCTCCTTGCCCGCCAATAGCACCGATAATAAGTAGAATTGCAAGTATGATAAATGCAATCACCGCAAAGACTTTTACAATAGCCAAACTGCTCTCCAGTTTACTCAGTTTATCAGCACCTAACAGATTAACCAAAGTAACAGCGATGATGATAATGCTGCCAAGTAAAGGTATGGATACGTTAGGATACCATTCCCGTATTAAAATGGATACTGCCGTGGCTTCACTGGACATGGCAAGTACCATTCCGGTCCAGTACACCCATCCAACGACGAAACCTGCACCTGGACCGAACACCTTGGCAGTAAAGGTATAAAAGGAACCGGAATCCGGATTAGCCACGGTCATTTCTGATAATGCATATAGAATAAAATAGATTAAGATGCCACCTAAGTTAAATGATATTAAAATAGCCGGTCCTGCTGCCTCAATGGCAACTGCTGATCCTAGAAAGAAGGAACCTCCGATTACCGAACCCATTGCCATCATTGTCAGCTGCCATGCGGACAAACCTTTCTCATGCTGCTTCATGATCAATCCTCCATTATAGTATAATTCTTTATAAACCCATACTTCTTTCCCTTTATTATTCCATGAATGAAAAATTACATTCCTTGTTAGTATAAGTTTACCCTGCTGATTGACAATTATTAAAAAAGCTCTTGAAGAAATCACTTTCTTCAAAAGCTTACCGTAATTAAAATTATATCGTTTCGATCTGCCAGTCAATTGGCTCTAGTCCATTATTCTTAAGGAAGTCGTTCGTCATACTAAAGTGTTTACAACCAAGAAAGCCTCTATATGCTGACAATGGACTTGGGTGCGAAGCTTCTAAGATCAGATGCTTCGGATTGTTTAACATTGATTTCTTCCTCTGTGCCGGTTTACCCCAGAGGAGAAAAACAATCGGATGCTCCTGGACATTCACAGTTTGGATCACAGCATCTGTGAAGCGCTCCCAACCTTTACCCTGATGGGAATTCGCTTGATGTGCTCTTACGGTAAGAACAGTATTTAATAATAATACACCTTGTCTTGCCCATTTTTCCAGATAACCGTTATTCGGTATGTAACAGCCCAGATCACTCTTCAGTTCCTTGTAAATATTAGCCAGAGACGGTGGTATCTCAACCTCCGGCTTTACGGAGAAACATAAACCATGAGCCTGTTCTTCCTTATGATATGGATCCTGCCCAAGTATTACGACCTTTACCTGGCTAAGTGGTGTAAAGTGAAATGCATTGAAGATATCATCTACACACGGAAACACGGTATATTGGTTATACTCGGATTCAACAAATTTATATAGTTCTGAATAATACGGCATATGGAATTCACTGCCTATTGAATCTAGCCAATCATTCGTAATTACACTCAAGCTAACACCTCATTTCCATCATAAATTCTATTATATCCGTACCATAAAAGACTCAGGTTTACCCTGAGTTCTTTTATCTATTCTATTACCCTTCATCGTTGTTATTACAGTCTTACACTGACTCCTCTGCCCTTCAGATAATGCTTCAGGTCAAGTATTTCCATCTCTTTATAATGGAATAAGGATGCTGCTAAAGCTGCATCGGCCTTTCCTGCCGTTAAAGCATCATAAAAATGCTCCAGGTTACCTGCCCCACCTGAGGCAATCACCGGTACCGGTACATTCTCACTTATGGTTTTGGTCAGTTCCAGATCATAACCATCCTTTGTTCCATCGCAATCCATGCTGGTTAGCAGAATTTCACCTGCACCTAGTTCGCAGGCTTTTATTGCCCATTCAACGGCATCGATACCCATATCGACACGGCCACCATTCTTATAGATGTTCCATCCTGAGCCGTCGCACCTGCGTTTTGCATCGATAGCCAATACTACACATTGACTTCCGAATTTATCTGCTGCCTCACTAATAAGTGAGGGATTAAGAATTGCTGCAGTATTCACTGCGATCTTATCGGCACCCTCTCTTAGTATCATTTTAAAATCTTCAACCGTACGGATCCCTCCGCCAACGGTAAAGGGTATGAATACCGTCTCTGCAACTCTACGTACCATGTCAATCTTAATTGTTCTGGCATCAGAGGAGGCTGTGATATCAAGGAATACTAATTCGTCCGCACCTGCTTTATCATAAGCAGTTCCAACTTCAACCGGGTCCCCGGCATCCCGTAGATCAACAAAATTAATACCCTTTACCACTCTGCCGTTATGAACATCCAGACATGGAATAATTCTTTTTGTATACATGCTATCTCTCCCATCACATCTATTATCTACTGCCTTGGCTAAGGTCTATAATGCTGCAAAGTTTTTCAAAATCATAAGGCCTACATCACCGCTTTTTTCAGGATGGAACTGGCATGCAAATACATTATCCTTTTCAACAGAAGCGTGAATCAATGTGCTGTAGAAGGTCGTGGCAGCTACTTCAGCTTCGTTCTTTGCCTTCAGATAATAGGAATGGACAAAATATACATAGGATTGATCCGATATACCTCGATACAGCTTTGCACCAGGCTTAACGGCAAGTGAATTCCATCCCATATGTGGAATTTTCAGACCTTCACTAGTGGGTATACGAAGAACTTCACCCTTCAGAATTGATAACCCCTCCACCCCATCACATTCATCACTACGCTCGAAGAGCAATTGCAAGCCCAAACAGATGCCAAGAAGTGGTGTCCCTTTTGCAGCGATTTCCTGAATTACTTCCACCAACTGAAAATGATGTAGCTTATTCATGGCATCACCAAAATGACCAACCCCAGGAAGTATAACTTTGTCAGCTGTTAACAGCTGCTGTCTGTCTCTTGTAATAATTACTTCCTCGCCCAGATATATTAAAGCCTTCTCAACACTTTTCAGATTTCCTGCATCGTAATCAATTATCGCTATCATCCAATCACGTTCCTTTTTAAGATTATATATACTACATGCCCTTTTGACGTAAATGTCATAGGGCATGTCATTAGTATCTCATATTTTCTAATACTACATTATACACTTCCAGGCTATAGTCTCCCATACTCTCAAAGGAATTAATCCGCATCGCTTCCTCTTCTGACAGATGAAATATATTATCGAGCTCACCTAGAATCTGTTTACGTACATAATTTAAATCAGTCTCGATCCCTAGTATAGTAGCAAGTTCTATGTATTTATCATATCTCTTCAAGCCCTTTAGTAAGGAATCAAGAGCCTCCGGATACATGCCTAAGGAATAATAACTATTATAGGAATTCAGCTGTTTATTAACAAACATTACCGTCATGATTTTATCATATATCTCAATGTCTTCATCATTGATATCCATTCCATATACTTCGTTGTATGCTTCCGTATATTTTTGTTTATCAAAATATGTGGTTGCATTTTGGATACTCAAGGTGTAGGATACCATATTTGTTCCAACCAACAATAAAGCTGCAAGTAAACCAAAGAAAACGAATACAATAATTGCTCCAAGGCGATTAATTCTACCTTCATCTTCTTCTATCTCATCAATTACCTGAATGATTTCCTTGGTTTTTTTCTTCTTCTCTTTCTTTTCTTTCTTATTCTCTTTGTCTTTTCCGTCTTTGCCTTTGCTGCCTTTTCCTCTACCTTCTTCGATATCGTCATCCAAATCTTTGGAAGGCTCACCTTTTTTCGGCTTTTTGGCTTTACCCTTTTTCTTTGGTTCCTGCGCAACGGCTTCTTCCCCATTAAATTTCGAAGAGACAGCTTTTTTCTTCGGAGTAGTCTCATCCTTTATATTGCCAAAGAGACGTTGAAATAGTCCTTTTTTCGGTTTTTTTATTCCTTCTTCGTCTGTGACAACCTTATCCCTATTTTCGTTCTTATCTTTCTTCGGTTTTTTCCGCTTTTTTTCTTTCGCATCAGGAATCTGTGCTAGTAAAGCTGCTTCTTCTTCATCATCACTTAAGGAAGAAACCACCTTTAATGCATCAGAGAAAACTTCACCGACATCACTGGGTGTACCTGCTGATTTCTTTGTAGGTACTGTTGTACCGCTTAACAGATCATTAATAGCTTTTACATCACCTGCCACTGGATCATCAGAGGAAATCTGATTAAGAAGTGCAAGAAAGTCATCTTCTTCCTGATCAATCTGTTCAAATTCTTCCGTATCTGCCGGTTCAAACTCCATTTGCATCGAAGGCATTGGTTCTTCATCCTCCGACGAATAGGTATCCGATGACGACGTTTGGAAATTATCAAGATTATTCAATAAATCATTTAAATCGGCATCGTAATCATCTTCTGATCCAAGTTCAGAGATTTCGTTTGGATTAAAATTATTATCTAAATGATCCGTCGGAATATCTTCTTCTTCGATGTTATCAGTCTGGTTTTCATCAGAGTAATATACCTCTTCATGAAAATCTTCCTCATTCGCTAATACTTCACCCTTATCCTCATCTGATAGCACTATTTGTTCCGGCTGAAACCCCTTTTCTTCCGGATATAATTCATCCTCCAGAGTGGTAGTAGCTGTGTTTTCTTCCTCTTCAGGTGTATTGATCTTCTCAGGCTTGTCCAAAGCTTCTAAATCTATATGATCTGTTACTTGATCGACTGTTATCTTTTTACCTGAGCGTTTAACTTCTGAAGACTTCTTATCTTTCTTTTGGTTTGTTTCCTGATTAGATAATATATTCGCGTAATCCTTGCCGAACAGTTCTTCATCACCGATAACAATATCTTTCTGCAAATCATCATCCATAAAATACTGATCGAAATCTTCGATATCACCCAAATCAACTTTATATGACATAAAGTCCTGCAGATCCGGGTCTGGCATACCTTCTGACTCGGGTTCAGGACTAATCGATTTACTATTTGAATTTATACTTGTTTCAACACTTGTTTTCTTTTTATAAATACTTTCCGTAGACGGTACTGTATTTTTGACTGAATTTAATAAACTGTCCAGATAAGATTCATTTGATACAGTATTCCTCTTATCCTTACAGTCAATGCAATATTCGGTTCCATCCGGTATACCAGTCTTACATAACTTACATTTTGCCATTCTTGCACCGTCCATTTATTCGTGAATGAAACGTTGATATACAATACTTCATGCTGGGTTCATGAATATTAACCAAGCTTAATCTCAGGATTAATAATTGTCATGATCTTTCTTAAATCAACGATTTCTATTTTTCTGCTGTCCTTTGAGAGAATCCCCATCACAACATCCTTCTGGGTCGTTGTCAGCTTCTTACCCGGCTTCGTTACATCTGTATTCATTATTCTATGAATACCGCTTACGCTATCAACATGAAAGGCAATATTCAGTTCATTGATACTGGTAACGATAAGCATCTCATGCTTATAATCGTCAACATCAGACAATTTCAAGCTGCTAATAAAATTTATAATCGGAATTAGAAATTCTCTTGGTTTAATGATACCTTCGATAAAAGGATGCGAATTCGGTATAGGAGTGGACTTTTTATTATAAGGTAGAATTTCCTTGATATCACTTACATCCACACCATATGAGTTTCCACCTGCTTTGAACTCTAATATTTCAATTTCTTTCGGAACACCACCTAATAATACATCCTTCTCCATATATATACCTCCATTTATAGTATCTCGTCTGATTTTATCCTATTTTTCTACTAAATCTTACATAGCAATCTTTCTTCTATTATAGTGTTAAAGTCACATTTTGTAAAGGGTTACAAATACACCTTTACGATGTACTTAGGCTTAATCAGCTTCAACTATTTTAGTAGAGTATATTTATATATCGACATAATTTTTCATTCCATTAATGAAATAATCCTGTTAATATTTAATTTTAATTTATGGCAATATCTAGATACTGTAAATTATTCTTTATCTTTCTTATTACGAAATAAGGATATTCCACCAAAGCCACTAATAATTGCAATATAAAATCCCAAGTCATACCACCAACCGGTATTTATTGTTTCATACAATCTAATATTCTTATTAAACAATCCCACTATAAGCGAAATCGGAGCAATCCACCCATGCCAGATGCCCCAGAAAAACCCTGCAGGCTCCTCAAGTGTGTAGGTACCATCTCCCGGTATACATCCTACCATTGAAATCGAAGCAAAAATAATTATAATACTTATCAATAATATTCTCTTCTTCATCATAGATCTCCTCAACTAAATATTTATTCATTACATTTAAAATGTGGGCTTACCCTAATACATTCTACTACATGCACTTATCAAAAAAGCAAAGGCTATACCAATAACACCCAAGATCAGCGATGCTTTACCATAATTATTAATTGTTTCACTATAATTTCCAAATGCCATAATGCATAACGCAATAATATTAATAATAGGGATCGCCGTAACAATTAGAATACCTATCCATGTACCTATTGTTACACCCTCTGAAGCACTTGTATTTTCTATATTATTCCTAGAATTATAGTTTCCTAATCCTATGGTATTGTCCCCCCCTGCACCGAATCGGACTTCTTCTCTTATCTCAGCATTGAGCAAGGTATTATGACAATTTGAACAGATCATTGAAGATCCACTATTGACTTCCTGACATACCTTGCATATTTTTCTACTCATTTATTGCCCCCCTACAAAATCAATTCATATCTGTCTCTTGAAGACAGCTATAACTCTTCTAGTTGCTCCGTATGAGTGATTAGTATCAAAACAATTAATTAGCTCCCACCCATCTCTACCACAATCATTTAATGAACTATTGAAGGCTTTAACATCTAGTAGTCCACCGGAAATCCCTTTGGTTTCAAATTGTATCGTTTTATATTCCCATTGAGGCATAAATAAAACTCCTTTCATTCATAAAATTAGAATTCACACCATCGTAATTTTCTGACCATAAGACGCGGTATGTATAAGTTTTTCTTGTTTGATTTCAACTAACATTTCGTGTTATCTACTCTTAACTAGTTAAATCTAGTTTATAGGTTTTACCTTCCGTCTCATACTTACCTCCACAATTATATGGGCAGTCGCATTCATAGGTAAAACCTAATTTTGTAAGCACCTTTTCTGAAGAAGTATTAATTTTTGCATGACTACCTTTTAATTCTGCGATATTCAATTTCTCTTTAACGAATCTAATGGTCTCCTTCATAGCTTCGGTTATATAACCATTTCCCCAGTATTTTCTGCATAGATTATATGATACCTCATATGCTGAAGTTTCACTTTCATAATAAATAAGACAGGTGCCTAGAAGTTCTCCTGTATCCTTCTTGGTAATCGCCCATCGATACCAATCATCTTTATCAATCTGTTCCATCTCAAATTTTATCCATGACTTTGTTTTTTCTATATCGTTATGACTTGACCAGCACATATACTTTGCTACTTCTGGGTCACTCTCCCATCCAATGTATACATCCTCAGTATCGTACTCATTAAAAGTTCTTAAAACCAGTCTTTTGGTTTCAAGTAGTGGTGTCTTCATGTGTTGATTTCCTCCTGTTTCATTATATTCACTATATGAAACTAATTAGTAATATTAAAATCTATGGAGCCTCGTTCAATTTTTATATTTATCTGTTATTAATTTAAGTTTACTGTACTGTCTATTAAATATATCATCTATCATAGATTTAAATTTTCTATAGTTACTGCTATTTTCATTACACAAGGAAGCAAAACGACTAATATCCGTTGGATGTAATACTTGCTCTATTCCATCCGGATCAATTCCCTTTTCTCCACCTGAAAGTTCGAATGCATATGATATTAAACCGCTTGTCTCTTCTTCTAATTCAATAGCAAGTTGATACAGTTCCTTTTGTTCTTCAATATCTACTGATTCGATAAGTTCAATAATTGTACTATTCATCAATTGTATCCTATACATATCAAAATGGTTATGTAAAACGGTACTATCTTCAAATACTGATAACATCCTTACTACTTCACTATCATCCAAGCTATCAATTGTTCCATCCTTATAGGAAACTAATACCTCGTGGTAAAGATAATAAGTTTCTGAAAATATAATGCTTACTTCTGTTCCTAAAGCACTGGAATAGTTATAAACCTTATTTGTCTGAATAACAAGCGATGCGATTAAACATATCACTATAAAAGTATAGATCAGCTTATACTTCATAAGATCAACCTCCTATCATCTCAAGGTATTAATACAAAACTGACTATTAATTTCATATAATGTGCCGTGAACGATATCTGCTTATTAGATATAAACGACATCTATTCGTCCTTTTCATTTTATCTTTCTTAAATTTTTAACAACCCGTTTACTCTGATATCATCAAGCTCTTCTGGGAATAAAACATCATTGTCATATAATCTGAGATATTCTTTTGACACATCGCTATCAAAAATAAGGATATCATCAGAATTTATCGTAACATTTACACCTGCACGATAAAGTCTTTGTATTGGATGCTTTTCCATATTCTGAACTCGTCCTAATTTAATATTACTACTTGGTGTAATATTCAATCTTATCTGGTTATCTGCTAGATATTTCATTGCAGCATCAGAATCCGCAGCTGCTATCCCGTGTTGTATTTCATCAAGCCTTAATAATTCAATTCCATTTATTATATCATCAGCTGTACCCCATTCACCAATATGAGCTTTAAGCCGAAGCCCATTTTCCTTTGCTAACTGATAAATGGGAATAAATCTCTCTATTGGCTGAGCAAATTCATCTGCATATAAATCAATTGAATAAAATTCTTTTCTGCCCAAAAAATGTTTCAGACAGTCCATTAAGTAATCAATCGAACAATGTCTGGATAATCCAATCTGTAATCGCAACTCTATTTCAGGGGCAATTCGTTGGTTAGCATCCTGGAAAGCATGAATAAGTTCTTCAATATTATTATCAAAGTACTCGCCAAGTCCCCAAACATCCTCACCTATTTCCAATATACTAATACCATCCGCTTTCGCTTGTACAAAGGCGGCATCAATTAATAATCTCCGCATTTTACTGCTATGAAATCTATCTCCTAAATATCTTGAATTCCAATCATGCATATCCTTCATCGATGTAAGTACACCATCAAAAAAAGGAATATCTATGCCCATTAATTGTCTTAGATATTCACGATTTCCGCCAAGGGAAAAATGATTATGTAAATCCGCTTTTGGGATTTTTCTTATCTTAGCTAAATCTCTATTTACTAAAGCATCAATAAAGGCTTCAGAATAATTATCTTTCAAAATATGTGCCTCCTTTTATATGTATCAATCGTTGTCTACAATTCTGTTGTTCAATTTCCTTTTAATACTCATCATAATACAACAGGTATATTATGTCAATTTCTAACATTTTTTTATGTATCATAAATCATAATTTATGTCCATTAAAAAAGCCCAAGGCTATAAACCTTGAGCAGCTTAGATATATATAACAAAAAAGCTCAAAACAAAGTTTTGAACTTCTTAATTAGCATATTTAATTGACTAATTACTACACAAAGAATGCTCACGCATTCTTCGGAATGCTGCGCATTCCCAGAAAATGATTTCATCCAAAAGAATACTTGCGTATTCTGTAACTGCTTCTTA
>FWWL01010395.1_pt1 | contig 10753 bp, 11 predicted proteins | sample 2228331 | NCBI WGS metagenome assembly FWWL01 (sample SAMEA103939775, study PRJEB20133) | metagenome
GTGGCTTCATTATCATCAATCCAACCAAGGATAAAGAGAGATTTTTATTTTTCCTGCCTTCTCTCTTGTGTGGACAAGTCGGAAGGAGACTTTGAAAGAATTTGAAACAGCCATCAAAATGGCTCCCCCGACTTTCTTTTCAAAAAAGGTTTAGTTAGTTTAGTATTTTTTTATAGGGATTTGAAAAAATATTTCCATAGAAGGATTAAGAGGGCTAAAATTAAAGAAAGTGGTAAATAGATAAGAAAAAGCCGGATGCTAAAATCTCCCCTTTTTAAAAGATAAAATAATTCAAATTTTAGTGGGTTCATATGAGTAGCTTGGGAAAGAATAGAATTTATTTTCTCCATTTGGTCAGAAGAATAGAGGGGATTAAGATATCTGTCTTTTATGTAAACGAGAAAATTGCTTCCAGCCAGGATTTTTCCTGAGAAAACCAGTTGAGAAGGTGTTCCTATCCAGATTTCTCCGGTATAACTTTTAATATAGACATTTTTCCCATCAAATCCTAAACGATTGTCCAACAGTTTATAAGAATTGACAAATTGGATCAAATAAAGAATCCAAAAGGGTAAAAAAATACCTATTAATAGTTTATCTTCTAGAGAGAGTTTTTCTTTAATTAGGGAGAGTAAAGCAAAGATTAATGCTCCAAAAAGTAAAATAGAGGCTAATAAAAGACCCAACTTCATCCTTCTTATTTTACTTTTTTCAGGCTCAAACCAACGCATAATAAAAATATTACTTCCTAATAAGATATTCTAAAAGGGCCATATGAAACCACACTTTATTTTCCGCTTGATCCCAGACTACAGACTGGGGGCCCTCTAAAACTTCTTCAGTGATTTCCTCTCCCCGATGAGCAGGAAGACAGTGCAAAACTATAGCCAAGGGATGGGCTAATTTTAAAAGTTCTTGGTTTAAGGTAAAACCTTGAAAGGCTTTTCTTCTTCTTGCAGTGTCTTCCTCTTGCCCCATACTGATCCACACATCCGTATTAATAATCTCAGCATCCTTTAAAGCCTCTTCAGGAGAGTAGATAATTTCAATTTTAGCGGAATATTTTTCTTTGGCTTCTTTTAGAAGTTCTTGCTCTGGTTCAAAGCCTGGAGGACAACAGATAACCAAAGGAAAGCCCAGAAGGGCTGCTGCTTCAATCCAGGACTGGGCTACATTGTTTCCATCTCCCAACCAGAGGATTTTACTTTTATAAAGATCTTTACCTTTCTCAAGGATCGTCATAATATCAGAGAGAACTTGACAGGGATGGAAGCGATTGGAAAGACCGTTTATTATAGGAATTGAGGAGTATTTAGCAAATTCTTCAATAGTTTCCTGTTGATAGGTTCTTAAAACTACTGCTGATACATAGCGAGATAGGACCCTAGCGGTATCTTTAATAGGTTCTCCTCGGGATAATTGGAGATCCTTAGCTGAAAGAAAAAGGGCAACACCTCCTAACTTACTCATAGCTGACTCAAAAGAAATCCTTGTGCGGGTAGAAGCCTTTTCAAATATAAGGGCCAGGATATCTCCTTTAAGGCTTCTTTCCCATTTTTTCTCTTTTTTAAACTTTAAAGCCCTTTCAATTAGCTTTTCTACCTCCTTCTTGGAAAAATCCCAAATCTTTAAGAAATGTTTATTTTTCATTGTCCTCTCCCTTTTTAAAAATTCAAAAGAGATTATAATTTTCTCTCAAAAATTTTTATTGTAAAGACCTTTTAGTCAAAAATGAAAATTAGAAGATTTTTACTTTTCCTTGGGATTATTTTTCTTTTGATATTTATTTTTGGAGTATATGAGAAGTTTTCTAAAAAGACTTATCAAAAGATAAAAGAAAGAGGAGTAAAAATTGTAGTTTACGCTTCAGGATATGTAAAACCTAAGGAATATCTAATAGTAAAGGCTGAAACTTCTGGTTATATAAAAAATCTTTTTGTAAAAGAAGGAGACTTTGTAAAAAAGGGAGAAAAATTGGCAGAAATTGAAGTCAAAGGTCTTTTCCCTAAGATTCAAGAAATAGAAAAGGAACTATCTTTAGTAGAAGAAAGACTTAAAGAGCATTCTGAATTTCAGGAGATTTTAAGAAAGGAAATAGAAATAGCTAAAACTAACTTTCAGCAGGAAGAGAAAAGATTTTTAAGAAGAAAGGAACTTTTTCAAGAGGGATTAATTGCTAAGGAGAATTTAGAAGAGACAGAAAAATCCTATAAGAATGCTAAAGAGTATTACGAAAAACTGAAAAATAATTACGAAGATATTCTTAAGGAATTAAGAACCAGAAGATTAATTCTTCTTCAGCAAAAAAGAACCTTGCAAGAAGAGCTTTCTAAATATACAGTTTTAGCTCCAATTTCTGGTTATATTCTTAAAAGGTATGTAGAAAGGGGAGATTACCTGTTTCCCGGAGAAAGCAAACTTTTTAGTCTTGGAACTAAAGAATTTGAGATTCTTTTAGAAGTAGACGAAGAATATGCTAATTTAATTAGAGAAAAGCAAAAAGTTTTTTTATCTTTTGATACCTATCCTACTCAACTTTTTGAAGGAGAAATTTTTCAAATAATAAAAGAAGTGGATAGAAGTAAAAGAAATTTTATAGTAAAAGCTCAGACTAAAACATTTATAGAAGTTCCGGCTTTCACAACAGTAGAAGCTAATATTCTCATAGGTGAAAAAAAGATTGTAGCTCTTCCTCAAAAAGCCCTAATTTATGGAAATTTTGTAGAAGTTAAAGGAAAGGGTAGGGTAAAGGTAGAAATAGGTGAGCAATTTGAAGAGTATATAGAAGTAATTTCTGGAGTAAGCCCTGGAGAAGAAGTACGCGTTTTTGAATGAGGTCTTTTCTTTTTATTGCTCTTCCTTTTATTAGAAAGCGAAAAAGACAGACCTTGATAGCTCTTTTAGGAATTACCTTAGGTGTAACAGCTTTTATTGTAATGAGTTCTATTATGTTCGGTTTTCAGAAATATTTTGTCCAGCAGGTCATTGATATTGAAGCCCATATTACAGTTAAACCCAAAGAGGATTTGGCAGAAGATAGATTTATAAGGAGGATAGATAAAAGTAGTTTAGTTAAAGTTTATGGAAACAAACCTAAGGAAAAGGATAGGATCTTAGGTTGGAGAGAAATTTTAAAGATAGTGGAGAGGGAGTCAGAAGTTTTAGGAATTTCTCCTCACCTTGAAAGTAAGGGTATTTTAAAATATGGAGCTAAGGAAAAACCAGTAAGCCTTATCGGAATTATACCCTCTATGGAAATAAAGGCTACAGTGATAGAACGTTTTCTCGAAAATAAAAGACTACATTCCTTAGAGAGAGATAAAGACTCCATTATAGTAGGAAAAGTTATAGCTCGGGATTTAGGAATAAAGGGAATTAATAAAAAGGTAGTTTTAACTTTACCTAATGGAGAGACCAAGATTTTAAAAATTGTAGATTTTTTTAATTCAGGGATTACTAATATTGATTCTTCTAGGATTTACATTCATTTAAAGACCCTACAAGCTCTTCTTAATCGTCAAGATGAAGTAAATAGTATTTTGATTAAAATAAAAGATGTAAATAAGGCTGAGGTTTTAGCTAAGCGTTTAAGTCAAAAGATAAAATATGAAGTTGAATCTTGGCAAAGAGCTTATTTAAATTTTTTAAAGCTTTTTAAAATTCAAAATATTATAACCTACATAATAGTTTTTGCCATAATTACTGTTTCGGCTTTCGGAATATTTAATATCATTATGATGACCGTTATGGATAAACGCAAAGAAATTGCTATTCTTATGGCTATGGGATATACTCCAGAAGAGATTATAAAAATTTTTCTCTTTATAGGAATAATACTAAGTGTTGTGGGAGGTTTTTGGGGAATTATTTTAGGTTATGGAATTTTAGAATATTTAGAAAATCTTAATTTGAATATTGAAGGTCTTCTCAGAAGTAAAGGGTTTATTTTAGATCGATCTTGGAAATATTACTTTTTCGGTTTTCTTTTAAATTTCTTATTTTCCCTTTTAGCAAGTATATATCCAGCTTATAAGGCAAGCCGCTTAAATCCTATAGATATTTTTCGTAGTCTTTAAAATGGTTTTATTAAGACTTGAGAACATAGAAAAAGTTATCCAAAAGGAAAAAATTTTAAGAAAGATTAATTTACAGATAGAAAAAGGTGATTTTATAGCCATTATAGGCCCCTCTGGTTCAGGCAAAAGCTCTCTTTTATATATCATGGGATTATTAGATAAACCTACTTCGGGAAAGATTCTTTATCAGGAAAGGGAAATTTCTTGGAAGAATAAAAAGGAGGTTTTTAGATTCCGAAATAAAAAGCTCGGTTTTGTTTTCCAATTTCATTATTTAATTCCTGAGCTTACGGTAGAAGAAAATGTAATGGTTCCTTTAATAAAAAAGGGGGTTATTAAAAGGGAGGCTAAAGAAAGGGCAAGATCCCTTTTAAGCAAACTTGGGTTGGAGGGTAAAGAGGAAAGGTCAATTTTTCAGATTTCAGGCGGAGAGATGCAAAGAGTAGCTATTGCTCGGGCTTTAGCAAACTCTCCAGAGATATTATTATGCGATGAGCCTACGGGAAATTTAGATTCTAAAAATACCGAAAAGGTAATGAGAATTTTTAAAGAGATTAATAAAGAGGGTACAACCATAGTGATGGTTACCCATGACTTAAATTTAGCTAAGGAATGCAAAAAACTTATAGAAATGCAAGATGGAATAATCCTTTCCGAACTTATAAGAGTTTAGTAAAATTTGCAGTTTTTACTTATTAGATTTCCCTCGTAAAGAACAGGCTATTTACAAAATTTTGTCTTTCCAATTAATAAACAGTCTTATTCCAATCCCTATCTTCCACTTCCAGCCCAATGTGGCAGTTTTTACTTTTAGATTTAAAATATAAATATAGTGCTTTTTTACCTTACGAAAATTTTTGTTTTTAAGACCTTAGATCTTTTAAGGTAACAATCCTTTGGTTTATAAAAGAAAAAGACAGTTTTTTTATGTTAATCTTTTAGAGGAGAAAGATCTTTTAATCCTTAAGGATCTTTTTTATTTTGATTTAGATAGTCCTAAATTTATAGCTAAGCGTCTTAATTTAACCTTGAAAGAAGTTTCTAAAAGACTTAATTTTTTAGAAAAATTGGGTATTATTGTAAAACATCCTAAGGGATGTTATGAATTAAGTCAATCCTGGAGAGAATTGTTAAAAAAGCTCTTAGAGGAAGGAAGGTTTTATGGATAGAGATTTAGAGACAGCTTTATCTGAAGCTAAGGAAGGAGAAATTATAGATGTCCCTGAAGTATTACCCCTTATGGCTATTAGGGATATGGTATTATTTCCTTCTATGATAATTCCTCTTTTTGTGGGAAGAACGAAATCTTTAAAAGCCATTTCTGTGGCTGAGGCAGGAGAAAAGCTCATTGTTCTTACTACTCAAAAAAACTCCCGAATTGAAAATCCTCAAGAAAAGGATCTTTATAAAATCGGGACTATAGGATTAATAATTAAGACTCTAAATCTTTCCGATGAACGAAAAAAAGTAGTGGTTCAGGTTCTTTCAAGGGTTGAAATCAAAGAATTTTTAAAAAAAGACCCTTATTTTGAAGTTATCATTGAACCCTTTAAGGAAAGAGAACAGGAGGTAATAACTCCGGAAATAGAAGCTTTAATGAGATCAGTAAAGGAAAACACGGAAAAGCTTTTGAATCTTAAAGGTTTTTTAAATCCTGATCTATTTAGTATCTTACAATCTATTGAAGAGCCGGGGAGACTTTCTGATATACTTTGTGCTTATCTTAAGCTTAAGGTTTCTACTGCCCAAGATCTTCTGGAAACTATAGATGGATACGAGAGATTGAAAAAAATTTCTAAAATTTTGCTTCAAGAAATTGAGATTACGAGCCTTCAAAACAAGATTCAAAGTGAAGCTCAAGAGGAAATGGGGCGGAGTCAAAGAGAATTTTTTTTAAGGCAACAGCTAAGGGCTATTAAACGCGAATTGGGAGAAGAAGAGGATGTAGAATCTGAAATTTACGAATTGAAAAAGCGAATAAAAAAAGCCAAAATGCCCAAAAAGGTAGAAGAAGAAGCTATAAGACAGCTTAAACGTTTAGAGATGATGCATTCGGAGTCAGCTGAGGCTTCTGTAATTAGAAACTATTTAGAGTGGTTAATTGAATTACCTTGGAGCAGATCTACTAAGGATAATTTGGACTTAAAATATGTAAAAAAGGTTTTAGATGAGGACCATTATGATTTAGAGAAGATTAAGGAAAGACTTCTGGAGTTTTTAGCTATAAAAAAAATTAATCCTAAATCTAAGGGGGCTATTATTTGTTTTGTAGGACCACCCGGGGTAGGAAAGACTAGTTTAGGAAAATCTATTGCAAGAGCCTTAGGAAGAAAGTTTGTGAGAGTAGCCTTGGGAGGAGTTAGGGATGAAGCCGAAATTAGAGGTCATAGAAGAACTTATGTGGGAGCCCTTCCAGGAAGAATTATTCAGGGAATTAAACAAGCTGGAGTTAGTAATCCTGTTTTTTTGTTAGATGAAATAGATAAACTCTGTATATCCTTTCAGGGAGACCCCGCAGCAGCTCTTCTTGAAGTTCTTGACCCAGAACAAAATAAAGAATTTGTAGATCATTATTTAGATGTGCCTTTTGATCTTTCTAATGTTTTATTTATCGCAACAGCTAATCAAATAGAGCCCATTCCTAAGGTTCTTTTAGACAGAATGGAGGTTATCTACCTTTCTGGTTATACTTATAAAGAAAAATTAGAGATTGCTAAAAGACATATTTTATCCAAACTTTTAAAAGAACATGGTTTGAAAAAGAAGGACTTTAAAATTAGTGATGAAGTTATTTTAAAAGTTATTGAAGAATACACTTCTGAATCAGGGGTTAGGGAATTGGAGAGAAAGTTAGCTGCCCTTTGTAGGAAAATAATTAGAAAAATTGCTGAAGGAGAAAAAGGGCCTTTTGAGATTACCGAAGAAAATCTCTCTACCTTTTTGGGTCCTCCTGAATTTATGGAAGATCTTAAGCAAACCCAGGATGAAATAGGAGTAGCCACGGGTTTAGCTTGGACACCTTATGGCGGGGAAGTTCTTTATGTAGAAGCCTTGGTTATGCCTGGCAAGGGGAATTTGCTTTTGACTGGCTCTTTGGGAGACGTTATGAAAGAAAGTGCCCAGGCAGCACTTTCTTATATAAGAGCCTGTTCGGAAAAATTAGGTTTAGATCCCAAATTTTATACTAAATTTGATTTCCACGTCCATGTGCCGGCTGGAGCTATTCCTAAGGATGGACCAAGTGCTGGAATTACTATCACCGTAGCCTTGATCTCTGCATTAACCAAAAGACTAGTTTCCAAAGATTATGCTATGACCGGAGAAATAACTTTAAGGGGAAGGGTCTTACCAGTTGGGGGTATTAAAGAAAAGGCTTTAGCAGCCCTAAGAAAGGGTATTTCTAACGTAATTATTCCTCTACAGAATGAAAAGGATCTTCAAGAAATTCCCGAAGATTTGAGAGCCCAAATAAATTTTATAAAAATTTCTTATTTGGATGAAATTTTAAATTTAGTATTAAAATAAAGAGGTTAAGATGAACAAAAAAAGAGGTCGGTATAAAGAAGAAAGCCCTAAAAGAATTATTAAAGAACCTCTTGAGGTGGTAGATGAGGAATGTAGTCCTGTAGGAATTCTCCCACGAGGAGAGGTTCATGGAAAAAATCTTTATCACAAATCGGTTCATATTTTAATTTTTAACTCTAAAGGGCAAATCTATCTTCAAAAAAGAACCTTAGATAGGGATGAAAATCCTGGACTTTGGAGTTCTTCAGCTTCTGGACATCCAAAACCTGGAGAACCTTTAATTTATTCAGCCCAAAGGGAGCTCAGAGAGGAACTTAATTTAAAGGTTAAATTAGAAGAGATTTTAAGGGTAAATCCTTGTCCGGAAACCAATTGGGAATGTGTCTACCTTTTTGTAGGAAAAACTGACAAACCTCCTAACCCTAATCCTTCCGAAATACTTGAAGGTCAATTTTTTCCCCTTTCGGAATTGGAAACCCTTCTGAAGGAAAAACCAGAAATCTTCAGTCCTTCTTTTCGTTTGCTTTGGAGTCTTTATAAAAAGAAAATTCAAACTCAGAAAGAAGATTAGCTAAACCTTCCTTTTCCAAGATATAAGAGATTAAATTATAATCTTTATTTTTAATATATTCAGGAAAGGGAGCTGAGGCTAAAATTTTAAGCTTTTTTTCTCTCTCCTTGGGATCAGAAACCTTTTTAAGGATAAACTCTCGGATTCTTTTCATTAATTTTAGATAGATTTCATACTCTTCTCCAAAAAAATTTTCTAAGGTCTCTCTAATTCTTTTAGCTACAGCCGGGCTCGATCCTCCGGTAGAAATAGCTATCTGAAGGTCTCCTCGAGTAATTAGTGAGGGTACTATAAAGGAACAAAATTCAGGTGCATCAACCACATTACAAGGAATCTTTTTTTCTTCAGCCTCTTGAAAAATCTTTTTTTGAATCTCTGGTTCATTGGTAGCAGCAATTGCTAAAAAAGCTTCTTCCAAGTCTCCTTCTCTATAACTTCGGGCTTCCCAGAAAACTTCTCCTTTCTCACTTAATTCTTTAAGTTTGGGAGTAATTTCAGGAGAAATTATTTTAACTTTAGCTCCACAGGAAAGCAAAGATAAAATCTTTCTTTCCGCTACCTTTCCACCTCCGATGACTATACAAAGTTTATTTTTCAAATTTAAAAAAATAGGATAATATTTAGTCAACTTCTCCCCATCCCTCTAATTTATGAGACCAAAATTGAGTAGCCTTGGGATAAATCTTTTTAAATTCTACTTTTAAATAATTTCTTTCCCAGGTCTTTTTAAGAATTTCAATGTTTACTTTGGCTTGTTTAAAATGAGCCAGGAGGGCTAAAAAGTTTTCCTCTTTTTTAAAACGAACCTTAAAAATTTCATAAGATAATTTTTCTTTTTTCAAGAAATTCAAGGCCTGCTCAAACAGATGCTCTCCTAATTTTTGATAAACTTCCTCTTTAAATTCTTCAAATTCATAAAGATTGAAAAATAGCCGGATTAATCTTAAGGAAATAAAATTCGGATCTACTTCCCCTAAATAGGGAAAAACTACTTTAAGATCTGCTAAGTTAGAGTAGGGGGTAACATATTTTACTCTGGTGCCTTCTTTCTCCGGTTTACAGACGATTCCTTCCCTTCCTTCTTGATGATACTTTCGGATTAATTGGCAAATTTTCTGATAATCCCTTTCAGGATGGAAGGGTCCGTGAATCTCAGGATGATTAAACTGAAAGTCTTTAAAAAGCTGGATTTTTTCCTTTTCTCCCAAAAGTTCACCAGTTCCTTCTTTTAAAAAATCAAAAATAAAATATTGGACATCCTCTTTTACATAGGGAGGATATTCACTAACAAAGGGATTTTCTGGGCCAGCTACTTCACAACAGGCAACTAACTTAGGAAATCTCTCCAAAAATTCTGGAAGTTTGTCTAAAACATCTTCCCATCTATCGGTTGCAAAAGGACATATATAGCCCCTTCGTGTAAAGGCTAAAACCTTATCTTTAATTTTCCAAAGTCTTACATTATAACCTTCTATCTTTTCTTCTATATAAAAGGGATAACTAAGATATCTTACCAAACCGGTTTTTAATACATATATCCGAGGAATAGAAGGATAACCCCTTATTAAGAAATCTTCATTAAAAACGGTGCCTACAGGAAAACTTTTGAATTCTTTGTTTAATCTAAAGTAAAAAAGACCTTTCCATAAAGAATAAACAATTTTTTCTTTCTCATAAGCTTTTTCCCATTCTTCCCATGGGTATCTTTTTAAATAAGGATTTTTTTCCCAACAGAATTTTAGATAGCTTTTTATTTCCTTAAAATCTTTATTTTCCAAATTTTCACCTGATTAAAAATTATCCTCTATAGAGTCCTCCGTTAATGTGAAAAACCGTTCCTGTGATATAACTGGTTTTATCACTGGCTAAAAAGACGGTAAGATGGGCTACTTCTTCAGGTAGGCCAGCTCTTTTTAAGGGAATAGCCTCTAAAAAGGCTTGTTTGACCTTTTCTGGAAGGTGCTCTGTCATATCCGATTCAATGTATCCTGGTGCAATGACGTTAACAGTGATATTTCTTCCAGCTAATTCTAAAGCTAAAGCTTTAGTAAAACCTATTAAACCTGCTTTAGCGGTAGCATAATTTACTTGCCCTGGATTTCCAGTAAAGGCTACTACCGAAGAGATGTTAATGATTCTTCCCCAACGATTTTTTAACATTAAAGGCATCACTTCCTTAGTTACATAAAAAGCTGAAAAAAGATTAGTCCGGAGCACCTTTTCCCAGTCTTCTTCTTTCATTTTTAAAAAGAGGGCATCCTTGGTTATTCCGGCGTTGTTTACAAGAATATGGACAATTCCAATTTTTTCTTCTATCTCCTTAATAGCCCTTTTGACCTCTTCGTAATTTCCTACATCAAATTTAGAAAGATAAGCTTTTCTTCCCAGTTTTTCAATTTCCTCCTTTACTTCCATAGCTTTATTTTCTGAAGAAAGATAATTTATAATTATATCAGCTCCAGCTTTGGCAAGTTCAATAGCAATAGCTCTCCCAATTCCCCGAGAAGCCCCAGTTACAAGAGCGTTTTTTCCTTGAAGTTCTCTTTCGCTCATAAAACCCCCCTAATTTTAATTTTCTTTT
>FWWL01010400.1_pt1 | contig 10745 bp, 11 predicted proteins | sample 2228331 | NCBI WGS metagenome assembly FWWL01 (sample SAMEA103939775, study PRJEB20133) | metagenome
CACCTAGGCGTCGTCCCAATAGCCGGGACGGGGGGTGAGGAGCTCGCGGTGGTCGTACCAGTGGACGAGGTCGTAGGAGTAGGAGATCCAGATGTGCTCGGCCAGGGTCATGGGGCGGTGTAGGAGGGCATAGCGGTCGCCGATGCGGCGGGGGAAGTAGGCCACGTTGCGGTTGTGGAACCCCACCATGGTGGGCAGGAGCAGGCGGTGCTTGGTCCAGGCCCACTGCCCCTGCTTCAGCTCCTCGGGGGAGAGGGAGACCTCACAGGGGCGGGCCATGTCCTTCTCCTTGCCGGCGTAGATGACGTGGATGCGCCCGTCCAGGAGGACGATGCGCGGGTCCTCCACCCCGTCCCGCTCGAACCACTCCTCGGGCACCAGCACAGGGTAGGGGAGGCGCTCCTCCACCTGGTCGTAGCCCCGTAAGCGGGCGTAGCCGATGCGGGCCACGTCATCTTGGCCGCGGGCGGTGTACAGGAGGTGGATGCGGTCGTCCAGCATAATGGCCCCGGCGTTGCAGGTGAGCCTGCTCTCCCACCACCGCTCGGTGGGCACCAGGATGGGGTTGCGCGGGCTACGCTGGAAGAGGAGTCCCCTTCCCATGGGGACTATGCCTGACGCTGGAAGCCAGCGAACCTCTCCAGGACCTGGATCTCCACCCCGCCCGGCTCCAGAAGGGAGGCCAGCTGGCTTCCGACCTGCCGAAGGGTGGGCCCTCGCCGGTGGGCCTCAAAGGCCCCTTCGTCCTTGTAGACCTCAAACACGATGATGGTGTTGGGGTCGTTCTGGAGGCGGTGGAAGAGGTAGGTGAGGGTGTGGGGCTCTTGGGCCTCCACCTGGGAGGCCAGCTGGCGCAAGAGCTCCTCTGCCTCCTCCTCTTTGCCCTTTTGCACCTTGAGGGTGGCCAGGACGGTGAACATGGGCCTCCTCCTCAGATGATGGGCTCCTCCTGATAGATGCCAAACACGTCCCGCATGACGTCGCAGATCTCGCCCAGGGTGCAGTAGGCGCGCACGGCCTCGATGATGTGGGGCATGACGTTCTCCCCGTTGCGGCAGGCCTGCTCCAGGCGGCGCAGGCAACGGGCCACCTCCCGGTTGTCCCGCTCCCGCCGCAGGCGGCGTAGGCGCTCCACCTGGCGGCGGTAGCCCTCGCTTGTGGGGTCCACCCGCAGGAGGGGGATCTCCACCGGCTCGTCCAGCACATAGCGGTTGACCCCCACCACCACCCGCTGGCCCTGGTCCACCGCCTGCTGATAGCGGTAAGAGGCATCGGCGATCTCCCGCTGGAAGAAGCCGGCCCGGATGGCCGGGATGACCCCGCCCAGGTCCTCTATCCGCCGGAAGTAGGCCCGCGCCCCCTCCTCCATCTCCCTGGTGAGGGCCTCCACAAAGTAACTGCCCCCCAGGGGGTCCACGGTGGCCGTCACCCCCGACTCGTGGGCGATGACCTGCTGGATGCGCAGGGCCAGGCGGGCCGCCTTCTCGCTGGGCAGGGCCAGGGCCTCGTCCCAGGCATTGGTGTGCAGGCTCTGGGTGCCTCCCAACACGGCGGCCAGGGCCTGGATGGTAGTGCGGATGAGGTTCACCTCCGGCTGCTGGGCCGTCAGGGAGCAGCCGGCGGTCTGGGTGTGGAAGCGCAGCCACCAGGAGCGGGGGTCCTTGGCCCCAAAGGTCTCCCGCATCTCCTGGGCCCAGATGCGCCTGGCGGCCCGGAACTTGGCGATCTCCTCGAAGAAGTCGTTGTGGCAGTTGAAGAAGAAGGAGAAGGTGGGAGCGAACTGGTCGATGTCCAGGCCCCGCTCCAGGCACCACCGCACATACTCGAAGCCATCGGCCAGGGTGAAGGCTAGCTCCTGCACTGCCGTGGCCCCCGCCTCCCGGATGTGGTAACCGGAGATGCTGATGGGGTGCCACTTGGGCACCTCCCGCACGCAGAACTCCACCGTGTCCACCACCAGGCGCATAGAGGGCTCAGGGGGGAACAGGAACTCCTTCTGGGCGATGTATTCCTTGAGGATGTCGTTCTGGATGGTGCCCCGCAGCTTCTCCCTGGGCACCCCCTGCTTTTCGGCCACCACGATGTACATGGCCCACAGCACGGCCGCCGGGGAGTTGATGGTCATGGAGGTGGTGATCTCCCCCAAGGGTATGCCGTCCAGGAGGATCTCCATGTCCAGGAGGGAGGAGACGGCCACCCCACACTTGCCAAACTCCCCCTCCGCCAGAGGGTGGTCGGAGTCGTAGCCGTAGAGGGTGGGGAGGTCGAAGGCGATGGAGAGGCCAGTCTGGCCTTGGGACAGGAGGTATTTGAAGCGGGCGTTGGTCTCCTCCGCCAGGCCGAAGCCGGAGAACTGGCGCATGGTCCAGACCTTGCCCCGGTAGCCGGTGGGGTAGATGCCGCGGGTGAAGGGGTATTCCCCAGGGTAGCCTAGGTCGCGCAGGTAGTCCAGGTGGGCCACGTCGGTGGGGTCGTAGAGGCGGCGCACGGGGATGCCAGAGAGGGTGGTGAACTCGTCTTCCCTCTCTGGCCATTCCTTTTCCACCCACTCCTCCCATTGCCGGCGGCGCTGGTATAGGTCTTTCTGTTCGCCCATGGCCGAGAGCCCCTCCTGTGGCCCCAGTCTACACCAATAGCTTCCAGGTGGGAACTAGCCCAGCAGGGCCCCGGGCAGGGCATCCCCCAGGAAGAGGGCCACCATCCCCCCCAGGACGAGGAAGGGGCCATAAGGCATGAACTGGCCGCGGCGCACCGCCCCCAGGGCCAGGAGGAGGGCGGCGGCCACCCCCCCGGCCACCGCCCCCAGCAGGAGGGCGGTCACTACCCTGGGGAAGCCCACCACGGCCCCCAGGAGGGTGGCCAGCTTTACATCTCCCCCGCCCAGACCCCCCCGCAGGGCCAGGTAGGCCACCCCCAGGGCCAGGGCCCCGAAGGCCGCACCCCCCAAAGCCTCCAGGGGCCCCCGCCCTGGCCATCCCCAGGAGAGGGCCAGGGCCAACACGGTGCCGGGATAAGTAAGGCGGTTGGGCAAGAGCCGACGCTCTACATCGGCCAAGGCCAGGGCCAGGAGGAGGACGCCGAACAGGGCCCCCAGGAGGGCGGGCCCCTGGTCCGGCCCCAGGGCTAGGTGGGAGGCGGCCCCCAACCCCGCGCCGCCCAGAGGGAGCAACAGGCCCCGCGGGGGCAGGGCCGCCCCACACCGGCGACAGGTGAGGGAGGCCCTTACCACCCCCAGCCCCGGCATCAGATAGGCCCCCCGCGCCGGAAGCCCGCATACCCCACACCGCAGAAGGGGGCCCAAAAGGCTCCCCCCATATATGCGGTCCCAGGCCAGGTCCAGCAGGTGCCCAAGGGCTAGGCCCAGGAGGACAGGCGCCCACATCCCACCTGCCCTGTATAGCACACGCCCCCCACCCAAGCCATCCGGGGGCCCAGCGTGCGATAATGGGGCCATGGAGCTGGCCATCCTCGGCCTCCAGGGCGCAGGCAAGACCACCTTTTTCCACTCCCTAGTGGGGGGGCCGGTGAAGGGGACGGTAGCCACCGTGCCTGTGCCCGACCCCCGCCTGGAGCGGCTGGCGGCCCAATTCCGCCCCCGCCAGGTCACCCCCCCAGAGGCCATCGTGCACGATCTCCCTCCCTGGCCAGGGCAGGGCCTACGCTTCCCCCCGGAGGCGGCCACGGCCCTGGCCCGTGCCCAGGGCCTGGTGATGGTGGTGCGGGCCTTCCGCCGTCCCGAGGTGCCCCATCCCCGGGGCCCTGTGGACCCCGAGCGTGACTTCCAAGACCTGGCCCTGGAGCTGGTGTACCACGATCTGGACATCGTCAGCCGCCGCCTGGAGAGGGTGGCCAAGGCGGCCACCGCCGGCCCCCCCAAGGAGCGGGAGGCGGCCCAGCGGGAGCAGCGGGCCCTCCAGCGGGCCCGCGCCGCCCTGGAGGCCGAGCGCCCCCTGCGGGAGGAGGAGCTTTCCCCCGAGGAGCGCAAGCTCCTCTCCCCCTTCGCCCTCCTGAGCGCCCGCCCCCTGCTGGTGGTGGTCAATGCCGACGACCCCCACCTGGGGGAGGAGGTGGCCCAGGCCCTGGCCCAGGGCTATGGGGGGCGGCGCACCGCCTTCGCCTCCCTCTGCGCCCAACTGGAGGTGGAGCTGGCCCAGCTGGAGCCGGCGGAGGCCCAGGCCTTCCGGCAGGAGCTGGGCCTGCCCCCTGAGGGGCCCCGTCACCTCCTGCGGCGGGCCATGGACCTGTTGGGCCTAGTCACCTTCTACACGGTGGTGGGCGACGAATGCCGGGCCTGGCCTGTCCCTGCCGGCACCACCGCCTTAGAGGCCGCGGGCCGCATCCACTCGGATATGGCCCGCGGCTTCGTGCGGGCGGAGGTCATCCCCTGGGACCGCCTGCTGGGGGTGGGCAGCCTGCCAGAGGCCCGGGCCCGCGGCCTATTGCGGGCCGAGGGCAAGGCCTATCAGGTGCAGGACGGGGACGTCTTGCACATCCTTTTCCACTAGCGGCCCTCCCACACCCAGGGGGGCATGGCCGCCTGGGGCACCGCATCGTAGGGGGGCAGATAGGGCTTAATGTCCAGCACCGGTGTGCCGTCCACCGCATCTAGGCCCCGCACCCACACCACGTTCCCCCGCACTCGCAAAAGGGGGCAGACGGTGAGGCCGATGGGGTTGGGCCGCAACTGGCTGCGGGTGGCCAACACCCCCTGCAGGGGCAAGTCCTCCCGCCCCTGGGGATGGAGCTGGAGGCGGGAGCCCCGCTCCTTTGGCGGCACCTGGTGCATGAAGAAGAGGACGTAGATGTGGGAGAAGCCCTCCAGGCCCAAGAGGGCGGGGGCCAGGTCCGGCCGCAACACGATACGCGCCTCCACCCTCTCCCAGCCATAGGGGCGCGGGCGCCGCACCGGGCTCCGCACCACCCCGATGGGGGTCAGGGCCACGGGGGCCAGGGGGCCGGGCACCTCCTCCCCCAGGCCCAAAAGCCGCCGCACGGCCAGCCACACCCTTCCCTGGTTCACAGCATCACCGGCAGGGGGCCGTCTAAGGCCACCTCCTGGGGCCCCACAAGGCACCGATAGGCCAGCACGGCCACCCCCTCCTGGGCCGCCCAGCGCAGGGCCTCGGCGAAGCGGGGATCGGCGGCCTCATGGGGGGCGAAGGCCAGGGCGTCTGGCCTCTGCACCACGAACACCACCGCCGCCCCCAGGCCCTGGCGGCAGGCGGCCACCAGGGCCGCCAAGTGGCGGCGCCCCCGCTCGGTGGGGGCATCAGGGAACAGGGCCACCCCCTCCACCACCAAGGTCACGGACTTGGTCTCCACCAGGGTGGGCCCCTGTGGCCCTTGTAGCAAGAGGTCCAGCCGCACCCCCTGGAAGGGGGGCTCCCCGGCGGCCACCCGTTGCCCGGCAAAGGCCTCTACCCTCCCCTCCTCCACCGCCTCCCGCAGGAGGAGGCTGGGCAGGCGGGCATCGGCCGATACCCACACCCCCTCCACCTGCACCAGGGCCAGGTCGAAGGGGGTCTTGCGGCCTGCCCCCTCCCTGGGAGCCAGCAGGACGGGGGCCCCGGGCACCATCAGCTCATGCAGGCGCCCGGAGTTGGCCAGGTGGGCCTGGGCCCTCCCTTCCCCCGTGACCACCTCCACGGCGAACCGGTTGAGGCGACACACAAAGGTGGCCGATACTAGCGGTGGCAGGCGCACAACCCCAGTATAGGACAAGCCTTGGCCAGGGACCGCGCCACCGCCGCCCGGCTGGCCCTCCGATTTGTCCTCCTCTTGGGGGCCGCCGATTTCCTGGCGGACACCGCCTACGAAGGGGGGCGAAGCATCGTGGGCCCCTTCCTGGGGGCCCTGGGGGCCGGGGCCCCGGCCATCGCCGCCCTCGCCGGCCTGGGGGAGATGGCTGGCCACCTCCTACGCCTGGCCTCCGGCTACCTGTCGGACCGCACGGCCCGCCCCTGGCCCATCGCCCTGGGGGGCTACGCCCTGAACCTCCTCTCCCTCCCCTCTCTGGCCTTGGTCTTCCATTGGCCGGTGGGGGCCCTCCTGGTGGTGAGCGAGAGGCTGGGGAGGGGGGTAAGGGCCCCCGCCCGCGACCTCATGCTCTCCCAGGCCGCCAGCTCCCTGGGCTACGGCTGGGCCTTCGGCCTGCACGAGGCCCTGGACCAGCTAGGGGCCCTGGCTGGGCCCCTGCTGGTGGCCCTGGCCCTCTTCCTGGGGGGAGGGTATCGCCAGGCCTTCGCCCTCCTCTTCCTGCCCGCCCTGGCCTGCCTCACCCTCTTGGGGTGGGCCCGCCTCCGCTACCCCCGCCCGGCATCTCTGGAGGGGCGGGCCCCACGGGGGGAGGGGGCCATACCCCCCAGGCTGTGGGCCTATGTGGCCGCCTCCGCCCTGGTGGCGGCCGGCTACGCCGATTTCCCCCTCATCGCCTTCCACCTAGAGAGGGAGGGCCTGGTGGGGGCCACCTGGGTGCCCCTGCTATACGGGCTGGCCATGGGGGTGGACGCCTTGGCCGCCTTGGCCCTAGGCCGCCTGTTCGACCGCCTGGGGCTCCTGTCGGTGGCCCTGGCCATAGCCCTCTCCGCCCCCGCCGTCCCCCTCTTCTTCCTCACCCGGGCCCCGGGCCTCATAGCCCTGGCCGCTGCCCTGTGGGGGGTGGGCATAGGGGGCCAAGAATCGGTGATGAGGGCGGCGGTGGCCGCCCTCGCCCCTCCTGGGCGGCGGGGGACGGCCTTTGGCCTCTTCCATGCCGCCTACGGCACGGCCTGGTTCTCCGGCAGCGCCTGTATGGGCCTCTTGTACGGGGCCTCCCTTCCCGCCTTGGCCACCTTCGCCGTGGCCGCCCAGGCCGGGGCCCTCCTGGCCCTTTTGGCCTTGGCCCCCGGCAAGCGTCAGGGGGCACATGCGTGAAGGGCCCACCTGTGCTAGAATAAACAGAGGCTCCACAGAGCGCGGCGACATCTATGGCCGATAAAAAGTCCAGCACTTACACCGCTGCCGATATCCAGGTCTTGGAGGGCCTGGAGGCTGTGCGCCGCCGTCCAGGCATGTACATCGGCTCCACCGATGCCCGTGGCCTCCACCACCTCCTGTTCGAGATCGTGGACAACTCCATCGACGAGGCCATGGCTGGCTACTGCGACCGCATCGAGGTGGTCCTGGACGGGGAGGGTGGGGCCCTGGTGCGGGACAATGGGCGGGGCATCCCGGTGGAACCCCATCCCCGCACCGGCCGCTCGGCCCTGGAGACGGTGATGACCCAGCTGCATGCTGGGGGCAAGTTTGGGCGCCAGGCCTACAAGGTCTCCGGCGGCCTGCACGGGGTGGGGGCGGCGGTGGTCAACGCCCTCTCCGAGGCCATGTGGGTGGAGGTGCGGCGGGAGGGCAAGGTCTACCGCCAGGAGTACCGGCGCGGCCGCCCCATCACCGACGTGCGGGTGGTGGGGGAGGCGGCGGAGAACGACACGGGCACCACCACCTGGTTCCGCCCCGACCCCCAGATCTTCCCCCACATCGGGTTCGACTTCGATACCGTGGCCCAGCGCCTGCAGCAGATGGCCTTCCTGACCAAGGGCATCTGGATCCGCCTGCGGGACGAGGTGCGGGGGCAGGAGGTCAACTATTACTTCGAGGGGGGCATCTGCAGCTTCGTCCAGCGCCTGAACAAGGGGCGCAAGGCCCTGCACCCCCCCATCTACTTCCAGCGCACGGTGGACAGCACCATCGTGGAGGTCGCCATCCAATACAACGATGGGTTTAACGACTCCACTTACGCCTTCGCCAACTGCATCCACACCATCGATGGCGGCACCCACCTCACCGGCTTCCGCAGCGCCCTCACCCGCGTCATCAACGACTACGCCCGCCGTCAGAAGCTGCTGAAGGAGGACGAGGCCAACCTCACCGGCGACGACGTGCGGGAGGGGCTTACGGCCATCGTCTCCGTCAAGCTCCCCGAGCCCCAGTTCGAGGGGCAGACCAAGACCCGCCTGGGCAATCCGGAGGTCAAGGGCCAGGTAGAGTCGGTGGTGGCCGAAGAGCTCTCCCACTGGCTGGAGGAGCACCCCTCCGACGCCCGCCGCATCGTGGAGAAGTGCATCACCGCGGCCCGGGCGCGGGAGGCCGCCCGCCGGGCCCGCGACCTCATCCTCAAGAAGAGCGCCCTGGAGGACACCACCCTCCCCGGCAAGCTGGCCGACTGCACGGAGCGGGACCCCCGCAGGCGGGAGCTGTACATTGTGGAGGGGGACTCGGCCGGCGGCTCGGCCAAGCAGGGGCGTGACCGCCGCTTCCAGGCCATCCTCCCCCTGCGGGGCAAGATCCTCAACGTGGAGAAGGCCCGCCCCGACAAGATCCTGGCCCACGAGGAGATCAGGGCCATCGTGGCCGCCCTGGGCGCCGGCATCGGCGACTCCTTTGACCCCAAGCGCCTGCGCTATGGGCGGGTCATCATCATGACCGATGCCGATGTGGACGGCTCCCACATCCGCACCCTCCTGCTCACCTTCTTCTTCCGCCACATGCGCCCCCTCATCGAGGGCGGCCACCTGTACATCGCCCAGCCCCCCCTCTACCGCATCGCCCGCGGGCGGGAGCAACACTGGGCCTACTCGGACCAGGAGAAGGAGGAGCTCCTCAAGCGCCTCAAGGACGGCAAGAACGTGGTAGTCCAGCGCTACAAGGGCCTGGGGGAGATGAACCCCGAGCAGTTGTGGGAGACCACCATGGACCCCCAGCGGCGCACCATCCTCCAGGTGACGGTGGAGGACGCCGCCCTGGCCGACCGGGTCTTTAGCCAGCTCATGGGGGAGGAGGTGGCCCCCCGTAAGGCCTTCATCCAGAGCCACTACCACCAGGTGCGCCACCTGGACATCTGAGCCCTTAGGGGGCGGGATAGGGGATGGGCTGGGCCAGGGCCTCCAGCAACTCCTGTCGGTAGCCCTCTAGCCAACGGGCGCAGGCCGGGCAGGCCTCGGCCACCTGGGCTAGGCCCTCTTCCAGCTGGCCCAGGCGGGCGTAGAGGGCGGCCACCTCTAGGGCCGTGCCCAGCTGCTCCAGGTCGGGCTTGGCCCCTCCCCCGCGGGAGAGCTGGTCTAGGGCCTGCTGGGCCCGCGTGCGCAGAAGAGGGGGAAATTCCTCGGTGCAGTCCTCGAAGGCCCCTCCCCGCCAGCAGAGGACCAGGGGCAAGAAGGGGCTGGCGGCGTAGGGGAGGTCGTCGAAGTAGGCCAGGCGATCGTCGTGGGCCAGGGCCTCGGGCACCCCATCACCGGTCACGTCCTCTAGGGGGCCTAGGGAGGCGTTGCCCAGGGAGAAGGCCTGGACCACCACGATGCCCGCAGGGGTGCTGTCCAAGACGTGGTATTGGAAGCAGCAGTGGGCGCCCCCTGTGTAGTGGAGGACGATGGCCTCCTCCTGGCCGTCGCCGTCCAGGTCTACGCTGGCCTCTAGCTCCCATCGCTCCCCCGACTCCTCAGGGGGCAGGGCATATGTGGCCAAGGTCAGGCCCTGGCCACCATCGCTGGCCAGGATGCGGAACTCGTCTCCCTCTTGCACCACCTGCACCGACCAGCGGGGGGAATAGGCAGCGGGGGTGGTGGCCTGAGGCGGGGAGGGAGAGGGGGTGGGGGCAGGGGCCACCGCCTCCTCGCAGGCCAGCAAGAGGAGGACGACCAGAACTGAAAGGAGGGCCAACCGGCGCACGGCCCGATTGTAGCCCCCATAGACCATGGGCGTCTACACTCTTCTATGTCAACCGGCCATGACCATGCTCATCGTGGAGACCACCGCCCCTAAGGAGTGCCCTCTGGGCTTTGGGGGCGACACCGCCCCCCTGGTGTACTTCATGTCCTTCGCCGCCGCCGAGAGGTACGGGGCCCGCCACCCCTTGGCCCAGGCCGCCTTCATCCTGCGGCGGGAGCTGGGCATCGACTTGGCCCCTCTTCTGCGGTTTACCAGCGCCGAGCCCCAGGGCCCCCAGGACCTGGAGGAGCTGGAGCACCTGTGGCAGGACCCTGGGCCCCTGGCCCGCACCTGTCAGGAGGTGGCAGAGGCCCTGCGCCAAGACCCCCGCCTGGCGGAGCTCACCGCCGATTTCCCCGCCCTTCCCCAGCGGCTGGAAGAGCTGGCGGCCATCGCCCGCTGGGCGGCCCAGGAGGGGGCCCAGATCCGCCTCACCTACCTGCTGTGAGGGCCCTGGCGGTACAGGCGGTGGCGGCGGATATACTCCTCCACCGCCGGCGGCACCAGGTAGCGGATGGAGCGCCCGGCGCGCACCCTCTCCCGCACCAAGGTGGCGCTGATGCCCACGGGGGGCATGTCCAGCCATACCACCCGCTCTCTGAGGCCAGGCAGGCACCGCTCCAGGGAGGCCAGGTCTTCCGCGTTTTGCGCCCCGGGGCGCAAGGCCACGGCCAGCATGGCCAGGGAGAGGATCTCCTGTGGGTGGTGCCAATGGGGTAGGTCCAGGAGGGCATCGTAGCCCATGACCAGATAGAGGTGGGCCCCGGGCATCTCCTCCCCCAATTGGCGCAGGGTGTCCACGGTATAGGAGGGGCCGGGCCGCTCCAGCTCCCCCGTCCACACCTCAAAGGGGGAGCCCTCCAGGGCCAGACGGACCATGGCCAGGCGGTGGTGGGCGGGGCTTATGGGCCGCCCGGCCTTGCGCCAGGGATTCCCCGCCGGCACGAACAGCAGGCGCTCCAGGGCCAGGGCCTCCCAGGCCGTCTCCGCCAAGATCAGGTGGC
>FWWL01010402.1_pt1 | contig 10744 bp, 6 predicted proteins | sample 2228331 | NCBI WGS metagenome assembly FWWL01 (sample SAMEA103939775, study PRJEB20133) | metagenome
AGGTCCTGAACGCCCTCAACGCCCAGATGTTCCAAAAGCTCCAGCAGGCCCTCCGGGAGGCGGAGCGGGATCCGGAGGTGCGGTGCGTGGTGCTCACGGGTGCGGGCAATGCCTTCTGCGCGGGGCAGGATCTCGAGGAGCTGGGGGAGGGGACGGACCTCCTCGCGCACCTGCGCCGGTACGTGAACCCCCTCGTCCTGCACCTGCGCAGACTCGAAAAACCTGTGCTGGCCGCGGTGAACGGGGTGGCCGCGGGGGCGGGGATGAGCCTCGTGCTCGCCAGCGATCTCCGGATGGCCTCCACGGACGCCCAGTTCCTCACCGCCTTCACGCGGGTGGGGCTTGTCCCGGACGCGGGAGCCACCTACTTCCTGCCGCGTCTTGTGGGGCTTGGGAAGGCCCTCGAGCTTTGGGCCCTCTCGGCGCCCCTGCGCGCGGAGGAAGCCCAGCGGCTGGGACTGGTGAACTGGGTGGTGCCCGCGGACGAGCTTCCGGACCGGGCCCAGGAGGTCGCGTCCCGGCTCGCGCAGGGCCCCACGCGGGCGTACGGCCTCCTCAAGCGGGCTCTGCTGCGCTCCCTCGACGCAGACCTTTCCTCCACGGTGGACTACGAGGCCATGCTGCAGGCGGTAGCCTCCCGGACGGAGGACCACGCAGAAGGCCGGCGGGCGTTTCTCGAGAAGCGGCCGCCCCGATTTCGAGGTCGCTAGCCGGAGAGCCTCATGGGGGATGTGGTGATCGTGGACGCGGTACGCACCCCCATGGGCCGCTACGGGGGTGCCCTGCGGGACGTGCGGCCGGACGACCTGGCCGCGGTGGTGATCTCCGCCCTCCTCCAGCGCACGGGGATCGAGCCCGGTCGGATTGACGACGTGATCCTGGGGTGTGCGAACCAGGCGGGCGAGGACGGCCGGAACGTGGCCCGGATGGCCCTGCTGCAGGCCGGGCTTCCTCCGGAGGTGCCGGGCCAGACGGTGAACCGGCTGTGCGGGAGCGGGCTGCAGGCGGTGGTGGCCGCCTTCCACGCCATCCGGTGCGGGGAAGGGGAGGTCTTCATCGCGGGTGGGGTGGAGAGCATGACCCGGGCGCCCTTCGTGGTGGCCAAAGCTTCGCAGGCGTGGAGCCGCAAGCTGGAGGTCTACGACACCACCCTGGGACCGCGGTTTACAAACCCTCGGCTCGCGGAGAAGTGGCCCGGCGTCGCCATGGCGCTCGGTGAGACCGCGGAGATCGTGGCGGAGCGGTACGGGATCACCCGGGAGGAGCAGGACCGCTACGCCCTCACCAGCCAGCAACGGGCGGCTCGGGCGATCGCGGAGGGCCGGTTCCGGGAGGAGCTCGTCCCCGTGGTGGTTCCCGGAAAGGACGGACCGGTGACGGTGGAGTCCGACGAGCCCCCGCGGCCGGAGGTCACCCTGGAGCGGCTCGCCTCGCTGCCCCCCGCCTTCCGCAGGGACGGGACCGTCACCGCGGGCAACAGCTCCGGGCTCAACGACGGGGCCAGCGGGCTTTTGCTCATGGACGCCAAGATCTGCGCGGAGCTGGGTCTCCGGCCCCTCGTGCGCATCGTGGCTAGTGCCGTCGCCGGGGTGGACCCCGCGGTGATGGGCCTGGGGCCCGTGCCTGCGACCCGGAAGGTCCTCCAGCGGGCGGGCCTCCGGATCGAGGACATCGACCTCATCGAGCTCAACGAGGCCTTTGCGGCCCAGGTGCTGGCCTGCGTGCGGGAGCTGGGGCTGGATCTGGAACGGGTGAACCCCAACGGCGGAGCCATCGCCCTGGGTCACCCGCTCGGCTGTAGCGGCGCCCGCATCCTAACCACCCTCGTGTGGGAGCTCCGGCGCCGGCAGGCCCGGTACGGGCTCGCCACCATGTGCATCGGCGTGGGACAAGGGATCGCGGTGATCGTGGAGCGGGTGGATGGGGTATAATGGGCGCGACTTCGAAGCAGCGTGGGGAGCGTGATCGTTGCGAGGACATCCCCTGCGGATCCTGATCCTCCTGGTTATCGTGCTCGGGGCGTTCCAGCTGGCCTTCCAGCCGCTGGCGTTGGATGGGTGGAGGCCCGTGGTCCAGCCCCTCCAACCCCGCATCCGGCTGGGCCTGGACCTGCAGGGGGGGACCCGGATCGTGCTGGAGGCCCAACCGCGTCCGGGTGTGCAGGTGACCCCGGACAAGGTGGACGCCGCCATGCGGGTCATCGAGCGCCGCATCGACGCCCTGGGGATCGCGGAGCCGCTCCTGCAGCGCCAGGGTACAGACCGCATCATCGTGGAGTTCCCCGGCCTGCAGGACCCGCAGCGGGCCAAGGAGCTCATCGGCCGCACGGCCCTGCTGGAGTTCGTGGACACGGATCACCAGAGCCTCCCGGAAGGGGCGGAGTGGCTCCCGGATCACCGCCGGGTGCGGCTTCCGGATGGCCGCGTCGTTTCCCTCCCGAAGAAGGTGGTGGTGACAGGGACGGATTTGCGGGACGCGCGGGCGGAGCTGGATCCCCAGGGATTGAACTGGGTGGTGCGCTTCCGGTTTGGGGGAGAGGGGGCGCGGAAGTTCGAGGAGCACACGGGCCGCAGCGTCGGGGAATTCCTCACCATCGTCCTCGACAACCGGGTGATCAGCTCGCCCGTGATCCGGGCGCGGATTCCTGGAGAGGGCGTGATCGAGGGGAACTTCACCGCGAACCAGGCCGGGGACCTCGCGATCCTGCTGCGGGGAGGCGCGCTTCCCGTTCCCGTCCAGCCCATCGAGGAGCGCACGGTGGGGCCCACCTTGGGGCGGGACTCCATTGATCGGAGTGTACGGGCAGGATGGGTGGCCGCGGCCATGGTGGTGGCCCTCATGACCTCCTACTACGGCCTTGCAGGGCTGCTGACCTCCGTGGCCCTGGGGGTCTACGGGCTCACGGTCCTCGGCGTGTTCAGCGCCCTCGGCGCCACCCTGACCCTGCCGGGGATCGCGGGGTTCATCCTGAGCCTGGGAATGGCGGTGGATGGCAACGTGATCATCTTCGAGAAGGTCAAGGAGGAGCTCCGCACGGGCAAGCCCCTGCGGACAGCCCTCGCCACAGGCTGGCGGCGGGCCCTGGCCACCATCGTGGACAGCAACGCCACCACCCTCATCGGCGCCGTGGTACTGCTCTGGCTCGGGAGTGGCCCCATCCGCGGATTCGCCGTCACCTTGGTGATCGGGGTGCTGGTGAGCGTGTTCACCGCCGTCTTCGTGACCCGGTGGCTCGTGGAGCTGTGCGTGGACGCGGGGCTATCGGGGTGGTTCGTGCGCATGGCACGCCTGCCGCGTTCCGCAGAGGCGGTGGCATGAGGCGCTGGGACCTCATCGGACACCGCCGCACCCTGTACCTCATCTCCCTCCTCGTGGTCCTCGGGGCCGCCGCCGCCCTATTGGGCAACGCGGCGGCGGGCCGGCCTCCCCTCAACTGGGGCGTGGACTTCACGGGGGGGACCCTGCTGCTTTTGCGGTTCCAGGATCGGACCGTCACCACGGCCCACGTGCGGGCCGCCCTGGCGCCCCTCCGCCTGGGAGAGGCGGTGATCCAGCAGACCCCGGGGACCGGGGACACCTCCATTCGGACCCGACCCCTCAGTGCCGCGGAACGTACCCGAGTGCTCCAGGCCCTCCGGGACGCGGTGGGTCCCTTTACCGTGCTCGGGGTGGACGACGTGGGACCCAAGATCGGCCGGGAGCTGCGCAACATCGCCATCCTCGGCGTAGCCATCGGCCTCGCCCTGCAGGTGATCTACGTAACCATTCGGTTCCGCTCCTGGCACTTCGCCCTCGCCGCGGACGTGGCCCTGGTGCACGACGTGCTGGTGGTGTTGGGAGCCTTCGCCTTGACCCGGGCCACGGTCGATAGCGCCTTCGTCGCGGTCCTCCTCACCGTGGTGGGCTATAGCATCAACGACACCATCGTGGTCTTCGACCGCATCCGGGAGAACCTGAACCTGCGTACCCGAGAGCCGTTTGGGGAGCTCGTGAACCGCAGCATCCTGGAGTCCCTGGTCCGATCCATCGGCACGAGTGTCACCACCCTGCTCGCCATCGGAGCCGTCTACGTGTTCGGCGGCCCGACCATCCGGGACTTCGCCTTCGGGTTGTGCGTGGCGGTCCTCACAGGTGCGTACTCCTCCATCGGCGTGGCGAGCCCCCTGCTGGTGGAGCTCGTCACGTGGGCGGAGCGCCGGGCCGCGGTCCCATCGCCGACCCCCACCGGCTCTCGGACGGAGGTGGCGGCGGCCGGTTCCCGTCGCACCCGCCGCTCCCAACGCGTTTGACCGGCCCTCCGGCGGCGTGCTAGCATCGAGCAAATCGGATGCGGACCTTTCTCGCTGGCACGTTCGTGCTCGCCGTCCTGGCGGTGGGCGTGGTCCTCAGCAACCTCCAGACCACAGAGACGGTGTCCCTGCGGTGGGGTCCGTGGGTGGCCTTCCAAGGACCCCTTCCCAGCGCCGTGGTGGCGGCCCTGTTCGTAGGGGCGGGGATCCTCGGCCTCCCCCTGCTGCTCGCGAACCTCCTGCTCCGCAACCGGATCCGGCGGTTGGAACGCCTGAGCCGGACGCCCACCGCCCCTGCGGCTGAGCCCACGGCGGGAAGCGATGCGGAGTCCACGCGCAGGCTCTGACCATTCTGTCGCCCGCTTCCGGTGGCGCCTTCCGGACCCAGACCCCCTCCGCCACGTCTTCGCGCAGCGGCTCGGTCTTGCGCCCGCGACCGTGCAGGTCCTCCTCCGGCGCGGATGCCGGACGGAGGAGGACCTGCGGGCCTTCCTGCGGGCGGACCTGCTGGACCTTCCGGATCCCGAGGGGATTCCCGGCATGGACCGCGCGGCCTCCCTCGTGGAGGAGGCGGTGGCCCATGGAGTGCCCATCGCCGTCTACGGCGATTACGACGCGGACGGGGTGTGCGCCTGCGCCCTCCTCGTCCGGGGGCTGCGGGCGCTCGGTGCCCAGGTGACCCCCTACCTTCCCCACCGCCTCCGGGAGGGCTACGGGCTCTTTGCCGCGGCCGTGCACCGCATCGCCGCGGGCGGGGCGCGCCTGCTGGTCGCGGTGGACTGCGGGATCACCGCGCGCGAGGAGATCGCGATTGCCCAGCGCCTCGGGATGCGGGTGGTGGTGGTGGACCACCACGAGCCCCCGGCGCATCTCCCTCCCGCCGACGCCCTCGTGGACCCGAAACTCTACCCCACGGGCTTCCGGGAGTACTGTGCGGCCGGGCTCGCGTGGATGCTGGTCCAGCTGCTGTGGACCCGGAAGGGGCGCGGGCCCACCGCGGACCTGCTGGAGCTCGCCGCCATCGGCACCCTGGCAGACGTGGTACCGCTGCTCGGCCCAAACCGCATCCTCGCCAAGCAGGGGTTGGCCCGCATGCCCATTAGCCCGCTCCCAGGACTCCAGGCCCTCCTCCGGAGGGTGGGAGTCTCAGAGAGGGTGACCGCGGACGACGTGGTGTGGCGCATCGCGCCCCGCCTCAACGCCAGCGGCCGGCTGGAATCCGCCCAGCTCTCCCTGGAGTTGCTCCTCACGGACGATCCGGAGGAGGCGGAACGGCTGACCGCAGCGCTGGAAGCCCTCAACCGGGAGCGCCAGCGCCTGCAGGACGCGGTGGTCGAGGAGGCCCTCGGAGCTGCGGAATCCCTCGATCCCTGGAACCGTGCCGCCCTGGTCCTGTGGGGCGAGTGGCATCCGGGGGTGCTGGGAATTGCAGCAGGCAAGGTCCGGGAAGCCTTCTACCGTCCTACCGTCCTGTTGAGCAGGACGGACCGGGTCGCGCGGGGGAGCGGCCGGAGCGTGCCGGAGGTGAACCTGATGGAGGCCCTGCGGGCCTGCACGCCGATCCTGGAGGCGTTCGGGGGACACGCCCAGGCCGCGGGCTTGCGCCTTCCCCTCGAACACCTGGAGGCTTTCCGGGAGCGGTTCGAGGAGGCGGTGCGGTTCCAGGTCCGGCCGGAGGACCTCGTGCCTACCCTGATGCTCGACGGGGAGCTCTCCCTCCACGAACTCGACGACCGGCTGGCCCGAGAGCTCGAACTCCTGGAGCCCCACGGGCTCGGGAACCCTCGACCCCTCTTCGCCCTGCGCGGGCTCCGGGTGCTCCGGAGCCGTTTAGTGGGCCAGGACGGCAGCCACCTCCACCTCTGGCTTTCCGATGGGCGGCGGCGCGTGGAGGCAATGGGGTTCGGAATGGCGGAATGGGCGGAGCGGGTGGCCATCGCGCCAGCTCGGGTAGACGTGGCCGCCCACGTGGAGGGGACCCCGTGGTTGGACCGGCGGGATGTGCGGCTCGTGGTCCAGGATCTCCGGTTTCCGGAAGGTTCCGCCCTTGTGGACGCAGGTCGGCTCGTGGCGCGCCTGTTCGAGCGGGCCAGTGAGTACTGGCAGCCGGACTGGGTGCGGCTCGAGGAGGGATCGCGGTTCGAGATCGAGGTCTACAGGTCCCCGCTCGGTCCCCCTGCGGCACCTGGAGCTCCGGTGCGGCTTGGCCGTGAGCCCGATCACCCCGAGGATCCGTACGCCGTCCGGGTGGAGCGGGAGGACGGAACTCCCCTCGGCTACCTGCCCTCCCCTGTGGCCGGACGGATCGGTCCCTACTTGGATCGGGGCGCGGGGTACCGGACGGTGATCGTGGAGGCGGGGCCGGGGGGCTTCCGGGTGGCCGTCGAGGGGAAGGGAGGGGAATCCACGAGGGCCTCCGGTGGGGAGTCCCTGGCGCTGCGCCTCCTGCACGGCGAGGTGCTTCCCGAGCAGGTCCGGACCTGGATGGAGCAGACCCCCCAGAGAAGACGGGTGCTGGTGGGAGGTCCGGGCCGCGATCTATGGAAAGCGCTCCTGGTCTGTGTAGGGGAGGCCGCGGGCAGGGGAGCCCGGGTGGTCTGCACCTGGCCGACCCATGACCTGGCGGAAGCCCGGTGGGCGCAGTGGCGGGAACGGCTCGCGGAGTGCGGAGTTCCGGCGGTGCGCGTGCACGGAATGTGCGACCCGTCCGCGCGTTTTGAGGCGAGGACCCGGGACGACCCCCCGGTCGTCTTCACCACGTGGGCCTACCTTCGACGCCACCCGGAGCTCGTGGAGCCGGGGGACCTGGTGGTGGGGGAATCCCTGACGCTCCCGGAACTCGCCCGAGCGCATCCGGGCCCCGTGCTGTGGAACCTGTGGACCCCGCCGGCCGCTCCGCCGGAGGGGTGGGCGGTGGCGTACTGGGATCGGGTGCGCCTGGACGTGGTGCTCAACGACCGCCGGGGCCGCGGAGGCCCGGAGGCCGTGGCGGAGCTCATGCGCTCCGGAGAGCGGGTGGTGGTCTTTGAGGCAAGCCCGCAGGAGGCGGTGCGCACCGCGGAGCGGCTTTGGACGCAGTTCCCCGATCTGAGGGTCGCCTACGACCACCCGCTCCTCCCCCATCCCCTCCGAGTTAGCTTGTACGCCCTCCTCTCCCCGGCGCGTCTTGGGGTCCTGGTGTGCGCGGGCCCTCCGCCGGAGGAAGCTTCCACGCAGGTAGACCACGTGGTGTGGCTTACCCCGCAGCCCCAGGCGCTCTTCCTCCTCCAGGCCGCGTGTGCCGCGCCAGGCCGGGAGCGTGCTACACTGCATCTAGCCTTCGGGGTCGAGGACGTGCGGCGGGCCCGGCAGGCGTGGGAGGAGGCGTATCCATCGCGGAGGGCCCTCGCTGCGGTGTACCGGCGACTCCAGGGCGGAACCTGGCCCCTGGCCTCTGCGCAGGCCCTGCCGGAAGCCCTCGCCATCCTCGAGGAGCTGGGGGTGGTGGAGCGGGCGGAGGGAAGGTGGAAGGTACGCCCAGGGCATCCGCGGGCAGACCTGAGGGCAAGCGAGCGGTTCAGAGAAGGGGAGGCACTCCGGAAGGCCCTGGAGCAAGGCATCCAGTGGATGGGGCGGGCAAGTGCCGTGGAGATCCTGGAGGCGGTGGCCGGTCCCGCGGCGCCTCCCGCGGGGTGAGGGGAACATGGCGTTGGAGGAGTCGAAGACGCAGTCCGCGCTGCCACCGGAGATGCAGCGGGTCCTGGAGCGGGTGCGGGAGGCGAACCCACGGGCGGATCTCGCGCTGCTCGAGCGGGCCTATGCGTTCGCCGTGGAGGCCCACGAGGGACAGGTCCGGCGGAGCGGCGAGCCCTACGTCTGCCACGCCATTGCGGTGGCGGAGATCCTGGCCTCCCTGCGCCTGGACCCCGTGACGGTAGCCGGGGGGCTGCTGCACGACGTGCCGGAGGACACCCGGCATACGCTGGAGGAGATCCGACAGCAGTTCGGAGAGGAGATCGCCGCCCTGGTGGACGGGGTCACGAAGCTCGGGAAGATCCAATGGAAGAGCCGGGAGGAGCGGCAGGCGGAGAACCTGCGCAAGATGCTCCTCGCCATGGCGAAGGACATCCGCATCATCCTCATCAAGTTGGCAGACCGGCTCCACAACCTGCGCACCATCGGCGCCATGCCCCCGGACCACCAGCGCCGCAAGGCCCAGGAGACCCTGGAGATCTACGCGCCGCTGGCGAAGCGGCTGGGGATCGGGCAATTGCAGAACGAGCTGGAGGATCTCGCCTTTGCCGTCCTGGAGCCGGAGGCGTACCGGGAGATTACGGAGGCCCTCCGGGAGGCCCAGGCCCAGCAGGAGGAGATCCTGAAGAGCGTGAAGGAGGAGCTGTACCGGGAGCTGAACCGGGCGGGGATCCGGGTGGAGCGGTCGAACATCACCGCCCGCCCCAAGCACGCCTACAGCATCTACCGGAAGCTGCAACGGCCGGAATACCAGGGAAAGGGGTTGGGCCGCATCTACGACCGTCTGGGGGTACGCGTCATCGTGGACGACGTGAAGGACTGCTACGCGGCTCTGGGAGTCATCCACTCCCTGTGGCGCCCGATCCCCGGGGAGTTCGACGACTACATCGCGAACCCCAAACCCAGTGGCTATCGGTCCCTGCACACCACGGTGATCTACCGGGGCATGCCGCTGGAGGTGCAGATCCGCACCCACCAGATGCACCAGGAGGCAGAGTACGGGATCGCGGCCCACTGGCGCTACAAGGAGGGGCGGGCAGCGCCGCGGGACCAGGCCTTCGAGCAGAAGCTGAGCTGGCTAAGGCAGCTGTTGGAGTGGCACCAGGAGATGCAGGATGCCCGGGAGTTCATGCGGTCCGTGAAGCTGGACCTCTTCCAGAACGAGGTCTTCGTCTTCACCCCCAAGGGCGATGTGATCGACCTGCCCCGGGGGGCCACACCCGTGGACTTCGCGTACCGCATCCACACGGACGTCGGCCACCACTGCGTTGGCGCGAAGGTGAACGGCCGTCTCGTCCCCCTCAGCTACCAGCTGCAGAGCGGGGACATCGTGGAGATCCTCACCTCGAAGGCCTCTCCAGGGCCCAGCCGGGACTGGCTGGGCTTCGTGGTCACCAGCAACGCCCGCACCAAGATCCGGCAGTGGTTCCGCAAGCAGCAGCGGGAGGAGAACATCACCCGGGGCCGTGAGCTCCTGGAGCGGGAGCTGCGCCGGTTGGGACTCGGTCCGCAGCTATTGAAGACGGAACGGCTGCGCCAGGCTGCGGAGCGGCTGCAGCTGGCGGGCGAGGAGGACATCTACGCCGCCCTCGGGAACGGCGACCTCTCTCTCCTTCAGGTGGTGCAGGCCCTCCAAGGGCCCGCGGCGGCGCCATCCGAGGAGCTCCCCGCACCCGCTCCGACCACGCCTGTGCCCCTCCCGGCGGCTCGGGGGCTGCGGGTGCGGGGGGTGGACAACGTGCTCACCACCCTGGCCCGGTGCTGCATGCCCCTGCCGGGCGACTCCGTGGTGGGCTACATCACCCGAGGAAGAGGGGTGACCATCCACCGCCGCGACTGCCCCAACCTCCAGCACCTCCGCCGCCAACCCGAGCGGCTGCTGGAGGTGGAGTGGGAGCCGTCGGAGGACGGGACGTATCCCGTGGAGCTGCAGATCGAAGCCCTGGATCGGGTGGGGCTCTTGAAGGACGTTTTGAGCGCGGTGGCAGATACCCGGACGAACGTGCGGAGCGTGAACGCCCGGGTACGCCGCGATAAGGTGGGAGTGATTGACCTCGTGCTGGACATCCGCAACGTGGGCCAGCTCACCGCGGTGATGCAGCGCATCAGCAAGGTGCCGGACGTCTACCGCGTGGAGCGGGTTCCTAGCTAACACCGCAGGCGGAGGGGAGCACGTGCCGGGATTGCTGGAGGGGAAGAACGCCCTCGTGATGGGGGTGGCAAACCGGTGGAGCATCGCATGGGGGATTGCCCGCGCCTTCCACCGGGAAGGTGCCCGTTGCCTCCTCACCTACCTGGGGGAGCGGGAGGCGGAAACGGTCCGGCGGCTCGCGGCAGAGCTCGAAGGTGCCCGGACCCTTGCCTGCGACGTCTCCCGGGAGGAGGACCTCCAGGGCCTGCAGCAGGCCCTGCGGGAGGATCCCGGAGAAATCCACGTCCTCGTGCACAGCATCGCGTACGCCCGCACGGAGGACCTGCGAGGCAGGTTCGTGGACACGAGCCGGGAGGGGTATCTCCTGGCGCAGGAGATCAGTGCCTACTCCCTCGTGGCGTGCGCCCGCGCCATTTCCCCCCTCATGCCCACGGGCAGCAGCATCCTCACCCTCACCTTTGCCGCGAGCGCCCGGGTCTATCCGAACTACAACGTGATGGCGCCCGCCAAGGCCGCCCTGGAGTGCATCGTACGGTACCTGGCCTACGAGCTCGGCCCCCAGGGGATCCGG
>FWWL01007378.1_pt1 | contig 10740 bp, 12 predicted proteins | sample 2228331 | NCBI WGS metagenome assembly FWWL01 (sample SAMEA103939775, study PRJEB20133) | metagenome
GACCTCGGACATGACTATCCATCTGACAGGGCACAGGTCTTTCTTTTAGCATATGATACATATAATCTCCTTCCCGGACATGTGAAGGCAGTGGATGTGATTCAGCTAAAGAGCGATGGCTCATTGGTATCGATAAGGGATGGAAAGGAGTATTTTCTTTTAATGGAGAAAGTAGAAGGAAGGAATTATTTTTATGATCTCGAGGAGATGTCAGTCAAGGACTCCCTTGATGAGAAGGCGAGGTCAAAGATAATAGAGATGGTGAGATACCTTGCTGATATTCATTCAGTAAGATACGATTCAAGATCCCTTTACATCAGAAAATTGAGGGATACCATAGGACATGGTGAGTGTCTCATGGGTGTATTCGATACATATCCTGATGGAACCCTATCTCATGAGATAATGGCAGAGGTCGAGAAGCTCTCGATTGACTGGAGATACAGATTGAGGAATCGTTATAAAAGGCTTTCGCAGATACATGGTGATTTTCATCCAGGAAATATATGGTTCAAAGATGATGGCTTTGTCCTTCTTGACAGAAGCAGAGGTCCTTATGGTGAACCAGCAGATGATATTACTGCACTGACAATAAATTATATATTCTATTCCATAATGCACCATGGCAGGATGGTGAGGGTTTACAGGGATGCACTTGTCTTATTCTATGATGAATATATTAAAATAACAGGTGACAGGGAGATTAAAGAGGTTGTGCAACCCTTTTATGCATTCAGGGCATCTGTTGTTGGGAATCCGATCTTTTATCCCGGGCTCAGCAAGGAGAGAAGGGAGATAATCTTCAGATTCATGGTTAATGTTCTAAAGAGGGAGATATTTGAACCTGAAGATATTGAAAGTTATCTATAAAAAGGAGGAAGAATTATGAAGGTTATTCTTAAGGAGGATGTGAAATCCCTTGGCAGGGCAGGTGATGTGGTGGATGTATCTCAGGGATATGCGAGGAACTATCTCATTCCAAGGGGTATTGCAGTCATTGCTGATAAGAAGAATATTGAGGCGGTTGAAAGAGAGAGAGAGGCTATTCAGAGGAAGATCATGAAGGAGAAGGAAGGGGCTCAGGAACTCGCTCAGAGATTATCAGGAATTAATCTCACTATCAGGGCAAAGGCAGGTGAGGAGGGAAAACTATTTGGTTCGATAACATCAAAGGATATAAGTGAGGTATTAAAAAAGGAAGGTTTTGATATCGATAAAAAAAGAATATACCTTGAGGAGCCCATAAAGAGGGTTGGAAATTATACAGTCGATATAAAATTGTCCCATGATGTGGCTGCAAAATTGAGTATCAATATTATAGAAGAATAATTTTTTAAAAGATGAAGCCAGATATAGTTCAGGATAGGGTCTTACCTCAGAATATAGAGGCGGAGCAGGCTGTTTTGAGCGCAATCATGCTCGAGAATGATATTGTCTCCGATGTTCTTGAGATACTCACGCATGAGGATTTTTACAGGGAGTCTCACAGGGTTATATTCAATGCGATGATGGAACTTTATGATAAAGGTGAACCAATAGATATTCTTACACTTACGGATTACCTCAAGAGGAAGAATCTCATCGAGATGGCAGGCGGAGAGTCATATATAGCATTCATCGCTGCATTTGTCCCAACCTCTGCGAATGTGAGGTACCATGCAAGGATAGTTAAGGAAAAATCCATTCTAAGGACACTCATATCATCAGGCACAGAGATTGTCAGAAGGGCATTCGATGATCCTGCTGAACCTGACGAGATCGTTGACTTTGCTGAGAAATTGATATTCAATATATCCTCGAACAGGATAAAGGGCTCCTTTGTTTCCCTCAAGAGTTTAATGGAGGATACATTCACAACCATAGAAAAACTTTATGATAGAAAAGAGGCGATTACTGGAATACCGTCGGGTTTCAAGGATCTCGATGAACTTACAGCAGGATTTCAGAATGGCGATCTCATAATTATAGGTGGAAGACCATCGATGGGGAAGACCGCATTCAGTCTGAATATATCTTCTTATGTCGGGATAAATCTCAGAATTCCTGTTGCGATATTCAGCCTCGAAATGTCGAGCGCGCAACTTGCGATGAGGCTTCTCTGTTCTGAGGCGATGGTGGACTCCTCAAGACTCAGGAAGGGAATGGTGAGAAAAGATGAGTGGCACAGACTCACATCTGCTGCAGGAAATCTTGCAGAGGCACCGATATATGTGGATGATTCGTCTGATATCACGGTAATGGAGATGAGGGCAAAGGCAAGAAGGCTTAAGATGGAGAAGGGTCTCGGGCTCATTATCGTTGATTATCTTCAGTTGATGAGATCAAGGGGTAATTTCGAGAGACGCGAGCAGGAGATATCCGACATCTCCCGTGCCCTTAAATCACTCGCAAAGGAGATAAATGTACCTGTTATAGCCCTCAGTCAGTTAAACAGGGCTGTCGAGCAGAGAATAGATAAGAGACCGACCCTTGCGGACCTCAGGGAGTCAGGTGCAATTGAGCAGGATGCGGATCTCATTCTTTTTCTTTACAGGGATGAGGTTTATAACAGGAATTCTCCTGAAAAGGGGATTGCAGAGGTCCATATAGCAAAACAGAGGAATGGTCCTGCAGGTGTTGTGGTAAAACTCACATTTCTTGAACATTCAACCAGATTCCTTCCATTTACAGATAGACCTGTAATAAGAGAAGAGGAGGATTTCTGATGCGTCGGGCACCGAGCGTGGCAGGTCAGTTTTATCCTGGTGAGTTTGCGAAGTTAAATTCCATGGTGGAGAGGCTCGTTTATAAAATGAAGACAAGATACAGGGTTAAAGGTGTGGTTTCACCCCATGCAGGACTTATGTATTCAGGCGCTGTTCAGGGTGCGATATACTCTGAGATAGTCTTTCCTGAGACATTTATTCTCATTGGACCGAACCATACAGGACTGGGTCCCAGGGCATCCATAATGGCGGAAGGTGAGTGGGAGATCCCCACAGGTACATTCACCATAAATGAGATCCTGAGCAGAAGGTTGATGGAAAGATGCGGTCTTCTTAAAGAAGATGTTAATGCCCATTTATATGAACATTCCCTTGAGGTGCAACTTCCCTTCATGGCATACTTTGCTTCCCTGGAGTATGAAGGAAGGTTGCCCATGATCGTTCCCATGATACTCGGGAGACTTGAACTCGATGAATGCAGGCTTCTTGGAGAATCCATTGCAGAGACAATAAGGAAGATGGATGTGACTGTGGTGGCGAGTTCTGATATGAGCCACTATATTCCTGAAAGACTTGCAAGGGAGAAGGATAAGAAGGCTATCGAGAGGATTCTTGCACTTGATCCCGAGGGTCTTTACAATACAGTTCTCAAAGATAAAATAACAATGTGTGGATTTATACCTGCCACTGTCATGCTCTTTGCGATGAAGGCACTGGGTGCAAGGGAGGCAAGGCTTATTAAGTATATGACTTCGGGAGATGTGAGCGGAGATTATGACCAGGTAGTTGGATATGCAGGTATCGTTATTAATTAGTGTCAGTGGGTTGTAGAAGATGGAGAGTATGACAGGTTTTGGCTACGCTACCACTGAAGACTACAGGATAGAGATGAGATCTCTAAACCACAGATTCATGGAGATAAATCTCAGGATGCCGGCAGGTCTTTCTCAGGAAGAGCCTGTACTGAAGGAGATAATAAAGAGGAATTTCAGGAGGGGCAGGTTCGATATTAATATAAATCTCATTGAACCGATGAAGGGTTTCAGGATAAACTCATCTTTCCTCGAGAGACTTCTTAAGGAATTATCACAGATAGGAAGGCAATCAGTCTCTTATTCTAATTTCCCTGTTTTAATAAGCCTGAGAGACATCATACTTGATGAGATATCCTATAACAGAGAAGAACTTTACAGGTGTTTTAATGATGCCTTGAGTTCCCTTAAGGAGATGAGGCTCAGGGAAGGCAGTGTGCTTCTTCAGGTATTGATGGAAGGGATTGATAAAATAGAAGAAATTAATGATAAAATAAAAACTCTATATCCAGAGTATCTCGAAGAGGTGAAGGAGAGGTTTTACAGTAAGGTTAAGGGTTTTCTTGAAGAGACAGGATTGAGAAGCAGGATGGATATCGAGAAAGGTGGTACCATCGAAGGCATTGTAAAAGAGGTCGTGAATATATTCGATAGGGCTGATATAGAGGAAGAGATAGAGAGAATCCAGAGCCATATCGAACAATTCAGGTCTCTTATTGAATCTCAGGAGCCTCAGGGGAAGAGGTTAGATTTTCTCACACAAGAACTCCTGAGAGAGACAAATACGATACTCTCTAAGGCAGTGAGTAGCGAGATCGTAAGACTCGCCATAGATATGAAGGTTGAGATAGAGAGATTGAAGGAACAGGTTCAGAATATAGAATGAAGAAGAGACCATTTCTGCTCAATATCGGTTTCGGCAATGTGGTATCCACATCGAGGATAATTGCCATTGTCACGCCTGATTCATCTCCAATGAAGAGATTGAGGGATGAGGCAAAGAAGAGAGGAAAACTTATAGATGCTACAGAGGGAAGAAAGACCCGTTCCATTATAATAACTGACAGTGATCATGTAATCCTCTCTGCCCTTCAGGTGGAGACCATAACCCAGAGATTCTTCAGTGAGGATACAGGATTAACCAGGATTCCTGAGGAAGGAAGTGATGAATGAGAGGCGGAAATCTCATAGTGGTTTCTGCACCATCTGGTGCAGGTAAGACGACACTCTGCAAAAATGTTCTGGATCTCATAGATAATCTGAGATTTTCTGTCTCCTATACCACGAGAAAACCGAGGCCCGGTGAGGTGGATGGAAGAGATTACTATTTTATTGACGAGAAGAGATTCAGGGAGATGATAGAAAGAGGAGAGTTTCTTGAATGGGCATATGTACATGGTAACCTTTACGGTACATCGAGGGTGGTGGTTCAGGAACTCCTTTCAAAGGGGTTCGATATACTTTTAGATATCGACGTTCAGGGTGCGGAACAGGTGAAGAGAATCTACGGTGATGCTGTTATGGTCTTTATAATGCCGCCTTCATTCGATATACTGAGGGAAAGACTTATGAGAAGAGGGGCTGAGAATATAGAATTAAGATTGAAAAGAGCATATGAAGAGATGAGGAGATATTCAGATTATGATTATGTTATAATAAATGATAATCTTGAAAAGGCAATTGATCATCTGAGGGCGATAATACTGAGTGAGAGACTGAGGACAGAGAGGTTTGATCCCTCAGTGATCCCTATTAATTAATTCAACGGAGGTGTATATTTATGAATAAGAATGAAGATCTCGATATAATATCCCTTCCCATCGAGATAGATTACACAAAGATTGATTCGAGATTCAGACTCGTGAATATAGCAGCACAGAGGGCAAGGGAGATTGCACTTGGTGCAAAGAAAAGGGTGGAGACAGGGTTTAAAAAACCAGCCACGATTGCTATACTCGAGGCGATTTCAGGAAAACTTGAATACATAACAGGAGAGGAGGCAAGAAAGGCGAGGGAGGAAGAGAAGAAACTCATTGACTACAGAAAGATCCTTGAGGAGAGAAGGCGTGTCCCTGAAGATATAAAGGAACTCGAGAGAGATCTCAGGGTGTATGTTCATTCAAAGGAAGAGACAAGGGATCTTAACGAACTCTTCTCCAACCAAGAGGAAGGTGCTGAAGAATAAATCCATCCTTATCGGTGTTACGGGTAGTGTTGCAATCTACAGAACAATAGATTTAGCGCGGAGACTGCAACAGGCTGGCTCGTCCGTAGATATTATAATGACCTATGCTGCAAGGGAGTTTGTGAGTCCTCTCCTTTTTGAGTCAGTTTCTGGTGGAAGGGTTTATCTTGATATATTTGAGTCACCACTTTCCCATATAGAGCTTGTTCAGAAGAGTGATATTCTCGTGGTTGCTCCTGCAACCGCTAATATAATAGGAAAGTTTGCTAATGGTATTGCTGATGACCTTTTGAGCACTCTTTATCTCGGCATGAGACCTGAAAAAGTCCTCATTGCTCCTGCGATGAACTGGAGGATGTACAGCAATCCTCTGGTTCAGAGAAATCTGGAGATACTGAAAGGTGCGGGTGTGAATATAATCGGACCCGAGAGAGGCACCCTCTTATGTGGTGAAGAAGGAACAGGAAGGATGTCAGAGATAGATGATATAATTCTTGAGATAGAGAGGCTTCTCACTCCTCATGACCTTGAAGGTGTGAATCTGATGGTAACAGCGGGTCCAACAAGGGAGTACATCGATCCTGTGAGGTTCCTCACAAACAGGTCTTCAGGAAAGATGGGCTATGCCATAGCAAGGAATGCCTATATAAGGGGTGCAGATGTTACATTAGTAAGTGGTCCCGTGGCATTGAGAAGGCTTTATGGTATAAAGACTGTATATGTCGAGACAACAGAAGAGATGATGGATGCTGTTTTAAAAGATATTCCATTTCAGGATATTATTATCATGGCTGGTGCCCCGGCTGATTTTACATTCGAGACCTATCCAGAGAAGATTCAGAAGGATGAGGTGGAGGTCGTTACACTCAAAAGGACCGAGGATATAATACTGGAGGTTAAAAGGAGGTTTCCCGAGATATTTGCAGTGGGATTCTCTGCTGAGACATCACCCGATCTCGAAAGGGCGAGGAAGAAGATGTTCGAAAAGAATCTTGACATGATTGTTTTTAACAATGTCCTTGAGAAGGGTGCTGGTTTTGATGTGGATACAAACAGGGTAACAATAATTGATCCTGAGGGAGAGATACCCCTTGATATAATGCCAAAGGAGGATGTCGCATCATTTATAATAGACAGGGTAATGCAGCTATACAAAAATCGCATCAGAGATAAGGAGAGGAGATGAAAAAGATTCTGAAACTCGGACTGCCAAAGGGCAGTCTTCAGGAATCAACATTGAGATTATTCAGAAAGGCAGGATACAGAATAGATGTTTCTCCCAGGTCATATTATCCTGTGTTTGATGATCCTGAGATAGAGTCCATGCTCATAAGGGCGCAGGAGATGGCAAGATATGTCGAGGATGGGATCCTCGACTGTGGTCTAACAGGCCTTGACTGGATCCTCGAGAACAATGCAAAGGTGGTCGAGGTTGCAGAATTGAGGTATGCGAAGGAGGGGTTCAGACCTGTCAGGTGGGTCGTGGCAGTGCCTCAGGATTCAAATATAAAGACATTGAAGGATCTCAATAATAAGAGGATAGCGACTGAACTCGTGGGTTTTACAAAGAGATTTTTTAAATCAAAAGGTATAAATGTTCAGGTGGATTTTTCATGGGGAGCGACAGAGGTAAAACCACCCCATCTTGCAGATGCTATTGTTGAACTCACGGAGACAGGAACATCTCTAAGGGCAAATAATCTCAGGATAGTCGAGACAATCCTTGAGTCAACTACGAGATTTATATCGAACAGGGATTCATGGAAGGATCCGTGGAAGAGAGAGAAGATGGAGAATATAGCGCTTCTTCTTAAGGGTGCCCTTCAGGCAGAGGATAAGGTGGGTCTAAAGATGAATGTTCATGAGAGCTCTCTGAAGAAGATTCTAAGTCTCTTACCGGCAATGCATTCACCAACCATATCCCAGCTGACTGAAAAGGGATGGTATGACCTTGATGTTGTGATAGATGAAAAGATGGTGAGAGATCTTATACCGAGACTCAAAAAACTCGGTGCAACAGGTATAGTGGAGTACCAGTTGAATAAGGTTATACCTTGAGTAAGTAAAAACAGGAAACAGGAAATGAAGATTGAAGATGAAAAGAAAGATTGTATGTCATCTTTTCATTTTTCATTAATTCCTGTTTCCTGCATAAGTATTTTTTTCTTCATAGATATCTCTTGACTGATGGATACGATGAATCTCTACATAAAAAGACATATCAGGGAGATGAAGGGCTACAGACCCGTTAATATTCCATCGAGGATAAAACTCGATGCCAATGAATCATCTTATCCACCACCTGTGGAGATAATAAAGGCTGTTAATGAGATAAGGTTATTGAATAGATATCCTGACCCTGAGGCAAAAGAATTAAGGAATAGACTTTCAGAGATATGGTCTGTGAGACCTGATTCCATAATCCCTGGCAATGGCTCCGATGAACTCATATATTACATAATCACCTCTGTTGGTGGTCCTGTTCTTGTACCATATCCCACATTCTCGATGTATACCATTATCTCAAGGATACTTGGCGAAAAAACAGTGGAGATAAACCTTGATAATGATTTTGACCTTCCTATGAAGGATATCGAAAGGGCTATTAAAAGATATAAACCGCGATTGATCTTTTTAAGTTCTCCCAATAATCCTACAGGTAACACCTTTTCTTATGACAGGATATTATGGTTGATCAGGAATTCTGGTGCAATTGTTGTTGTTGATGAGGCATATCAGCCATATTCAAAAGACAGGGAGGGTTTTATTCCGTATCTCAGGAGATACAGAAATCTATTCATACTGAGAACCATGTCAAAGATAGGTTTTGCAGGGATAAGGCTCGGGTTCCTCATCGGAAATCCTTCTCTCGTGAAGGAGATCAATAAGGTGAGGCTTCCATACAATGTTAATCTCATCACACAAGGGTTAGGACTTGAGATACTGAGACATATGGATTATATCGAAAGGATAGTAATTGAGACTGTAAGGGAGAGGGAAAGACTCTTTCGTGAACTGAGTGAGATCGATGGAGTGAAACCATATCCATCTGAGGCTAATTTTATATTATTCAGAACAGAGAAAGGTCGTATGGTATTCAGAAGACTTATCGATGAAGGTATCCTTATAAAGGATCTGAGTGATGTTATTCCTCACTGTCTCAGGGTAACTGTTGGACTTCCTGAGGAGAATGTACTCTTTATAAATGCAATGAGAAGGATTCTATCATAAAAGAGATGAAAAAAGGAGGTGTTATGAGGAAGGCAGAGATAAAGAGGAAAACAAATGAGACAGACATCAGTGTGGAATTGAATCTCGATGGCAAGGGCAGATATGATGTAAGGACATCCATACCATTTATGGATCATATGCTTTCATTGATGGCTTATCATGGAAGGTTTGACCTCAATCTCAAAGCAACTGGAGATATAGAAGTGGACTTTCACCACCTGATAGAGGATCTTGGTATAGCTGTGGGTGAGGCTATAAATAGAGCTCTCGGTGATAAGGAAGGTATAAAGAGATATGGAAGTGCAATCATACCCATGGATGAGAGTCTTTCACAGGTGGTTATCGATATCAGTGGAAGACCATATCTCTTTTACAGGGTTAAGTTTCATCGAAATAGATTGAGGGATATCGAGGCATCATTATTTGAGGATTTCTTCAGGGCACTCTCCAATAATGCCCTTATGAATCTCCATATAATCCTCCATTATGGAAGGGATCTCCACCATATATTTGAGTCAATATTCAAGGCATTTGGAAGGGCATTGAGGGAGGCAACGAGGATAGATCCTGATTTTAAGGAGATTCCATCAACTAAAGGGAGGCTTTAGCAATGAAGGCGGTGATTATGAGGGAATTTGGCGCTCCTGATGTCCTGAGATATGAGGATGTACCTGAGCCTTCCATAAAGAGGGATGAGGTGCTTATCAGGGTCTCATACACATCTATAAATCATCTCGATATATGGGTGAGAACAGGACTCACTGCTTATGGAACAAAACTACCACATATTCTTGGATGTGATATATCAGGGATTATTGTTGATAAAGGTGAGGATGTGAAGGAATTCAATGCAGGTGATAGGGTAATAGTGGATCCAGGAATAAGATGTATGAGGTGTGAATTCTGTCTGAGTGGAAGGGATAATATATGCAGGACATTCGGCATAGTCGGTGCAACTGTAAGTGGTGGCTATAGAGAATATGTTGCATTTCCAGCAAGGGATATAATAAAGATTCCTGATAATACTCCTCTCGATGTGAGTGCGGCGTTTCCGCTTACATACATGACATCGTGGCATATGCTTGTTAACAGGGCAAAGATAACACCTGGTGAGAGGATCCTTATAGTTGGAGGTACAAGCGGTATTGGTATTGCTGCATTACAGATCTCGAGATTAACCGGAATGGAGATTATAGCGACTGCGGGTAGTGACGATAAGTTAGAATTCCTGAAAAGGAATGGCGCTGATTATATAATTAACCACGAAAGGGAAGATATATATGAGAGGGTAAAGGAGTTTACCGGTGGAGAGGGTGTGGATGTGGTATTCGAACATGTTGGTCCATCTATATTTGAAAAGGCTCTGCGTGTCCTTAAAAAGGGTGGCAGACTCGTCACCTGCGGAGCAACGAGAGGACCTGAGGTGAGACTGGATCTCAGGTATCTCTTTTCGAGAGAGTTGACCATAATGGGTTCGATTATGGGAACAAGGAGTGAACATCTCAGGATAACAGGACTTGTGGGGAAAGGTCTCTTGAAGCCCGTGATAGACTCTGTCTATCCACTGAAGGATACCAGAGACGCACATAAGAGAATCGAGGAGCGGAGACACATAGGTAAGATTCTCCTCAGGGTTAGTGATTGATTATGGATTCTGTGAAAGAGATACGGAGTGCACTTTCGACACCTGATATCAAATTCATACTCCTCGATATGGATGGTACCCTCCTTGATAAATACTTTGATGACTATTTCTGGGAGCATCTTGTTCCTGAAAAATATGCAGAGAAACATAATATAACCTTTG
>FWWL01010405.1_pt1 | contig 10740 bp, 10 predicted proteins | sample 2228331 | NCBI WGS metagenome assembly FWWL01 (sample SAMEA103939775, study PRJEB20133) | metagenome
CCCAGGGAAGATACCCCGTCCATGAACCGTCGAATGTCATTGGCTGTTAGCTTCATCGTTCCCCTCCCGCATGGGATTTCCCCTCAAGGTGTTCCTTCGGAGGGGTTTTTCTACCTTGTCCCCTTGCCGGTCCCGACCCCAGACAAGACCGGACTCCCGGGTCACGGACGCCACCGGCGGGCGTAGGCCAGACCCTCTTCCCGGGTATGGAAGCGGCCCCGTTCCCAGTCCCGCCGAAGGCGCCCCAGGAGACGTCCGACGGCCGGACCCGGCGGGAGCCCCAGGGCCTCGACGAGGTCCGCCCCCCGGAGGGGGAACGTCCAGGCATCGGGGGACCCCCCAAAGACCCACTCCGCAATCCGCCGGGCCAGGGTGATAAATTCGTCCCGCCGCTTGGCCTCCATGCGGGGCCCGGCCTTGCCGAACTGGTCGGCCGCCGACAGGACGGCCAGCCAAAGGGCCTCCGGTCCAAAGCGTCGAAGTAAATAGACGGCCGCCCGCTCGGGCCCCATCGCCTTCCAGGCCTCCAGGGGGACCATGTGATGGCGCACGAGCCACCGGACCCAGGCCCGGGCCCGACGGGACAGCCGGAGCCGTTCGAGGAGGCCGTCCACGATGCGGGCCCCGGCCTCGGCGTGGCCGATGAACGCATAGACGCCCGGCCGCCGGACGGACCGGACGTAGGGCTTGCCGACGTCGTGCAAGAGGGCGGCCAGCTTGAGGAAGGGATATCGTGAAAAGCCCATCGCAAAGGGCGTCTCCCGGGCCTGTCGGAGGAGGTCCGGGAGCCGACCGTCCGAACCCAACGCCTCCAGGACCGGACCGACGGCTTGGACGACCTCCAGCGTGTGACCCCATACGTCCCTATGGTGGTAGCCGCCCTGCTCGCATCCCTTCATCGGCCCGACGTCCGGGAAGAGGGTCTCCCACAGGCCGTCCTCGTCGGCCGCCTGGACCCAGGGGTCTGCATGGGGCGCCATCAGCCACTTCAGGACCTCGACGTGGAGCCGTTCGCCCGGGACGGTCGTGAGGGCCGGGACCTCCAGGGTCAGGTAGTGCCGGGTCGCCGGTTCGATTTGGAATCCGAGCTGGGCGGCCAGCCGGTAGGCCCGCACGACCCGGACCGGGTCGTCCCACAGGTTCTCCGGCCGGACGACCCGCAGGATACCCCGTTCCAGGTCCGAACGGCCGCCCCAGGGGTCGATGAGGCCCCCTATCGCCCCGTCTCCCCAGGACCCCGCCTCCCGCCATTCGAGGGCCATGGCGTTGATCGTGAAGTCCCGGCGGGCCAGTTCGGCCTCGACGGGGCCCTCGAAGAAGACGACGTCGACCCACCGACCCGGGCCGAGGGCATGGGGCCTGGGGCCCAGAGCGCTTGGCCCTTGACCCTCGGCCCTCGGCTCCTTCAGGACCCACCGGTAGGTGCGTTGCTCGGCCTGGAGGACGACGACCGAGTCCCCCCGGTCCGAGACCATCCGCTGAAAGTCGGCGATGACGTCGGACCATCGGGCCGGGTCGGTCACCTGGACGGCGACGTCGGCGTCCGGGGGCTCCCGGCCCAATAGGAAGTCCCGGACGGTCCCGCCGACCCAGAAGACCCGCAGGCCCTGCCCGGCGGCCCACCTCCACAGGTCCGCCGTCCACATGCCTCCCTCAGGATGCGAGCATCCCGCCTCCCTATTCCTCGCCGGACGGCCGACTCCGCTGGGGCCGTTCCGTGGGAATGGGCTTGCGGCCCTGGAAGCCCTCGTCGGGCCGATGGTAGTACAGGATGCGGGCCTCGTCCAACTTCCAGCACCAGTATATGGGCTCGCCCTCCAGCTCGCCGGGGAAGTCGACGAGGCCCGTCTCGACGTCCCGGACGATGACGCCCAGCCGCTGGATCGACTCGAGGAACCGCTGGAAGGCCGACTCCCGCTGTTGGATGCGGCGGACGATGGCCGTCGTCTCGGGGAGGGCATAGTATCCGCCACTCAGACGGATCCGCTCCCGGAGACGCTCCAGCCGGGCCTGGCTCCGGCGGGTCGCCTGATAGAGCTCTCGCAAACGCCGGAGCTGGGGCTCCAGTCGACGCCGGAGGGCCTCCGCCTCTTCTAAGGTAAACGTCGGGGCCATGGCTTGGGTCCTCCCGAGGCCGGCGCCGGGAGGGACCGGCCCGATCGAAACTTAAGGTCGGCCGGCCGGGCCGTCCACGTCTTGACGGCCGGCCCGGGAGGGTCTATGATCTAAAGCGAAATTGAGGTTTATGGAGACGGAAGACGCCGGGACCCGAGTCGGAGACTCCAGGCCTGCCGCGGCCCCTGCCCCGGGGGCGGGGAGGGCCCAAGGTCAGGAACCCGGGTCTTCCTATCCCCGACACCGAACCCGAAAGACCCCATCTGGTATGCCGGTAGTCCAACGCGACGCCGGGAAGAACCCGGAAACGACCGCCACCGAACGTCTCTGGACCATCGGGGAAGTCGTCGCCTATCTCAAGCCCCGGTTCCCCGAGGTGACCGTCAGTAAGATCCGGTTCTGGGAGCATCAGGGCCTCCTCCGGCCCCGTCGGACGACGGGCGGCCACCGACTTTACTGCCCGGCCGACGTCGAGCGCCTGGCCCTGATCCTCCACCTCCGCCTCCGGCGGCATCTACCCCTCCGGGTCGTCCGGGCCATCGTCCGCCGGATGGAGACGGACCCCCGGGCCGAGCCGGCCCTCATCGAATTATTCGTGCAAACGGCCGCCGCCCCCGGCTGGGAGGCCCGCCCCATCGAGGACGTCCGTCGGGAGCTGGATTGGTCGGTCGAGGACGTCGAACAGGCGGCCCGCCTGGGGTTTGTCTTCCCCTGTGCCGAGACCGGCCGCCTGGACCCGGAGGACATCGCCATCTTGCGGCTCCTGGACGAGGTCCGGCGGATGACGGGAGCGTCCCTGGAGGACCTGGGGCCGTGTGTCCAGGCGGCCCGGCGGCTGGCCCGGCTGGAGGGCCGTCTCTTGCGGCGGGCCCGACGGTACGCCCGGGGCCCGGCGGAGGCGTCCGACGACCTGCCCCGGCGTTTGCGGGAGACCGTCCAGTCGCTCCTGCGGGCCCTGTACCTGCGCTACGTGCAAAAGGGTCTCCTGGACCGGTGGACGGGACGATAGGTCCGGGTGTCGGGTCCTGGGAGAGGGAGACGGTACTGGAGACCCGACCCTTGGGGTTCTCCGGGACTCCGGGACCCGACACCGGGACTTGAAAACCTCGCCGTGAGTGACGGCGATTCCAAGTAGTCACTCCCCGGCCGGTCGGCGGCCGGGTCTGGCGGAGGCTCCGATGGCTGAATGGTGGCCCATCGTCCATCTCATCGGGCGGATCCTCTACGGCGGTTACTTCGTCTACAACGGCCTGAATCACCTCCTGAACCTGGACATGCTCACCCAGTACGCCCAGTCCAAGGGCGTCCCGGCGCCCCGGCTGGCCGTCCTCGTCTCGGGCCTGATGATCCTCCTCGGCGGGCTGTCGGTCCTGTCGGGATTCCACTTCCGGTGGGGTGCTCTGCTCATCGTCCTGTTTCTGGTCCCCGTGACCCTCAAGATGCACGCCTTCTGGGCGGTGGCAGACCCGACGTGGCGGATGGTCGACATGGTCAACTTCACGAAGAACTTGGGCCTGCTCGGGGCGGCCCTGTTCATCATGGCGACGGACGGAGCGACGTGGCACTACCAGGTCCGGTAAGCGCTTCCGACGGGGCGGGGCCCGGGGTGCCCAGAAGAGGGGCCGTCTACGAAATTACAAATTGCATAAAAATATGCAGGAGGGACTGGCCATGAAGTGGCTCAGCCTCATCGGACGGATCCTCTACGGAGGATTCTTCCTATACAACGGCTTGTTCAATCACCTCCTGAACCTGGACATGCTCACCCAGTACGCCCAGTCCAAGGGCGTCCCGGCGCCCCAACTGGCCGTCCTCGTCTCGGGCCTGATGATCCTCCTCGGCGGGGCGATGGTCCTGCTGGGGTGGAAGGTCCGGGCGGGGGCGGTCCTGATCGCCCTCTTCCTGATCCCCGTCAGCTTCAAGATGCACGCCTTCTGGGCGGTGGCAGACCCGACGGGGCGGATGGGCGAGATGGTCCACTTCTCGAAGAACATGGCCCTGCTCGGGGCGGCCCTGATGGTCATGCTCCCGACGTCCTGGCCCCTGGCGTTGGAGAAGCCGGCGGGAACTTCCTCGTGAGGGTCCCGGCCGGGACCGGGGCCTCTGCCGTCGCCCTGCATGGGCGGCCTCTCGAGCGGATGCGGCGTTCATGAACCGGCGACGGCCCGCATCCGGGCCCACAGGGCCCGGAACCATCGGGGCGGCGGCAGGCGAAAGCGGAGGACCGTCCCGGAGACGGGATGCGGCAGGGCCAGGCACCCGGCGTGCAGGGCGATGGCCGGCCGGCGGGTCATCCGCCGGAGCATGGCCCGGAGGACGGGGTCCCGGACGGTATGCCATCCCCGATGGCCGTAAGTCGGGTCCCCGACGACGGGATGCCCGACGTGGGTCAGGTGGACCCGAATCTGATGGGTCCGACCCGTATAGGGCCAGACGTGCAGGAGGGAGAACGTCCCCGTCGAAGCGGCCAGGCGGTAGCGGGTCCGGGCCCACTTGCCGCCGCTCGGGACGACGTCAAACCGCTTGCGATGGCGGGGATGGCGCCCGATGCGCGTCTCGATGACGTCCGTCGGGGGATGGGGCCGACCCCAGACGATGGCCGCGTAGTGCTTGTGGACCCGACGGCGTCGGAACGTCTCCACGAGCCGGAGGTAAGCCGACGGCGTCCGGGCGACGACCAGGAGGCCCGAGGTCACCCGGTCCAGACGGTGGACGACCCCGGGCCGGAGGGGATGGCCGACGGCGGCGACCTCGGGATACCGGGCGATGAGCCGGTGGACGAGGGTGCCCGTCGGGTGACCGGCCCCGGGGTGGACAGGGAGGCCGGCCGGTTTGGCGACGACGAGGAGGGCTTCGTCCTCGTAGAGGACTCGCAGGGGACCCGCCTCGGGCGTCAGGGCCTCTTCTGCGTCGAGGCGGACCCACGCCACCTCGACGGTGTCGCCGGCCCGCAGGCGGTAGCTCGGCTTGGCGACCCGCCCGTTGACCCGGACCCAACCCTGCTCGATGAGAGCCTGGACCTGGGCCCGACTTCGACCGTCGGCCCGGGCGGTCAGGAAGCGGTCCAGGCGGGTCCCGGCGTCGGCCGTCGAGACGGACAGGGTCTCACGACTCAGGACCGTAAATTTCGTCATGGCCAGGGCTCGGCGTCGGGGCCGTCTCCATCAGGGCCCAGGCCTCGACCTGCCGGAGACGGAACGTCCGGCGGTCCCGGCGCATGAGGTCGTAGGCCGTCAGGAAGTACTCCTCGTTGCGGCGTTCGATCTGAAGGGGCAGGACGACCCGGTCGCTGACCGTGTTGTCCATCGAGCGGTAGCGGATCCGGACCCACCGGTGTTCGAGCTGGGCGTCCGTGAAGACCTGGACCATCTGGAGGACGACGGCCGTGTCGGCCGACAGCCACCGGAGGAGCTCCTTCAGGGTGTGAAATCCCCGCTGGACCAACAGGGGCTCCATCCGGCGGAAGACCTGGGCCGTCACCTGGGCGTCGTACAGGGCCCGATGGCTTCGGCGATTTTCGTAAGAGACGCCCATCTTCCGGGCGACCCGCTCGAGCTGGTAGCCGGTCGACGCCTCCAGGACGTTCAGCCGCCGGGCCAGCTCCAGGACGTCGACGACCGGATTCGCCAGGGGCTGGAGGCCGTGTCGGGTGAGCTCGAAGTTCAGGAAGCCCACGTCGAAGTTGGCGTTGTACGCCAGGACCGGATAGGTGTCCAGGAACTGCACGAGGAGGGAAGCCGTCTCCCGAAAGGCCGGGGCCTCCCGAAGGCGTTCGGGCGGGATCCGGTGGACCCGCTGGGCCTCCTCGGGGACCTCCCGTTCGGGGTTGACCAGGGAGTGAAAGGCGGCCAGGAGGCCCGAGGGCCCGTACAGGACGGCGCCGACCTCGCAGACGCGGTGGCCCTCCTGAAAGCGGAGGCCCGTCGTCTCGACGTCCAGGGCCACGAAAAACAAGCGCTCCAGCGGCGTCTCTATCCAGTTCGGCCGCATGAACCCCTATTCTTCCTCCTCGGCGGCCCCGGCGGGCGGGGCCAGATCGACCCGGGCGAAGCTCGCCCGTAAGACCATCGGCAGGCCCCGGAGGGCCTCCATGACGGGCTCCGGGACGGGGTCGTCCACGACGATGACGCCGACGGCCTCGCCCCGGCTTTCGAGACGCGCCAAGCCAAAGTAAGCGATGTTGATCCCGTGCCGGCCCAGACACTGACCCATCGCCCCGATGGCCCCCGGCACGTCCCGGTTCCGGACGACGATGAGGTACGGCTGGATCGGCACGTCTACGGTCGCATCCCACAGGGCCACGAGCCGAAGGACGCCCGGCTGGATGACCGTCCCCTCGACGGTGACGGCGGTGTCCTCGTCGGCCAGGTGGATCCGGAGGAGGCTCTCGTACAGACGGGGCGTCATCTGGCGGGTCTCCGTGATCTCGAGGCCCCGGTCCTCGGCCAGGGCGACGGCGTTGACCCAGTTGACGCCGGCCCCCATGACGGGCCGCAGGAGGCCCGCCACGACGGCCGCCAGGACGGGTCGCGTCTCCTCCCGGGCGACCCGACCCCAGTACTCGACGTGCGCCCACCGGGGCCGAAAGTCGGCGACCTGGGCGACGACCTGGCCCAGGGCATAGCCCAGCCGCATGTAGTCCTGGATGAAGGCCTGGGCCGATTCGGGCACCGACGGGAAGTTGACGGCATTCCGGATGATGCCGGACTTGAGGTAGTCCCGGACCTGGACGGCGATGTCGTAGCCGACCTTCTCGTGGGCCTCGACGGTCGAACCCCCCAGGTGGGGCGTGGCGATGACCCGGGGATGGTCGATGAGCCGCCAGTCCCGGGGCGGTTCCTGGGCGAAAACGTCCAGGGCGGCCACCGCCACGATGCCCGCCTCGAGAGCCTCCAGGAGGTCGGCCTCCCGGACGAGCTCGCCGCGAGCGCAGTTGACGAAGACGACGCCCGGCTTCATCGCCCGAAAGACGTCCCGGTGGAAGACGCCCCGCGTCTCCTCCGTCAGGGGCGCATGGAGGCTGACGATGTCCGACGTCCGGACCAGGGTCTCGAAGTCGACCACCTGGACGTCCAGCTCCCGGGCGATCGACAGCGGGACGTAGGGGTCGTAGGCCTGGACCCGGGCCTGCAGGGCCCGAAGCCGCCGGGCCAACTCCCGGCCGACCCGCCCGAGGCCATACAGGCCGACGACCTTACCGGCCAGCTCCCGACCGACGAAGGCTGTCCGCTCCCACCGGTGCTCCTTCAGGCGGACGCAGGCGGCATACACGTGCCGCAGGGCGCACAGGATCAGGGCCAGGGTGTGCTCGGCGGCGGCCACGCTGTTCTGGCCCGGCGTATTCATGACGACGATGCCCTGCCGGGTCGCCGCCTCGACGTCGATGTTGTCGACCCCCGCCCCGGGGCGACCGATGACCCGCAGACGGCGGGCCCGCGAGAGGAGGTCGGCCGTCAGACGGGTCCCGCTCCGGACGATGACGGCGTCGTAGTCCTCGATGGCGTCGGCCAGACGCCGGCCCTCCAGGTCCTTCAGGAAATCGACCGTCCAGCCCTCGTCCCGCAGGAGCTGGACGGCCCGTTCCGGCAAGTCCTCGGTGACCAAGACCCGCATCGTCGTCCCCCACCCGGCCGAGGGGTCCGGCGGACGTCAGCCCCGGATGTCACCCTTTCCCCTTCCCCATGAACCGCTCCCCGGCGGGGACGGCAAAGGGCAAGGTGTTCTCCTTCGGCGGAATCGGGCAATTGTATGCGTCGCTGTAAGCGCATAGGGGCACATACGCCTTGTTGAAGTCCAGGACGTACGAGCCGTCCGGCTGACGCTCGGCCTCGACGTATCGCCCGATGGGGTACGTCGTCTTCCCCGTCGTGGCGTCCCGGAAGATGATAAACAGGACCGACGGGTCGTCGCCGCTCTCGATGAAGGCCCGCAGGCGGTACGTCTTCCCCTGCCACTCGAACGCCAGCCAGCCGACGTCGGGAAGGGGCGTCTGAAGTCCCCGGGACGTCTCGATCCAGGCCGTCTGCCGTCCCTCGGCCGGAATCAGCCGGGCCCGGAATCGGAAGCGCCCGTCGTAAGGAAACAGGTCAAAGCCCCGAAAGTCCACGGGCCGCTCCGAGAGGGGCCGGAAGACCATCACACGACCGTAAGGGGGATGGTAGCTCAGATGCAGGGGCCAATCGCCCCATCGGAGGGTCCCCTCGGCTAAAGTGTACGGCGAAGCGACGTCCTGCCAGTCGGCCCGGAGCGTCTCGGGGTCCCAGGACCGTAACGACTGGACGGGCACCGGGCCCGCCTTCCAGGCGGTCGTAAACGTCCGGTCCCGGAACGTCACCGAGAAGACGGCCCCGGCCGGGACCGACGGGGCGACCCGCCACTCGACGGCCCCCGGGTCGGAGGCGGTCCCATACAACGCCTGCCCGTCCTCCAGGTAGAACGTCCGATGGACGGCCACCGGCGACGTCGGGGCGGACTGAAACCGCCGGAGCCGAAGCTCCCACCAGTGTCGGACCTCCGCCTCGGGCGACGGGGCCGCCGCCATCCCGAACCCCCAGACGATGAGGACGAAGGCTATCACCGGAGTCCCGTGGAGGGCGCCCGGTGTTGGGTACCTCGAATTCATTTTACCGACCTTCCCTCGGGATGCTGGACCGAGTGGTCCGCATCGGTCCAGCCCATCTCGATCATCTCACGGTTCACGAACAGACGGTTCGTCAGATAAAGGTAGGCAGGCTTCGGGGTCCCGTCCGCCGCCGGGGGTCGACCCGATGGGCCAGTACGGCGGCGATGTCACGACGACCCTGCGACGGCTGTCGGCGGGGCGGCCCTCTACCCGCCGGCCACCGTCGGCAGGGCGGCCCGGACGGCCTCGAGGGTCCGGGCGACGATCGTATCATCATGGGCCAGCGAAAGGAACCACGCCTCGAAAGCCGACGGCGGCAGGTGGACGCCCCGCTCGAGCAAGGCGTGGAAGAACCGCCGGAAGGCGTCGGCGTCGGACGCCTGGACCTCGGCCATGTTCCGGGGCGCCGTCGGCCGGAAGAACACGCTGAGCATGCCCGTCGTCCACACGACGGCCGCCGGGACGCCGTGGGCCCGGAAGGCCTCCTGCAGGCCCTCGGCCAGCGCCCGGGTCCGCCGGCTCAGGACGTCGTAGGCCCCGGGGTCGCTCTGAAGTTGAAGGAGCGTCGTGTAGCCGGCCGCCACGGCGACGGGGTTGCCGGCCAGCGTCCCCGCCTGATAGACGGGCCCGACGGGGGCCACCCGGTCCATCCACCGGGCCGGCCCGGCGTAGGCCGCCAGGGGAAAGCCGCCGCCGATGACCTTCCCCAGCGTGATGAGGTCCGGCTCGGTACCCGTCTGGACGGACCAGCCGCCCCAGCCGACCCGAAAGCCCGTGATGACCTCGTCGAAGATGAGGAGACTCCCGGACCGGCGGGTCAGGTCCCGGAGGCCCTCGAGAAAGCCGTCGGCCGGCAGGACGAGGCCCATGTTGCCGGCGACGGGCTCGACGATGACGGCCGCCACCTCGTCGCCCCGTTCGTGGAACAGCCGCTCGGCGGCCACCAGGTCGTTGTAGGGAAGCGAGACCGTCATCCGGGCGATGGCCTCGGGGACGCCCGGCGACGCCGGGACGCCCAGGGTCAGGGCGCCCGAGCCGGCCTGGACGAGGAAGGAGTCGGCGTGGCCATGGTAACAGCCGTCGAACTTGACGACGAGGGGCCGGCCCGTGACGGCCCGGGCGATGCGGACGGCCGTCATCGTCGCCTCCGTCCCCGAGTTGACGAACCGGACCCGCTCGACGAAGGGGAAGGCGCTGGCGATGAGTTCAGCCAACTCGACGTCCCCCGGGGTCGGCATGCCGTAGGAGCTTCCCCGGGCCGCCGCCCGCTGGGCCGCCGCCACGACGGCCGGATGGGCGTGGCCCAGGATCAGGGCCCCCCAGGACATGACGTAGTCGATGTAACACCGGTCCTCGACGTCCCAGACGTAAGCGCCTTCCCCCCGCAGGACGAACCGGAAGGCCCGGACCGGCGAGTGGACCCCACCCGGGACGACCCTCTGGGCCCGCTCGTACCATTCCTCGTTGGTCCCCAACATGGCGGCCCTCTGGAGATGGGAAGTCTGAGGCAGTAGGACTCTTCGGCAGTCCGAGGGTTCGGCAGGTCGGCCGGAACCGTTCCCCTCGCCCCGGCGGACAGAGAAGTCCCCCGGGAGCCCCATCTTACCAGAGCCGTTGGGTTCGTGAGAATGGGATTCCTCAGGCGTTTGGGATTCAACACCGGCCGTCATGGCCGGGGCGACCCGTCCGGAGACGGTCTTCGGGACGGGAGTGGACGTGCGGGATTCGGTCATCCGACTCTCGAATCGGTGGGACGTCGTCCCGATGGGCTGTTGCGGGGGCGAGTGCTGCATTTGAAGGGACCTTTCCCCAAGCCTGTCGGGCCGGGCCCGGTCCCCGATGGCCGGCGCAGGACCCCTCCGTCCCGGGCCCCGGCCTGCCGTTTCCTTCACGTGACCAGGCCGTCCCGGCCCCAATCCACGGCCTGGCCGGGGGCGAGCTGAAAAGTGTCCTGCGGTCAGAGGTGGGGAGACTTGACTTGGGAAAAAAAAAAAAAGCTAAGA
>FWWL01010406.1_pt1 | contig 10739 bp, 9 predicted proteins | sample 2228331 | NCBI WGS metagenome assembly FWWL01 (sample SAMEA103939775, study PRJEB20133) | metagenome
GGTGGGATGATAATCTTCTTTTCGGTAGTTGTTGAAGAACCTCCACCCATTTCACAAGAAAACAGAAAGAAAACCCCTATCAAAACGAAAAACAATACTTTTTTCATTTCCACACCCCCTTCAAGAGGAACTTTTACTCACGTTCTATGTCATCCCTTAAGCCGATTTCGTTAAGGATGATAAAATCTTTGTTTCTCCAATCTTTTTTCACCTTAACGAATAAATCCAAATAAACCTTTGCATCAAGTAAAAATTCTATATCTTTTCTTGCGTTTTGCCCTATCTTTTTTATCATCTCGCCACCTTTACCGATTATGATACCTTTCTGACTCTCTCTTTCAACGTATATATTCGCTCTCACATACAAAACTCCATTTTCTCTTTCTTTAATCTCTTCGATAATGACGGCTGTTGAGTGTGGGATTTCTTCGTAGGTGAAATGAAGTATCTTCTCACGGATAAGTTCTGAAATCATAAAAGATAAAGGTCTGTCAGTTATAATATCATCTGGATAAAGCTGTGGTCCGTAAGGGATATTCTCTTTAACAAGTTTTAAAAGTTCATCAAGTCCTTCTCCTGTGACTGCGGATGTCTTTACAATACCAACAAGATTTTCTACACTTTCCTCAATATATTTGACTGCAAAATCTATTTTTTGTTCATCTTTACATAGATCGATTTTGTTAATAACTGCTATAACTGGCTTTTTGGAAGCGTTTAGCATAGGTAGAATATACTGCTCTGGCTTTTCAAATCCTTCATTCGCATCGATTGTGAAGAGCAAAAGGTCAACATTTTTCAAAGCTTGAACCGCTATTTTAACCATATACTCTCCAAGTCTGTGAAGTGGTTTGTGAATTCCTGGAGTATCTGTAAAAATAATTTGTGAATATTCATCGTTGTAAATGACGTTTATACTTGTTCTTGTTGTCTGTGGTTTTTCTGAAACTATAACTACCTTCGTTTTCATAATTGCGTTGATAATCGAAGATTTACCAACGTTTGGTTTTCCAACAAAAGATACATATCCAACCTTTATATTTTCTTTAAATTCCATCCTTTTCACCCCACTTTAGAATGAATTCTCTTAATAAAATTCTCGGATCTTCACCTATTTTGAAAGCTCTATCAAGCTTGTATACTTTTATTATCACATCGGAAAGATACTCTGGAGTGTAAAGTGTGATATGATTTACAGGAATATATTCTTGGTTTTTGAACTTTCCACCTAAAAATCTCATAACCTTTGGAAGCGCAATACCGTAATTAGTCGAATATTTTTTAAAATCTCCCCAATCGTACTTTTGTTTCGGTTCAACGTGAGTTCTGAGAAATAATAGGTCGTTTATGTGTGAAAAAAGCGATGCTGTTATGTAGGGTCCTTCAAAGTGTTCAACTATATCGTCTAAAATAGCTAAGGCATCGTTTTTTCTAAGCTCGGTGATAGCAAAAGTAAATTCATCGAGTTTTGAATGAGTCCTTCTATATATTATTTCTTTAGCTTCTTCTACGTTTTTTACATTTGCCAACTTAAGTTTTTCAATCTCAGAGATTATTCCGTACTCGTCAGCACCAACGTATTCAAAAAAAATTTCTACAAGGTCTTTAGAAAGCGGATAATCCTGTTCTTTTGATATTTGATGAATATATTCTTTCCATTCGTCGGATTTCCATTCTTCAGGGAGTGAAAGTTCCAAAATTTGCCAATCTTTTGGCAACTTTGTAGGTTTTTTGTCAGTTAGTAAAACAACATCTCTTTCAGCACCTTTGAGTAGTTGCTGTGCTTGTTCCTTTTCATCTTTTTTCCAATCGTCAAAATCAACAAGAACGAGTAAAAGGTCTTCTGAGAAAAGGAAAGAGGTTGATAAAGAGTTTTTGAGTTCTTCCAGTTTATTTTCACTGTCAGGATAAATCTTTTTAACTTCTACGTTTCTTTCTTTGACCAAATTATCGATAAACTTTTTCTTTTTGTACTCAGAGTCCCCGTAAAGGACGTAGACCAAATGAAAGCACCTCCGAAAATTCAAGTTTTTAATCATACTGAAATTATATCACACTCTTTACTAAAAAATTGAAGCGGGTTTTCCCCGCTTTTTCCGTTCTCAATTTTACTCCGTTTTCAAAATTTTCAAAAGGTCTTTATCCTGAGAAGTTAGATAAATTAAGCCGTCCTTGACAAAAATATCTTTTGGATTTCTTATATCGTACTTTCCGACACTTTTCAGTTTCTTAGGATCTGATATATCAATTGCACTGAGACTATCTTGTTGGACCAAAAAGAGATAATTACCATCTATCAAAGCCCTCTTCTTTCCGGGTTTAACTTCTTTAAATTCACCAACTTTTTTTGGAGAGTTTAAATTTGATATATCTAAAACGATTATTCCTATCGTTGGATCAAAATGTACAAGATACAGATAGTTACCTTTGATAGCTATATCACTCACTGGATAATTACTTTCATATCTACTTTTAAAATTCAAATGCTCACCTATACTAACTATCTCAACTCCTGCATTACCTAAAAAGAGATAGTTTCCACTAATTTCTAAAACTGTCGCTTTTTCTTGTGGGGTGTATTGAGAAAGAAAAATAGGATCTATGGGATTTGAAATATCTGCAACGACAACTCCTTCTTCACCGTCTAAAATATAAGCAAAGTTTTGAAGAACTTCAAAATCTACAGGATTGTTATTACCTACCTTTTTGAATAAACTAACAGACGTAGGATTTTCAGAGCTTGAAATATCGAAAACCCTAAGACCTTTTATCATATCTAATACATAGGCATATTCATCTTTAACTATTATCTTATCCAAATTCCCTTCAATTTTTAGTTTTGAAATTCTTTTCAGATTAAGGTCAACTGTTAAAAGTGCGTCTCTTCCCATTGTAATATACGCTTTGTTATCTTTTAAGAATAATCCCTGTGCTCTTTCAGAAAGCTGGTATCTTGAAATTCTCGTTGGGCTTGAAGTTTGAGAGATATCAATAACTTCAATTCCACCCCAATCTATTCCAACAAATGCCAAATTATCTTTAATGAATATACCGTGATATTTTAGAGAGTTTTCAGGTGGCTCAATTTTTGAATAAATTGTTGGAGCAGATGGATTGGATACATCTATTATCTCTATTCCATCAAAACCTACTGACAGATACGCAATATTATCCTTTACGAAAAGTCTTCTTGATTTTTCAGTTGTCACTTTTTCAGTTTCGTATTTTCCAAGTAAAGTTGGGCTACTTGCGTTAGTTAACGAGAATATCTTGAGAATAGTCTTAACATTATCATCTCGATTAGGAGAACCAACAAATATATTCGCACCTTCAGTGTCAACGACGTAAAGTCTATCTTGTTCGATAAACAGGTCTTCTATATCAAATTCCGAAAGAATTCTTCCTACAAATTTTAACTCTCCATCGTTAGATATTTGTAGTATCTCAAGACTTTTACTATCGGCAATATAAAGATAGTTCTTATAAACTGCACAACTAAGAGATATTTCAGGTGTTTTATATGAACGAACTAACGAAGGTGCGTTTGGATTAGAGATATCAACAATTCTTATCCCCATCTCACGAGAATTGATTATAAGAAAATTGTTCCAAAGGAATATGCTATGAATTCTTCCATCAATCGTTAAATTTGACAAAAGGATGGGATTTTGAGGATTTAATACATCAAGAATAAAAATTCCTTTGTACATATCTGCAACGTAGGCTGTGTTGTCTTTAACAATAACATCTATAACATTTTGAACTTGAGAATCAAACGATGACAAAAACTCAAACTCTTTTGGATCTGTTATATCTATAATCTTGAGTCCGCCTTCTCCGTAGGCGATGTATAGATAGTTTTTATCTGCAAAAGACGTGAACGCTTCCCCTGAGATGCCATAGAGAGTTTTCAAAGAGTTTTGAAGATAAAATTTCAACGTTCGAGATTCGTTAATATTAACACAACCGAAAAAAATTCCTATTACAACCAAAAATATCACTACGATGTTTGTTTTTCTTTTAATCATACTATCACAACCTTTCTAAGAAAAATTGTACCACATTTTATATTATATTTTTCAATAAAAAATCTCTTTTGAAAAAGTCTATTATTTTGGTATCTGCATTCTGTACTAAATTATGGTAGAATATATTAATAAATAGTCGAGGTGGTACAAAATTGGTAGTTTTTTGGATGTCCTTAAGAATCCTTCTTTTAGGTTACGAAAGAATAGCAGGAAAGAAAGTTACGGAAAACTCACCCACTTTGGTTTCCGCGTGGGGGTTTTTCTTCTTTTCTTTTTTAGTGTTTTTCCCGTTTTTTAATACAATCACTTTGGATGCACTTCTTCTTTCGCTGATAAGTGGAAGTATTTATTCGCTTTCTTTTGTTCTGTACACGTACGCATTAAAGTATGAAGATACCTCGGTTGTTGCACCTATATACAACCTAAACGTCTTCTTTTTGATACCACTTGGGTTTATATTTTTGGGAGAAAGAATAACTGTCTTCAAAATATTAGGTGCTTTACTGATGATATACGGTGTTTCGTTTCTCAAAAAAGGGGAAAATTTAAAATTATCGTATCTAAACCTTCTCAAAAGCAAAGGGGCTCTTGCGATGCTCGTATCGTCTATTTTGATGGCTTTTGGAAGAATAGTGGATAAAAAGATAACGTCTAATCTTTCACCTATAAGTTATTCAGTTTCTATTTATTTAGTGATAAGTACATATATTTTCATATACGGAATCCTTGCCAAAAACGATTTAAAGGCATACGGAATGTTGATTAAAAATAAATTTGTCTACCTAATCTTAGCTGGTATATGCAACGCATACTCTTACGTTGCTCTTTTGAACGCTTTTAAGTACATTGATGTCAGTATAGCCGAACCTGTATCGATGCTTTCAACTTTTGTTACGATAATATTTGCAAAGTTCGTTTTCAAAGAAAAGGTCGGTGTTAGAACGATAGGTGCAATTGCACTCATACTTGGTGCTGTGATAATTATGAGGGGGTGAAATAGATGTGGTACGGGGTTTTGAGTTCTAAAGAAGTGAAACCTGGCAAATTAACTGGTGTAAAAAGATTTGGAGGAAATTTAGCCTTTTGGAGGTCAACGAGTGGGGAAGTTCATTGCATCAGCGATATTTGTTGCCATAGGGGTGCGGCTCTGCATATAGGGGAACATTATGGTGATGAGATAGCTTGTCCGTTTCACGGGTTTAGATACAACAAGGATGGAAGAGTTACTTTAATCCCTGCGAATGGAAAAAATACACCAGTCCCTGAGAATTTCAAAGTAAAATCTTACAGAACTTACGAAAAAGATGGGATAATCTATCTTTGGTACGGTGAGGGTGAACCTGATTATGAACCAAAATTTTTTGAAGATTTAGACGGTATGGTTTACGCAGAGTACAAAGAACGTTGGACAGTTCATTACACAAGAGCTATCGAAAACCAACTTGACCCTATACACCTTCCCTTTGTACACAGAACAACAATAGGTCGTGGAAACAAAACGATCGTAGATGGTCCTCTTATAAAATGGATAGATAAAACAATGTACTTTTACTACGTTAAAAACAGAGTTGATGACGGTACACCACCGAAAAAACCTGAAGAGTTTGATATATCTGAAAGTGTTGTTTATTTAGAAGTTCAGCTTCCAAACCTATGGCAAAATCATATCGCTGAAAACGTTAGAGTCACTGCAGTTTTTGCTCCAGTCGATGAAGAAAACACTGATATTTATATTAGGTTCTACTTTAAGGCTACTAAAATGAAAGTTTTTGACAAACTTATCGCTAAGATAGGAATGCCTTTCAACGTGATAATCCTTCATCAAGATAAGCGAGTTGTTGAAACTCAGTTACCAAAAAAGACTTGGTTAAGTATGGGGGAAAACTTGGTACAAGGTGATTTGCCAATAGTTGAATTTAGAAAATTCCACCAAAAATACAAGCTTTATTAAAAAAAAGCGCCCTTTGGGGCGCTCTTTTAACTACTTGATTGTACCTCTTTGAATTATTTTTTCTCCTTCGATGTAGCTTATGAATATCGCAGATGAGTTTACGCTCCTTCCAAGAACAGATTTTATCATCGGTTCAAAGTTTATAAATACACCTGCAAAGTATTCTGGTTTGTAATTGTCTGTAAAGAATTTTCTATCACCTGGTTTGTATTTGTTTGGTGCAATTGTGTAGGTTATCATTCTGTCTGACTTTATAAGTATGTACGCAACATCTTGTTTATTTTCGTCCTGCACTACACCGTATCTTTCTCCAGCGATAGTAACGTATTTCTTTGCATCATCTGGCATTTTAAAGTTTGTACCAAAAACAACGCTGTAACTATTCACACTTGGATTCTGAGAGTTTGAACTACTTCCACTGTCTGCACCCATAAATGATGTAAACGCAGAACCGATATCAGCGCTTGTGTAAGCAACACCAGAAATATTCAATGGTAAGTTAAGTTGCTTTATTATCGGTTCAACAACCGCTTTGTATACTTCGTTTGGTATAGGTCTGTTTATAAATATCAACATATCCCCACCAACGTTTTTATCAGCAAAAACATCTATAGGTTTTGTGCTTTGAAGTTGTTTTACCGCATCTTTGGCCTTTTGAGTTGTTGGAGTTATTTCTGAATTGTAAATCATTGCCCCAGAAGAGACCCTTACTGTTCCGTAACCTTCAAATCCAAGTCCGGATTCCGAGATATTAACGTAAGAGACAGCCAAACTACTTTTCAAAAGTTCTTGGAATTTCGACGGTGCACTTCCACCGGCAACGTATTTTTCAGAAAAGATGAAATAGTTGTTTTTGATTTGTAAATTTTTGAGTGTATCTTGGTCAAGTAACCCCTCAAGAATTTTCTTCACTTTCGTCGAACTTTTCACAGGTCCAACAATTAAGGTTGAAACACCGTCTTTATCAACAGCGAAAAGTATTTCGTTCATAAAAAGATCGAAATCGTCTAAAGTGTACTTCATAGACATAAGTTGTTGCTGTAAAATTCCAGTAACTAAAGATTCAATACCAACACCTTCATCTGACATAAGAGTCTTTCCAATTGGAATTTTTTTGAACTCATCATACAATTTGCTTCCACTTGGGATATACAAAACCGTTGTGTAGTTTTTTGGAAGCATAGTAAGTGCGTTTGCGAAAATACTCAATACCGATATTAGAATTACAAAAATAGCTAAACTCTTTCTCATCTTAAATCCCTCCAAACTTTAAAAATTGTCTTCTAAGAACTTTATTATTTCTTCTTTCTTTACCGTCGTAATGTAATTCGCTCTTTCTTTCATACCTCCGCCTTTTCCACCAAGTGTTTCAATAAGTTTTTTAACTATGTCTCTACAATCTAAATTCTTTGAAAGTATTACGTACTTTTCACCATCATTAAAGATAAATATCTTACTTTTGAGATTTTCAACATATTTAAGCATGAAATTTGGAATTTCCTTATACCCTTCAAGATACGCAATCTCGTTTTCAGGTAAATCTTTCATTAAAAGTTGTGCGTATTGTTCACTTAGTTTTGATAACGTAACAACATTTTCTTTAGCGCTTTCTAAAAGTCTTGTAACCCTTGATTCAAGTTCTTCTTTTGAAGAAGTAAGGATCTTAGTTAGATTTTTCAACAAATCATTGTAATATTGGAAATATCTCAACGCTCTGATACCGGAAACTGCGTAAACCCGTGTCAATTCGCCCTTAACTTTTTCCGTATCAATTATCTTTATCAATCCAACTTGACCAGTGTTTTCAAGGTGAAAACCTCCGCAGGCACTCGTGTCAAAATCCCCAATTTTTATTAGTCTGATTTCTCCTTTTATCTTTTCGCTTATAGGTTTTCGAAGCTTAAAACTTTTTGCACCCTCAAAATCAGTAATAATCTCATCTATTTGGAGTGTTTCAAAAACTATTTTGTTAGCCATCTGCTCAACTTCTTTGAGAACCGATTGATCTATGAAAGGAACATCCAAATCTATTGTCGAATACTCTTCGCCCATTCTAAAACTTACGGTGTTCATCTCAGCAACTTCAACAAATGCTGCTGATAATATATGTTGCCCTGTATGTTGTTGAGCTATTTCAAATCTTCTTTCAAGGTCTATATCTACACTGTATTTACCGGGTAAAATCTCTTTGTCTATTTCATGGTAAAGTTCACCATTTTTTTCCTCAACGAATAAAACTTTGGTTTCACCAATTTTTCCTCTGTCACCCAATTGCCCACCTTTACCGTCTGGATAGAATGGAGAATTTTTAGAAACTGCAAATATCTTCTTTCCGTTCTTTTGAATTCTTAGTACTTCCAAGTCTTTTATATTGTAGACACCAACGTGCACGACAAATCTACCTCCATTTTACACTTTCTAACTTAAGAAATCCTTAAACTAAAAAAAGTATACCACAAAAAATAAAAAAGGGGGATAAAAATCCCCCGTTTTTTGAAAAATTTATTAATATTCGAGTACTCTTATTCCTTTTTCAATAATTTCTTTCGTATCTTTTGCGATCATAAGTTCTTCGTTTGTTGGAACTAACAATACTTTAACTTTTGAATCAGGCGTGCTTATTATTCTTTCTTCACCCTTTATGTTATTCTTCTCGTCGTCTATCTTAATTCCAAGGTATCCGAGGTAATTTTCACATACTTCTTTTCTTGTTACAGGTGAGTTTTCACCGACACCAGCTGTAAATGCGATAGCATCGACACCGTTCATAGCTGCAGCATATGCACCGATGTATTTTGCTATTCTGTATTCGTAAATATCAAGTGCCAATCTGCAAACTGGATCTCCTTCGAGTGCTTTGTCTTCAATATCTCTCATATCTGAACTGAATCCGTCTGTAAGTCCAAAAACACCACTCTTTTTGTTAAGAATAGTGTAAACTTCTTCAGCGGTAATCCCTTCTTTTTCCATCAAGAATGTTACTATCGATGCATCTATATCTCCACATCTTGTTCCCATAACGAGACCTTCAAGTGGTGTGAATCCCATTGATGTATCAATACTCTTGCCGTTCAAAACAGCAGCTATAGAAGCACCGTTACCAAGGTGAACTGTTATTATCTTAGATTTTTTGTAGTCAAGGCCAAGAATTTCAGCAGTTCTCATAGAGACGTATCTGTGGCTTGTACCGTGGAAGCCGTATCTTCTGATTTTGAACTTTTTATAGTATTCGTGTGGTATAGGGTAAAGATACGCTTTTGCGGGCATCTTTGAGTGGAATGCCGTATCAAAAACAGCAACATTAGGTACACTTGGCAACAATTTTTGGATAGCTCTTATACCCATTATATTTGGTGGGTTGTGAAGTGGCGCAAGGTATGAGTATTCTTCGAGAGCCATCATAACTTCGTCGTCTATTAATACTGATCCTGAGAACTTTTCACCACCGTGGACAACTCTGTGACCTACAGCGTGAATCTCTGAGTAGTCTTTAACTCCACCGACTTTTTCGTCAATTAAAAGTTCAAGGACATACTTTAAAGACTCTTCATGGTCTTTCATCGGTTTTTCTACTACTGTTTTTTCTTCTCCTTTTTTGTGAACAATTCTGCTTCCAGGAATTCCGATTCTTTCCGCAAGACCTTTACAAATCACTTGTTCAGTGTCCATATCCAAGAATTGGTACTTAATAGATGAACTTCCACAGTTAACAACTAATACCTTCACGCATACCGCCTCCGTATTATGAATTTACAAAAAGGAATTTATTATGCTTTTCCTGCACAACCAAGGAATTCAAGTCTGTTCATAACTACTTCTTTTACTAACTTCTTACCGGCACCAAGGTAATGTCTTGGGTCAAATTCTTTTGGATTTTCTTTAAGGTATTTCCTCATTCCAGCTATGAAAGCAATTCTAAGGTCGGTGTCTGTATTGACTTTGTTTATTCCAAACTCAACGCATTTTTTAATTTCTTCTTCTGGAACTCCCGCAGCACCTCCAAGGTCGGCACCATATTCTTCCGCTAATTTAACGTATTCAGGAATAACACTTGAAGCTCCGTGTAGTACTAAAGGAATCTTTGTGAGTTCTTTTGCCTTTTTCAATCTTTCAAAATCAAGTTTTGCTTCTCCTTTAAATTTGAAAGCACCGTGGCTCGTCCCGATCGCTGGTGCCAAGAAGTCAACACCTGTCTCTTCGACAAAGATTTTTGCTTGTTCTGGATCGACAAGAACATTTTCAGCTGCCATTACGTTATCTTCAATACCAGCAAGTTGTCCAAGTTCTGCTTCAACTGAGACACTTGCAGCGTGAGCAATTCTAACAACTTCTTTTGTTTCCTTAAGGTTTTGTTCAAATGGATGCTCGGAAGCATCGATCATCACAGAAGAATATCCAGCTTTGATTGCAGCTATAATATACTCGAAATGTTTACCATGGTCAAGGTGAAGTGCTATCGGAATATCAACAGAATCGGCAAATAATCTTACAAGTTCAACGAAATATCTTGCTCCCTTAAGTATGTCCCCGTTTCCTGCATATTTTATTGCTCCTTCGCTTGTTTCAATGATAATTGGAGCTCTTTTTTCAAGTGCACCATCTAAAATTGCGTGGAAAAACTCCATGTTGTTGATGTTAAATGCAGGAACTGCATAGTACTCTTTACTCGCTTTTTCAAGAATATCTTTTGTGTTAACGTACATCGTTATCCCTCCTCATCAGTCATAAGATTTACAGAGTTATTATATCACAAATATCAG
>FWWL01010408.1_pt1 | contig 10737 bp, 8 predicted proteins | sample 2228331 | NCBI WGS metagenome assembly FWWL01 (sample SAMEA103939775, study PRJEB20133) | metagenome
GAGGATCAGGTCCGCGCCGCCGACGCCCGCGTGACCCAGACCCGGGCCGCCGTGACCGGCGCCGGCGCCCGGCTGGCCGACGTGGCGCCCACCGCGCCCCGGAAGGCCCGCGTCGAGGACGTCTTCTTCCATGCCGGAGAATGGGCCCCGGCCAACCAGCCGATCCTGAGCCTGCTGCCCGACGAGCGGATCAAGGTCAGGTTCTTCGTGCCCGAGCGCGAACTGTCGGCCTACCGTCTGGGCCGCACGATCCGCTTCGCCTGCGACGGCTGCGCCAAAGGGCTGTCGGCCAAGATCGAGTTCGTGAGCCCGAGGCCCGAGTTCACCCCGCCGGTGATCTACAGCCGCGAGGCCCGTGACCGCCTGGTCTACATGGTGGAGGCCCGTCCCGGCGTGCGTCTCAACCCCGGGCAACCCGTCGATGTGGAGCCGCTGTCGTGAGGGGCGCGAACGTCTGGCTCAGAGCTGACACCGCTTTGGCGGCCCCGCGATGACCCTCGCCATCGACGTCCACGGCCTGAACAAGACCTTCGGGGACAAGCACGTCGTCAACGATGTGACCATTCAGGTCGAACAGGGCCGGATCTGCGGATTCCTGGGGCCCAACGGGTCGGGCAAGACCACGACCCTGCGGATGCTTTGCGGCCTGCTGACCCCCGACAGCGGGGCGGGCGAGGCGCTGGGCTACGACATCATCCGCGACGCCGACGAGGTGAAGCGGCGCACCGGCTACATGACCCAGAAGTTCTCGCTCTACGAGGACCTGACCATCGCCGAGAACCTGCAGTTCACCGCCCGCGTCTACGGCCTGGACCGGCGGCGCGAGCGGGTGGACGCGGCGCTGGAACGGCTGGGCCTGACGTCTCGCCGCGGACAGCTGGCCGGCACGCTCTCGGGCGGCTGGAAGCAGCGGCTGGCGCTGGCCACCGCCACGCTGCATGAGCCGAAGCTGCTATTGCTGGACGAGCCCACCGCGGGCGTCGATCCCAAGGCGCGCCGCACGTTCTGGGACGAGATCCATGCCCTGGCCGCCGAGGGCCTGACCGTCCTGGTCTCCACCCACTACATGGACGAAGCCGAGCGCTGCCACGAGATCGCGTACATCTCGTATGGCCGGCTGATCGCCCGCGGCACAGCCAACGAGGTGATCGCCCAGTCCGGCCTGATCACCTTCCGCGGCGAGGGCCCGAACGCCGACAAGCTGGCCCATGCGCTCGCCGCCGCGCCCGGCGTCGAGACCGCCGCCGCGTTTGGGGCGGCGATCCACGTCAGCGGAACCGAACGGACGGCGCTGGAGACCGCGATCCAGCCTTACCGCGAGGGCCACCGCTGGAACGAGGTCGCGCCGACCCTGGAGGACGTCTTCATCCAGCTGATGGGCCGCAGCGAGGACAACATCCAGTGAAGGGCCTCAGCTGGAACCGCGTGGTCGCCGTCTTCATCAAGGAGTTCAAGCAACTCACCCGCGACCGCATCACCTACGCGATGATGCTGGCGATCCCGGTCATCCAGCTCACCCTCTTCGGCTACGCCATCAACACCGAGCCGCGCCACCTGCCGACCGCCGTGCTCATCCAGGAGGACAGCCGCTACGCGCGCTCGATCACCGCAGCGCTGAAGAACTCGCTCTACTTCGACTTCGTGGCCCAGGCGCGCAGTCCGGCCGAGCTGGACCGGCTGCTGCGCAACGGCGAGGCCCAGTTCGCGGTGACGATCCCGGGCGACTTCTCGCGGCGCGTGGCGCGTGGCGACCGGGCGCAGATCCTGGTGGAAGCCGACGCGACCGACCCTTCGGCCACCGGCGGCGCGGTGGCCGCGCTCGCCACCCTGCCCGACCAGGCGCTGCGGCGCGACCTCACGGGCGCCATGGCCGCCAGGGGCCAGACGCCGGCGCCATTCGAAGTGGTCGTCCACCGCCGGTACAATCCCGAGGCCATCACGGCCTACAACATCGTCCCGGGCCTCCTGAGCATCATCCTGTCGCTGACCCTGGTGATGATGACCGCGCTCAGCGTCACCCGCGAGATCGAGCGGGGCACGATGGAGTCGCTGCTGTCCACGCCGGTCGAGCCCCTGGAGGTGATGATCGGCAAGCTGGCGCCCTACGTCCTGGTGGGGCTGGTCCAGACGGTGATCATCCTGCTCATGGCCGCGACCCTGTTCGAGGTGCCGATGGGCGGCGGATGGATCGGGCTGTCGGCCGGGATCGGCCTGTTCATCACCGGCTCGCTGGCGCTGGGCTTTCTGATCTCGACGGTGGCGCGCTCGCAGCTGCAGGCGATGCAGATGAGCTTCTTCTACATCCTCCCCTCGATCCTGCTGTCGGGCTTCATGTTCCCCTTCCGAGGCATGCCCGCCTGGGCGCAGTGGATCGGCGAGGTGATCCCCGTCACCCACTTCCTGCGCGTGGTGCGAGGCTCGCTGCTCAAGGGCCAGGACCTGGGCGACCAGTGGCGCGAGCTGTCGGCCCTGACGGCCTTCGTCCTGGTGGTCACCGCCGTCGCCATGGCCCGCTACCGCAGGACGCTGGACTAGGGCATCTATCGGGGATGAGCTCGACGACCACCGCCTCCCCCGCCGATCTTCAGGCCGCCTGGGCCCAGGGCACGCAGGCCCTGCGCGAAGGCCGACACACCGACGCCGTGCGCCACTTCCAGCGGATCACCGCCAGCGGCCAGGCGACGGCGCCGGTGTGGGTCGCCGTGGCCATCGCCGAGAAGGGGCGCGGCGACGCGAAGGCGGCCCTGGCCGCGCTGGACCAGGCCCGCGCGCTGGACCCCCGCGACATCCGGGCCCTGATCATGACCGCCGACCACTACCGCGACGCTGGCGACGCGCGGGCGGCCTCGTCCTACTACTCGGCCGTCGTGGGCGTGGCCGTCGAGGCCGGGACCGTGGAGAAGGGGCTGGAGGCCGAGGTCGGTCGCGCCCAGCACATGCGCGAGCAGTACGCGGCCCGGTACGAGGCCCAGCTACAGGGCGCGCTGGCCGGCAAGGGCCTGGACCGCCCCGAGGCGCGACGCGCGGCCAAGGCGGTGGATCTGCTGACGGGCAAGGCCCAGCTCTATCTACAGCAGCCCAAGAACTTCTACTTCCCCGAACTCCCCAACATCGAGTGGGCGCCCCGCGAGGACTTCGCCTGGCTCGACAAGCTGGAGGCCGCCACCGACGAGATCCGCGACGAGCTGAAGCGGGTGCTCGAGGAGGACAACGCGTTTTCCCCCTACATCGAAGCCGAGCCGGACCGCCCGTTCTTCGACGACCACGGCATGCTGGGCAATCCGAACTGGAGCGCCTTCTATCTCTGGAAGGCGGGCGCGCCGGTCCCCGAGAACGCCGCGCGCTTCCCCAAGACCATGGCGGCGCTGGCCGACGCGCCTCTGTGCAAGATCCCGGGCCGCACGCCCTCGATCCTGTTTTCGCTGTTGACGCCCGGCGCGCACATCCCGCCGCACCACGGCTTCATGAATGGCCGCTACATCTGTCACCTGCCGCTGATCGTGCCTGAGGGATGCGGCATGCGGGTCGGCTCCGAGACCCGGCCGTGGATCGAGGGCAAGGCCTGCGTCTTCGACGACTCCATCGAGCACGAGGCCTGGAACCGCAATCTGGAACGTCTGCGGGTGGTGCTGATCTTCGACGTCTGGCGCCCCGAGCTGAGCGAGCTGGAGCGGGATCTCATCGCCGCCATCCTGGGCGCGGTCGACAACTTCGGCGCCGGCTGAACGCGGCTTGCGCCCGCCCCTGCTCCCTGTAGCGTGGCCGTGGGCAGAGGGGGCCCCACCCATGCGGACCACGGCGAACGAACCCTCGGTCGAGGGGCTGGACCGGCGCACCCTGTTGGGCGTCGCGGCGGGCGCGGCGCTGAGCGCCGGCTTCGAGGCGCAGGCCGCCACCACCATCACCGGCATGAGCGCCGTGGCCCTGGCCCGGGCGATCCGAACGAAGGCCGTCAGCTGCGTCGAGGTGATGGGCGCCTATCTCGACCAGATCGAGCGGCTGAATCCCAAGGCCAACGCCATCGTCGCCTTGCAGGACCGCGGCGACCTCCTCAAGCAGGCGGCCACACGGGACGCGGAACTCGCCCGCGGCGGTCCAGTGGGCGTGCTGCACGGCTTCCCGCACGCCTTCAAGGACCTGCAGCCGGCCAAGGGCATCCGGTTCACCCAGGGCTCGCCTGTGTTCAAGGACACCGTGGCGACCACCGACAGCCTGCCGGTGGAGCGCGTGAAGGCGGCCGGCGCGATCACGATCGGCAAGACCAACACGCCCGAGTTCGGATTGGGCTCGAATACGTTCAACCCGGTCTACGGCATCACCCGCAACGCCTACGACCCCAGCCGCACGTCCGGCGGCAGCAGTGGCGGGGCCGCGGTCGGGCTGGCGCTCGACATGCTGCCGGTGGCCGATGGCAGCGACTATGGCGGCAGCCTGCGAAACCCCGCGGGCTGGAACAACGTCTACGGCTTTCGGACCACCATCGGCCGGGTGCCGGTGGCGGGCCGCGAGGTCTGGCTGCCGTCGATGGGCGTGAACGGGCCGATGGCGCGCAATGTCGGCGACCTGGCGCTGCTGCTGTCCGTTCAGGCCGGGTTCGACCCTAGGGCGCCGCTGTCGATGGACGGCGCCGGCGACGTCTTCCGCGCCTCGCTGGCGGGCGACCTCAAGGGCAAACGGATCGCCTGGCTGGGCGACTTCGGCGGGGCGATCCCCAACGATCCCGGCGTGCTGGAGCTGTGCCGCGGCGCGCTCAGGACGTTCGAGGCGATCGGCTGCCACGTCGAAGAGGCCTTCCCGGACTATCCCGTCGAGCCGGTCTGGCAGGCGTTCATCCGACTGCGCGGCTGGCAGTCGGGCGGCAACCTGCTCGAGATCTACAACGATCCCGCGCGCCGCGACCTGCTGAAGCCCGAGGCGGTGTTCGAGGTCGAGACGGGCGCGAAGCTGTCGGCCTACGAGGCCACGGCCGCCTCGCTGGTGCGCAGTGAGTGGACGCGGGCGGTCGCCAGGCTGTTCGAGCGGTTCGACTACCTGTTGCTGCCGACCGCCCAGGTGTTCCCCTTCCCGGCCGAACAGCACTGGCCAAAGACGGTGGGCGGGCGGAGCATGCGGACCTACCACGAGTGGATGCAGGCGGTGTGCCTGGTCACCATGGCGGGCTGCCCGGCCTTGGCGGCGCCGGCGGGGTTCAGCGCCGAGGGGCTGCCGATGGGCATCCAGATCATAGGTCCCCAGCACCAGGAGTTGGCGTGCCTCAAGCTCGCCGCCGCCTATGAGGCCGCTGCGCCCATCACGCTGAAGCGTCGCGCCCCGGCGCTGCGCGCAGGTGGGTAGGAGTGGATTCGACAAACCTCGTCGGAGGACTAGACTTCCCTGTCCCTCTGAAGACTCGGGACGCATTCATCCTTCATGCCCGCCTCCGCGCCCCCGGCGATCGCCGCTGAGCTTTCCCGACTGCTGGCCCACAGCCACGCCCCCTATTCCGGCGTGCGCGTCGCCGCGGCGGTGGAGTGCGGGAGCGGCGACATCCACTACGGCGTCAACGTCGAGAACGCCGCCTATCCGCAGGGTCTCTGCGCCGAGGCCAGCGCGATCGCCGGCGCGGTGACCCGAGGCGAGACATTGGTGAAACGTGTCTGGGTCGCCTCCTCGCTGCCCGGCCACATCTGGCCCTGCGGCGGATGCCGTCAGAAGATCTGGGAGTTCGCCGCGCCGGGTTGCGAGATCGTGAGCGTCGCCGAGGGCGGCGCCTGTGAGATCCACACGATCGAGGCGCTGCTGCCACTGGGCTTCCGGCTCGACCCCCAGCGCTGATGCCGCCCGAAACGAAACTCGAATGGGAGACGCCATTCGGACCGATCTGGTTCTGGCGTCGCGATACCGGACAGCCGGTGCTGCTTCTGATCACCGGGACCTTCGCCAACGCCAATGTTCTGGACCAGTTGGACGAGACCCTGGTGGGCGTCGACGTCTGGCGCGCCCATCTGCCCGGCAACCACTGCCCGCCGCTGGCGGTGAACACGGTGGGCCTATTCGCCGCGGCCTACGGGCATGCGATCCGCGAGGCGCTGGCCGGCCGCGACGTGGTGGTGGCAGGGCTGTCGGTGGGCGGGCTTGTCGCCCTGGGCCTGCGGGCGGCCAACATCCGAGGCCTCGTGGTCGTCGAGCCGCCGCTGCTGACCGAGGGTGTCTGGCCTCTGCGCATCGTACGCGAGCAGGCCCCGCCCGGACACGACGACTTCCTCTGGCAGGTGCTGGGCATCGCGCCTGACCGGCTTGAGCCGCGCGATTACAGCGCCCTGCTCGCCAACCTGGAGCTGCCCACCCGCATCCTGGTGGGCGGTGAGATGGGCCCGCCGCGGCGCGATTTCGACATCATGCCCAGCCTCGTCTCGCCGGCCTGCCGCGCGTTGCTGGAGGCCCACCCGAAGGTGACCGTGATCGAGGCGCCCGGCGCCGGCCACAACGTGCCGGCGCGCGCCGTCCTCACCTTCGCCCACGCCCTCGAAGCCGCCTGCCGCGACGCATTCGGCCCGCAGGTGCGCTTCCAGCCGGCGAACCGACCCCGCGGCTAGGCCTTCGTCGCCGCCACGTAGCGATCGATCACGCTCTCCAGCACCGACAGCGGCGTGCCGCCTGTCGTCACCACGGCGTCGTTGTAGTCGCGAAGGTCGAAGCGCGGCCCCAACGCGGCCTTCGCCTTCTCGCGCAGGCGGACGATCTCGTTGTGGCCGGTCTTGTAGGCGCAGGCCTGGCCCGGGCTCGCGCAGTAGCGGTCCACCTCGCTGGTGCAGGCGCCGACCGAACGTCCGGTGGCCGCGGCCAGCACCTCGATCGCCTTCTCGCGGCTCCAACGCAGGTCGTGCAGGCCGGTGTCGACCACCAGGCGCGCGGCGCGGAATCGCAGCGCCTGCAGATAACCCAGCCGCCCCATGGGATCGTCGGCGTAGAGGCCAACCTCGTCGGCCAACTGCTCCGCGTACAGCGCCCAGCCCTCGGTAAAGGCGCCGAAGTTCATCAGCGACGCGATGGTGTGCACCTCGCCCGACCGCTCGGCGAGGTAGGCGCCCTGCCAGGCATGACCCGGCAGCGCCTCGTGCATCGACAGGCTGGCCAGGGTGTATCGGGGCCAGGAGGCGGTGTCCTTGAGGTTCACGTAGTAGATCGCCGGGCGCGAGCCATCGAGGGCGGCGAAGTTCATGTAGCCCAGCCCCGCCCCGTCCTGGATCTCGGGCGGAACGCGGCGCACCTCGACCGGCGCTTTCAGGCCCAGCTTCGAGAACTTGGGGATGAACGGCCGGATGGCGGCGATCGTGCCCTCGATATAGGCGATCAACTCGCGTCGGCCCGCGTCGGTATTGGGATACACCAGCTTGGGATCACGGGTCAGCGCGCTCATGCGCTCCCCCACGGTCCCCTGGGTGTAGCCCTGCCCCCTGAGAATGCCGTCCATCAGCGCGTCGATCTGCGCGCCCTGGTCCAGGCCGGTCTTGTGGATCTCGGCCGGGGTGCGGTCGGTGGTGGTGTTGTACTTGAGGCTCCAGCGGTAGTAGTCGGCCCCGTCCCGGAACTTCCACACACCGGCGTCGTGGGTGGCGCGGGGCTGCTGCGACTTCAGCACCGCGATCTGCCGCTCCAGCGCCGGGAACACCTTCTGGGCCACGATGGCCGTGGCGCGGGCCTGCCAGTCGCCGTCGATGCCCTTGGCCTTCGCGCGCTGGGTCAGCGAGGTGGCCAGTCGCGTGGCCGCCGCGTCCTGGGCCCGGAGCTCGGTCCCGGTGCCCAGTGCGGTGGCCAGCAGGAAGTCGGGCAGGATGACCCCCTTGCCGGCCGCGTCCTTGATGCGGTCACTCTCCTGGTCGAGGGCCGCGCCGTACTGTTCCAGCCGCGCCAGGTAGGCCTCGGCGTCGTCGCGGGTCTCGATGGGGTGCTGGCTGTTCAGGAACTCGCCGGTGTTGACCACCGTGCCGTCCTGCTGGCTGACGACGTAGGGGTTCGCGTAGTCGCGGCCATAGGCGAAGCGGCCCCCCTCGGCCCCCACGTCCTGAGCGTAGAGCACGCTGTCGTAGCGGGTGATGTCGCGCCCGGTCAGGCTGGCGCGGGGGATGGCGCGAAGGCGCCGCGCGCGGTCGGCATAACCCGCGAGCTGCCTGGTGCGGCCGCCCGAGGAGACATCGTCCAGGCGGCGGCGCAACGCGGCCCGCGGCCCGTTGTCCTTGCCGATGCCGGTGGCCGTCTGCGGCGCGTCGGCGAGGATCTCCTCCACGAAGGCGTCCAGCAGCGTGGCGAGGCGGGGATCCGAGACCCCCTCGCCGGCCGCGGCGAGCGCGCCGATGGGGGAGGCGGCGGCGCCGGCGGCGAGAGAGGTGGCCAGAAGCCGGCGACGGTCGATCATTGCGCGCTTTCCCGAAACTGAAGGCGGGAACCCTAGCGGGACGCTCGGATCACGCAACGGCCTTGCGGCAGACGGGCGTCGCGGCGAGGCGACCGCCCCTTTGGCGGCGTGGCTCAGAACACCATGGGCGCGACGACCAGGGCGACCAGCATCGCCGAGTTCCAGAACACCATCCGCGCCACCTGGCGCTGGCGATTCGGCGACTTGCGCGCGGGCTGGACGTCCCGCGTGGCGACGACGCGGAAGGCGCCTTCGATGATCTCGGGGGCGGCGGCGGAAGCGGACATGGGGGGCTCCGGGGGGTGTTTCGGTCTCATCACGCCCCTAGGACGTTCGAGAGGTTGGATATGCGACACGCCGGCGCCCCTCAATCAGCGAGATCGCATAGGGGCTATGCGCTTTTCGTGCAGCTTCGAAGGAACCAGTGGGCGTGGAGCGCGTCAGGTCTGTAGAATGAACCCCGGAGGCGACGTTGCCCGCTCATGAGGCGCTTGCCGTGACAGGCCCGCATTCCGCCGCAGCCCGCTTGCCCGACTCTCTTGCGCCACCCACCTTAGTCCCATGAGCGATCGCCCGTCGGGCGCAGCTCCGTCACGGCTCGTGGCGGTGCTGGGGCCCACCAACACCGGCAAGACCCACCTCGCGGTGGAGCGCATGCTGGGCCATTCGTCGGGCATGATCGGCCTGCCGCTGCGGCTGCTGGCGCGCGAGATCTATGATCGCATCGTCAAGGTCCGGGGCGCGCGCTGCGTCGCGCTCATCACCGGCGAGGAAAAGATCGTCCCGCCGCGGGCGCAGTATTACGTCTGCACCGTCGAGGCGATGCCTCTGTCGGTCGAGGTGGAATTCCTGGCCGTCGACGAGATCCAGCTGTGCGCCGATCCCGAGCGCGGCCACGTCTTCACCCACCGCCTGCTGCACGCGCGCGGCAAGTACGAGACGATGCTGCTGGGCGCGGGCACGATGGCGCCGCTGGTCCGCCGCCTGCTGCCGCACGCCGAGATCCAGACCCGCGACCGGTTCAGCAAGCTCACCTACGCGGGCCCGAAGAAGCTCACCCGCCTGCCCCGCCGCTCGGCCGTGGTCGCGTTCAGCGCCGACCAGGTCTACGCGATCGCCGAACTCATCCGCCGCCAGCGCGGCGGCGCCGCCGTGGTCATGGGCTCGCTCAGCCCCCGCACGCGCAACGCCCAGGTCGCCCTCTACCAGTCGGGGGAGGTCGACTTCCTGGTGGCCACCGACGCCATCGGCATGGGCCTGAACATGGACGTCGACCACGTGGCCTTCGCCGGCCTGCGCAAGTTCGACGGCCGCCGCACGCGCTTCCTGCATCCCCAGGAGGTGGGCCAGATCGCGGGCCGAGCCGGCCGCTACCAGAAGGACGGCACATTCGGCGTCACCGGCGAGGCCGACGAGATGGACCCCGACCTGGTCGAGTCCGTCGAGAATCACAGCTTCGAGCCGGTTCCGGGGGCCGAGTGGCGCAACTCCAGGCTCGACTTCGGCTCGCTCCCGGCGCTGCTGAAGAGCCTCGAAATGCGTCCCGATCGGCCCGGCCTGACCCTGTCGGCCGAGGCGCTCGATGAGATCACCCTCAAGGCGCTGGCCGAGGACGAGGTGATCCAGACGCGGGTGCGCGACCGCACCAACCTGGCCAGGCTGTGGGACGTCTGCCAGACGCCCGACTTCCGCAAGGTGGCGCCCGACGAGCACCGGGCCTTGGTGCGGGCCTTCTTCCTGCAGCTCACCGAGAAGCGCCGGCGGATCGGCGACGACTGGATCGCGCGCCAGTATGAGCAGCTGAACCGCACCGACGGCGAGATCGACACCCTGGCCAGCCGCCTCGCCAGCGTGCGGACCCTGGCCTATGTCGCGAACCGGCCCGACTGGCTGGTCGATCCCGGCGCGTGGCAGACCCAGACGCGCGGGCTGGAAGACCGCCTCTCAGACACCCTGCACGAGAAGCTGATGGCCCGGTTCGTCGACCGGCGGACCAGCGCTCTGATGCGGGGCCTGCGGGTGCGCGAGGAGATGCTGGCGGGTGTCGGCGCGGACGGGGCGGTGACGGTCGAGGGGCACTACGTCGGCCGCCTGTCCGGCGTGAGCTTCGAGCCGGCGAAGGGCTCAAACCTGCTGGAGGAAAAGGCGCTGCGCGCCGCCGCCCAGCATGCCGTGGGCCCCGAGATCGCCCGGCGGCTGGGCCAGCTCGCCGCCGAGCCCGACGAGGCGTTCTCGCTCAGTCCCGACGGCGCGGTCCTGTGGCGTGGCGAGATCGCGGGCGTCCTGGCCGGCGGCGAGCCGTTCCGGCCGCGCGTGCGGCTGCTGGGCGAGCTGGGGCCCGA
>FWWL01010409.1_pt1 | contig 10736 bp, 7 predicted proteins | sample 2228331 | NCBI WGS metagenome assembly FWWL01 (sample SAMEA103939775, study PRJEB20133) | metagenome
GTTTTTTCACCCCAAAAACGGGGGCAAAAAAGGCTGTGCTGAAGAATAGGACCATCCGATTTTTTACACGCTCTCTGATGAAAAAAACCGCCCGAGTCAGCTGCGGCATCTTCGCCCCTTGTGGCGTATGTTTGCCCAACCTGATGCCCCAATGTCAGCGCATATCCGGAGTGCTTGGCCCCGCCTGAGGTCTGTGTTCCACACCTATCTCTATATCAACTGCTTACACTACACTATGAGTGCAGAATTAGAAACTGCGCCTCCGTCGTCTAACGGCACGACGACCCTGCGTCAGACGTATTCCCACGAAGAGGCCTTGGCAGCCGCCACGGAGTACTTTGAGGGCGACACACTGGCCGCCAACGTCTGGCTGAACAAGTACGCCCTGAAGGACGCTTGGGGCAATCTCTACGAGCGCACCCCCGATGACATGCACCGGCGCATTGCCGCTGAAATTGCGCGCATCGAGCAACGCTATCCTCATCCGTTGAGCGAGCCAGAAGTCTATGCCTTACTGGAGCGCTTCCGTTATTTGGTGCCACAGGGCAGTCCCATGGCCGGCATTGGCAACCCCTTCCAGGTGATCTCTTTGTCCAACTGCTTCGTTATCGGCATAGAAGGCGCTGCCGACTCTTACGGCGCCATCTTGAAGATAGACGAAGAACAGGTGCAGCTCATGAAGCGACGCGGCGGCGTAGGGCATGACCTGTCGCACCTGCGCCCAGCCGGCACGCCCGTTATGAACAGCGCCCTGACGAGCACGGGTATCGTACCTTTTATGGAGCGCTACTCCAACTCTACTCGGGAGGTAGCCCAAGATGGTCGGCGCGGCGCCCTGATGCTCACCCTATCTATTCGGCACCCGGACGCACCTGCCTTTGCTGATGCCAAATTAGATAACACCAAAATCACGGGTGCCAACATCTCTCTGCGCGTAGATGACGCCTTCATGGAAGCCGTGCGCGAGGGGAAGCCTTACACTCTCCGCTTCCCGGTGGATGCCGAAAGGCCCATTGTCAAGCGGGAGATAGACGCCCGCACTTTTTGGAAGAAGATTGTGCACAATGCCTGGAAGAGCGCCGAGCCTGGTCTCATCTTTTGGGATACGGTCATTCGGGAGTCAGTGCCGGACTGCTACGCAGACCTGGGCTTCCGCACCATCTCTACCAACCCCTGTGGCGAAATCCCGCTTTGCCCCTACGACAGCTGCCGCCTGTTAGCCATCAACCTGTTCAGCTACGTTAGAAATCCTTTCACTCCGCAGGCGGAGTTTGATTTTGAATTGCTGAAAAAACACGGTGAGCTGGCCCAGCGCGTCATGGATGATATCATTGACTTGGAGCTGGAAAAGATCGAGCAGATTTTGGCTAAAATTGACAAAGACCCGGAGCCGGATTTCGTCAAGGCTACAGAACGGGAGTTGTGGCTCAAAATCCAGCGCAAGTGTATGCAAGGCCGCCGCACAGGTATCGGCATTACCGCCGAGGGCGACATGCTGGCTGCCTTGGGTATCCGCTACGGCTCGGAAGCGTCTATCGAGTTCTGCGAGCGCGTCCATCGCACCTTGGCGTTGGCTGTCTATCGCGGTTCGGTCAATTTGGCGCGCGAGCGCAGCCCGTTCCCCATTTACGAGGCCGAGCGCGAAGATCAAAATCCGTTCATCCGGCGGCTGCGCGAGGCCGATCCAGCCCTCTATGCCGACATGGTAACGTATGGGCGCCGCAACATTGCCTTACTCACCATTGCGCCCACCGGAACCACCAGCCTCATGACCCGCACGACCTCTGGCCTCGAGCCGGTCTTTCGCATCGCCTACAAGCGCCGCCGCAAGGTGAACCCCCACGACAAGAACGTACGCATCACCTTCGTGGATGAAGTGGGCGACCCTTGGGAAGACTACTACGTCGTCCATCCGCCTTTCCGCACCTGGATGAAAGCCCAAGGCATAGACGCCAGCGACCTGGAGCGCCTGCCCGATGAAGAAGTGCAGCGCCTCATCGAGCGCTCTCCGTGGTATCGCGCCACAGCCGAAGACGTAGATTGGGTGCAGAAGGTGCACCTGCAAGGGCGCGTCCAGAAATGGGTGGACCACAGCATTAGCGTAACCGTCAATGTGCCCGAAGAGGCTACGGAGGAGCTCATTAGCCAAATATACTTCACCGGCTGGGAGGCAGGGTGCAAGGGCATCACGGTTTATCGCGAAGGGTCTCGCAGCGGCGTGCTTGTCAGCGAAAAGAAAAAGGCGGGAACTGCTGCTGAAACTTTTCAGGAAACCAGGGCGCCCAAGCGCCCCGAGGTGCTGGATGCCGCCGTTATTACCTTCCTCAATAACGACGAGCCATGGGTTGCCGTCGTCGGCCTGTATCAAGGGCGACCCTACGAAATATTCACCGGTCGCGCCCAGGACTCTTTCTCCATCCTCACTCAAGTGCCCAAAGGGCGCGTTATCAAGGTCAAGGAGAATGGCAAGAACCGCTACGACTTCCAGTACACCGACAAGGATGGTTACAACGTGACCATCGAGGGGCTGTCGCGCACCTTCAACAAGGAATACTGGAATTATGCCCGCCTCATCTCTGGCGTCTTGCGCCACGGCATGCCACTGCCCCACGTGGTGGAGATGGTGGAAAACCTCCATCTGGAGTCGGACTCGCTCAACAGTTGGAAAAACGGCGTCGTGCGCGCCTTGCGCCGCTTCATCCCCGACGGCACAGTGCCTGCCCACAATATTTGCCCATACTGCAAGACAGATGGCTTAGTCTATCAAGAGGGCTGTCTGCACTGCAAAAACTGCGGATACTCGGAGTGTAACTGATGCTGACCTTCGAAACATTGGTGCAGGAGCTGTCTGGGCGCTACGGCCCGGTGGAGGCGCGCAGCATTGCCCGCATTGTCTTTGCCGATGCGTTGGGCTACCGAACGCCGCCTTCTGGCCCATTATCCGCAGAAGACATAGCCAAACTGGCCCCCCTGCAAGCGCGCCTATTGGCCGGCGAGCCGGTACAGTACGTGCTCGGTAAAGCAGACTTTTTTGGGTTAAAAATAAAAGTCAGCCCTGCGGTGCTCATTCCGCGCCAAGAGACAGAGGAGCTGGTGGCCTGGGTCTTGGGCTGGCTGAATGCCTGCGAAAAGCCGCATCCGGTCGCGCTCGATATTGGCCTCGGCAGCGGATGTATCGGTATTGCACTCCGCTATCGCTACTCCGACCTGAAGCTCATGGGTATTGAGAAAAGTCCGGATGCCCTCGAAATGGCCACTCAGAACGCCACCTGTATTTTGGGCGAGGGAAACTTCACCTTTCTCCAGGGCGACATTTTGAGGCCGGAAAGCCTGCCTGCCGACCTGCCCCACTTTGACCTCATCATCAGCAACCCGCCCTATATCCCGCGCGCGGAGCACCACTGGATGCCCGAACACGTATGGGCACATGAGCCTCACGAAGCCCTTTTTGTGGAAGACGATGATCCGCTTTGCTTTTACCGCAGCATCGCTCGCTTTGCCCTACAAAAGCTGGTGCCCGGAGGCGCTCTGTTCTTCGAATGCAACGAGTTCAACGCGCGCCAAGTGGCAGCGCTTTTAGAGAGCATGGGCTTTTCCTCGGTATTGCTGAGGCAAGACCTCTGCGGCGCCGACCGCATGGTGCGCGCCCTGAAGCCCGGCTAACTGCCCGCTTGCCGTACCTTCGCCACATGTTTGACCTAAAGCAAAAGATCGGCATCCTCGGCGGCGGTCAGCTGGGAAAAATGCTTTGCCAAGCAGCTGCCGACTGGCACTGGCACCTCGCTGTACTCGATCCAACACCCGATGCTCCGGCCGCTTCCTTCTGTCGAGAATTTACGGTGGGCGACTTCCGCGACTACGAGGCCGTCTGGGCCTTTGGCCAACACCACGACATCCTCACCGTAGAGATAGAACAGGTCAATGTGCAGGCCCTTTACGCCCTGGAAGCCGCTGGTAAAACGGTGCACCCTGCGCCGCGAGCGCTCGAAATCATACAGGACAAAGGCCAGCAAAAGGCCTTTTTCACCGAGCAGGGCATTCCCACGGCTGCCTTCGAATGCTTCGACGATGAGGAGGCACTCCGGCAGGCCATTAGCAGTGGGCGTTGGCGTTTGCCTCTGGTGCAGAAGACTCGCATTGCCGGCTATGATGGGCGCGGGGTATCAGTGTTGCGCACGGAGGAAGACCTCGGCGAAAAGCTGCTGTCAGGTCCTTGTCTCGCCGAAGAGTGGGTGCCCATGCGTGCGGAAATTTCCGTCATAGCAGCGCGCAATGCGCAAGACGAAGTAGCCGTGTTCCCGCCCGTGGAGATGGATTTTCATCCTGAAGCCAATCTCGTCGAGATGCTTTTGTGCCCAGCGCGCATTTCGCCCTTTGAGGCCGCCGAGGCAGAGGCCCTGGCCGAGCGCGTCATTAGGGCCTTTGGATTGTGCGGCTTGCTGGCTGTCGAGATGTTTCTGACCAGCGATGGGCGCCTGCTCGTCAATGAAGTAGCACCTCGCCCCCACAACAGCGGCCACCACACTATCGAAGCCGCTAACACAAGCCAATTCCAGCAGCACCTGCGTGCCATTACAAACCTGCCTTTGGGTGACACTTCACTGCGCATGCCCGCGGCCATGCTCAATGTGCTGGGTGCTCCGGATAACCGCGGCCCTGCTCACTACACGGGAGTCGAGACCCTCCTTGCCGAGCCGGGCGTCTATCTGCACTTGTACGGCAAGCAAATGACGGCGCCCTTCCGCAAAATGGGTCACATTACCGTAACTGGCCCTACCCTCGAGGCTGTCCTCGAAAAGGCTGCCCGTATTCGCGATGTGGTGCGTGTGGTGGCGCGATGAAGGCTTCAGTGCTCCTCCCTCCAGCGCTCGTATAGGTCTGGGCGGCGATCTTTAGTGCGTTCAAGGCTTTGCTCCATACGCCATTCTTCAATGCGCTTTTCATGGCCAGAGAGCAACACCTCAGGTACGGCCATATCTTCCCACACAGCAGGCCGCGTGTACACAGGCGGCGCCAGAAGGCCATCCTGGAAGCTGTCGAACAGTGCTGAAGTCTCATCATTGAGTACGCCCGGTAAAAGGCGGCCTACGGCGTCTACAAGTACTGCAGCAGCCAGCTCTCCGCCCGAGAGCACATAATCGCCGATGCTGATTTCCATCGTTACGAATTTTTGGCGAATGCGCTCGTCAATGCCCTTGTAATGGCCACATAATAACATGAGATTTTGCTTCAGCGAAAGCCGATTACACAGCGATTGGTTAAGCACCGTCCCATCGGGTGTCAGGTAAATAATCTCGTCGTAAGTGCGCTCGCTTTGGAGTTTCCTAATGCACGCGGCCAGCGGCTCTGGGCGCATGACCATACCTGCCCCTCCGCCAAAGGCGTAGTCATCCACTTGACGATGGCGCCCTAACCCGTAGTCGCGGAGTGAATGCACGTGTACTTCCAACAGTTCTTTGTCCTGAGCTCTTTTCAAGATGGAATGGCGAAATGGCCCTTCTAATAACTCCGGCAATACTGTAATGATATCGAAGCGCATGGTTTTTGGCTCACAATCTTATATGTGATGCAACTGGGAGAGAAAAGCCATAGTATCTACACCATCGGCGTAGTCATCCAGCGCTGGTTCCTGGCTTTTACCAAAAGGTATTGTTCGAAAATCGCGAAGTTTTACCTTGCTAACCACACATTGAATGGCGTCTTTATGTTCATACAGCCGCTCGTCCAAGTCATACAAGTCATCATAGTACTCATAATGCAAAGAGGCTATTCTTGACTGTAACCGACTATCCTCGTACAATAGCAGGCATCCATTATTATGGTGGGCTATCCGATTGAGTAAGCACAAAGCTAAGTTGTAATCGTAATTGTTTCTGTATTTATCGTGCAGTACAATGTTTCGATAATCGTCCAGTATCTCCAGCAAATAATCGAAGTGATAGCCATGCGGTACATAGATTTTGGAGACATTGCGACAACCCAAGCCAAAATAGTCAAAAATATCTCGGCCTAGCTCCCGGAGTTCCTCCTCACTTTCATAGCCAGTCAATACAGCAACACTGTTTCTATTGCGCCGGATAATGTGCGGATACTTTGCGAAGTACTGCTCGAAATACCGCGCGGTATTGTTGCTACCAGTAGCGATAACGGCATCAAAGTTCTTGAGTAGATCACCTTCCTCGAGGAACTCTGTGTATTCCCAGCTTTCAAAAGCCCAATCACCCAGTTTTTTCACTAAAAAGGGCAATAGATAACGGTCTTTTTCCGAGAGTTTCACCAAGGCTCGATGTCCTGTTGCAAATACGCACAACCAGTCGTGAAACCCTACCAAGGGGATGTTCCCTGCCATCACCAGGCCGATGGTTTTCTGAGGGTGTTCTACATCAGGTAATGCGTAACGCGCTATCCATCCTTCTAGAAGTGCTTTGTCCAAAAAAGTGTCAGCTATCGCCCTGATGGCGCGATAGATGTTCTCCGGTGTAAACCAGGAGTTGGCTACATAAGCCTGTTGGACGACAACTTCCAATGCTTCGTCAGGCGTATCCTTTAAATATTGACCTAATTCAGCCAGTAATTCAATGCGTTCTCGCTGCTTCAAGAGATTGTTTTTTAGCCTGCAAAGGTATATATTCTGAAGCAAGGCGCCGACCGCAGGGCGCCTGTTCGCCTACTGTCCGGAAAGCATCAGTGAAAAGGAGCGGGTGTACACTATGCAAAAGAAACCTCCTCAGACCTGCCTCTATCTAAGAGCTCTATCTTGGGAATTCGACACTGAGGTTCCTGAGAGCGACCTGAAAACAGCCTACCTTTGTCAGCAAAAAGGCACAGCAGCGATGACACCAGCGCGCTTTCCCTACGGTGTGAGCAATTTCGAGAAGTTGGTCGAGGAGGGCTTTCTCTACATTGACCGCACCGAGTACATCCGGCGATTGGAGGAACAGTCCTCTGCATACCACTTCTTTCTGCGCCCGCGCCGTTTTGGGAAGAGCTTGTTCATTTCGGTGTTGGAGTACTACTACGGCCAAGAGCACCGCGACAAGTTCGGGCGGCTCTTTGGCCGATACTACATCGGGCAGCACCCAACGCCCAATGCCAACCGATACTTAGTGCTCAAGTTTGACTTCAGCGGCGTGGAGACGGAGGATGTGGCCTTACTGCATGATAGCTTCCTAGAGGTTGTCAAAGACGGCGTGCAGAAGTTTTTTCTCCGATACACCTCGCTTTTTGGCAAAGAGGAGCAGGCCGTTATCCAAGCCTCAAGAAGTCCCTCCGATGTGATGGGCAAGTTGCTCGTCTTTATGGAGCACCATCCCGACGAGCGGTTGATGGTGCTCATAGACGAATACGACCACTTCACCAATGAGTTGATAGCCTTCTACTTGGACGACTTCAGGCAGATTGTCAGCCGCAACGGCTTTGTGCGCAAGTTTTACGAGGTCATCAAGAAGGGAACGGGCGACGGGGTCATAGACCGCATTTTTGCCACTGGCATTTCGCCCATCACGCTGGACAGCCTCACCAGCGGCTTCAACATCGCAGAAAACCTCACCTTGGACTTGGAGATGCACGACATGCTGGGCTTTCGGGAGGAGGAGGTGGGCGAACTGCTGCGCTTGGCGGGTGTGCCAGAGGCAGATTTTCCCACCGTGTCCGACGACGTGCGCGTATGGTATAATGGCTACCGTTTTAACGAGAGGGTACCTCATCGGCTGTACAACCCAGACATGGTACTGTATTTTGTCTCGTGGTACACTCGTTACCAGGAGTATCCGCGCCACCTTCTGGACACGAACGTGTCGAGCGACTACGGCAAGATTCGGCGGATGCTGCGCGTGGGCAACGCCGAGACCAACCAAAAGGTGCTGGAAGAAATACTCCAAGAGGGCAGCACCAGCGCAGCCCTGACGCTGCAGTACACCTTCGAGCGCCGCTGGACGCGCGACGACTTCACGAGCCTGCTCTTCTACTTGGGCCTGCTGACCATACAGAAGGCAGTGCTGAGCAAATGGGTTTTCGAGACGCCCAACCGGGTGATAGAGGGCCTGTACTACCAGCACTTTCAGGAGGTGCTGCTGCAACGCGCGAAAATATCTGCTGACGAGATAGACATGGGCGAGCGGGTAGCAGCCTTGGCTTTGGAAGACGACATGAGACCAGTGGCAGAGGCACTGCAGTCCGTGCTGGAGCGGCTATCGAACCGGGACTCACGCGGCTGGAGCGAGAAGCACGTCAAGGCGGTGCTCATGGCGCTGTTAGTGCCCACGGGCGTGTACGGTGTGTTCAGCGAGTGGCCGGTGGGGCAGGGTTATGCAGACATCTACCTGAGGCGTCGGCCGCCGATACTGGAGCCGCGGCACGAGCACCTCATCGAGTTGAAGTACGTGAAGAAGGAAGACGCCGCGCAGTTGGAGGCCGTCAAGGAGGAGGGTCGCCAGCAGGTGCGCGCGCGGCTGAGCCATGAGGACGTGGTGCGCCAAGGCGATGTACTGGGTTGGCTCATAGTCGTGGTGGGCCATGAGGTGCAGGTAGAGCAGGTGGAATGAAGCGCAGTTCGCTAGGGACCTCTATCTGCGCCAGGCTATCTTTTGAAAAGCAAAAACAGCGACATATGAAGCCATTTCTTCTTATTGTTGGAGTGTTTCTAGCCTATTTTCCTCTGAACAGCCAGCCTGTCCTCTGCGATACAACCCATCGTCCAGTGATTATGGTACATGGCTTCTTGGCCTCAGGAGATACGTGGTCGAGTTTCCAACGCTCTTTTGTTGCTGCTGGGTACTGCCCCGATTATTTGTATGCACATGACTGGAATACCCTCAATCAGCAGGCCAATCATTTGCAGGATTTGGATGAAGCCATTAATGCCGTTTTGGCCCGAACAGGCGCTCACCAGGTGGATTTGATTGGACATTCGGCGGGAGGAGGTCTGTCATATCGCTATCTAGCTGACAGCGCTCGTGCAGCCAAAGTAGCGCACTATGTGCACATTGGAAGCATGAGGCAAAAACAAGCCGCCGGTCCTAATGGTCAAGTACCCACGCTCAACCTGTGGTCAGATGGAGATCGCACCGCTACTGGGGGCGACATCGAGGGCGCTACTAACCGCATGATACCAGGCCTTGATCACTATCAAGTGGCTACTCATCCGGAAGCATTCAAGGGAGTTTACCGCTTTCTGAATGACTCGTTGCCCTCGATGCGAACGCTCCCAGAAGTAACTGAAGTGCCTATCGGCGGGCGGGCTGTTTTCTTCGGCGACAACAAACCGATTGCCGGCGCGCATATTGAACTATACTATTTGGAAGCTGCCACTGGTGAGCGTTTGCCTTCACCTTCATCTATAAGCACCTATACTGACGGGCAGGGTCGCTGGAGCCTTCCTAATGTCCGCGCCCGCACACCGGTAGAGTTGGTCTTGCGCGCTTCGGAAGCAAGCCGCCCAGTGCATTACTTCTTTGCGGGTTTTGACTATGCCCAGCCATTGGTGTACCTGCGTGCATTGCCCACCGGCGGTAGCATGGTGAGCATGCTTTTATCTGGCTTGCCCGACACATCAGCCCAGTCATTCATAAGCGTTTACGTCTCCTCACAGGCTGCTGTAGCTGGCCGAGATAGCCTGGCGATAGATGGCCTTACACTGACCACTCCCACCCTCGCCCCTGCGGAGAAGACAGCTATTTCTTTCTTCCTCTTTGACGAAAACGACAACGGCAAGACTGATGGCGCTGCGATTAACCGCTTCGCCCGCTTTCCATTTCTGGCCGGTGCCGATGTGTTTTTCAACCCTGCTGACCGCACGCCCGTGGAGGTGTATTTCAATGGCAGGCGACAACGCGTGCGCAAGATACCCTCCCATCAGGGCGTGCAAGTAGTTGTATTCTAAACCAACTCTGCCCTACTCCCGCTAAAGCCGGCCTTTTTGAATGCGCACCATACGACAGGGCAAAACACAGGCGTTTGTGGCCCGAATTCAGCAAAGCAGCCTCGTGGCCGTAAACTCCACCTATTTTTGCGCGTCCCGCTGGCCTTTCGGGCAACTCGAACATGCTTTAGCCCAATCTTCCTTCTTGAACCACATCACGGCATTTCAACTGATAACATGAGCTTTCTCCGATTTCTCACCTCTCTCTCCATTACTCTGCTGGCTTTCGCTGTTCCTGCCTTTGCTCAAATGAAAGGCTGGGAACTGGGTGGCTGGATAGGGGCCTCAAATTATTTCGGCGATCTGAACACCAATTACCGCCTCAACCGCATCCACCCAGCTGCTGGAATTCTGACGCGCTACAATTTTAACGAGCGCGTGGCGATGCGTTTTGGAGCCAGCTATGGCCGTGTCAGTGCTACGGACGCCGACTCTAAGAACATCTTTGAGCGTACGCGAAACCTCTCCTTCCGCAGCGACATCGTGGATGGTGCCGTGTTGCTAGAGTTCAACTTCATGCCTTACATGCACGGCCACCGGGACTATTATTTCACTCCCTACGTCTTTGCTGGGCCGGCGCTTTTCTACTTCAACCCAAAGGCAGAATATGAAGGCCGCTGGTATAATCTTGCTCCTTTGGGGACAGAAGGGCAATTTCGAGGGGAAGAGTATGGCACGGTGCAATTTGCCATTGCCTACGGAGTGGGTCTTAAACTCGATTTCTCTTACCGGTGGAGCATGAGCGTCGAGCTCAACAGCCGCAAGCTATTTACGGACTACCTCGATGACGTCAGTGGTACCTACGCCGACTCGAGAG
>FWWL01006896.1_pt1 | contig 10732 bp, 9 predicted proteins | sample 2228331 | NCBI WGS metagenome assembly FWWL01 (sample SAMEA103939775, study PRJEB20133) | metagenome
CGCCCCCGGCGGCAGATACAGGCAGAACGACCCTTTGCCCTCCGGGCCCACCATCCGGATCCCCCATCGCTCCATCCGGTAGCTCTGAAACTCCTCCCAACGGCGGAAGAGGACATTGTTCAGCGCCACCCCCTCCGTCGTGAAGCGGTAACGGATAGGGATCCAAAGGATCAGCAGGGCGAAGGCCACGACCATCCCCTGTAGAGCGAACGGCATCCATCCCCCCAGAGCGCCCAGGAGGGCCAGGGCCGCCAGGGCGTAGAGGTTCCGCCGATGCCACCACCAGCGCTCCCGCCATCCCATCGGCACCTCCAGCACCGTGCGCCCCGGCACGGCCACCCCGATGGGCAGCCAGACCCGCCAGAGGGTCCAGAGGAGGGCCATGCTCACCAGCGCCCCCACGAGCATCCCGATGCCTCCGACGTCCGCCTGCGGAAGGGCCGCAGCACCCGCGAGAGATCCGGAAGAAGCGCCCGTCGAACGAAGGCCCCCCGGGATCGCTCCACCGCGCGCTGCAACAGCCGATCGGCGTGCGCTCGGGCCGAACCGTTCGGGGCGCTGCGGAAGGCGGCCTCCAACTCCGGGATCGCCTGGGGATCTAATCCCAGGCGCATGAAGAACACCCCCCGCTCCAGCCGGACCACGAAGTGATGGGGGGCCTGCTGGAGGGCCCGATCCAGGGCTGCCTGCGCAGCCTCCACATCGAAGCGCAGCATGTGGATGCGCCCCAGGTAGGCCCACGCCAAGCCCCCGACCGTCCCCCCATCCGCCCCGGCGATCTGCTGCAATATGGCCTCGGCGGCTTCCACCTGGCCCGCCTCCAGGGCCTGCAACGCCTGCTCCAGCATCCACCTCCCTCGCCCGCCTTCCATCGGCGCTTCCTCCCTCCTCCCCCGTGGATCTATAAGACCCGCGTGGGAAAACCTGTCCTGCGACTTTGGCCCTATGGTAAAAAGCCGGGGGAACTTCTGCTATGGGTTGGAGGAATGAAAATGCCGCTCGCGCATTTGGGCCGCGTGCACAGATCGCCCCCCGGATGCCGGCGTTCCGGCCAGAGAATTAGGGGGAGAGGCGACGCGCAAACGGGGGAAAAGCGAGCGGGGCGGTCTGAGGCCGCCCCGCTCGTCCGATGGATCCCGAAGAGAAACGGATCAATACACCTGGAAATAGCGCTCGATCTCCCAGGCGCTGACGTGGCGACAGTAAGCCTCCCACTCCAGCCGCTTGGCCTCGAGGAACCGCTCCGCCGCCAGGGGACCCAGCGCCTCCTGGACCACCTCGTCCGCCTCCAAGGCCTCCAGCGCCTCCCCCAGGGTGGCCGGCAGGCGCTGGATCCCCCGGGCCTCCAGTTCCCCCGCCTCCAGCGGGAACAGCTCCTCCTCCACCGGCGGAGGGAGGGGCAGCCGCCGCTCGATCCCATCCAGCCCGGCGGCCAGCATGGCCGCGAAGGCCAGATAGGGGTTGCAGGCGGGATCCAGGCTGCGCAGCTCGATGCGGGTGGATTGATAGCGCCCCGGCTTGATGGCCGGGATCCGGATGAGGGCCGAGCGGTTGATGCGGGCCCAGCTCACATACGGCGGGGCCTCGAACCCCCCCAGCAGGCGCTTGTAGGAGTTCACCAGGGGGCAGAGCACCGCGCACATCCCCCGGGCGTGGGCGATCTGCCCGGCCAGGAAGGCTTTGGCCAGGGCGGAGAGGCCGTAATCATCCTCGGGGTCGGCGAAGGCGTTCCCCCCATCCTCCAGGCGGAGCAGGCTCTGGTGCGTATGCATCCCGGAGCCGGCCCGCCCCTCCATCGGCTTGGGCATGAAGGTGGCGTAGAGGCCGTGGGCCTGGGCCACATGCTTGATGACCAGGCGCGCGGTGACGATGTAATCGGCCATCCGCAGGGCGTCGGCCGGCTGGAAATCGATCTCATGCTGGCCCGGTGAGATCTCATGATGGCCCGGCCCCGCCGGGATCCCCAGGGCGCGCAGGGTGTCCACCATCTCACAGCGGACCTGATGGGCGAGGTCGGTGGCCAAGTCGAAATACCCGATCGCATCGTGGGGGGCAGGTGCGAGAGGAGCGCTTCCGTCCGCCCGAAAGAGGTAAAACTCCAGCTCCGGGCTCACCACGTAGGTGTATCCCATCCGGGCCGCCCGCTCCATCCCCCGGGCCAGCACCGCCCGGGGGTCCCCGGCGAAGGGCTCGCCCCGCCGGTTGACTACCCAGCAGATCACATGGGCCGTCGTCCCCTGCCCGCGCGTCCAGGGCAGGATGGTGAAGGTGCTCAGATCCGGCTTGAGGTAAAGGTCCGACTCCGCCACCCGGGCGAACCCCTCGATGGCGGACCCATCGAACCACTTCCCGGTCTCGATGGCCTCCGGGAGATCCTCCAGGGGGATGGTCACCCCCTTCGGCGCCCCCAGGATGTCGGTGAAGCGCAGGATCACGAACCGAACGCCCGCCTGACGGGCTTCCTCAAGCACGCGGGTCGGATCCACCGCCGGGCTGTTCATGGGACCTCCTCAGGATCGGCCGGATTTTCAGGGCCAGCTGCAGGCGGAAACAATCCTCCCAGCGCCGCAGGTCCATGCCGGTGATCTCCTGGATCCGCCGCAGGCGGTAGGCCAGGGAGTTGCGATGGAGGAAGAGGCGCTCCGCGGTCCGCTGCAGGTTCCCATCGCACGCGAAAAAGGCCTCCAGGGTGGGGACCAGTTCCGCATGGTGCGCCCGATCGTAGCGCTCCAGGGGCCCGAGGACCTGATCGTAGAACTCCTCCAGGACCTCGCTCCCTCGCATGGGATAGAGGATGCGATAGATGTCCAGCCGTTGATACGATAGAGTGCGGTCCCCTCCCAGCATGGTTTCCACCATCTGGAGGGACTGGACGGCCTCCCGGAAGGCGCGGGCGAGGCCCGAGGGGCCCGCGTAGACGCCGCCCACGCCAGCGGCCAGGCGGCTCAGGCCCAGCGCGCGCGCCAGCTCGGCCCGCAGCCCTTCCACCACAGCCTCCAGGTCCGCCTCCCCACCGGGCGGCGGGAACACCAGCGCGACCCCCTCGGCCATCGGCTGGATCCGGCAGCGGGGGAAGCGGGCGGTCAGGCGCCGCATCGCCTCCGCGAGGCGCTCCTCGTTCCCTTCCAGATCCGGGGCGCGGAACACCGCCACCGCCATTGGCTCCTCGATGGGCTCGTTGAGGATGCGGGCCCGACGGCGCGCCTCAGCCTCCGGGAGCTCCCCGCGCAGGACCTGGGCCAGGAACTCCCCCCGCACCCGGGCTTCCGTGGACCATCGCATCCGCTCCCGGAGGAGCACCAACCCGCAGGCCACCGCCGCCTGGATCACCGCCAGGCGATCGCGCTCGGAGATCTGACCGGAGGCGCCCAGCAGGCACACCGCGCCCACGGGGCGCCGATCCAGGAGCACGGCCCCGGCGAGGCACACCCGCCCGGTGGCGTCCGGCCCGAAGAGGGCCACCGGCGGCTCCCCCTCCTCGCGGAAAGGAAGGCGCCGGAGCCAAGCCCGGCGCTCCGCCGGGCCCGGAGGAGGTTCCGGGGGGGCGGGGAGGTCCAGCCACGGGGCCCCTTGGAGGTCCTCCATCCAGGCGCTTTTCCCGGTGATCTCCGTCAGCATCCGCAGGATCGCGAGGAGCCCCTCGCTGCTCAGGGCGGCCCGCTGGAACCGCCGCTGAAGCTCCCGCTCGATCTCGTAGAGGGCCTCCCGTCGGGTGGTGATGAAACGGGCGATCTGATTCGCCAGGTCCGCCAGGCTGGTCCCTTCCGGTAGGGCTAACAAGGGAAGGCCGGCCTCGTCCGCCAGCGGCCCCCAGGCCTCGGGGATCGGCCCGACGATGGCCAGGCCGGCCGCCTCCCGCTCCGCGGCGAGGTCCAGCAGGGCAGGGAAGGCGAGCGGGGGCTCCCGCATTGCGAGCAGATCCACCGAGAAGAGCAAGAGGTCCCCCCGCTGGATCGCCGTCCGGGCCGGGATGGTCCGGAGGAGGGTGGCCCACGTCACCTCGCGATCCAGGCGGTCTCCGCCGCCGACCACGCGGGTCCCCGGCGGCAGCGTCGTCTCCAGCAGTTCCCTCAGCGGCACCCCTCGCATGGGCTTCCGGATCCTTCGGGCGAGGTTCCGGGTGGGGAGGAACCGGTGGGAATGGCGGAAGGGAGTCGCCCACCCTTCGTCCGCGACGCGCGAACGGGCGCTCCAGCGCCCGCCTATGAACTATCATACACCTGAGTGCAAGCCAGGGATCGCCCGGTATGAACCGTTACGGCCCGCCCCCGGCCATCGAGGGGGCGCCGAAGAGGGCCCCCTCGACCCGATCCCAGGCCGCCTCGAGGGGATCGGCCGCGCCCTCTTCCCCGGCCAGGCGTCGGCGGGCGGCCTCCCGTTCCAGCGGGAGAAGGGTTCCGCGGGCTTCCCTCAGCATCTCCGCCACCCGCGCCCGCACCCCCGCCGGGTCCCCGTGCAGCATGCGATCCGCGCGGGCGAAGGCGTCCGCGTAATCGAAAGCGCCCCGGAAGAATTCCTCCAGCCGGGCCTCCAGGGCCGGCAACGCCTCCGGCGAGCGGAGGCGATCCGCGAGCGGGCAGAGGTCCTCCCCCGGCACGAGGCGCGCGCAGCCGATCTCCTCATCCGTCGGCGGACGCCAGGCCGCGACCGCCGCGCGCAGCAGGGCCCATTCCTGGGAGAGGTAATACTGGGCCCAGCGCTGGGGATCCCCGCCCGCCGGGGGCTGGGGGAGCGGGCGCACCGCGCTGCGGAACCGCGAGGGAGCTTCCTGGAAGCGGCTGGGGAGGGCCTCGAAGGCGGCGCGCAGGCGCGCCTGACGCCCCTCCTCCCGGGATTCCGCTAGCGCGAGGACCAGGAGGGCGGCGGCCTGCTCGGGTCGCTGGGCGTAGCCGCCCAGGATGTGGGCCACATACGGCGCATCCGCCCCGAGGGCCTCCTTCCGGCGTGCGGCCTCCTCGATCACCTGCTCCGTCAGGGTCGGGCGAAGGCCCCGCAGGCAGGCGATGGCCTCCGATCCCGCCCCCGCGCAGGCGAGCGCCACAGGGGCCCAGGCTGACCATGCAGCGGAGAACGATTCCCCCCAGATCCGCTGGAGTGGAAGGTCGGCGAAGGGGGGAGCCGGCGTGGGGGAAGCGCGGCATCCGATCAGCCCCCACAAGAGCACGGCGGCCACCCATTTGATCCCCACTGGAAACCGTGCGATGCGCAGCGACATGCTGATCCCCCTCCCCGATGGTTCCCTTGCCTCGATGATCGCAAAGCCGTAAGGAGGCGAGGCGCCCTCCCCTTATGGTAACCCAAAGGCTTCTCCCTCGTCCCATTCGCGGGTTGGCAGTTCGGAAAAGCCCGCCACGACGCCAGGGCATCCGGAGCCAGTTCGAGGTATATTCGAGGCATATATGATAGTAGGCAACCTCCTCAGGAATGCGATCCCTGAACGGCCGGGTCAGGAGCGCGGAACCGCGCGATCGTTGTGGAAAAGGAGGAGCGATGCAACCGTGGGCTTACCCGGTGGATCTCCCTGCGCTTCGCGCCCGCTGGCAGCGGTTCGTCTCGACACGCCAGTTGGATCCCGCCCTGGACCCGCTGGTGGCCGCCTCATGGGCGCGCTGCTCCCCCCGCCTGAACCCCCACGCCGCCCCCGTCCTCACCTGTCTGGACGAGCCGACGCTGGAGCGCGTGCGGCTCACCCTCTTCGACCTGATCGCCACCGCCCGACCCCTGATGGAGGATCTCCATCAGTTCACCGAGGGCTCGGGGTTGGCGATCGCGCTCTTCGATGGGGCGACCTGCGTGCTGGATGTCCTGGGGGATCCCGAGATCGTGCGGACGGCCGAGGCGGTGGGGCTCCGCCCCGGAGTATATTGGAGCGAGGGCCATGTGGGCACCAACGCCTTCGCCCTCGCCCTCCTGGAGCGAACGCCCGCCCAGGTGGTCGGCGCGGAGCACTTCGTCGCCCTCTACCACCCCTGGACCACCACGGCCGCCCCGATCTACGATCTGGACGGCCAGCCCCTGGGGGCGATCGGGGTCATGGCCCCAGTGGAACGGGCCCAACCGGACACCCTGGGGATGGTGATGGCCGCCGCCCGGGCCATCGAGAACCAGCTGCAGGCCGCGACCAACCTCCAGGAGAACCACCAGCTTCTGGCGGAGCTCCAGGCGATCCTCGAGGCCATGGATCAAGTCGTGCTGGTCCTGGACGCCCGGGGGCGGGTGATGCGGCTGAACCGGACGGCCGCCAGCGTGCTCGGTTTGGATCCCTCCGGGATCCTGGGGCGCCCGTTGACCGAGCACATCCGGCTTCCCCCGGCTTTCCAGGACGGCCTTTCTGACCCCCAGTTCCACCGGGAAGCGGAGGGCACCCTGATCGTGGATGGGGCCCCACTGGAGGGATGGCTGGGCCTCCACGCGGTGACCGAAGGGCGACGGCATCTGGGGTTCGTCCTCACGTTCCGCCGGAGCGAGCAGGTGCACCGGATGGTGGCCCGGCTGGTTGGAGCTCAGGCCCACATGACGCTGGCCGACATCCCGGGCCGCTCCCGAAGGATCCAGCAGGTCCGCCAGCAGGCGCGGGCAGCGGCTCGCACCGGCCTGCCCGTGCTCATCGTGGGGGAACCGGGGACCGGTAAAGGGGTCCTCGCCCGTGCCATCCACAATGCCAGCATCCGGGCCAGCGGGCCCTTTCTCACGGTGTCCTGCCGAGCCATCCCCCACGAGCTGCTCGCCATGGAACTGCTCGGGGTGGAGGAGGGAACGTTCCGGAACGGGCCGACGGAGGGACGGCCGGGCAAGTTCGAGCTGGCCCACGGCGGCACCCTCTATTTGGACGAGATCGAGGCCCTGCCGCTGGAGATCCAGGCCGCGATCCTGCGCATCCTGGAGAGCGGGGAGGTGATGCGCCTGGGCGGCCTACGGCCCATCCGGGTGGATGTGCGGCTGATCGCCTCCTCATCGGTGGACCTGGAGCGGCTGGTTGCAGAGGGGCACTTCCGCGCCGATCTCTATCACCTCCTGGCCAGCACCGCCATCCATGTCCCTCCGTTGCGGGAACGGCCGGAGGACATCCCCCTGATCGCAGAGGCCATGTTCCGACGCCTGCGCCGGGAATCCGGGCGGACCTACCGGATCACCGAGGCGGCCATGCAGCGGCTGAAGACGTATCCCTGGCCGGGCAACGTCCGGGAGCTGGAAAACGTCCTCGAGCGGGCCGCGGCCATGAGCGAGGACGGATGGATTGACCTTCCCCAGCTTCCGGAGCGGATCGTGCGGGGGCTGGACGGGGAGCGATCAGCCGAGACCATCCGGCCGGTGGAGGAGCTGGAGCGCGAGGCCATCCTCCGCGCGGCGGCGCAGTATCACGGCCGCGTGACCGCGATGGCCTCCGCCCTGGGCCTCAGCCGCACCACCCTCTGGCGACGGTTGAAGCGCTACGGCATCTCGCCCGCCGCGTTCCGGGCCGGGCGGAACCACCGCCGCCAAGATCGCGAGCGCTGACGCCATGGATGCGAAGGACGAGGAGGCGCCCCCGTGAACCGAGGCTTCCTCCTGCTGATCCTGGGCGGCTATGTCCTCCTGGCCTGGGGGTTCGCGTCCCGGACGCCGCCGTGGCAGGTGCCCGATGAGCCGGCCCACTACAACTACATTCGGTTCATCACCGCCACCGGGCGCCTGCCGATCCTGCAACCCGGCGACTACGATCAGAACTACCTGAGCGCCATCGTGTCCCGCGGCTTCCCCCCGGATCTCCCGATGGATCCCCTGCGTTATGAGTTCCACCAACCTCCCCTTTATTATCTGGGGATGGTCCCCATCTTCCGCCTCTTCGGAGGCGCCCTGCTGCCTCTCCGTCTGGCTTCGGCCGCCCTTGGCCTGCTCCAGATCCTCTTGGCTTATGCGGCGGTGCGCCGCCTGTTCCCCGAGCGGCCGGCCTGGGCGGTGGGGACAGCGGCCGTTTTCGCCTTCCTCCCCCAGCACGTGGCCATGAACAGCGGCGTGAACAACGACGCCCTGGCCGAGGTGTTCATCCTGAGCCTGTGGGTTCGGATCGCCCATGAGCTCCAAGGCCATCGCCGCCGGGCATGGATCGGAGGGCTCCTCCTCGGCGCCGGGTTCCTGACCAAGACCACGGTTTATCCGATGGCGTTGGTCGTCGCCTTGGCCGTCCTCGCCCGGGCCGCCGCGGAAGGCCGCCCGTGGCCGGAGCGGATCCGCCGCCTGATCCCCTGGCTGCTCCCGGCCCTGGCCCTGGGCGCCCCGTGGTGGATCCGCAACGGGATCGTCTATGGATGGCCGGATCTCCTCGGCCTGCAGCAGCACGATCGGGTGGTGGTCGGCCAGCCCCGCACCGCCGAATGGATCGCCCGCTACGGCCTGGTGGCAACGCTGGACCGCTTCCGAACGTTCACCTTCCAGAGCTTCTGGGGGCAGTTCGGGTGGATGGGCGTGGTGCTGGAGGACCGCTGGTATCTCCTCTTCGCCTGGCTGACGGCCCTGGGCCTCCTCGGGCTGGCGCTCCACCTGGGACGCCAGCGGCGGGCCTCGCCGCTCTGGGGGCGCCGGGGGCTCCTCCTCCTGCTGGCCCTGGGGCTCACTGTGGGAGCTTATCTCGGGTATAACCTGTCCTTCGTCCAGCACCAGGGGCGCTACCTCTTCCCGGCGCTGCTTCCCATCGCCCTGGGGCTGAGCGTCGGATGGCTGGCGTGGACCGAGGGGACCGCCGGGGCGGGCCTGGGGATCGCGTGCGGCCTGGGGGTCCTCGGGCTGGGGCTCGCCGGGATCGTCCACGGGGACCTCCCCGGGTTCTCCCTCCTCCTCCTGGCCGGGACGGGGCTGGCGGCCGCGGGGGCGGCCCGATTCCCGGCGCTCCAACCCCTCCTGGCCCTGGCCGCCCTCCTCGGCGCCTTCGCCTTCGACCTCTACGTGATCCTCCGGGTGATCCCCACCGCGTTGGGGGGCGGATGAACGGAGAAGCCCCCAAGCGGGCGGTCGGGCTCATTCCTCCAGCACCCGGTAAGTCGCATCCACCACCTCCCCCCGCCGGGAGGGCCCGCCCCGCTCCTCCTGAGGGGCCAAGTCGAGCAACAGCCGGAGGGACAGCAACAGGAGGATGAGGTCGTCGAGGGAGCCGATCCCCGGGATCATCAGATCGGGCAGAAAATCAATCGGGGAGAGGATGTAAAGCAAGGCGAGGAGCGGGATCCCCTTCAGCCAGGCCGGCGTGCGGGGATCCCGCATCAACCGCCAGATCCGCCGCAGGTCCCGCCACACGCTCCACACCGTTCCCCACCGGCTCATGCTGGGCTCCAGACCCGGCGATTTCGCCTGATGGGTCTCAGTCCTCCGCCGCCAGGCGCACCACCATCTTGAAGATGTCGGACTCCGTGATGATCCCCACCACGCGGCCGTCCTCCACCACGGGCAGGCCGCCGATCTTATGCTCCAGCATCAGGCGCGCCGCCTCGTAGATCGGGGTGTCGGGGGTGACCGTGATCACCTTCCGCGTCATGATCTTATCCACGGTGAGGCGGGCCAGCAGGTAGTTCAGCTCGAAGATGCTGAGGGAAGTGGCATCGGAGGGGGAGGCCTCGCGCACATCGCCCAGCGTGACGATCCCCACCAGATGGCCGTTCTCATCCACCACCGGCAGGCGCCGGATGCGCTTCTCTTTCATGATCTGGTGGGCTTCCGGCAGGGTGGTGCGCGGCGAGATGGTGATGGGGTTCGGGGTCATCCAGTCCCGCACTTTGTATTGCTTGAGGACGTTCGCCATGGATGGCCTCCCGGCATGGGATGGATCCCGATCCCAGTATACCACACGGGGAGGGGTGAAGGCGGGGAGGCCGCCCTTCCGCCTCCAAGTTCACAGAGGGTTCGGCGCTCCCGCTATCCGCCCTCAACCCCCACCCGATCGCCGCGGCGGCCGTGTGACATCCGTCGGCGACGGATGGTAGTGGCCTTCGATCCACCGCTCGCCGTGGGGGCCCATCTCCTTCTTCCAGATGGGGACGATCTCCTTCAGCCGGTCAATGCCGTAGCGGGCGGCCTCGAAGACCCCCTCGTGGCGGTGCCCGGAAGACACTGCCACGGCCACGGTGATCTCCCCCACCGCCATCCGCCCAATCCGTTGCACCAGGGCGACCCCGTGGACCTGCGGCCAGCGCGCCCGGATCTCGGCCAAGACCTGGCGCATCTTGGCCTCGGCCATCGGCCGATAGGCCTCGTATTCCAGGAGATCCACCCGCCGATCCCCGTCCTCGCCCCGCACCACCCCGGTGAACAGCGCCACCGCCCCGGTCCGCGGCGTGGCGACCGCTCGCACCAGGGCGTTCAAATCAATGGGCTCCGTCGTGACGGCCACGATCTCGGGCCGCAGGGGATCCCCGCCGCCCCCGCTGACCGGGGGGAACAGGGCCACTTCATCGCCCGGCTGCAGGCGGTCCTCGGGGAAGGCGAACTCATGGTTGACCGCCACGATGGTGGAGGGGAGATAGGGCTGGAGGGCCGGATAGGCCTGGGCGACGGCCTGCAACAGATCGGCTACGGAGGCGCCCTCGGGGACCTGCACGCCGATCACCTCGCGGCCGAGGCGGTCTTTCAGGGTGGCGAACAACCGGATCTTCACTTCCATCCGGACCCCCTTAGGGCTCCAGGATGAGATCGCCGCTCTTCCCCCCGTGCTTCTCGACCAGCCGGATGTTGGTCAGGCGCATGCGGCGGTCGAGGGCCTTCG
>FWWL01010415.1_pt1 | contig 10731 bp, 9 predicted proteins | sample 2228331 | NCBI WGS metagenome assembly FWWL01 (sample SAMEA103939775, study PRJEB20133) | metagenome
GCGGCTGCGCAGCAGGCGCACGTCGAGCTCCCGGGTCTCGGGGTTGCCGACGGCCTCGATGACGGCGTCGGCGCCGTAGCCGCCGGTGAGGTTCTTGACCTCCTGCACGACGGAGTCGGGATCGGAATTGATGAGCGCGTCATGCGCGCCCATGCGGAGGGCGCGGTCGAGCTGGGACTGGCGCCGGCCGAGCGCGATGACGCGCGCGCCGTAAACCTTGGCGAGGCGCACGAACATCAGGCCGATGGGCCCCTGGCCGATGACGACCACGTTGTCGCCGGGGCGGACGTTGGTCTCTTCCAGCCCCTTGAGGACGCAGGCGAGCGGCTCGATGAGCGCGGCGTCCTGGTAGCTCAGGTGCGAAGGGATCTCGTAGGTGTTGCGCTGGACGATGCGCGCCGGGATGCGGATGTACTCGGCGTAGGCGCCGTTGTTGAACAGCAGGTCCTCGCAGAGGTTCTCCACGTTCTTGCGGCAGTAAAAGCAGTTCAGGCAGGGGGCCGAGTTGGCGGCGACGACGCGCTGGCCGACGCGGAAGTTCTCCACGTGCGAGCCCACCCTGACGACGTCGCCGGCGAGTTCATGTCCGAACAGCGCAGGGGGCACGATCATCTTGGCGTGGTAGCCCCTGCGGAACACCTTGACGTCGGTGCCGCAGGTGAGCGCGACGCGCACGCGGACAAGGATGTCGCCCTTCTCAATGGGAGGCACGGCCACGTCCTCCACACGGACCTGTTCGCGTCCGTAGAGAACGGCGGCCTTCATTTTTTTCATAGATTCAACTCAACCTCTGTGGCTGAACGATGATCTTCAACGAATCGGCGTCGGGATGCATCGCTTTCTTGATGCCGGCCCGGATGGCCGTAAGAGGCAGGCAGTGCGAGATCAGATCCTGCACGGGCAGTTCCCCGCTCATCACCAGGCGCGCCGACTCGGCCTGCAGATCGACCGATGCGCTGTAGACACCGAACAACACCCGTTCATACTTGCAGATGTCGGCGCCGGACAATTCGATCCTTTCGGCCTCGGACGTCTGCGCGAAAAGTAATATCTTACTACCCGGGCGGGATGCGGCGATAGCCTGCTGGACGATTCCCGGGGCGGAGGCGGCGACGATGACCTGGTCGACGCCGCGGCCCCCTGCGAGGGCGCGGCAGCGGGCGGGCACGTCGGTTTCCAGCGGGTTCCAGGCCTCGGCAGCGCCGAAGCGGCGGGCCAGTTCCAGGCGGCGTGGGATGGTATCCGTGGCGAGGATGGTGCAGCCGGTGCGGCGCAGCAGCATGGTGAACATGAGGCCGATGGGCCCCTGGCCCTGGACCAGAACCACGTCGTCCGGACGCGGCGCCGCCTCGACCACCGCTTTCAGAACCGTGTTCACCGGCTCCACCAGGCTGGCAACCTCGAACGGCACGCCGTCGGGGATCGGCTCGACGCCGTCGCGGACGATCCAGTCCATCACCCGGACATACTGCCCGAAGCCGCCGCCGGCGGGTTCGAAGCCGGCGGTGATGCCCACGCGCTTGTAGGTTTCGCACTGGGCGTAGAGCTTGCGGCGGCAGTAAAAACAATTCCGGCAAGGAATGTGGTGGAAGGCGACCACGCGGTCCCCGGGGCGGAACTTCGCCACCCCTTCGCCGACGCGGACGACGACGCCGGCCGTTTCGTGGCCGTAGATGCGGGGCGGAGGGAGGAGGTCATGGGCGACCTTCTTGAGGTCGGTGTGGCAGATGCCGCACGCCTCCACGCGCACGAGGATCTCGCCGGGACCGATTTCCGGCACGGGGACGGACTGCACCTGGATGCGGCCATTGCCCGTGTAGACGGCGGCCATCATTTCCCGGCCGATGTCAGAAGCAGCAGCAGGCAAGGAAGTCTCCCAAGCGGGCGGCGGCGCGGCGGCAGGAGGCCCCGAACCGCAGCAAAGCTATTAAACTACTAGGATGCACCACCACCACAGTGGTGATGCGCCATTTCGAAAACCGGCCCGCGGAATCCCGCAGCCGGTTGAAATCCAGCGGCAGCGGCTCGGCCGCCGTGTCCGAGACGGCGCGCACGCAGAAGAAGGGCGCGCCGCAGCGTGCGGCCTCGGCAGCGACGGCGGCGGCTTCCATGTCCACGGCATCCGCCCCACGGCTGCGGAGCGCCCGCTTCTCTTCGGCGCTGACGGCGACGCGGTCCTGCGACCAGAGCACGCCCTGCCGGAAGCCGTCCGGGGAGGAGGGCGCCTGCGCGGGGAAGCGGCTGCCGCCGCCGACGTCGACGATCTCCCGCGCGGCGAAGATGTCTCCGATCCGCAGCGACGGATCCAGCGCCCCGCAGAAGCCGGTGCTGAGGACGATGGCGCGGCCGTGGCAGCGGTCGAGCGCCATCCCGGCGGCGTGCCGGGCCAGCCGGGGGCCGGGGCCGTGCGCGGCGAGGATCCAGCGCCGGCCGCCGATCTGCGCCTCCCGGATCCAGGCCAGCGGCCATGCCAGGCGCCTCACGACGACTGCATGGCGCAGCAGGCCGCGGAACTCGACCGGCTCGGCGGCTATGGCGGCCACGGGGAGCGGATCAGCAGTATCCATGCGCTTCGAACCACTCCACGGCGCGGCGCAGGGCGGTTTCCGCGGGCGCGGGCCGGAATCCCAGCTCCCGCTCCGCCTTGGCATGCGTGACCCACATCCTCCTGCGCGCCATCAGCACGGCGTCCAGCGGAGCGCGCGGCGGCGAGCCGGTGACCTCCGCGCGCAGCGTGTCCAGGGCGGAGGCAGCGAAGGCGATGGCCCAGGGCAGGCGGAGGCGCGGCGCGGGGCGCCCGGTGATGTGCGACAAAAGTTCGAAGATTTGCTTCAGCGTCAGGTTCTCGCTCCCCAGAATATAACGCTCGCCGGCGCGGCCGCGTTCGCAGGCCAGCCAGTGACCTTCGGCGGCGTCTCCGGCATCGACGATGTTGAGCCCCGTGTCGACGTAGGCAGGCATGCGGCCGCGCAGGAAGTCGAGGATGGTCTGGCCGGTGGGCGTGGGCTTGACGTCGTGGGCGCCCACCGGCGCCGTCGGATTGACGATGACGACGGGCAGGCCGGAGCGCGCCGCCTCGAGGGCAGCCTGCTCGGCCAGCCATTTGGAACGCTTGTAATGGCCGGTCATATCGGCGAAGGACACGGGCGTCGACTCGTCGCCGAGGCCGCCAGGGACGAAGCCGATGCAGCCTACGGTGCTGGTGTAGACGATGCGCTCGACGCCGGCCAGCCGCGCGGCCTCGAGCACGTTGCGCGTGCCGCCGACATTCGATTCGTACATCTCGCGCGGGCGGCGCACCCAGAGGCGGTAATCGGCGGCGACGTGGAAGACGAGGCCGCAGCCCTGCGCGGCGCGGCGCACGGCATCGGCGTCGCGCAGGTCGCCAGCCACCAGCTCGGCGTCCAGATCGCGAACGGCCTCCGGGCGGCGGACCAGGGCGCGGACGGGAATGCCGCGGCGCAGCAGCGCGTGCGCGACGTGCCACCCCAGGAAGCCCGAAGCGCCGGTGACGAGAGCGGGTTTCACGGCAGCGATCCTTTCCAGTGGCGATGCGGGGCAGTCATGGCTTCCGGCCCAGATACTCCGTCAGAGCGAGCAGCGGGAAGGAGACGGCGCCGAGCGGATCCACCAGATAGGGCGCATAGGCGACGCCCGAAAGCGCGGGAGCGGCAGGGTCCCAGGCGCCGTCGTCGCGCTGTTGCTCCAGCAGCCAGCGGAAGCCGCGGCGGACGCTTTCGCTCGAGTGGTCCCCGCCGGCCAGCAGGCCCAGCAGGGCCCAGGCCGTGTGCGCGGGCGTGCTAGGCGCCTCCCGGAAATGCGCTTCCTGCGCCGATTCGGGATGCTCGCCCCAGCCTCCGTCAGCGTTCTGAATGGAGCGCAGCCATTCGCCGGCGCGCAACACAGCGGCATCGCGATCATCGACGCCCGCAGCGCGCAGCCCGCGCAGAACCATGGCCGTGCCGTACAGCCGGCAGAGGCCGCGGGCAGCGGTCCAGCAGGCCTCGGCCTGCTGCTGCGCCTGTTGCAGGAATCGCACGGCGCGCTGGATGGGCGGCGCCTGCGGCGGCTGGCCGGAAGCGACCAGCGCTTCCATCACGATGCCGGTGACGTCCGCGGCCGATGCTTCCCCGGCATAGGCGCTCCAGCCGCCGTCCTCGCGCTGGGCGGCAAGCAACGCCGCAGCAGCCTCCGTGGCGGCCGATCCGGGCGCCTCGCCATCGCCGGCCTGCCTAAGCGCGAGCAGCGCAAGAGCTGTCGTTTCCGGATCCGGGGTAGCGTGCAGATCGCCGAGGGGCCAGCCCGCGCGCGGCATGCCGTTGCCGGACGCGGGCGATGCCGTGCGGAAGCGTTCCGCGAGCGCGGTCACGGCGCGAGGCATCGCTTCGGAGCCGTGCGGCGCCAGCGCCAGCATGGCCAGGGCAGCGTCGCGGATGCCGTAGTCGCAGGGCCGAGCCGGGCCGGGAGGTTGCTCGGGGCCCAGAAGGGAGATGACCCGCTGCAGCTGCGCGAGCGCACCGGATCCGCGTCCTCCGGCACCCTGCACGGCCAGCGCGGCGTAAAGGGCCACGGGCAGCACAGGCCAACGGAGCGCCTCCCGAATCATCGCGTCATAGGTGCAGAACACGATGGGCGCCCGGAGCGGGCGCGGGGCCAGACGGGCCCACCGCGAAATCAGCGTGCTGGTGACGCTGCGCAGAGCAAAGCCTGCGCGATCTTGCCGGGGCGGCGGCAGTTCGTCTTCCAGCTTCGGCGGATCCGCGGGTGGCGGAACCGGAGGGGCGTCCCGCAGCCAGGATGCGATGCTGAGCGCAGCCAGGCAGACCAGCTCCTGACGCGTGATGGCGGGCCAGCGCTGGTAGTCGACGAAGAAGTAATGCTCCGGATGGCCCGCATTCCTGGACGGGTTCCGCGCGGCGCCAGCCCCGAGGAGCCTGGTCATGGCGATGGCGCCGGCCATTTCCAGGCCGCCTGCATCCGCGATCGTGCGGCCCAGGGCACGAAGGGAGGGCTCCGAGGCGGGGAGTCCGGCAATGCGCAGGGCGAGGTAGGCTTCCAGGCCGTAGCGGGAGTCCGAGGGGCCGCCGTGCCACAGGGGGAAGCCGCCGTCGGGATTCTGGGTGGAGAGAACCCGGCGCGCCCAGGGTTCCCCGTGAGGGGGTTGGAGCGGGTGACCGGGCATTCCCAGAAACCAGGCGCCCAGAGCGTAAAGAACATCCAGAGAAGGGCCACCGGCGAGCCGGTTGGGCCACAGTCCCTCGGAAGACTGGAGAGAGGCCAGATAGGACGCTGCCCTGGCGGCGGCGCAGCGCAACGCCTCTTCGGAATCTCCTGCTGCGGATGCCGGGCTCATGCGGTGGCTGGAGGCGGCGCGGCGGCGCCAGCCAGCCGGGCCAGTGGCACCTGCACCTCCGCCGGGAGGCTGAACCGCACGTCCTCCTCGATGATGTCGACCTCTTCCACGGATTCGAAGCCGCGCTGGCGCAGCGCCTCGATCAGCTCCTGCACGAGATGCTCGGGAGCGGAGGCGCCCGCCGTGACAGACACCGTCCTGACGCCTTCCAGCCATTCCTCGCGGAGATGGCGATGGTCGTCGATGAGGTAGCCGTGCACCCCGGCGCGCTGGCAGACCTCGACGAGGCGCTTCGAGTTGGAGCTGTTCTGGCTGCCGACGACGAGAAGGAGTTCGCAGAGAGGCGCGACAGCCTTGACGGCCGTCTGGCGGTTCTGGGTGGCGTAGCAGATGTCCTGGGACTTCGGCCCGGCGATGTGCGGAAAGCGGCGCTCGAGGATTTCGATGATGCCGCGGGTCTCGTCGAGGCTGAGCGTGGTCTGGGTGAGGTAGCAGACCTTGTCCGGGTTGGAAGGCGCGACCCGTTCCGCATCCTCTTCGGACTCGATGATGATGGTGTTCGCGGGCGCTTCGCCGTAAGTCCCTTCGATTTCCTCGTGGTCCTTGTGGCCGATCAGCAGGATGGTGTAGCCCTGCCGGGCGAAGCGGACGGCCTCCAGGTGCACCTTGGTGACGAGCGGGCAGGTGGCGTCGATGACGGAGAGGCCGCGCTCGCGGGCCTTCTGACGGACGGCAGGCGAGACGCCGTGGGCGCTGAAAATGACACGCGCGCCGGCGGGCACTTCGTCGAGTTCGCTGACGAAGATGGCGCCCAGCGCGCGGAGCTCATCCACGACGTGGCGGTTGTGCACGATCTCCTTGCGCACGTAGATGGGCGCGCCGTAGAGTTCAAGCGCGATCTTGACGATATCGATGGCGCGGACCACTCCTGCGCAGAAGCCCCTCGGCCGCAACAGAAGCACTTTTTTCCCAGCCGTATGTGCCGTTTGCATGGTAGAGAGAATTGCCTTCATTATAGCAGCCGGGCCTCTGGGGAACCGGCTGCGGCGGGCGAGCAAGCCCCGCCAAATCCTATGGATGGCCGCAGGCGGCGCGGGATGCGGGAATGTGGTCAGCGGCGGCGGCGGAAAAAGTCTTCCAGCAGCGCGGCGCATTCGGCCCCGAGCACGCCTTCGACGACTTCGACGCGGTGGTTGAGCAGGTCGGAGTCGGCCAGGCGGAATTTGGATCGGACTCCGCCGAAGCGGATGTCCCGGGCGCCGAACACCAGACGGGCGATGCGGGCGTGAACGATGGCCCCGGCGCACATGACGCAGGGCTCGAGCGTCACATACAGCGAGGCGCCGTTCAGGCGGTAGTTGCCGAGGCGGGAGGCCGCCTCTCGCAGGGCGAGGATCTCGGCGTGCGCCGTCGGGTCGCACAGGCTCACGGGGCGGTTCCAGGCGGCGGCGATTTCCCTGCCCTCGAGAACGACAACGGCGCCGACGGGCACCTCGTCTTCGCTTTCGCCCTGGCGGGCGAGCGCGAGCGCGCGGCGCATCCAGAATTCGACGCCGGAGCGCATGCTGCCGTGGAGCTGCATTTTACAAAAGTTTCCGTGCGCCGGCCGCATGACGGCGCGGCGGACTGCCTAGAATGAGAGTGTCCCATGAAATACCTGCCGCTGATTGTGAAGAACGCGCTGCGGAACCGGCGGCGGACCGTGCTGACCCTGGCCAGCCTGGCCATTTCCCTGTGCCTGCTGGGCGTGATGATGGCGCTGTACTACGCGCTGTTCGTGGGCGGGCAGCCGGCCAAGGCGCAGGCGCGGCGCGTGGTGGTGCGGCACAAGGTGTCGATCGTGTTCCCGCTGCCGCTGTATTTCCAGCAGCGGATCGCGCAGGCGCCGGGCGTGGAAGAAGTGATGCTGTGGTCCTGGTTCGGAGGCGTGTACAAGGACGCGCGCGACCAGCGCAACTTCTTCGCGCGGATGGCCGCCGACGCCGACCGCCTGTTCCGCGTCTATCAGGACTACGTGATCCCCGATGAGCAGAAGAAGGCCTTCATCCGCGACCCGGCGGGCTGCATCGTGAGCCGCGTGCTGGCGGAGCGGCACGGTTTCCAGGTGGGCGACAGGATCCTGATCCGCGGCGACATCTTCCCGTTCGATCTGGATCTGACGGTGCGAGGCATCTACACGTCGACGGACTTCGACGACGAAACGCTCTGGTTCAACTGGAAGTACATGGAGAACATGCTGCGAAATTCGCCGCGGCTGATGGCCGGCGGCTTCACGGTGCTGGTGCGCTCCGAGCAGGACGTGCCGGCCGTGAGCCGGGCGATCGACGAGATGTTCGCCAACTCCGAAGCGCCGACGAAGACGGAGAGCGAATACACGTTCGGCCTCTCCTTCCTTTCCTTCCTGGGCAACGTGAAGGTGATCCTGATGAGCATCTGCTTCGCGGTGACCTTCACGGTGCTGCTGATCACGGCGAACACGATGGCGATGAGCGTGCGCGAGCGGGTGCGCGAGGTGGGGGTGCTGCGGACGCTGGGGTTCGGCAAGCCGGCCATCGTGGGGCTGATCGTGGGCGAAAGCGCGCTGCTCTCGGCGGGAGGGGGGCTGCTGGGAATGCTGGCGGCGCAGGGGCTGTGCTGGGTGGTGCGGCAGGGGCCGCTGATCGTGCAGCAGACCAAGACGCTGACGCTGGAGCCGCCGGTGCTGGCGCTGCTGATGGCCGTGAGCCTGGCGATCGGCATCGCCAGCTCCATCGTGCCGGCCTTGACGGCGGCGCGGACGAACATCATCGACGCGCTGCGATTCACCGACTGAGGAGCCTGCCGCCCATGATCCTGCCGATTTCGTACAACCTGCGCAACCTGGCCGTGCGTCGCACGACGACGGCGATGACCGCGCTGGGCATCGGGCTCACGGTGGCCGTGCTGGCGGCATCGTTCGCGCTGGTGGAAGGGCTGCGGCTGGCGCTGGAAGCCTCGGGCCATCCGCTGAACGTGCTGGTGACGCGGAAGGGCGCGGAGTCGGAGCTGGCCTCGAACTTCGAGCGGCGCGTGTTCGACGACCTGAAATTCAAGGCGGGCATCGCGCGCAACACGAAGGGAGAGCCGCTGGCATCGCTGGAAGTGGTGACCGTGGTCAGCCTGGCGAGCGAGGAGTTCCCAGAAGGCGCCAACGTGAACGTGCGCGGCGTGACGCCGACGGGGCTGGAGATCCGCGACGACGCGCGGCTGGCGGAGGGACGCTGGTTCACTCCGGGGCGGCGCGAGGCGACCGTGGGCAGCCTGGTCGCGAAGCGGTATCCGGAGGCCCGGCCGGGCCGGAAGATCCGCTTCGGCCGGGGCGAGTGGGAGGTCGTGGGCGTCTACCACAGCGAGCAGATGGCGCGGAATTCGGAGATCCTTGTGGACCTGAACCAGGTGGCGGCGGACTTCGGCCGGGAAAGCGTGCTCAGTTCGGCGCTGCTGCGGGCCGCCGATCCGGTGGCGCACCAGGCGCTGATCAACGACCTGGGGGCGGACACGCGGCTGAACGTGCAGGCGCGCTCCGAGAAGGAGTACTACGCGCAACAGACGTCGAGCGGGGACCTGATCCGGTATCTGGGCACGGTGGTGGCGCTGATCATGGCCGTGGGGTCGTGCTTCGGGGCGATGAACACGATGTACGCGGCGGTAGCCCGGCGGTCGAAGGAGATCGGGACGCTGCGGGTGCTGGGCTTCTCGCGGGCGGCCATCCTGGCGAGCTTCCTGCTGGAGTCGCTGATGCTGGCGGCGCTCGGGGGCGTGCTGGGCATTCTGCTGGTGCTGCCGGCGCACGGGCTGACGACGGGCATCGGCAGCTTCACGACGTTCTCCGAGATCGCGTTCCAGCTGCGGATCACGCCGCAGACGATGGCGATGGCGTTCCTGTTCGCTCTGGCGATGGGCGCGGCGGGCGGGCTGCTGCCGGCGTGGCAGGCGTCGCGGAAAGAGATCCTGACGGCATTGAGGGAGGGCTGAGCGCGTGTCCGAAGACCTTCGCGCATTGCGAATCGACCGGAGCGCGGCGCCGCAGCCGGCGGGCGGGCGAGTGTGGAAATGGATGGCCGCGGCGGCCTTGGTGGTGGTGCTGCTGATCGCGGGAGCGGCGGCGCTGCGAAACCTGAATGCAGCGCCGGAAGTGGCCACGGTGCGCGTGCAGGCGCAGCGGGCCGGTTCGAGCGGCGGCGGCACGGTGGTGCTAAATGCGACCGGATACATCGTGGCGGCGCACAAAATCCAGGTGGCGTCGAAGGTGGTGGGCAAGGTGGCGTGGATCGGCGTGGAGAAGGGCGACCGCGTGCGCGCCGGGCAGGTGATCGTGCGGCTGGAGGACGACGAATACCGGGCGCAATTGCAGCAGGCGCGCGGACAGCTTGCGGCGCTGGAGGCGAAGCTGGAGGAGCTGGAGCGCGGATCGAGGCCGGAGGAGATCGAGGCGGCGCGGGCGCAGCTCGATCAGGGGAAGGCGGAGCTGGAGAACGCGCGGGTGCAGATGGAGAGGATCCGGCCGCTTGTGGCCGAGAAGGTGATGGCGCAGTCGGCCCTGGACGACGCGCAGGCGCGCTACGACGCGGCGGCGGCGCGGGTGCGGAACCTGGAGAGGCAGTACGAGCTGGTGCGCCTGGGGCCGCGGCGCGAGGCCATCGAAGCGATGCGCGGGCAGGTGGAGGCAGCGCGCGGCGCGGTGGCGTTCGCCGAGACGCAATTGGCCAATACGCTGATCCGCGCGCCGGTGGATGGCACGATCCTGGAGCGCGGCGTCGAGAAGGGCGAGTTCGTCACCACGAGCTTCGTGGGCGAGCGAGGGGCCAAGGGCTACGTGGTGACGCTGGCGGACCTGAACGACCTGCGCGTGGAGCTGGACATCTCCCAGAACGATTTCGCCAGGCTGAAGCCGAGGCAGCGGGGGGTGATCACGGTGGACGCCTGGCCGGGCGCCGAATGGGAGGGCGTGCTGGAGGAGATCGCGCCGGAGGCCAACCGGCAGAAGGCCGCCGTGCAGGTGAAGGTGAAGGTGCTCAATCCGGACGAGCGGCTGCGGCCAGAGATGAACGCAGCGGTAGCGTTCCTTTCCGACGAGCCGCAGGCCGCGGCGGCGCCAGGCAAGCCGGTCGTGTTCGTGCCGCCGGCGGCGGTGCGCAACGACCGCGTCTATGTCGTGCTCGGCGGGCGCATTGTGGAGCGGGCGATCCGGACGAGCGGCAACACGCCGCTGGGGCTGCGGGTGGAGGACGGGCTGACCGGCGGCGAGGACCTGGTGCTGAACCCGGGGCCGGAGCTGAAGGATGGGATGAAAGTGAAGGTGAAACAGCCATGAGCGACGACGTCGTGATCCGCGCCCGGCGGCTGACGAAAGAGTATTC
>FWWL01005165.1_pt1 | contig 10730 bp, 6 predicted proteins | sample 2228331 | NCBI WGS metagenome assembly FWWL01 (sample SAMEA103939775, study PRJEB20133) | metagenome
ACTCTACTTGAGGCGGCACGCAGCGCTCCTGGCGGAATTGAAAATCCATTGTTTGCCCGTTTGCTCCATACCTTAATAGATGCTGATACACCGAAAGGACACGACCTTGCGGTGAAAATCATTGGTGATGAACGCCTTCCGAACCATCTGGCCTGGCTTTTAACTAAAAAATTGGTGCAGCTTGGTTACCTTGACTATCAACTCATTGAATATCTTGAGCAATCGCGTAAAAAACAAGCTCCAAAGACCTCCGAGGATAAAATTAAATTAGAAAGCCAAGACCTTCACTTAATGCGTCTCATCATCAATCGCCTTGGCATTAACCCAGATGTTGAAGTAATCAAACTCATACGTGAAAAAAAGTGGCACGACCTCAAGGGAAATCTCATTGATCCTCGCCAGAATCCCGAAGCAGTTATTGACTGTTTAGTGGCAATGAAAACAGAGTTTGAAAAGATTAAAGATCGCGATGTTCTTGTCCACACACTTGCCGAAGATCAAACAAGGGCAACGACCTTCTATGTTCTTTACGGCGGCAAAACGCACTTTGCGCTTGTCAATTCATATAATTCAGAAAAATTCCATACCATTCTTCGCATCACAGATAGCCTTCGATATCACCCTGGTCCAGAAAAAGAATTCCAGAAAGCTCTTATTAAGGTTGGTTTCTCTAAAGCTGAAGCAAAAGAAATTATCTCGCGACTTCATGCAGGTCATTTTCCGTTTGATGGTGAACGGGCCTGGAGTGTCCGTATCGATGTATCTGACTCTTCCGCTCTTGAAGCAGTGGAACGAGAGAGCCGTTCGCTTTTTGGCAAGAACCAGCTTGGCGCTTTACTTAAATGTATTGTCTATTTAGAACTCTTGGGCAAGGCGAGAGATTTTGAAGCCATCGAAAAACTGAAGGCCGTCTCTGGCTTGGGTAATTTAGGTGCTGTATTGGACGAAATCGAAGAGAAGCATTCTGGATTCCTCGATGAGGTTAAGCGCCGATTCGCTACAGCCTGGGAAAAGATCGGTAAAAAAGACGTGCTCAATCTTTCTCTAGACGACGTACTACAAAAAGGTGAAAATATCGTTAATCTCACAGAGATGACTAAGAATTTGGAGAATCAGCGCAAAGCTCTGGCTCAAGCTGTACGCCAACAATTCAAAGCAGGATCCATTGATAAACGTGTACGCGATGAGCGGCTACAAATCATCAACGGCAAATCTCGCGCAAAGCTTCTTCGCTACATGGTCGAGGCGATGGTTGGAGGAGAAGGTTTGTCTGAAGATATTAAAAGACTATTTGACGAGTGGGAATCGCACCTTGAAGGAGTATTTCAAAGGTATGATGAGTTGCGGGCCCAAACCGAAGAACGCGGGATCAGGAAAAAAGAAAAAGCTGTGACCCTTCGCTATCTTGACAAACTGGAAGATTTGATTCCTGCACTGCGTTTTGCCGACAGTGCACAGTGCTGTTTTACTTCTACCCACTACAGAATCGAAGGATACAATGTAGGTAATGCTGAGTGGATTGCGCGGATCTGGAAAGATCCTCTATCGTTCATTTTCATGATTGAAGATAATCTGCCTGACGCGGAAAAACGCGAAGCAATTGGGTTTGTATTTGGATCATTTGGACTAAACGAAAACCAGGAGCCAGTAGTGCTTTTAAATGGTGTCTATATGCAATCAGGTAAAACCGATCTTGCGGTTCAATCTATCCTCAAAGCAATCGAGGATCACTTCTCAAAACCTATGCGCGCCGCAGAGCAGTATGTTGCTACACGGCATGGCGGATTAGCTAACTTAGGAGAGAAGTATACAAACAAGAAGCGGCGTGTTCTACGGCTGCGTGCTCTTGCAGGACCAGATGGAAAACCGGAAACAATGGCCTACGACGACCTTAACCTCATGCCGAATACTAAACAACCAACTGATGAAGCTGTATGGCATAAGAGAATTTAGCACTGTCGTTGCTCAATATTGGTTTTTGTGTCAAGATGGTAGTGCATATGGTAGTGATTCTTAGGAGTTAAAATAAAGAACTACCTTCTTAATAATGTCGTGAAACTTTAAAATATGAAACAAAACGGACTACGTACCTGGATTGAAATAAATAGTGATTTTTTGAAGCAAAATATTTTGACATTTAGAAATCTTGTTGGCAAAAAGACAAAATTAATGGCTGTGGTAAAGTCTAATGCATACGGCCATGGATTATGGGAATTTGCCAAATGCTCACAAAAAGATGTTGATTGGTTTGGAGTAGATAGCTTTCAGGAGGCGAAAAAATTGAGAAAAGAAGGAATTAAAAAACCAATTTTAGTCTTGGGATATACCCTGCCTTTATTTTTCCCAGAGGCAAGGAAAAAAAATATTAGCTTAACTATTTCAAGTTTTGAAAGCATTACTGCATTAAAACGACTCAAGGATCAGCCTAAAATTCATATCAAATTAGATACCGGTATGCATAGGCAAGGTTTTCTGCCAAATCAAGTGCACCGCCTTATAAAAGAACTTGAAAAAGCAAAGATAATCAATGAAGTTGAAGGAATTTATACACATTTTGCTTCGGCAAAAGATAGAACTTATACTTTTTATACTAAACAACAAATCAAAATTTTTGAAAAATCTTGTCTTGAATTTCAAGCTCACGGATTTATGCCATTTTTAAAACATGCAGCAGCAACTGGAGGAACAATACTACATCCAGAAGCTCATTATGATCTGGTCAGAATAGGCATAGGATTTTACGGTCTTTGGCCGTCAAAAGAAATTATGTTGCAGCATACACTGCCAGATGAATCAGGAAAGATTCAGAATGCAATTGAACTAAAACCTATTCTTTCTTGGAAAGCATTGGTCACTGAAGTAAAACGCATTCCTGCGGGATCATTTATAGGCTATGATCTGACTGAGCGTGTACTGCGTCCAACAACTATTGCATTGCTGCCAGTGGGATATTGGCATGGAGTGGATCGCGGGCTTTCCAGTATAGGATATGTGATAGTTAGAGGAAAGCGCGCTAAAATCCTTGGCAGAGTCGCAATGGATATGACTGTTGTAGATGTTACAGATATTGATGGGGTAAAACCAGGAGATGTTGCGCTACTTTTGGGAAGCCAAAATAAAGAAGAAATTTCAGCTTATGAATGGGCTGAGAAATTAAATACAACTCACTATGAAATTACTACCCGCATCAATCCATTAATTAAAAGAATTTATCTTTAATTTGTGGCTGCCAGAAAGTTAAGAAGAATTAGATTTTTTTTACTAATTTTAGTTATTTTTCTATCTATTTTTGGAATCGGCTGGGCCATTTTTTACTCTCCTTTTTTAAAAATTGAAGGGGTTGAAGTTTCTGGGACAAAAACTCTGGATGCAGCATTAATTCAAATTGCAGCAGAAGAATGGCTTTCTGGAAAAGTTCTACTTTTTCCCAAAAAAAATTTATTGTTATATCAACCAAAGCTACTTGACGAAAAATTAAAAGAAAAATTTCCAAAAATTGCTTCGATTAAATTAAGCTTTGAGAATCAAAAACATAAGCTAAAAATTGAAGTAGTAGAAAGAAAGGGAGAGGGCTTTTGGTGTATACAGCAATCCAATAAATGCTTCCTTTTTGATGCAGAGGGAGTAATTTTTACAGAAGTTGAGAAACCAGAAGGAAGCGGAGGACTTTTTGTTGAGGATCTGAGAAATATCTTACCATCTCAAGGAGAGAATATAGTATCTTCCGAATGGATTTTATTTATGAAATTATTTAGAGATGAAGTGCAACCAGATATCTGGATCGCAAGCTATATTTTGGAGCCAGAATGGTTTGAAAATGGTTATATTAAAGCAAAAACTACAGCTGGTTGGCAGATATTTATGAATGCTGATAAAAGTTTGGCTAAAAATAGTGCAGAAATATTAAAAACTTTGCTAAAGAAAGAAATTGGAGAAAAAAAAGTAGAATTACTTGAGTATATAGATCTTAGAGTTCCGGGAAGAGCATATTATAAGTTAAAATAATTTTAATTATTCGATTTTATATACAAATATAGAATATCCTATCTTGGCAACCGGCTCATACTGGTTTAACCATCTATACCTTCCATACGGTTGATCAAAGCCGGGTGCAGGTTCTCCTCGTTCACCCTGCAAAAAAGTAACAGAGATTGCCAACCATCCTTTCTGCGGCCCGGCATTGCGATCTAAAGGTTCAAATAGATCTCCAAGATAATATTTCGCATCTCCTCCTCCAAAATAGTCAACTTTGATTTTCGGAATATTATTTTCAACAACAAAATCCCGAAGCTCTTTCAATGATTGACCCCAATCAAGATTAGAATCTACAACATACCTATAAGCATTTGGTGGGCCGCCCGCAATCTCATTAAAATATGCAAGATGCCAAGGTGCCCAGAGGAAATTTTCAATTATTATCCAAAGAATCATTATTCCAAACAATATCCAGCTACACGCCCTTTTTAACTCATCTTTCAAATTAAAAGATATAACTTTAGTAAAACAAAGAAAGCGGCTGATCGGAGCTGTAGTTAAAATATAAATTATAGGAAGGGTAGGGAAAATATGTCTTACTCCTATATTCAGCGGACTAAGTATTGAAAGTATCCAGTAGAAAATTACAAAAACAAGCATTCCAAGTATTGTAAGATTTATACCTCTGCTCTTCCACCACCCTAAAATTCCAAAAATCAATCCAGCATAAATAAGAAGAAGAGTTGGAATAGGTTCTTTTAGATGATATACGGTAGGAAAATAATGTTTCCATCCTGCTGCAGATACCTCTCCCATAAAGTAAGTAGTATGTCCTCCTGCAGCCCTTTGCATATTCATAAGAAGTCCTAGAAAGTATTGTCCTAGCGGTCTAAAAAAAGGTTGATTTATTAGCCAAAAATCTAGATTTTTGAGAGGGACAATTCCATAGGAAGCTAAAATGAATTTAGCATCACGAAATTGTCTTTCTTGAGGATAATTCCAGATATGCCAAAAATATATGAGCCAAATTATAAAAAGCGCAACTATTCCTATTCCAATTATTCGAAGAATCCATTTTATATCTTTTTCTTGGATCGCGCGCAAAATAGTGATTAAACAAATTACTGGCACAACCACTATTACAGAAAATTTCAACAAAAGCCCTAAACCAATTGCAATTGCTGCCAACCAAAAATTCTTCCAAGATTTTACAAAAATATATCTGTTAAATGCATACAAAGAAGAAAGAATGCCAAGGGACGCTCCAATATCCGTTGTTACAAGTTTTCCATGTCCAATGAAATTAGGAGAGAAAGTAAAAAGAAAAAGTGGAAGCAATGCCCATCCGCCGCCAAATAGTTCTTTTGCCCAAAGATATATCAAAATCCCAAGCAATATTGTTAAAAAAATTGCCGGAAGTCTACTAAGAAATACAATTTTGTCAGCATCATTGCCCGATCTATACAAAAAATCAAATCCAAATGACCATTGATCGTTGATATTTTCTTTCCAGGATGGAAGGTGATCAGGAAAATTTATATTTTTTCCTAAAGCTATTAATGAAAGACCAGCCAGATCCTTTACAAGCGGGGGGTGCTCGGGATTTAATCGCATATCTTTTTTCAAAATATAAGAATACCCTGCAGGAATATGCGCTGCCTCATCCATTGTGGCGCTCTCCATTTTTGCCTCATAGACCATCCAAGCTGCCATAAAAACAAGTAACCAAAAAGCAACAGACTCTGGAAAACTTAATACTTTTCTCAGATATTTCATAAGTAAAATATTGTTACTTCTTTATATTTATGCTCTCTTGAAGTCGGAAATTTTAGATATATTTTCTCTTTCCATTCATCGCTTTCTTGCATTAAAAACAAAATTGCCGGCTTTTGCGGAATCAATGAATCAAATTCATTTTCTCTTATCAGATATACATTTTCTATCTTCCACCGTTTTGTATTCCATCCTCCCAGAAGATAAATTAGGGTTTGAGATGAGGAAGGAAAGCCCCGAACATCAATTCCTCCACCATTAGTTATAACATATTTATGCACTTTTGGTTCAAATTCGGCAAGTATCTGAGCTTGTTTTACATAATTTTCTGAAAAAGCATTTGCGGTCTCGGGATGTCTTGCCCAACGAACAAAATATTCGTACCAGGCTGCAAAAATAAACCCTGATATTAGAATCGCTATTAAAATATGATGCACAATGATATTTAATCCCATCATTTTCTTCAAAAATTTCTTCCATATCCATTCAGCTCCAATTGCATTAATCAAAAAAACAAAAGGAGAAGCTACCAAAGCTCTAAGAGCATGAGGTGAACCCTCATAAGAAAGAAAATTTGCAGCAAGCATTATAAAAAAAGAAAGCAATGGAAAAGAAAAAAGAGGATTGCGAAATTTTGTTTTGTAGCATTGAATACTAAGAATAATAAATCCGATAATAAATGGTATACCTAATAACGGCGAAAGAAGCGGGGCGCCAGCATAATTATGCCGCCAATTCCAATCTCCAATGAAATTAAACATTGCTAATGTTTTTATAATATTTTTTAGGGTATTTATTCCGGTAGCTCTAAATACCGATACTTCTATTGCTCTTCCAAAAAAATCCGCTGGATGATTTAGAAAATAAATTCCAAGAGGTAATGCAGTAATGATAATTGCTAAAAATTGATAAAAAATATAAATCAAAAATCTTCTTCTTTTTTCCTGTTCAATTTGATTGAGCAAAATAAAAAGAAAAACTGGAAGTAAAACTGCAATAAACCTATATCCAATATAAGTATAAAAGCCAAGTCCAAAAAATATTCCTGAAATTATAAAATAAATACTAATACTTTTCTTATCTTCTGCTAAACCTCTTTTTAGGAGATCATATGCTATATATAAAAAGTAAAATCCAAATACAAGAAAAAAAGGTGCTGAAATTACTCTAAATCCTGACCTAGAAAAATTAATGTGCCAGAAACTTACTGCCATAAAAAATGATGCAAGAAGTCCAATAGTTGAGTTTTTGCTAAAGCTCTGTCCAAGAAGATACATTCCAAATACTGTTAAAAAGCCGAAAATTGAGCTGATTATCCGAAGTGAAAATGGAGTATTTCCGAATATTGCTATTGAGATTGCCTCCAGGTTAATAAAAAGTCCTTCTCTTCCGTTATTTTCAGGATAAAAAACTCGAAACTTTCTTGTTTCTAGTGCCTCAATTGCGTTATTTCCATTTACTGCTATATCAGGATACAGTCCAGGAGGAAACATTTCTAGTTTGTAGAACCTAAAAAATGCTGCTAGAATAAGTATTGCAAAAAGAAAGAAAATTTTCCGGCTTTTGACCCCCATATCTTTAATTTTAATTATAAATAAAAAATGCCTGAGCCGAAAAATAAAAATGACTATAATGAAATAGCAATACTGGAGGAAAGGATCCACCAACTTAAAGAGGTTCTGAAGGAAAAAATGCCTGAAGAAAAGGAAGTTTTGCGCCAGATAATAAAAGAACGAATTACAGAAGCAATGCCTCTTCCACCCTCGCCGGTTCCTCCTATTCCAGAAACTGCCAGAACTTCAAAGAAAATTGAACATGATGAATTAAAAGAAGTTGAACAATTTGTAGATCTAGCATTTTCTCATGATATTCCTACAGCAGTAAAAGCAGTGTTAAAGTCAGGTAATGCCCACTTAATTGATGCCTTTCATGATGTACTTGTTGATAGATTTTATGACGAACTTGTTAGAGCTGGAAAATTAAGATTAAGATAAATATGTCTTTTCTGATTTTTTTAGGAATATCTTTACTAATTTTTACAAGTATTCTTGCGATTCTTTTTAAAATCCTTGAGGAAAAAAGAACAATTTCAAGAGCTTTATCGTATGCACTTTTGAAAGTTTCACTTCCCAGACATATCACAGACACTTCCTATGAGAAAACAAAAGAAGAAATTGGGGTATTTGAACAATTTCTTGCAACTTTGCAAAATTATCGTTGGCCGGTAGTTTTAGAAATAGCTGTCCCGCATATTGGTGAGGAAGTTAGATTCTATTTTGCGGCAGCGCGCAATGAAATTGATTCTTTAGAAAGAACTATTCATTCATTCTGGCCAGATGCTAATGTTGAAAGGACTACTGACTATAATATTTTTAATTTAGAAGGAGCAAATGCAGTAAGTATTGCGCGCCTAAAAGAACATTTTGCGCTTCCAATCAAAAGCTATAGAGCAATGAATTCTGATCCTCTTTCTGCAATTACAAATGCTTTTTCAAAAATCTCATATGAAAACGAAGGAGCTGCATTGCAATGCATTTTTGCAAAGCCTTCAGCAAATTCTTCAAGAATACTAAGGCATATTTTAGATCAACTCCGTCGTGGCTCTCCTAAAAATGTTGCATTTCAAGCAGGCACTATGGCAGATACTCTAAATTTTATAGTCTCAACTTTTCTGGGAAAATCAAGTCAAGTTTCAAATGAAAAATCCAGAGGAATTGAAAAAAATATAATTGATGAAGAAACAATAAAGCTTGTTTCTGAAAAGTCTGCAAAACCGCTTCTTGCTTTAAATGTTCGTCTAGTTGCTTCTGCTCCTACAATAGAGAGAACAAGAGCAATTCTGGATATATTTGAGCGTGCTTTTGACCAATTTACAGATCCAAGATCAAACAAAATTATCTTCCGCCGCCAAGAAGGAAATAGTGCCAAAAGAACAATTTTTGATTTTTCATTTAGAAATTTCAGACAAAATGAGGCAATTTTGGTTAATACTGAAGAGTGCGCAAGTATAATTCATCTACCAACTTCCAGCATTAATGTTCCGAAACTTGAACGCCTACAATCTAGAACAGCTCTAGCCCCGCTTAATTTACCAGAAGAGGGGTTGATTATAGGAAAAAATGTATTTCGCGGCGAGGAAAGAATTATCAGAATTCTTCCCGATGACAGGCGCAGACATATTTATATTATTGGTCAGACCGGAACTGGTAAGACAGCTCTTTTGCAGGAAATGGCTCGGCAGGATATCGAAGAAGGAAGAGGTCTTGCGCTTATTGATTCTCATGGCGATCTTGCGGAATCCATTCTTGGTTTTGTTCCTCCGGAAAGAGTAAAAGATGTTGTCTACTTTAATCCAACAGATCTTGAAAGACCAATAGGTCTAAATATGCTTGAGTTTGATCCTAATCATCCTGAACAAAAAACTTTTCTTATCAATGAAATGATAGAAATTATGGATAAGCTTTATGATTTACGCCAGGTAGGAGGACCAATGTTTGAACAATATTTAAGAAATGCGATGCTGCTTGTCATGGGTGATCCTGTAATTAAAGCAACCATTATGGAAATTCCAAAGGTATTAGCAGACGCTAATTTTAGAAAAGAGCTTCTTGCAAGATGCTCCAATCCTTCTGTTGTATCTTTTTGGACAAAAGAGGCAGAGCGGGCAGGAGGAGAATTTGCTCTTGCAAATATGGTGCCATATATTACATCAAAACTAAACCCCTTTATTGCAAATGATATTGTAAGGCCAATAATTGGACAGGTTGAGACAAAATTTAATTTTCGTAAGATTATGGATGAAGGCAAGATTCTTATAGTAAATCTTGCAAAAGGAGTATTAGGGGAAACAAATAGTTATCTTTTGGGGATGATTATAGTTGGGAAAATTATGATGGCAGCACTATCTAGAACGGATCAACCAGAAGAATCTCGCCAAGACTTCACACTATATATTGATGAGTTTCAAAATGTAACAACCAAGACCATTGCCTCAATCTTAGCAGAGGCACGAAAATATAGACTTTCCTTAATTATTGCGCATCAATTCATTGCGCAACTAAAAGAAGAAATTCGCGATGCAATTTTTGGGAATGTTGGCACAATTATTGCTTTTCGAGTAGGCTCAATTGATGCAGAATTTTTAGAGAAGCAATTTGCACCAACCTTCACAAAGCAGGACTTAATTAACTTGAATAATTACAATGCTTATGTAAAACTTTTGATTCGGGGTCAAGTTTCTCCAGCTTTCAATATCCAAACATTTCCTCCCAGAAAACCTAATCCTGAATATGCGCTCAAAGCAAAAGAATTCTCAAGAATGCAATATGGTAGGCCTCGTGAATTAGTAGAATCAGAAATAGCAAAACGGGTCCAAGCTTAATCCACAATGCCAAAAACACCCCTTCTAATTATTGGTATAATTCTTATTGGAGCAGTCATAGCATTCTTACTCTCCTTTGCCTTTCAATTTAGTGTTTCTAATAAAATGAATAAAATGGAAGAGATTTTTATTACTACATCTGACGGAATAAAACTTGCTGCAGATTATTATCGAGGTTCTGGAGAACGCGGTATTCTTCTTTTGCATATGATGCCTGCAACAAAAGAATCATGGCAAAAATTTGCTATAAACTTAAATGCTAAAGGCTGGGATGTAATTGCGATTGATCTTAGAGGACATGGAAAGTCAGATGGAGGCCCAGGGGGATACCGAAATTTTTCAGATCAAGAGCATCAAAATAGCATATTTGATGTTGAGGCAGGAGTTAAATTTCTTGAATCACAGAAAATTCCGAGATCCTCGATTGTAATTGCAGGAGCATCAATTGGCGCAAATTTGGCTTTGCAGTTTATGTCAGAAAATCCAGAAATAAAAAAAGGTATTTTATTATCTCCTGGATTTAATTATCGCGGAATTGAAACTCAACCATTAATGGCAAAACTGCACAATGGACAATCAGTAATGCTTGTTGGCAGCGATG
>FWWL01010416.1_pt1 | contig 10729 bp, 6 predicted proteins | sample 2228331 | NCBI WGS metagenome assembly FWWL01 (sample SAMEA103939775, study PRJEB20133) | metagenome
TAGCTCTTTTTATAGCGATTTTAGGTTTTTGGACTGGTAAAGCCCTTGAGATAACAAAGCGGATTTTTTCAATCTCTCCTCCATCTTTGAGAGGGTTATCTAATGCTAATTTTGTTGATAGAATAAATTTCAGGAAATTGAGCATATATTAAATTAATATTAAAGTTTATTGAGCAAATTAAAATTTAAAATCTTCGATTTGCAGTGATTTGTGTAGGATGTTTTTTTATCTGTTTTTGTGATGAAACTTGCTTTGAGATTTGATTAATGATAAACCAATGAGAATTCCATCAGCACGTAATAAGATATGATGTGCCAGAGGTATGGTGAGAAGTAGATTTTGTGTTGTATGACCGGTGGGTTGTCGATATACATAGGTGTATACCATAAATTGCATGAGGTGCTTTCTGAAGATATAGATAGGAGTATATACGGGAGATCTATGGGAACAAATCTGCAGGTAAAAGAATGCATAATTTTTGCATAATTATCCTGAATATATGATTTTAACCTACAGATATTTGAAAGTATAGGAAGACATTCCGAAACATTATCATCATAGAAACCACTGTCTTCTACTGGACTATGATAAGAGAATATTTCTGAAAGAGTGAAGAAAATGATAAAATAAGCAAAATCATCAAAGACATAGTATACTCTCTTACCGAGAATATCTGGAAAATTATGATTAATGTATGAACACAGTTTTCTTAACTGATTTTCCGTATCATTCAAGCACTGGTAAGATTTGAATAATGAGCGTATGATATTGAAATTAACCACAATGTCAGTGGGATTAATCTCATCATAATCATCATATAATTTGTCCCATGGAGGGTTTTTCGTCATCCAGGTTCGCACGAGTCCTTCGTCTGAAAAGAGAGATAAGAGTGATGTAAATTCTTGAAGAAAAACGGGACAGAAATTCATATATATTATGTTTTCAATGAAAATTGAGGTATCATCAAAGTCTGGGGGAAGATCGGGTGAATACCTTATTCTCCAATCTTGAAATACAATATATGGATTAGATATTCCTGATTTTGCTTTGAGAACACTTGCCATAAGGTAGGCAAAAGAGGTTTCTTCTTTCCATATATAGCCAAGCCAGTGGAAGAAAGTGTAAGGAGGTATCAAGTCAATAGTATCTCTGATTACATGTTTTACATTTTCTATGAGTTCTATATAATCTTTGATGTTTTTATTTCTTATGGTTTTATTGTTATTGTTTTCTTTATTTTTATCTTTATCTTTTAGATTTACGCGGATGAGCGAGAACTTTCCTGATTTATATGATTCAAAGGATATTCGTGAGAAATAAGATTTGCATTCTTCTGTCCAGCAAAGCACCCAACATATTCCTTTCTCTTTTATAAAATCGTAAATATCTGAGTTCTCAATCGGTTTGAAGCGAAAGTGTCCCGCTATGAAATAGTTATCTTCCCAAGGTAAGATACTACCATAAAAATTTTTTTCTGACTCAGCAACAATGTAAGCTATCATGTGTCCGCCATAAAGAGGGTGTATTATCTTATTATTTTGAATTATATGGATATCTCCTTCTGCTATGATCTGACATTCACTATCTACCTCCTGTTTTATGATGCTTATGATGTTTTTGACTTCATCAGGGACTTTCTCTGGTAAGGCTGGATATGATATAAGTGAAGCACAGGCTCTGAAAAAGAAGAGAGATAATATGATGTATATCAATAATCTTTCTATATACTTATATTTACCATTTATTTTGTTTTTCTCCGCAGTGATTATGTAGCCCCAAGCAACAAACAGTGGAAAAAACCTAAACGGATTTGTACTTAAGAAAACTGCAAAGACAGCAAGGAATATAGGTATTCTTTCTCCGTATACATATAATTCTACTGTACCTGGTCCTCTATCTTTTGTCCAAAGATAAATTGAAAAAATGCTGAAGACCGTGAAACTATAAAAAATCAGACCAGCTAAGAAGGTAGCAAAAACTTTTAGGCTTCTTTCTGAGAGAAAAGCAAGGACCAGCCTTGAAAAGATAATATATATCGTTAAAGATAGGGGTAAATGAACTTCTATAAAATCACCTTTTATAAACCTTTGTAATATTTCCGATGAAGGAGGTAAAAATAGCTTTGCTCTGAAGTAAAATTCTCTCTGTTCTGGATAGCTGAAAATGGAACGAAAGTATTCAATGTTTTTTATACTTTCCAGAATATCATAGCCCATAATTTGTATCCCAATGAGAAATTTTAACATTGAGATGAGTAAGGAAATAGCAAAAACTTTTGAAATACCAATTTTATATCTGAGGATAAAAGACCATAAGATAAATATGGATGTAAAAACAATAATGTTGGGGGAAATAATATACATGATAGTTCCGAGGATATAGTGAATTTTTTTCTCCCTATCTGCGGATATTATGTGTATTGCGATAGCTGAAGATATAAACCAATGAACTGAACCTCTCACAACGCAGATTATCCCAAGAATAGAAAAGAGAGCAAGAATATATGGATAAAAGTTTGTATTTCTCCTTATAAGAGTAAGCCCTAAAAGGAAATATGATATTGACATGATGTTATATATCAATGGGTAGTAATTCTGGTAATTCTGTTTGTCAATGATTTGTCCCAATAATTTCCATATAAAGAAAATGGGGATATATGGGTCTGCTGAACCGTATATGAGAAGAACTTTTTTCTGTTCTGGGTCTAATTTTCCCTCAACCAACATTTTGGCAATAGCATATCTTATTGGATTATCATCATAGTAGAAAAGTTCGTGAAGATGAACAGGGTAAAGTATTATAATGCTCAAAATTATAAATGAAATTGGGTAAAGGTAAGAACGCAACTTAATCTTTGCTTTCATTTCCAATTTTCATTTATAATTCATAATTTTTCTCTTATCCGTTATAAAAAGAGATAAAAACGACCAAAAGAAACTAATGCTGTGATAATAAAAGTTCAAAGAGCAAAATTTTTTGCACTAATTGCCCTCATTATTTGTATATTCTTATATCATGTTTACTACATCAGACAAGCTGTTCACTCTGAAGGAATTCAGATGATAGATGAATGGGGAACACCGATTCTGGGGATTGATTTTGAAAGAGATAAATTCATATATGCTGATGAGCTCACATCCTCAAAAGCATTAGGCAAAATCGAAATAATACAGAGTAAGATCTATCCATTTTTAGTAGTCCGCCTTAGTAATTTTGAGCTTCCAATTTTATGGAAAGACTATCACACCCCAACGATCATCACAATCATAAAGTTTATTTTGCTGAAACTGAACATACCTCCGAAATATTTCCCTTTTATATATTCATTTTCGTTCCTTTTTCTCTTTGCATCTGTGTATATATTTTCTGCGGGTTTCTTTCTTCGGCGGTATTTTTCTCATTTGGTTTTTATAGTTCTTATTTCCTTTATTTTTCTTCTCAGCTCTCCTTCTTTTTATGTCACTATTTATCAGTTTCACCATATTCAGGCTTGTATTTTTCTACTCCTTTTCCTTTATTTTCTGAGGAAGAAAAATTATCTTCTGGCCGGTTTTTCGGGAGGGCTTATGCTCATATCTTATATCCCAAGTATTTTTATACTCCTTGGAGCATCTCTTTTTCACACTATATATTTCAGAAGCAGAGAAACTATTATCAAAGTTATTAGCACTTTGCTTATCTCACTTTTCCTTTCGGGCGGACATATTTTCTTTTTATTTTATAGTGCATCTTATGGTAATCTGAATCAGCCTGTTTACAACTGTTCGGACTGCATAATTATTAATTTCACCGAAGATATAAAAATTCACCTTGGTATACCAGTTGGCACAGAAGTAAAAAGAATGTCCATATATAATATTTTCTCCGTTTTTTGGCAGAAATTAATTCATTATGCTTTATTGCCGGTTCACCCAAGTGAGCTTTTCAGAAAAATCGTCTTAGCTCTGAATGAGATAAAAAAATCCATGTCTGCGGTAGATATATCAATTATGTATGGTATGATGACGGAAAAAACTCCTTTTTATTCAATGGCGAACCTTGCGATTTGGATACACATTATAATTCTTTTTTTTGGTGCATTTTTTCTGTCTTCAAGATATGAGTTGGGAATATATATATTCTGCCTTATCTTCTACCTTCTCTTTTCTGAAATGTTCATGATTCTCCCCAAAATGTTCAACTTCCTTCTCCCTCTATACTCAATTATTTCTGTAAGAGTATTTTTCAGATTCCTTGAGCATTCAAGGATTTTTTCATTTATTTTTCTCATATCAGGGCTTTTGAGAATTTCTGAAATATACGGCATGCCTAAAAAATATCCTCCTTATATCAGGGAAAAAGAGAACAGAGAAATTGTTGAGTTTATTGAGAAAAACAACATAAAGGAGAATGAAATTGTTGTTTATTCTTTACCGATAGCTTTTCGCATTTACTCCAATGGGAAGATAAATCCGCCAACTGTATTTCTTATATTCAAACCTCTTGAACCACTTGATATATCAAAAATAGGCGGGTTTCTCGCAGACAAAACAAGGTATGTCGTTGTTGATATAAGAATAAAAAAATGGATTATTGAAGGAGCAGAAAATAAAAATTTCAAGGTAGAAACATTGTTTGAAAATTCTGCGTTTTCAATCATAAACTTTAAAAAACAGGAAAATTCTTAGTTATTTGAGTATGCATAAAACTTACCAGAGATATGGAGAAGTTTTTTCTTTTCACGCCTGGACCTGCTGAGGTTCCACCAAGGGTTTTGAAGGTTATGTCCGAACCTATAATACACCACAGAAGTCCCGATTTCAGAGAGATTTTCTTTGAGGTCAGGGATAAGCTCAAAAAACTTTTCATGACGCGTCAGGATGTCATAATTTTTGCATCCTCAGGAACAGGTGCTATGGAAGCTTCTGTTTCAAATTTTTTCTCTTCAGGTGATAAGGTTCTCGTCATAAATGGCGGGAAGTTTGGTGAGAGGTGGGTAAAAATATGTAAAGCTTATGGGCTTGAAGTGAAGGAGATTCGTGTTCCATGGGGCTATGCTGTTGACCCTTCGGATGTTCAGAGGGAACTCAAAAATGGTGTAAAGGGAGTTTTTGTGCAGGGCTGTGAGACTTCAACTGGAGTTGAACATCCAATAAAAGATATAGCATATATTGTCAGGAGTGTCTGTGGTGATGATACACTTTTGGTTGTAGATGGTATAACTGCTGTTGGAGTTTTTGAGATCAGGATGGATGAATGGGGTGTGGATATTCTCATCGCGGGTTCTCAAAAAGCTCTTATGCTTCCGCCTGGACTTTCAATGCTATCTGCATCCGAAAGGGCATTCAGATTTTTGAAGAAGTCAAACCTTCCGAAATTCTATTTTAACGTTAAAGCTGAGATGGAAGCACAAGCAGAAGGTGAGACCGCATGGACACCCGCAATATCTCTTATAAAGGGTTTGAGGGAATCTCTGCGCATGATCATCGATGAGGAAGGACTTGAGAATGTTTTCAAAAGACATAGAAGACTTGCATCAATTTTAAGGGATATGGTAAGTGAAATAGGTCTTAATATGTTTGCTAAAAACCCTGCACCAGGTTTGACAACCATTGAACTTGAGAATGCCGAAAAGGTGAGAAAGAGAATGAGAGAACTTGGGGCATGGGTCGCTGGTGGTCAGGGAGAGCTCAAAGGCAAGATAATAAGAATAGCGCATATGGGATACTATACAGAGGGAGATATGATATATGTCGGAGGAGTTTTAAAACGGGCTCATTATGAAATAAACCATCAAGTATTAAAATAAAGTTCAGTCAATATAAAACTCAGATAAAATCGTAACTATGTGAGTTGACAATCAATATGTCCGAAATTATATTTTTCCAGATAAAAAACATGAAAAAAGAAGATGATGTGGGATGAGAAAAATGAAAATCTTACATGCCAACTCACATAGAATGGTAAATTTTTTCTTTACATGAATGTAATTTGATAAACTTAGATACTCCAATAGATACTCCATCTCATACTTCACTTAAATTTTGAAAACCTTAAAAATAAAAGGAATATAAAGATTGATGTAAAAATGATTATTATTAATTGCTGTGAGCGATCCTGCCGTTTTTAATTTTCATAGTTTCAGTGACGTTGACCCTCAGAAAGCGGTCAAGTTTTTATCTGCTACTGCTTCCTTAGGTGAATCGCTTGATATGAACGATGTCCTTATGAAGATAGCAGATATAACGCGCTACTTTCTTGATTGTGATAGGGCTTCGATTTTTGTCTGGGACAAAAGGAGTGGAAAGCTCTGGACGAAGGTGGCTCACGGTATAGAAGATAGAATAGAGGTTGAGAGCAACAAGGGAATTGTTGGTTGGGTTTTCACAAACCAAAGAGCTGTTATAATAAACGACCCTTACTCTGACCCGCGCTTCAATCCAGAGATCGATAGGAAAACAGGCTATAGGACAAAAAGCATAATATGTTTCCCTCTTAGGACATATAGTGGAAAGGTAGTGGGTGTTCTTGAGGGGATAAATAAAAATGGTGATGGTGTATTTACTGAGGAGGATATGAAATTCGGAGAGCTGATATCAATATATGCTGCGAACTCAATAGAGAATGCCATGCTTTACGATGAACTTATAAGAACTCAAAACGAGATAGTATATCGTCTTTCTATTGCGGCAGAATATAGGGATGAGACAACATACTTTCACATAGTAAGGATGTCTTTTTACGCATACTTTATAGCTAAGGAGATGGGACTTGATGAGGAGTGGTGTCAGAAACTCAAGCTCGCAGCTCCAATGCACGATATTGGAAAGCTTGGTGTCCCTGACAGGATACTTTTGAAACCAGCTAAACTTTCCGATGAAGAGTTCTCCGAGATGAAAAAACATACCGAGTATGGATATGAAATCCTCAAAGGCTCTGATATAGATGTCCTCAATATTGCTGCGAACATAGCTTTATGCCACCACGAAAGATATGATGGAAATGGATATCCACGTGGTCTGAAAGGAGAGGAGATACCCCTGGAAGCCAGAATTATCGCGGTCGCTGATGTCTTTGACGCGCTTACATCAAAAAGACCATATAAAGAACCTTTCCCTCTTGAAGTAACTCTCAAAATGATAAAAGATGAAAGTGGGAAACACTTTGACCCCAAAGTTGTTCAGGCTTTTGAAAAAGCATTACCTCAGATCATAAAAGTTATGGAAAAATACAGAGATTGATTATAAATATGTATCTTGTGAAAGGTCCTATTTCTCAGTTTGTTATCCCATTTTTTATGTTTTACCGTTTTGTTGTTTCATTTATCCTGTCCTATCTCCTCTTATTATTTTGTGCTGGGCTATTTTGTATTTCATTTATTATTATTTTCTTCTCTCATGTTTTTTTCAATTCTATTTTCACAGCTCCTTCAGCGCTCGCGGGAGAAATATCATGTCTTAGCTGTTCCAGTGAACAATTCTGTTCACCTTCAACAGTAGTGGGAGTTATAAGGGAAGATGGAAGTGAGATAAGAAAATATAGTCTCCCCATTACTTTCTCATGTTCAGAATGTTCAGGCCGTGTCTTGAGAGTTTATTTCGATGATGGGACAAGAAAAGAATATGTTAAGGAAGAAAAGAATATATCGGAGGGTGAGAATTCAACAACTTTGAACTTCAGCGGTTTTGAAATAACCGATGGACATGTTGATGTAACATTTGAGCTTTCCGTAACATCACCAGAAGGATATAAGGTGGAAGATAACTTCATATGCAAAGTATACTATGATGATTATCCGGAGCCACCATCTGATGTTCGGGCTTTCGGCAAAGAATCCGCCTTTCAGGCTTCTTGGAAACACCGAGATAGAGACATAAAACATTTTGAAGTTTTTACCGGATATCCCGATGATTGTTCATCCGGTGAACCCATCATAACAAGTGATTTTCAGGTTGAGATAACAAGTGTTCATGGGGAGACGGTGAGAGATGGTGTGAGGTATTGCGGCTTTGTTCGTGCTGTTGATGTAGGCGGGAAGATTTCTCAGCCATCTGAAAAATTTTATGTTGTACCTGCAAAGACATTTAGTTTCGGAAGGGAGGGACCCCCTGATGAAAACGTTGGCTGTATCATAGCACATTTTTTCGGAAGAAATTCATCTATAACTTCTTACCTGAGAGATCTGAGGGATTTTATGCTCAAAATTCCGGGTGGAAGATATATCGTAAATATATACTATATTTTGTCTCATCATCTTATAAAGTTATATCGCTCTTTGACAGAGAAATTTATTTCTGTCTTTGATTCTATATCTTCTGATGCGTTTGCATATGAAAATAAAGGCTATTTTTTGCTCTTGGGTGGTGGTTTTTCATCTTACACAAAAGCAGGAAATATAGACGGTAAAAGCACATTTTCGCTTATCTATGGTGAGAGGATACCTCATATTGATGTCCTTTTTGCGAAAAATGTTGTTTGGAAAATCAATGTTGCTATAAACACAAAGCCTTCTTATGTGAGAGGAAAAAGGCTTGTTTACCTCGAAACTCTAAAAGTTCTTGACGAATTTTATTCATCCATTTTCTTTTTACCTTTTTGGGTTGGAGTTGACTTTTTCGGTGAGTTTGTCGATGAGCAGATTTTTGTGCCATATCTTGGAGCTTTTTTGGGTGGGAACTTATTTTTTGAGACATATGATGTTGGCGGGAGTAAATTGGGTTTTGTGGGTGGATTTTCCGCATCCGTGGGTGGAAACTTACTTCTTGATATGTTTGATAGTAGGTCCGCAGCTTTGGCAAAAATAGAGTATGGTGTGGAGAATACATATCTATCCTTCAGAGTTTCATTTCAGAACATAAATATAGTGCGAGAGAGAAACAAAATCGCACCAAAATTATCAAAATACTTTGACTTTTCTGGCTTATCTTTCACTGTTGGTGTTCTTGTCAATCTCCGATGAAAAGATGACGTGGAGACAAAAACAGAAACTTTCTTCAAAAACACAAAAAAGGCCAAAATGTTGCTAAATTATAATTTTATAAAGAAAAAATTTTTTAAAAAACCATGATCAGGAGTGTGGAGAAAATTTTGTTGTTGTTTTTCTTTTGTTCTGCTCCATTCATAAGAGGATTCACTTTTCATTGCGGTGGTCTTGGTCATCCCAATGATGTAGTAGGGAAATCTTATGAAGACCAAACATTGGTATGGGAGAGTAAATGCTGTGATAAAGATGAAGGAAAAGGGGAACACTGTTGCTGTGATTTTTGTTTCTGTGTTGTGCCATGCTCTGATAAGGTCTTTGGGAACTCTCATTTTTCAGTCCAATATAAATATGCCGAAAGAAAAATTTCAGACATAGAGAAAAGATTTTTCTGCATTTTCACTCAAGATAAATTCAAGCCACCTATTTCACCGCATATCTCATAAAGCGGGGTTAATCCGTCTTATATCATAGTTTAATAACATTAAAAATTTTGAAAAAAGGAGGTAGAAATTTATGGTCACAGAAGTATTTTTTGTAATTGGGTTGAGCTTGAAAGAGCTTATATCTTCAGCTCTTGATAGAAACCCGGAGATAAAGTCGGCAGAGCAAAGGTATTTTGCAGGGACATATACCCAATATTATGGATCATCTCTCCCACCGATGTCATTCGGGATGGGATTAAGAGCAGGGGTTGATGCGGAGACTGCCACTGGTGGTAGGGTTATCCCTGAGTTTGAAATTATGCAGAAAATACCATATCCTTTAAAGCTGTCAAAACTCCGCAATGTGTTGAGGGTAAAAGCTGACATACTTAAAGCAGAATTTGAAATCACTCGACTCAGAATCATAAATGAAATAAAACAAAAATATTTTGAGCTTTGGGCTCTTTATGCTGAAAGAGATGTTCTCAATTATATGAAACATATTCTTTATGACCTCAAAAGAGCTTCAGAGATAAGATATGGGGTCGGGAAAGAAATACTTCAGGCAGTCCTTCGGGTTGACGTTGAGTTATCTCGCACTGAAGAAAGGATAATTTCCATCAATGCACGTATAAAGGAGTTGGAAGCAAGAATAAATGAACTTGTTGGTGGGGACACCTTGATACCTTTTGGGAGACCAGAGGATGATTTAACTCCGATCTTTATATCTTTAGGAACAGACGAGCTTTTCGCTCTTGCGGAGGAGAACTCTCCCATAATATATCTCTATTCAGCTGATGTTCTCTTTTCTGAGGGGAGTTTGGAGCTTGCCAAACTCTCTTATTATCCTGATTTTTCTATCTCCGTGAACAATATGATGGGGAAGCCTGCTTTTTTTGTCTCTGTAGATATACCAGTATGGTTCCGACAAGATCAGGCAAATAGGGTAAGGGAGGCAAGAAGTCTTCTCCTTGCATCGAGGAACTCTCTTGAGAGTGCAAAACTCAAGGTCATTTCAGATATAAAATCTTATGTTGAGCTTGCAAACTCATCTTTTGAGCTCTGGAAACTTTACAGGGAGAGAATATTGCCTCAGGCGCGCGCATCTTTTGAATCCGCAAGGTCAGCATGGATCGCAGGAGTTGAAGGTGTCGACTTCACAAGAGTTATAGAAAGTTTCCTTGTTCTGCTCATGTATGAAATAGAGGAGAAAAGGCAGATCGCGCTCAACAGAAAATACGTCGCTGAACTTGAAAGAATAGTAGGGTTAGAGCTCAATGGGAAGCAAGTTTTCAATATGGTGGAGAAAAGTTTTTGGGATGGAGGAGATCTGAAATGAATATG
>FWWL01010417.1_pt1 | contig 10727 bp, 10 predicted proteins | sample 2228331 | NCBI WGS metagenome assembly FWWL01 (sample SAMEA103939775, study PRJEB20133) | metagenome
TGTTTAATTGTTAAATTGTTTAAAACTTAAAACTCGAAACTCGTAACTAACTATATTTAATTTTTAATTGTTGATTTTAAATTGTAATTTTAAATTACAAATTTTTAATTATTTTTATTAATTTTCAGAGCCTTGTGCCAATCCGTAAGGAACCTGGCAGGTTGCCTAACGGGTGGTCAGGACAAGCTAAAAAACATTAAAAAATGGGATTTTTTAATAGTTTTTATTTGATTTTTAATTTCTTTAACTCGCAACACGCAACCTTATAAACAAACTTTACAATCCATAACTCTTTCTTATAAACTCTATTATCTTATCCCCATAAAATAACATAGTCATTGATCCAATAACTATAAAAGGACCAAAGGCTATTTTGCTTTTTAATTTTTTCTTTTTTAACAAAATTAACATCAGTCCAAAAATTGCTCCTAATAAAAAAGCAATATACAAAGCCAAAAAACCTTTTTTCCATCCTAGTAAAAATCCAATTATTGCTGATAAATAAACATCGCCTAATCCCATTGCTCTTTCTTTAGAAAGAAAATAAATTAAAAAAATTGGCAGACCGACTACTAGTCCAGAAACAAAATTTTCCTTTAATAAAAACAAATTATTTTCTAAAAAATAATTATTTAAATTAAAAAATAATGAAAAAACAAAAAGACCAATTAGCACTCCATCAGCAATTAAATGATACTTAAAATCAGAAACAAAAATCACAATAAAACAAGAAATAATTCCCAATAAAAAGAAAGTTTCTAATAAATTTTTATAGAAACTGTCATTAAAAAAAAAGACTAAAATAAATGTCAATCCAGTTAAAAACTCCACCAATGGATACTGCCAAGAAAGTTTTTTTTGACAACAACGACTTTTTCCTTTTAAAAGAAAAAAAGAAATTACTGGAAACATATCATACCATAAAAGCTTTTTTCCGCAATAATCACACTTACTCCTTCCTAAAATAGATTTACCTTTAATTGGTCTATCAATAATTACATTTAAAAAAGACCCTATTGTTGTACCTAAAATAAAAATGAAAATGAAAAAATAAAAAACCATAGTTTTAATATAACAAATAAAATTTTATTTTAAAATAAATTTTTCAGACAAACCTGGCAGGTTACCTATAAGATAACTTTAACAATTAAGTGTACTTTTGAAGCTATTTGATTAAATTTTAAAAATATGAAAAAAAAGTAGAACGTGGAACATAAAGTTAGTGCGTAGTTAGTTAGTAAGTAGTACTTAGTATTTTATAATAAAACTCAAATATTAAAATTCAAAATTCAAAAACGCAAACCAAAACCCAAAAAAATATACTTCTTATTCTATCAACCCATAAGGAACCTAGCAGGTTGCCTAACGGATAGCCAGAACAAGTTAAAAATCAATAAAAATTGAAAATTTTTAAAAAAAACATTTAATCCACCTAACTCCTAGTCCTTAACACCTAACTTTCTAACTTTATAAACTTTATAAACTTTCTAACTTTTCAACCTTTAATCACCAAAGACTTTTCAAACTCTTCTCTATTTTCATAAGGCCCAATCAAAGCTAAATTTAAGCTTTTTGGTTTAAAAATTTCTTTTGCTAAATCAATTACTTGATCTATTTTTACTGACGTAATTTTTTTAATAACATTTTCTGGAGTCTCAATTTTATTCATCAGCAACTGCTTTACCCCGAAATAACTAGCTAAATTAACAGTGTTTTCCAAGTATAAAAGCAACTGACCTTTGATCATCTCTTTAGCTCTTTGAAAATCTTCTTTTTTAATTTTTCCTTGAATAATTTTTTGATGTTCTTCTAAAATCACTTTAATTGATTCTTTGACTTGCTCTAATTTATTAGTCACTCCTGCATGAACTGCATAATATCCTGTATCAGCAAAAGCTTCGTTAAAAGAAGAGATATAATAACACAAACCTCGTCGCTCTCTTACCTCAATAAAAAGTCGACTCGACATTCCTCCTCCTAAAATTGTTGATAAAATTTTTAAAGGATATTTTTTTTCTTCAAAAAAAGAAAAAGTCCGAAAACCTAGGCAAAAATGAGTTTGTTCAGTGTTTTTTGTTTTTAAAAATACTACTGGTTTTTCTTGTTTTTTTTCAAATCTTAAAAACTCAGTTGTTTTTTTACCCTGCCATAAAGAAAATTTTTCCTCAATGACTGATAATAAATTCTCTTTTTTTAATCTTTCTAAATTACCAGCTAAAACCAAAACGCTATTTTCTGGTTTGTAAAGTTTATTTATGTAGTTAATAAATGTTTGTCTGTTAAATCGAGAAACAATCTCTTTTTTTCCCGCAATATCATAGCCTAAGGGATGACCAGGAAAAATTAAATTATCAAATAAATCAAAAACTTTTCTTTGTGGATTATCTTCATACATGTTAATTTCTTCAATTATCACTCCTTTTTCTCTTTCTATCTCCTCCTCTTCAAGTAAAGGATTTTGTACCATATCTGCAATTACGTCTAAAACAGTGAAAAAATGTTCTGGCGTTGATTTTATCCAATAACCAGTATGATCTTTTGAGGTAAAGGCGTTAAAAATTCCTCCTAAACCTTCGATAGTTGAGGAGATAATAAAAGAGCTTGGATATTGTTTACTTCCCTTAAAAGCCATATGCTCAAAAAAATGAGCAATGCCATTATTTTCTTTAGTTTCATAACGACTACCTGCGCCAACTAAAAGCATTGTTGTTAGTGAAGTTGATTGGGTATTAACAAAAATTACTTTTAAACCATTTTTAAAAGTATTTATTTGAGTAGTCATTTAATAATTTTATCAAAAATTTATGATTTTAGAATTATTTTTAAAAAGTTCTCTAACCCCAAATCCTCTTGACAAGAAGAAGAAGAAGAAGAAGTAAAATACATTTTATGCAAGAATTAAAGGAAATGGGACAATTAAAAGAAGAAAAGCAAGTTGAATTTAAGCCGAAAGATAGAATTTTAATAAGTAAAGACCTTATAAAGAAGAATATATAGAAGTGTGGACAAATGAAGATAATAAACCTTTTTTTATTGAAAGACAAGTTAGAGATGCAGTTGATATTAATTTTAAAGACTTAGTAACAGTGATAATAAATCCAACAGATAGAGAAAATGGAACAATTAATGGTTATTCTAAACCTTTAATAAAAGAACCTCCAAAATATTATAGAATTATTCCAAACGACGAAGAATTAGGACTATTAATATGTTCAGCATATAAACAATATTTAGAAGCTTTGGAAGATTTTAATAATTTACCACCTTCTGTTCAAGAAAGAATAAAAAAAGCATGGAATTAAAAAGAAAGATTAAAACGTGCAAAGGAAAAACTACTAAAATATTGGAGTGATAAAGATTTTAACATAATACAACCATCTCCCGATCAAGAAAAAAGTATAAATAAAGAAATAGAAAACTTAGAAGATCAAATAAGAAATTTTGGACAGATTGATGATAACGAAATTAATAAATATTATCAAGTTTTTAGACAAGAACAATTAGCTGAAGAATTTGAAACGGCAAAAAGAAAATTAGAAGAACAACAAAAACAACAAGAACAATCTCACGAACAACCTAAATAATAACTTATTACAATCCAATATCATCTGCTATCAACTTCATTGAATTAAGACAGATCTCAACAAATTTCTCTATTGGTAAATTTAATCCATTTGGATTAATACATTTTTTTATATCTTCTCTTCTTGTGCCAGCAGCAAACTTTGGTTCTTTCAATAATCTTTTTAATACTGATGATAACTTCACGTCTGCTAATTTTCTTGAAGGATAAACATAAGCCACAGCCATAATCAAACCAGTTAGACTATCAGCGCAAAATATTGACCATTCAGCTTTATTTTTTGGATAATAACCAGTAATTTCTGGCGCATGAGATTTAATAATATTATGAACGATATCGGATATTTTCAAATTATATTTAGCTAAAACTTCTTTGGTTTTTTTAGGATGAAGCTCTTTAAACTCACCGCCAAAATCAATATCATGGATTAAACCAGCTAATAACCAATCGTCTTTTTTTGGTTCATCGCTATTTAATAAACCATTGGTTGAAAAATAATCATAAAGTCCTCCCATACAAGCCTCAAGCGCTAACGAGTGTCGAAAAATATTATCTTCTACCTGATCTTTTAAAGCTTGAAGAAATTTATCCCTGTACGGAAGTTGTAATAACAATTACTTTCTCTTTAGAAATCGGGGTTAGAGTCGGTTCTTTTTTATTATTTAAATTCGATAAATTAATCAATAAAACAGTAAGAAGCACTGGAATAGATAGTAAAGCAGTCACAAATTCAATATATTTTTTCTGATCAGGTAAAGCTTTATACCATTTTTTGATTCTTTGAAACATAATTTATATTTTAACAAATCTAAGCTAAATTAAAACTACCATAAATTTAAATCCAAGCTTTAAAAATTACAGTTGCTTAAATTTCTATAAAAGCTGATTAAAAATCCCCAACCATCTTGACAAGTAGTAGTAGTAGTAGTATCATAAATTTATGAATGATCAAAATAAAGAAGCTTCAGGTATGCCATTTATAGAAACTCCAAACTGGAGAATTAAAGATCAAGTAGTGATTGAGAGACAACAATTAAAAAAAACTATTAACGTTTGGGGTATAAATGATGATCCAACTAACTCATTTCAATTTTTTACTGAAGATGTTGTTTTTCTTAATAACGATCAAACTAAATATTGGTCTGGTTCTCCTAATTATTTCGACGAAAGAGGCTTTACTTATAATCCAGAAGAATTTTATAAGTTATTACAAGATACTTTAAAAGAATTTAATCAACTTTCTCCTGATGAACAAAAAAAATTAAGAGAAAAGTTTAACTCTAAAAATTATATAATGCCTAAAAATCAAAGAAGATTTCTGGAAATTTTTCATCAAGAACAATTAGCTGAAGAATTTGAGGCAGCAAAAAGAAAATTAGAAGAACAACAAAAACAACAAGAACAATCTCACGAACAACCTAAATAATAACTTATTACAATCCAATATCATCTGCTATCAACTTCATTGAATTAAGACAGATCTCAACAAATTTCTCTATTGGTAAATTTAATCCATTTGGATTAATACATTTTTTTATATCTTCTCTTCTTGTGCCAGCAGCAAACTTTGGTTCTTTCAATAATCTTTTTAATACTGATGATAACTTCACGTCTGCTAATTTTCTTGAAGGATAAACATAAGCCACAGCCATAATCAAACCAGTTAGACTATCAGCGCAAAATATTGACCATTCAGCTTTATTTTTTGGATAATAACCAGTAATTTCTGGCGCATGAGATTTAATAATATTATGAACGATATCGGATATTTTCAAATTATATTTAGCTAAAACTTCTTTGGTTTTTTTAGGATGAAGCTCTTTAAACTCACCGCCAAAATCAATATCATGGATTAAACCAGCTAATAACCAATCGTCTTTTTTTGGTTCATCGCTATTTAATAAACCATTGGTTGAAAAATAATCATAAAGTCCTCCCATACAAGCCTCAAGCGCTAACGAGTGTCGAAAAATATTATCTTCTACCTGATCTTTTAAAGCTTGAAGAAATTTATCCCTGTTTGGATACATATTAAATTTTTTGCCGAAAAATTTTCTCACTAATCTCCCTCATTTCTTCTTCTGTAAATTTTAGTTTTTCTGTTGGAAAAATTGACTGATTGCCTGGCTCACCTTCTCGGGGCAAAATATGAATATGAGCATGAGGAATCAACCCATGAGTGCCAAAATTAACCCAACTTGGCTTTAAGGCCTGTTGAATTTTTTTAGTGACTTTTAAAACTGCTTGCCAATAACCTCCAAAATCCGTTACATCATAAGTCCAACGATAGTGTTTTTTTGGAATCACCAAAGTATGACCCTTAACAACTGGAAAAATATCCAAAAAAGCTAAATATTCATCATCTTCATAAACCTTATAACAAGGCAGTTCTCCAATAACAATCTTACAAAAAATACAATCTGTCATATAAAAAATATTACAAATTTAAAAATTAAAAATCAAATAAAAATTATTAATAAATCCTTAACTTTATTGATTTTTAGCTTGTCCTAGCCACCCCGGCGACACCCCGGAGGTGTCAGACGGGTTGGCACAAGGCTCTGAGAATAATTAAAAATTAAAAATTTAAAATTAAAAATTACAATTTAAAATTAAAAATTAAGTAAAACTAACATTTCAACAATTAAACAATTTAACAATTTATTTTAACGTTCCACGTTCTACGTTCTACGTTTTATGTTTTATTTTTTTTGAATTTTGATTTGCATTTTTGATTTTTGAGATTTGATATTTGATATCTTTTTACTACAACCTATAACTTATTTAACATTTTGAGATTTATTTTTGATTTTTGATATTTAATTTTTGATTTTTAATATATAATTAATTTATGCCTAAAAACTTTTTATTAACAATAATCTATCTTTTATCTGCTTTTATTTTAAACATCATTTTAAGAAAACTTTTAGACTCAATTGTTTTAAAAATTAAAACTACTAATCAACAAAAATTAATTCAAAAGACTCAAACTCTAAAGTCATTTTTAAAAAGCGGTTTAACTGTTATTGTTCTCACCATCTTTGCTTTATTAATTTTAGATTTATGGGGTGTTAATATTACTCCGTTTTTAACTGGTGCTGGTTTAGTCGGTTTATCAATCTCATTTGGAGCGCAAACATTGATTAAGGACTTAATTTCTGGTATTTTTATTATTTTTGAAGATCAATTTAATGTAGGTGACTATTTAAAAATTGGCACTCTTGAAGGTACTGTCAAAAAAATTACTTTAAGACAAACAATTTTAAAAGACAAAGATGATAATATTATTTATATCCCCAACTCTCAAATTACTAGTTTTGTAAAATTTAAAAAAACTAATGGATAAAGATAAGATTTATAATCTAGGACTAACATCAATTAAAGCAGAAGAACTTTTAAAAACCTACGGAAAAAATGAACTAACGGAAAAAAAACAATTTACCTTAATAAAATCTTTTATTTCTCAATTTAATAATTTTTTAATTTATTTATTAATTGCAGCCGGTATCGTCTCTATTTTAGTAGGAGAACCTTTAGATAGTTTTTTTATCTTTTTAATTGTCTTTCTTAATGCTTGCTTTGGTGTTTATCAAGAATTCAGAGCAGAAAAATCTTTAGAAAAAATTAAAGAAATGACAATCGCTAAAGTAAGAGTAATTAGAGATGGTAAAGAAATCGAAATAGATAGCCGTTATTTAGTCCCTGGTGATTTAATTTATCTTGAAGAAGGAGCAAAAATACCAGCTGACGGAAAACTCATTCATACTCATCATTTTGAGGTTAATGAAGCTTCTTTAACTGGTGAAAGTCTTCCTGTTCAAAAAAATGCTCATGATGAACATAATATTATTTATTTAGGAACTGTTGTTGCTAAAGGTTTTGCTTATGCCTTAATTGAAAAAACTGGTGACAAAACAAAGTTTGGTCAAATTGCCAAAGAATTACAAACAATAGATAAATCTCAAACGCCTTTAGAAAAAAAATTAGAAGGTTTTTCAAAACAAATAGGAATTATTGGAATTACTGCCTCAATCGTTGTTTTTATTTTATCTTTTATCAAAGATAAAACCTTATTAGAAAGCTTTTTATTAGCTGTTAGTTTAGCAGTCGCTGCTGTTCCCGAAGGTTTACCAGCTGTGATGACAATTATTATGGCTATTGGCGTAGAGCGATTAGCCAAGAAAAAAACCATTATTCGCAAACTCAACGCAATTGAAACCATGGGTTCAATTACTTTAGTTGCTACCGATAAAACCGGTACTTTAACTGCTAATAAAATGCGTGTCCGTTATGTTTTTACTAATAATACTTTATATGATTTAAAAACTAAAAAACCAAAATCGACTAATCATCCCTTAAAATTAATACTTTTAAATAGCGCTTTAAATTCAACTGCTTCTTTGGCTTTTAATCCTAAACTAAATGACTGGGATGTAATTGGTGACACAACAGAAGGCGCATTATTAATAATGAATGAAGAACTTGAATATAGTTATCAACCCTTAAGAGATCATTATCAAATTGTTGATCAATTAACTTTTAATCCCCTATCAAAAATCATGACTACTGTTGTTAAAGATGATCAGGACTATGTTTTTACCAAAGGTGCTCCAGAAACGATTTTATCAATATGTAGTCAAATTCAAATAGGCAATAAAGTAGAAAAATTTACAAACGTTCATAAGACTCATATCTTAGAAAATCTCGAAAAATTAGCCAAAAAAGGTTATCGATTAATAGGTTTTTCCTATAAAAACTATCGCCATGAAAATTTAGAAAAAAATCAAATATTTTTAGGATTTGTTGCCATAGCTGACCCAATAAGGCCAGAGATAAAAGAGGCAGTTGAAAAGGCTTATCAAGCAGGAATTAAGGTGGTGATGATTACAGGAGATAATGAATTAACTGCTGAAGCAATTGCTGAAGAAGCAGGAATTTTAAAATATGGCGGTGACATTGTTAATGGTAAAGAGATAAGAAATTATACAGACGAACAGTTATTAAAAATCTTACCAAAAGTTAGAGTTTTTGCCCGAACTTCTCCGGAAGATAAATACCGATTAGTCAAACTATATCAAAAACTTGGCGAAATTACTGCGGTTACCGGGGATGGAGTAAATGATGTTTTAGCTTTAAAACAAGCTAATGTCGGTGTGGCGATGGGAAAAACTGGTACCGATGTTGCTAAAGAAACAGCTGAAATAATCTTAACTGACGATAACTTTGCTACATTAATTAATGCTATTGAGGAAGGTAGAAACATTTTTGTCCATATTAAAAATGCTATTAAGTATCTTTTAACTTGCAACATAAGCGAAGTCTTTTATATTGTTTTTGCCTTAATTTTTAATTTACCAATTTTGCAACCTTTACAACTTTTATATATTAATATTGTCACCGACGGACTACCAGCAATTGCTTTAGCTTTTGCTCCGAATGATAAAAAACTTATCACTCAACCGCCAAGAAAAAAATTAACAATTCTTGATATTGTTGATTATAAATATATTTTTTACGTTGGTTTATTAATTGTTTTACTAATAATTCCTTTAATTTTTATCAAAGAAAGCTTAACCTTAATTTTTTCAGTGATGATATTTATTCAGCAATTTATTTTAATTGATTTATTTTTATCTCATCGTCATATAATTCCTAATATAAAACTATTATTTAGCAAAATCTTTATTATTAGTTTTTTATTCCCTTTCATACTTCATCCTTTATTAATCTACAATCCTTTTTTAAACAAAGTTTTCGAAGTTCACCCAATTCCACTAATCGAGCTATTATTATTTTCTTTATATTCAGGAATAATTCTTGTTGGTATAAGAGGAATAAAAGAGTTTTTGAAAATATAAAAAATTTCTACTTATTCATTACGCATTACAATTTAAATAAATAATTAAAATTAAAAGTTTAAAAGTAAAAATTATTATTTTTAATACTTACTTATTAATTCTTAACGTTCTATGTTTAACGTATTACTTTTATGTTTTCATCTTTTTAAATTTTAATTTATATCTTTGATTTTTGAATTTTGATTTTTGATATTTTTATCTTCGTTAGATTATCCTATTTATCCTTCAGTCTACATAATATAGGTTCCTTTTTGATTTGTAAAAACGCTATAACTGGCGGAGGAGGTGGGATTCGAACCCACGTGTCCCGGTTTAGGGGACGCGGTTTAGCAAACCGCTGCCATCGGCCACTAGGCGACTCCTCCAAGAAATAATATATTATAAAACATAAAACATGAAACGTAGAACATAAAATAATCTTAAATCTCAAATCTCAAAACTCAAAACTACAGCTTAAAGCTTAAAACTTTTAATCTAATAATAAATAATAAAATAATAATAATTAGTTTTATAATTTTATAATTTTAAGTTGTGTCCTCTGATTCGGAGAGTAAAACTTTGACATTTAAGATTTGAGTTTTAAGTTTTTTTTAAGTGGTTTTTAATTTTTAATTTTAAATTTTTAATTTTTAATTATTCTCAGAGCCTTGTACCAATCCGTAAGGAACCTGACAGGTTGCCTAACGGATGGCTAGGAAAAGCTAAAAAACATCAAAAAATGGGATTTTTTAATAGTTTTTAAATTTTAAGTTGTAATTTTAGATTTTGAATTTTTAATTCTTTTACCCATAAAGCATAACTCGTAACAAATAACTCGTAACCCATAACACATATTTTTAAAAATTTATCACATACTTAATCTTCAATTATTAACTAGATTTTTTGTTATCATTAAATTATCATCAATTACAAGAATTTTAAATAAATAATATGTTTTTAAAAGTTTATTTAATTGCTTTAACAAGTTTTTTTACTATTGATATGATATGGTTAGGCTTAATAGCTAAAAATTTATATGCCAAACAAATTGGTCATCTAATGAAAACTAATATAAACTGGTTAGCAGCAATAATCTTTTATTTAATTTTTGTTTTTGGTATTGTTATTTTTGTTATTAACCCATCTTTAGAAAAAAACTCTCTAAAACAAGCAATTATTTTAGGAGGTCTTTTTGGATTTATCTGCTATGCTACTTATGATTTGACTAATTTAGCAGTTACTAAAGACTGGCCAGTTTTAATAACCATTATTGATATGATTTGGGGCTCTATATTAACAATTTTAGT
>FWWL01010418.1_pt1 | contig 10726 bp, 9 predicted proteins | sample 2228331 | NCBI WGS metagenome assembly FWWL01 (sample SAMEA103939775, study PRJEB20133) | metagenome
ATCTGATCAGGCTTTTGCGGTGGCTCAGCAAGCGCCACCAGAAGGCGGACATCAAAGCGTGCCTTCATATCGCCCCACCCCTCAGCCGCGCGATGTTCGGGCAAGAGTTCAGCGGCGAGAACATCGGCGTAAAAGGCAGCAAGTCCCCGCGCCCTTTGGCCGAGATCAGGCGGAAGCGCCGCGCGATGTTCGGACTCAAGAATGAGGAGTAAATCTTGCGCTGCGACGGCAAAAGCCTCCCATTTGCAAATCTCAAGTGCGAAAGCGAAGTTGTCGTCCATAAAAAGGCGCGGGCCGGCCAGAAGCGTGCGCGCGCGCAGGTAGGAATAACTTGCCCCTTGGGCAAGAAAGCTTGCGCCCGCACGGAGCGCCTCGATGAGAGCCGGAACATCAGCGGCCCGTCTGCGTGTCCAAAGCGCGCCAAAAAGTTCGAGCATGAAACCCTAGCATCCTAACCCGCGTCACAATCGGGCTCTCGCTTCGCGCCAAGCCCGCTTCGCCTCGGCCAAGACGAAAGTTGACAATGTTTGAATTTCTGTTATCCAAACCTGGGTGTCTGCACAAGATTGTTACAATCTGGAACTGCATGTGTGGCGGGCTCCCAGACGAGTTGTGTCCTTGGTGCCAACCAAAAATTTTCGGCATCGAGGGGTATGTGCGACCAAAACGACCTGATTGTTGCAGGAAGGGAGGAATACGACGTGGCACAATCCGGCGAATTTCGGCTTCCCCCGGAGGTTGCGGAAGCTCACTGGGCGAAGACGCGAAAGCTGATGTGGGTGACGCTGGCCATCTGGGCCTTCTTCAGCTTTATCATCCATATGTTCGCGCCGCTCTTGAACACGATTGTCATTCTTGGCTTCCCGCTCGGCTTTTACATGGCCGCGCAGGGCTCGCTAATCGCCTTCGTCGTTTTGATCTTTTGGTTTGCGCACCGTCAGAACCAGATCGACGAAGAATTCGGCGTGGCCGAGGACTGAGGGAGGAGATCAATGTCGGTGTTCACCTTTAAGGGCGATTTCGTCCAGAACCTAAACAAGATCTACGGGATCTACCTCGGCGGCTTTGCCGGATTTGTCATCCTGACGATGCTGTTGTCGGCAGTCGGGGTGCCGGACAGGTTCATCCTCTGGCTTTACCTGCTCGCCACGATTATGATCTACGCCTTCATCGGGGTCATGTCGCGAACCGGGCTTGTCTCGGAATATTACGTGGCAGGGCGTGTGGTGCCGCCCGTTTACAACGGCATGGCAACCGGGGCCGACTGGATGTCGGGTGCCTCTTTTGTTGGGATGGCGGGCACACTCTTCGTGTTAGGCTATGATGGGCTTGCCTTTGTGCTTGGCTGGACGGGCGGGTATGTGCTGGTGGCGGTGCTGCTGGCTCCCTACCTGCGCAAGTTTGGCGCCTATACCGTGCCTGACTTTTTTGGCACCCGGTACGGCGGCAATGCGGCGCGGCTTGTGGCGATTATCGTGCTCTTTGCCTGCTCTTTCACCTATATCACCGCGCAGGTCTATACCTCAGGCATCATCGCTTCGCAGTTCCTCGGCATTCCGTTCGAATGGGCGGTCTTTGCCGGGCTTGCGGGGATCCTCGTTTGCTCGATGCTGGGCGGCATGAAGGCGGTGACATGGACACAGGTGGCGCAGTACCTCGTGCTCATCATTGCCTACCTGATCCCGGCGATTTGGATGTCGACCGTTATGACCGGTATTCCGATCCCGCAGCTGACCTATGGCCAAGCGCTGATGCAGGTTGCCGAATATGAACGCATCCTGAATGTGGCGCGCGCGCATTTGGCGCCCTTTACCTCGTACAGCCCGCGCGACTACTTCTTCCTGATCTTCTGCTTGATGGTCGGGACGGCGTCTTTGCCGCACATTCTGATGCGGTTCTTCACCACGCCGACGGTGCGCGATGCACGCAAGTCGGTGGGCTGGTCGCTGTTTTTCATCTTCCTTCTTTACTTCACCGCGCCCGCCTATGCGGCGTTTTCGAAGATGAACTTGATGGCGCTCTTCGCTAATTCCGAAGGGCTGGTCTTGGCCTTCGATGCGATTCCGGCCTGGATGCTATCCTGGGGATAGATCGAGGGGCACAAGCTTGTCACCATCTGCGGGGTCAAGGCTTCGTCGGTTGATGCGATCCGCGCGGCCTGCGAGGCCAAGGGCTATGTTGGCGGCTTCCCCTACAACGAGCTCAGGCTCAACAACGACATGATCGTGCTCTCGACCCCGTCGATCGTCGGGATGCCGATCTGGGTTGTGGGACTGGTTGGGGCGGGCGGCTTTGCGGCGGCGCTGTCCACGGCCGACGGGCTGCTTTTGGCAATCGCCAATGCGCTGAGCCACGATGTCTACTACAAAATGATCGACCCCAAGGCCGACACCAAGCGCCGGCTTATGGTGGCGAAGGTTCTTTTGCTGGTGGTGGCACTTTTGTCCGCACTCTTGGCCCGCACGAAGCCTGCTGACATCTTGTCGATGGTGGCCTGGGCCTTCTCGATCGCTGCGGCGGGGCTCTTCGCACCGCTCGTGATGGGGGTCTGGTGGAAGCGGACGACCAACATTGCCGCCATCCTCGGCACGCTCGCGGGGTTTGGCGTGACGATGTATTACCTCATCGGCAACGTCTATGGCTTCGACTTCCAGAAGGGCACAGGCGACGAGATCAGCTGGTTCGGAGTGGCTCCGATCTCGGCTGGGATCTTTGGCGTGCCGGTTTCGTTTCTCGTGATTTACATCGTCTCGCTGATCACACCCGAACCGAGCCCCGAGATGCAAGACTTTGTCGACCGCCTGCGTCTGCCGAAAGGTGGGCAGCTGTTGGCACAAAGCCACTAAGCTTTGCCGCACTCCCTAGGCGCGGGGCCTCGGGCTCCGCGCCGCTCTTTTTTGCGATTGCATGCGGAGAGGGCTGATGGACGCTTTGGTCCTGCGAGGCTTGGCGCTCTTGGCTGGGCTTTACGTTCTGGCCGTGGTGACATTCGTTGCGCTCGGCCTGCCTGCAGTTGCGGCAATCTACTTGGGCGGGACCTATGCGCTCACAGCCATCGCCTCGCTGCTTTTTGGACGCGGACTTCTTGAGCTTTTTATTAACACTGACCGCGACATGGTCTTTTTCACCGCGCTTCGTCGCGTGAGTGATCCGCTTTTGGCGCTGATCCGCCCAATCACGCCCAATTTTCTTGTTCCCTTTGCAGTTTCGCTTTATGCAGCCTTTTGTTATTTTTGTCTGAAGCTGTTTTTGTTTGGCGACGCTTATTTGGGCGTGCCGCCGCTGTTCATTGTCTTTTATCTGCTGATCGTGTCTGTCGTGTGAGGCGCCATCTTTCCAAAGGGTAAAGGCGCGCTACCCTTCGCACATGAGCGGAGGAGGGAATGGAACGAATCCGCGAACTTGCCCGGTTTTCGGTGCTTCGCGCCGCCGGCTATTCGGTGCTGGCGATCGCGCTTGTGATGGCCGGAACTCTGTACGACCCAGCCGCGAGCCTGCGCTATGGCGCATCGGGGCTTTTGCTTTTGGCAGGGGCGTTTTGGTTGGCGGCCTCTTGGTATCATCACCGCAAGCGGATCGAATCGACCGAGGTCTGGATCATGCTTGATCCGGCTGAGCGCCCGCCCAAAGAGATCGCCCGAACGCTCATCATTGCCGCCATGCGGGCGGAGCTTCTGGAGAAGGCGCTTTGGGCCTCCGTTGCGGCGATGGTGCTGCTCGTGCTGTCGCTCTTTTTGATGGCGCTGTAAGGGGCCACAGGCGGCCGAGATTTCACTGCACCGCGTGTGTCTGTGTGTCCGGCAGCGCCGCAGGGTTCGGGCGCGCGGCCGTCATGGACACGCCGCCCCTTGCCCAAACTTGAGGCGAACGATTTAAAGCGCGAGATTGAAGCACGGATTGAAGCAAGAGATTTGGGATGAGAATGAGGGAAGGCTCGCTCATCCGAAAGCGGCAAGCGGCTCTGAAGGCTGAACGATGTCCCTTTTTCCCACGGGCTCGAGCCATTGAAAACACGTTTGCGCCGCCTGAGCGCCACAGAATGTCGCTTTTGGGCACCCGCCAAATGCGCGCGTGGCGATTGTTCCGCGGGGGGAGGAGACATGCGCATTCTTGACCAAGACGATCTGTTCATTTCGATGCCGGATGGTGCGCGCCTTGCCGCCCGGCTCAGGCGCCCTGAAGCCGGCCGGCATCCGGCGATCTTAGAGTTCATCCCTTACAGACGGCGTGATGGCACGCGAGCACGCGATGAAACCATCCACCCCTGGATGGCCGCGCAAGGCTATGCGTGCCTTAGGGTCGATTTGCGCGGTTCAGGCGACAGCGACGGCTTGCTTGTTGACGAATATTCCCCCCAGGAATTGGCCGATGCCGTGGCCGTCATTGCGTGGGCGGCGGCGCAAGAGTGGTGCACGGGCGCGGTTGGCATGATGGGCAAAAGCTGGGGCGGCTTCAACGCGTTGCAGGTTGCCGCGCTGAATCCCCCTGGCCTGCGAGCGGTCGTTTCGGTCTATGCCACGGTCGACCGCTTTGCCGATGACATCCATTTCAAAGGCGGCTGCCTGTTGGGCGAAAATTTCGGCTGGGGAAGCACGATGCTATCGTATCAGTGCCGCCCCCCTGACCCCTTGATCCGGCCCGATTGGCGGGAGCTTCTCAAAGCCCGCCTTGCGGCGTTACCGCATTTCGCCGCCCTTTGGGCCGCAGAGCAAGAGCGCGGCCCTTATTGGCGCCATGGCTCAGTCAGCACGGATTGGTCGGCGCTCAAGCTGCCGATTCTCATCGTTGGGGGTTGGGCTGACGGCTACATGAACGCCCCCGCTGCGCTTGTGCGCGCTCTGCCGCAGGCCAAAGCGATTGTCGGCCCCTGGGTGCATCAATATCCCCACACCGCTGTTCCTGAACCGCGGATCGATTTTTTGGGTGAGCTCAAGCAATGGTGGGACCGCTGGCTCAAGGGGCTCCCGAATGGCGTCGAGGCGCTGCCGAATTACCGGGTCTTTATGCAAGACAGCCACCCGCCTGATCCGGCGAAGGTCTGGGTTCCGGGGCGTTGGCTTGCCGAGACGTTGCCAAGCTCGAGGGTTAAGCCGCTTGCGCTTTCCCTTGGGGCAGATGGGCGGCTTGGCGGCCAAGGTGCCCCGAACCGGATCATTGCCTCGCCCCTGACCGCGGGCGCAAACACTGGAGAATATTTCCCGATGGGACTTGCGGGCGAGATGCCCGGCGATCAGAGCGCCGATGATGCCCACGCGGTGGTTTTTGAACTTGACTGCAAAGAGGGCCTGGCACTTTTGGGGTGCGCGCGGCTTGAGCTCGTGCTCATCTCCGATCGCCCATTTGCTTTTGTTGGTGCGCGGCTTTGCGATGTTGCCCCCGATGGTACCGCGTTGCGCATTGCTCATGGCTTTTTGAACCTCCGCCACCGGACAGAGCCGCCCGAGCCAGTGCCGGTTGGCGTGCCAATTACGGTCAGCTTCGCGCTTGACGAGATGGCGCACAGGCTTCTTCCCGGACACCGCCTGCGGCTTGCCCTGTTCAATGCCTGTTGGCCGTTTGTCTGGCCTTCGCCGGAGGCTGTTCGCCTTCAGCTCGTTGGGGGCACAGTGACGCTTCCGGTTCACCCGGGGAATGCGCCTGAGTGGCATTTTGCCGCCCCTCCCCCCGTCGCCCCCGCGCGGGCTATCGCGGCAAGCCCCCCTGCCGAGCGCCGGCTTCTCGAAATCAATCAAATCGATGGCCGGCACACGCTAACGATCAGCGCAGACAGCGGGCATATTGTTGATCCGGATCTGCGTCTTGTGACCCGCAGCACCGTGACCGAAACCTATGCCATTGCCCCACACGACCCGCTTTCAGCCGAGGCGCGGGCCGAATGGACGCAAGAGCATCGCCGCGAAGGTTGGGCCGTGCGGTCGCGCGCGCGCATGCGGCAATGGGCGCGCCGCGAAGCCCTTCTCCTTGAGGCCGAGCTTCACGTTGAAATCGAGGAAGAAGGCCGACCAACTGAAGTGATCCGGCACCGGCTTTTTGACGAAGTCCCGCGCCGGCATGTGTAAGAGCGTCGGTGCAGCGCGCCCATCGTTGCACAAATGTTGCATGCTCGCTCTAGGAAGGTTGTGAGAGTGGTCGTGAGCGGAGAGGTGATAAAATGGTTGATTGCCGTCGCTTTTTGGTTATTGATCAGTCAATCAATGATCAGCGACTCTCAAGCGTAACGTCAGGTCCAACGACGGGAGGAAACCCAATGAACGACGAATTTCGCTTTCTTCTAAGCGCCGCGGCGCGGGGCCGAATCGACCGGCGCACCTTTTTGGGCCGCGCCGCCGCGCTTGGCGTCTCGGCCGCTGCCGCGCAGGGGCTTTTGACTAAGGCCGTCTTGGCGCAAGGGCCGCGCAAGGGCGGTCACTTGCGGGTGGGCCTTGTGGGGGGTGAAAGCACAAACAGCAAGGACCCGGCCCTTGCGGCAAGCCAGGTGCCTTTCTTCTACCTCAGGACAACGGGCGACACGCTCGTTGAAGTGACGCGAGAAGGGGAAATCGCCCCCCGTCTTGCTGAAGAAATCAGCGCCTCCCCAGACGCCAAAATCTGGACCTTCAAAATCCGCAAAGGCGTCGAATTCCACAGCGGCAAGACCCTGACCGCGGAAGATTGTGCGCAAACGCTGCGTCGGCATTCGGATGAGGCCAGCCAATCCGGCGCCTTGGGCTTGATGCGCGGACTTGCCAACATTCGCGCTGAAGGCGACATGCTGATTGTCGAAAGCGCAACCCCCAATGCGGATTTGCCCTATTACCTTGCCGACTACCACTTGGTCATCCAGCCCAATGGCGGCTTTGACAACCCCGCCGCGGGTGATTTTACTGGCCCCTACCGTTGGGTCGTGGATGAACCCGGTGTGCGGCATGTGATGGAGAAAAACCCCAATTATTGGGATGACAGCCGCGGCCATTGGGATTCGGTTGAAATTTTGGTGATCAATGATTCAACGGCCCGAAATGCGGCGCTGCAAGCGGGTCAAGTGCAGATGATCAACCGCGTTGAGCCGCGCGTGGCCGAGCTTCTTGCCCGAGCGCCCGGTGTGCACGTCGTCAATACGCCTGGGCGGGGGCATTATGTCTTCATCATGCATTGCAACACACCGCCCTTCGATAACTACGACCTGCGCATGGCGCTCAAGCTTGCTATCAACCGGGAGGAAATGCTGGACAAAATTCTGCGCGGCTATGGCAGCCTTGGCAATGACATGCCTATCAACGCCGCCTATCCCTTGTTTGACGACACGATCCCGCAGCGGGTCTATGACCCCGATCAGGCCCGGTTCTATTACCAACGCTCGGGCCATTCCGGGCCGATTGACTTGCGCACTTCCGAGGTGGCTTTTCCAGGGGCGATCGATGCGGCAGAGTTGTTCCGCGAAAGTGCAGCACGTGCCGGAATCACGCTTAACATCATTCGTGAGCCGGGCGATGGCTATTGGTCTGAGGTCTGGAACCGCAAACCCTTCTGCGCAAGCTACTGGGGCGGCCGCCCGACGCAAGATCAGATGTATTCCACCGCCTATCTCTCAACTGCCGATTGGAACGACACCAAATTCTACAATGAGCGCTTCGATCGGCTGATCATAGAGGCGCGCGGCGAACTCGACCCGGTGCGGCGGAAAGCGCTTTATTCCGAGGCCGGCCAGATCATCCGCGATGAGGGCGGTCTTATCTGCCCCATGTTCAACGACTTCATCGACGCCCATAACGACCAAGTCGCAGGCTGGGTTGGCAACCCGAATGGCGAGATGATGAATGGATTCGCCGCTGTTTTGACCTGGCAAGCGTAAACCCTGCGTCAATGAAGCGATGCCCTTGCTTGTGAAGCTTCTGGTCCAGCGCCTTGCGCTGGGCCTTCTTTTGTTATGGGCGGCCTCGGTGCTGATTTTTATCGGTACCGAGATCCTGCCGGGCGATGTCGCGCGCACCATTTTGGGCCAAGGTGCAACCGAACAGGCGGTGGCCAATTTGCGCGCCGAGCTTGGCTTGGACCGGCCGGCAGTGGTGCGGTATCTTGAGTGGCTCGGCAATGTGGTGCAGGGCGATTTTGGCGTTGCGCTTTCGAACAAGCGGGAAATTGGGCCAGCACTTGCCCAACGCTTGGGCAATACGCTGTTTCTAGCGGGCGTAACCGCGGCCATCGCAGTGCCTTTGGCACTTGCGCTCGGAATTATCGCCGTTTTCTTCCGCGACCGCTGGCCAGATAAGATGATCTCGGGCCTGTCGCTCAGCACGATTTCATTGCCGGAATTTCTGGTGGCCTATGTTCTGATCTTTGTCTTTGCGGTTCAGTTGGGCTGGGTGCGGCCGGTGTCGAACATCCATTCCGGCATGACCCTCTTGGAGCGGATCGCGGCCGTACTCTTGCCTGCGGCGACGCTGACCTTGGTTATTGTTGCGCATATGATGCGGATGACGCGGGCAGCGATCCTTAACGTGATGCAAGCGGCCTATATCGAAACCGCCGAGCTCAAAGGGCTTCCCCGGATCACGGTGATCGCACGGCATGCATTTCCGAATGCGGTCGCACCGGTGATCAACGTTATCGTTCTCAACCTCGCCTATCTTGTTGTTGGTGTCGTGGTGATTGAGGTTGTTTTTGTTTACCCCGGTATTGGACAATATCTTGTTGACCATGTCGCCAAGCGCGACGTGCCGGTTGTGCAAGCCTGCGGGTTGATTTTTGCGGGCCTATACATTGGCCTCAATCTGCTCGCCGACATTGTGGCAATCCTCTCTAACCCACGCTTGAGGCATCCGCGATGAAACAGATGCCTATCAGTGCTGCGATTGGGCTTGTGATCACGGCCGCCTTCTTTTTTGTGGCAGTCTTCGCACCTTGGCTTGCCCCCTATGGCGTGGGTCAATCGATTGGAGATGTCTGGGAGCCAATGAGCGCCAAGGCTTGGCTTGGCACGGACCAACGCGGGCGCGACCTTTTGACGGTGATGATTTGGGGCACGCGCAACACGCTGTTCATTGCGGGAATGGCCACCGTTTTTGCCTTTACCTTAGGCACGGTCCTCGGCTTTACCGCGGCTGTGTGGGGCGGATGGGTCGATCAGCTCATCTCGCGGCTCAATGACTTGATCATGTCGATCCCGACCCTGATTTTTGCGCTGGTCGTGTTGTCGGTGATTCCGGTGACAATCCCGGTGCTGATCGTGGTGATGGGCTTTCTTGACTCAACGCGCGTGTTTCGGTTGAGCCGCGCCGTTGCCATGGACATCAATGTGATGGATTTTGTCGAGGCGGCTCGGCTGCGCGGCGAAGGCCGACTGTGGGTGATGTTTCGTGAAATTTTGCCAAATGCGCTGAGCCCGCTTTTGGCCGAATTGGGGCTTCGGTTCATCTTTGCGATCCTGTTTCTCTCAACCCTGTCGTTCTTAGGTCTTGGGCTTGGCCCGCGGGATCCGGATTGGGGCAGCATTGTCCGCGACAACCGCGAGGGGATTGTCTATGGCATTCCGGCGGCTTTGATCCCGGCGGTTGCCATTGTGACGCTTGCGATTGCGGTCAATCTCGTGGCCGATTGGTTGCTCAACCGCTCGGCGAGCCTGAAGGGGGGGCGATGATGGCCAAACCCAATGCGGTGCTCGATGTCCGCGCGCTGAGGATTGAGGCCCTTCTGCGCGAAGGCTCATCTCGGCCAAAGCGAAAGGTTCTTGTCGATACCGTTTCCTTCACGGTCGGACGCGGAAAGGTTTTGGGGCTTATTGGAGAGTCGGGTGCGGGCAAGTCAACCATTGGCCTGGCCGCGTTAGGCTGGGCACGTGAGGGAATTGCCCTTGCTGACGGTGAAATCTGGCTTGACGGGATCGAAATTCGCAAGGCTCCGCCCAAGGTTCTGCGCGAGGTGCGCGGGCGGCGAGTGACTTACGTTGCCCAATCGGCGGCTGCGGCCTTTAACCCTGCAAAAAGGCTCCTCGATCAGGTCATCGAGGCCAGCGTGCACCACGGTCTCATGACGCGTGCTGAGGCTGAGAAGAGGGCGGTTGAGCTTTTTCGACTTCTCGCGCTTCCTGAACCCGAGCGTTTTGGCCAGCGTTATCCGCACCAGGTATCGGGCGGGCAGTTGCAGCGTGCGATGACGGCAATGGCGCTTTGCCCCAAACCTGATCTTGTCGTCTTCGACGAGCCCACCACAGCGCTTGACGTCACAACCCAAATCGAGGTTTTGGCAGCGATCAAAGCGGCCATCCGGGATACCGGCGTTGCGGCGATCTATATCACCCATGATCTTGCGGTCGTCGCGCAGGTTGCCGACGACATTATGGTCCTGCGCCACGGCAAGATGGTTGAGATGGGGCCAACGGCGCAAATCCTTTCTAACCCCAAGCAAGAGTACACCCGCGCGCTTGTCTCGATCCGCCAACATCTGCGGCCCGCGCGCGCGGTCTCCTCACCGCCGATTTTGACCCTTGAAGGAGTTTGTGCCCGCTACGGGGCGATGAAAACAGACGTTCTTTCTGACATCAGCCTATCGCTTTACCCGGGTCGAACGCTGGCCTTGGTGGGTGAATCGGGATCGGGAAAGTCAACCGTGGCGCGGGTGATCACCGGCCTTCTGTCCCCACGGAAAGGGGAGATCCGCTTTAAGGATCAGCGCCTTCCGCCCCGGCTTGAGCAGCGCGACCGCGACCTTTTGCGCCGCATCCAGATGATTTATCAGATGCTGGATGTGG
>FWWL01010419.1_pt1 | contig 10725 bp, 9 predicted proteins | sample 2228331 | NCBI WGS metagenome assembly FWWL01 (sample SAMEA103939775, study PRJEB20133) | metagenome
GTCCAAGTATCTGGGAAAGGAAGGTCTCATAACAAAAGCCCTCAAGGGCATGAAGGACCTCCCGCCAGAGGAAAGAAGGTCCTTCGGTCAGAGGATAAACACCCTCAAAGAACACCTCGAAGGGCTCTTCAAGAGGAGGGAAGAGGAGATAAAAGAGCTGGAGGTGGATAAGGAGTTAAAAAGCCAGTGGGTAGACCTAAGCCTTCCGCAAGAGGGCGCTCTTGGACACTACCATCCCATAAGCCTGACCCTCAGGAGGATAAAGGAGATATTCCTTTCAATGGGCTTTGAGGTGATGGAGGGTCCGGAGATAGAGAGGGAAGATTATAACTTTGACATGCTCAACATACCCAAGGAGCACCCCGCAAGGGAGATGCAGGATACCTTCTATGTAAACAGGGAGGGCTATCTCCTCAGGACCCACACATCCCCAGTCCAGATAAGAACCATGCTCTCCCGAAAACCTCCCATATACATGATAGCCCCCGGAAAGGTCTACAGGCGAGACGATGACCCTACGCACTCGCCCATGTTCCATCAGGTGGAGGGCTTGGTGATAACCCACGGCACCAACTTCAAACACATGAAGCATACCATCCACACCTTCTTAAGAGCCTTCTTTGAGACGGAGGTTAAGGTGCGTTTCAGAAGCTCTTACTTTCCCTTCACAGAGCCGTCGGCGGAGGTGGACATAGGCTGTATCATATGCGGTGGTAGTGGGTGCAGGGTGTGTAAGGGTAGCGGTTGGCTTGAGGTCATGGGCTGTGGTATGGTCCATCCCAACGTCCTGAGAAACTGCCACATAGACCCCCAAATCTATCAGGGCTTTGCCTTCGGTATGGGTGTGGAGCGTCTCTGCATGCTTTACTATCGGATAGACAACATAAAGCTCTTTTATGAGAACGACCTGAGGTTCTTAGAACAGTTTTAGGAGAACGCATGCTCAAGGACTTCACACCCCAAGAGCGCAAGGTGGTATTGGGGATAACCTTTGCGGTAGCGGTCAGGATGCTGGGACTATTTTTGCTCCTGCCCGTCCTTTCCCCTTACGTGGCGGGCTTGGAGGGTGCCTCTCCGGAGATGATAGGTCTCTCCGTGGGTATATACGGGTTTGCCCAAGCCTTTTTGCAGATACCCTTTGGATACCTCTCGGACAGATACGGCAGAAAGCCGGTTATAGCGGTGGGGATGATAACTTACATAATAGGAAGCCTGATGGGTGCCTTTGCAAAGACTGCAAGCTTTATGGTCTTGGCAAGGTTCATACAGGGCTTTGGTGCGGTGTCCTCCGCCATGACAGCCTTGGCTGCGGACCTAACTCGTGAAGAGGTAAGGACGAGAGCCTTTGCCCACATAGGGGCGTCCATAGGTCTGGTCTTCGCTCTGAGCATGGTTTTGGCTCCTTACCTGGCTGGCAGGCTTGGTGTTCCCCTCCTCTTCCTTGCCACCGCCATCCTAAGTCTTATAGCCACCCTTTACCTCCTTATCTTCATACCCGAGCCTAAAACACATGCGGAGGAAAGACAGATAAAGCCTTCCCTTAGCAACATGGTGGGGTTTTTCAGGAGTGAAAGCCAAGTGGTGCTAAACCTGTCCATAGCATTGCTACACGCCTTTTTGGTAGGTGTTTTCACCCTCGTTCCGTATGACTTTGTGTATAAGTATAACTTTCCGAAGGCGGAGCACTGGGAAGTTTACCTGCCCGCGGTCATCCTGTCGCTTGGTCTCATGGTCCCCGCCGTCATCTGGGCTGAAAAGAAGCGCAAGTTCATGCCCGTGTTCTTTGCCGGTATAGGGTTCATAGGCTCTGGACTGCTGATGGTTGCCCTCTTTGATAACTTGGCGTCCCACATAGCTCTGGTTTTTCTCTTCTTCATAGGTTTTAACTTCCTTGAGCCCATAATACCCTCGCTCCTTACCAGGCTCACGCCCAAGGATGTGAGGGGTTTGTCCCTGGGCTTTTTCAACACCGCCCAGTTCTTGGGAGCCTTCGCCGGCGGTGTATGGGGCGGTTATGCCATCAAGCACGGAGAGCTCGCCTTCGTAGTTCCGGGTCTTGTGCTCATACTCCTTTGGTTCATGGTTGCGTATAACTTTTTGAAGAACCTTAGCCTGTAAAAGTGGTATAATCAGTAAGTATGATAAGGGTGGAAATAGTCACACCGCAGGGTAAGGCTTTCTCAAGGGAAGTAAACTCGGTAAACATTCCCACCGCAGAGGGTGAGATAGGTGTTCTGGAAAGGCACATGTATCTGATGACACTACTAAAGCCCGGTCTTGTCTACTTTGATGGCAATCCAAGGGAGGGCATTGCGGTTACCTACGGGTTCGTGGATGTGAGCCCCGAGCGTGTCATAATCCTTGCGGAAGAGGCTTACACCATAGGGGAGATAGACGTAGGAAGGGAGAAAGAGGAGTTTGATAGGGCGGTCAAGAAGCTGGCAACCGCAACTACTTTGGAAGAGATGCAGGAGCTGGAAAGGGCTAAGGAAAGGGCACGCACGCTTCTTGAGTTAGTGGAGAGGTTTGGAGGAGTATAAGGAGTTTACCTTCTTCAGGGGAAGGGTAAGGTTTAGACAACCAAAAAAACACAGGCTCTCAGTAATACAGATACTCTTTGTAGAGAACCTCAGGGGTATAAGAAAGTCCAGCAAGGTCTTAGATTTGGGCGCAGGCTTTGGAGCTCTTTCTGTCCTCATAGCCCTTAAACACGGTTGCAAGGTTTACGCCTTGGAGAGAGACCCGCTCATGCTGGAGCTCCTGAGATACAATGTGGGGGTCAACGGTCTTGAGGACAGGATAGAGATAATAGAGGGGGATTTGAGGGAATACAAAGCTCTACTTAAGCGCTCATACTTTGACTGTGTTGTTGCAAACCCACCTTTTTATACTCAAGGAAATGTGCGCAACCCTTACCATTTTGAATCGGATACAAGGCTTGAGGATTTTGTAGATGCTACCGCTTATACGCTGAGAGATGGTGGATATCTTAACCTGCTGATTCCGTCAAACAGATTGCACCATGCTTGTGAAATGCTTTCTGAAAAGAATATGAGCATGGCTTATGTGCGGTTTTTTCACCCAAAGGAGGATAAAAACGCCAAGTTGGTTAGGATTTCTTGTGTGAAAAACGCAAAAAGCTTACCGATTGTTGAAAAACCATTGATTATAAACACGCATGATGGTAATTACACACCTGAGGTCCAGTGCACGTTGGATTTTATGATATAATAACAAGGTTTTAGGAGGGCTTGAATGAGGTTGCCTGAAAAGCTTGTAGAAAGGGTAGTGGATAGGATTATAAGCGAGTTGACACAAGAAAAAGTTATAGAGGTGGATGACCCTTACACCTTTAGAAAGAAGCTGATGGAGATTTTCAAAAGGGCGGAGGAGGAGGAGCGTTTGCTTGACGAAGAAGCCAAAGAGATACTCAGGTCAAGGTTGGATTTGCTTGAAGAGACGAGCTTGGATTTTAGGACCGCCTTCAGGGCTGTAAGGGCTAAGCTGGCGGAGGAGAGGAACATACACACGTCAAGGCGGGAGAGGATGAACCAGATAGCGGGGATGATAAAGGAGCTCATAATGGAGGACCCTACGGTGGATATATTTGAAGAGCCCCATCGCATAAGGGCGAGGATAAGGCAGATACTCTTGGATGCGGTGAAAGAAGAGGAGGAGATAGACAAAGAGGTGAGGGAGCGCATAAGGTCCTATTCAAAGAGGATAGTGGAAGGGACGCCCGAGTGGAACCACCTTTACAAGAAGATATACGAGGACGCCCTCAAGAGGAGAGGACTTCTCTAAGGCAGGTAGGCTATGGGATTTTGTCTATTTCCATACTTTATGACCTCGTAGTGCAGGTGGGGACCGGAGGTCCTACCAGTCATACCTACCCTTCCTATTATCTGCCCCTTTACTACCCTATCCCCGTAGTTCACCGAGTAGTCCGCAAGATGACCGTAAAGGGTTACAAACCCATACCCGTGGTAAACTATAACTGTTTTACCGTATCCGCTCAGCCATCCCACGTATATAACCCTACCGTCGGCTGAGACGCTCACCGGCGAACCGTAGGGTGCGGATATGTCTATTCCCGTGTGAAACTCCCTCCTACCCCTGAAGGTCCTCCACCCGTAGTCGGAGGTCACTATCCCTACTACGGGCCATATGTCGGGCTTTACCATGTCCACAGTCCTCACGTTGAGAAGTTCTCTGAGTGCCTCGTCCTTTGAAACCTCTACCGTTACAATCTCTTCTACCTTTTTGGTGTCAAGGTCTTGACTGAGTTCTACCTGAATGTCCCTGCTTTTGGGTATGGGGAAAGGGTCTTCTGCAGGTCCGCCGACTCCTATGGGTGAGCCGTCCACCACGGGCTTGCAGAGGACCCCACCGAGGGCAAAGGCTAAGAGCATCCTCTTCATGACTGCACCTCCTCCTGTTTTCAAACAAAAATGATACCCCTAAAGATTAATCCATGTCAAGGTTTTTTTATTTCAAAAAAATCCTTGATGCACCAGTGAGGACACTTCAGGATTTTTCCAACAACCCCCTGACTATGTTAATATCATGTATAACATGTGTGGTATAGTGGGCTACATAGGGAGTAATCCCGCTCTTTTTGTCCTCCTTGAGGGTCTTGAAAGGTTGGAATACCGGGGCTACGACTCCGCGGGCATAGCGGTGATAGAGAACTCCTCCATCTTCGTAGAAAAGAGGGTGGGCAAGGTCAGAGAGCTCGTCAGAAGTCTTTGGGGAAAGCAGATAAAGGGGACGGTGGGTATAGGTCATACGCGCTGGGCAACCCACGGAGAGCCTTGCGACATAAACGCCCACCCTCACACCGACGGAAGTGGTAAGATTGCTGTGGTCCATAACGGCATAGTGGAGAACTACTTGGAGTTAAAGCAAGAGCTCCTCTCAAAGGGGATAGAGTTCAAATCGCAGACGGACACGGAGGTCATAGCGCACCTTATATCCCTGCACTACAAGGGAGACCTGCTTAAAGCGGTCTTTGAGATAATACCCAAGCTAAAGGGAGCCTTTGCCTTTGCGGTCATATCAAGCTTTGAGCCCGACAGGATAGTGGGAGTAAGGTATGGGAGCCCCTTGGTAGTAGGCATAGGTGAAGGGGAAAACTTCTTGGCATCGGACATTCCGGCGCTCTTGCCCTTTACACGCAAGGTCATACCCCTCTCGGACGGAGAGGTGGTGGACCTCAGAAGGGACGGCGTGGACATATACGACTTTGAGGGCAACTCGGTGGTAAAGGAGGTAGTGTATGTCCCCTGGGACATCATATCCGCGGAGAAGGCGGGCTTTAAACACTTTATGCTCAAAGAGATATTTGAACAGCCGAGGACAACCGGTGACACCATAAAGGGCTTTGTTTCAAGGGATTACTCTTTACCTTTTTCGCTCAAAGACTTTAGGCGTGTAATCATGGTAGCCTGCGGGACCTCCTACCATGCGGGTCTGGTGGGAAAATACTGGATAGAGAAGTATGCGGGTGTGCCCGTTGAGACCGCTTACGCTTCCGAGCTCAGATACTCGGACTCACCCATAGATGAGAGGGACTTGGTCATAGCCATATCCCAGTCGGGAGAGACTGCGGACACGCGCTTTGCGGTCCTGTCCGCAAAGGAAAGGGGTGCTAAGTTGGTAGCGGTGGTGAACGTCATCGGCAGTGCCTTAGACAGGGAATCGGATTATACCCTTTACACCCACGCGGGACCGGAGATAGGCGTGGCTGCGACCAAGACCTTTACAGCCCAGCTTGCGGTCCTATACAGCCTGGCGGTAAGCCACACGGAAAGAATGGACGAGCTCCTTTCCAAGCTCAGCCATGTTCCCGCACTCATGGAGGAAATCCTCTCACAGGCGGAGGCCATCAAAGAGATAGCCCTGAGCTATGCAAAGAGCAAGAACATGCTATACCTCGGAAGGTATCTGAGCTACCCCATAGCCTTGGAGGGAGCTTTAAAGCTCAAGGAGATATCCTACATACACGCGGAGGGATACCCGGCGGGCGAGATGAAGCATGGACCCATAGCCCTCATAGACGAGAACATGCCCGTGGTTTGCGTAGCACCCACCGATAAGGTCTATGAGAAGATGCTTTCCAACGTAGAGGAGGTCCTCACGAGAAAGGGGCAGGTCATAGGTGTAGGTTTTAAAGGCGACCGAATTCTCAAAGACAAGTCCAAACATTTCATAGGCATACCCGCGGTGGATGAGGACCTGACACCCTTCCTGAGCATCATACCCTTACAGCTCTTTGCCTACTACATAGCGGACTATCTGGGGCTGGACGTGGACCAACCGCGCAACCTGGCTAAGACGGTCACGGTGGAGTGATATAATTAATACATGGGAGACGCAAGCATCTTTGAAGGTCTGACCTTTGATGACATTCTCCTTGTCCCTCAGTATTCGGAGGTCCTGCCCCACGAGGTGGATGTTTCCACACACCTGACCAAGAGGATAAGACTCAACATACCCATAGTCTCCGCTGCTATGGACACGGTGACCGAGTCAAGGCTCGCCATAGCTTTGGCACGCGAAGGGGGCATAGGCATAATCCACAGGAACATGTCGGTAGAAGAGCAAGCCCTGGAGGTAGAAAAGGTCAAAAAATCAGAAAGCGGTATGATTCTAAAGCCCGTGACGGTAAGCCCCCACGATACGGTTGGAAAAGCCATAGAGATAACCAACAGGTATAAAATCTCCGGCGTGCCCGTGGTGGACCAAGAGGGTAAGCTGGTAGGCATAATAACCAACAGGGATTTGAGGTTCATAAAGCCCACCGACTATGACAAGCCAGTTAGCGAGTTCATGACTAAGCACAACCTCATAGTAGCCCGAGAGCTGGTGACCCTTGAGGAGGCGGAGGAGATACTCCAGAGGCACAAGGTGGAGAAGCTCCCCATAGTGGACGGCGAAGGAAAGCTTGTGGGTCTGATAACCATAAAGGATATAACCAAGAGGAAGAAGTATCCCAACGCATGTAAGGACGAGATAGGAAGGTTGAGGGTGGGCGCTGCGGTGGGAACGGGTCCCGACACAAAAGACAGGGTGGACGCTTTGGTTAGCGCCGGCGTGGATGTTATAGTGGTGGACACAGCCCACGGACACTCTAAGAGGGTGCTTGAAACGGTGGAGTTTATAAAGTCCAACTACGAGGTGGACGTGATAGCGGGCAATGTGGCCACAAGGGAAGGAGCAGAGGACCTTATAAAGGCGGGTGCGGATGCGGTAAAGGTGGGTGTAGGACCGGGTTCCATATGCACCACGCGCATAGTGGCGGGTGTGGGCGTTCCCCAGATAAGCGCGGTAATGCTTGCCTACTCGGTCTGCAAGGAATACGGCGTGCCCGTCATAGCGGACGGTGGCATAAGGTATTCCGGAGACATAGTGAAAGCTCTGGCGGTGGGAGCGAGCGCGGTGATGCTGGGAAACCTACTGGCAGGCACGGAGGAAGCCCCGGGAGAGACGGTATACTACCAAGGAAGGGCTTACAAGGTATACAGGGGTATGGGCTCATTGGGAGCCATGATGAGTAGGATGTCCGCAGACAGGTATGGACAGGAAAAGCTTGAGAAGTTCGTCCCCGAGGGTATAGAGGGAAGGGTTCCTTACAGGGGAAGGCTAAGCGATGTGATATACCAACTCGTAGGTGGTCTACGTTCGGGCATGGGATACGTAGGAGCGAGTAGTATACAAGAGCTCCGTCAGAAGGCAAAGTTCGTAAGAATCTCTTGGGCGGGATACAGAGAGTCCCATGTCCACGACGTGCAGATTACCAAAGAGGCACCCAACTACTGGATGGATTAGAGAATCAGCATGCCATCTCCATAGCTGTAAAACCTGTATCTTTCCTTTATGGCGACTTGGTAAGCTTCCATGATAAAGTCCCTGCTGGCGAAGGCGGACACCAAAAAAAGAAGGGAGGAGCGCGGAAGGTGAAAGTTGGTAATCATGGCGTCCACCACCCTGAACTCAAACCCGGGGTAGATGTAAAGGTCCGTCCAGCCCTCAAAGGGGTCAAAGGGTTTGGTCTCTAAGGTCCTTACCACAGTAGTTCCCACCGCGACTATCCTCCCACCCCTTTTCTTCGTTTCCTTTATCAGCCTTGCCGTCTCCTCAGGGACTTTTACATACTCTGGGTCCACATTATGCTCTTCCACACTCTGGGTCCTTACTGGCTTGAAGGTCCCATAAGAAACATGCAAAGTAATAAAGGCTGTTCTTATACCGTGTCCTTTGAGCCTTTGCAGGAGCTCCTGAGAAAAGTGTAGTGATGCGGTGGGCGCAGCGACGGAGCCTTCATGCCTTGCAAACACCGTTTGGTAATAAGTCCTGTCTATCTCTTCGTCCTCTCTCTTGAGGTAAGGGGGTATGGGTATGTGTCCGTGCTTGTCAAGGGCTCTCAAGGGGTCGGGTGATACGAGCCTTACCTTAAACTTGGACTTTTCTATGTGCTTGAGAATTTCCACCTTCAAGTCATCAGCCACCTCCACCACAAGCCCTTCCCTTATGTTCTTACCACCCACGAGGGCAATCCACTCCTCCTTTGTGATAAAGTCTGTAAGTAGAGCCTCAACCTTTCCGCCTGTTTTTTTCCTGCCGTAGAGCCTTGCGGGGATGACCTTGGAGTCGTTGAAGACCAAAAGGTCTCCCTCTTGGAGATAGAGGGGTAGGTTCCAAAATATGTCGTGCCTTATGGAGCGGTCCTTTCTGTCCAAAACCATGAGCCTGGCGTTATGGCGGGGCACGACGGGATACTTGGCTATGAGCTCCTCCGGAAGGTGATAATCAAAGTCTTCTACATTCATGCTTGGGGGAACCTCAACTTATAAGGAGTTGGTATATACGACTACACTATTATAACTAAATTAGCTCTTTAAAGAGTGAGCTGTTGGTCGGAGAAGGCATAGCCTATTTGCGTCAATCCGTCAAAACGTCATGACGTCATGACGTCAAGATGGCATGTAGAAGTTGTTTTCTTCTTACTCTTTCAAGGCTTTGCTGATTTCCGCGAAGCGTAAAGGATAGTTGCTCGTAAATGTCTGAAACTACGAAATTTTTAGTTTTATGATTTTTATCAGTCAGGTTCGCGGAAAAACTTGACAACTTGAAAGGGGTGGTATATACTCATAAGCGTTATTAGAGTAGAATATAGTTAGGTAGGTGTTGGGTTTTATCTGAACTATATGGGGTTGAAACTTGTCGTATTGTGTTTTGCATCTAAGTATCGCAAAAAGTTTTATCTGAACCATATGGGCTTTAAACGTTGATATGCTCGTTGGGGTAAAATATTAAGCAATTATGTTTGTAGACAGAGTAAAAATCCACGTAAAAGCAGGCAATGGGGGCAACGGTGCGGTTGCCTTCTTGAGGGAGAAGTATAGACCTTTGGGGGGTCCAGCAGGCGGTGATGGTGGGAAGGGTGGGGATGTGGTGCTTGTGGGAACTTCAAGAAAGCATACCCTTTACGACTTTGAGTTTCAGAGACACTTCAGAGCCCAGAGGGGAGAGCACGGAAAGGGTAAGAACCAATACGGAAAGGACGGAGAAGACCTGATAATAGAAGTGCCCTTGGGAACTGTGGTAAAGGATGCCCAGACGGGTCAGGTTCTGTGCGATATAACGCAGGAGGGTCAAAGGTGCGTAGTGGCTAAGGGTGGAAGAGGTGGAAGGGGCAACGCTCACTTCGCCACACCCACCAACCAAGCGCCCCGTTATGCGGAGAAGGGGGAAAAGGGGGAAGAAAGGTGGCTCATACTGGAGCTCAAGCTCATAGCGGATGTGGGTCTGGTGGGTCTTCCCAACGTGGGCAAGTCCACCCTGATTTCCAAGCTGACCAGAGCCAAACCCAAGATAGCGGATTACCCCTTTACCACCCTCTCGCCCGTGCTGGGTGTGATGGAGCTGGGCGATGAGATAAGGCTCGTGCTGGCGGACATACCCGGTCTCATAGAGGGCGCTCACGAGGGCAAGGGTCTCGGTCATGAGTTCTTAAGACACATAGAAAGAACTAAGTTTCTACTCCATCTGGTAGATGTCTCTGACGCAAGGGAAGAAGAACCGGTGCAAGCCTTTTTCAAGGTAAGGAGGGAGATGGAGCTTTACAGTCCGGAGCTTCTCAAAAAACCCTGCATCGTGGTGGGCACCAAGATAGACAGCCTTTCCGACAGGAGCTATCTGGATTACTTGAAAAGAGAGTTCAATAGGATGGGCTTTGAGTTCGTAGGTGTGTCCGCCATCACAGGTGAGAACCTACGGGAGCTCAAGGAGTTGATGCTAAAAGTCTATAGGGAGATGGAAGATGAGGATAAGGGTCAAGGCGTGGGAAAGCCCTCAGCAAGAGCTCTTTGAGTATGAAGAGTCGGGTCAGGTGGTGGACTTTTTGGAACGGATAAGACCCTACGATGGAGTCTACCAAGAGGGGATGAGCTTAGTTTTTGTTGACGGTGTAAGGAGGACCGAGTTTGCCTGCTATGTGGAGGAAGAAGGGAGCATCTACGAAGGCATCTTCGCTTCCGTAGGTGTGGGCGCCCTTTACCTTACCTTGGACAGGACCAACCACCTGCACTACTCTCTCCGTTATCCTCAGGTCTTGAGGCTTTTGGTTGTGGAGGGAAAAAACGCTCTGAGGGTTAAAAGCCTGAGGGCTGGGGACATAACCTTTGAGGTCAGGCACGCAGAGGACAGGGAACCCAGCCTTGA
>FWWL01010421.1_pt1 | contig 10722 bp, 7 predicted proteins | sample 2228331 | NCBI WGS metagenome assembly FWWL01 (sample SAMEA103939775, study PRJEB20133) | metagenome
TTCCTCCAGGCGGCTGGCCGGGACGAAGAGAACGCCCGCCTCCAGAAAGGCATGATAAGGCTTCCTGGTGAGGTCCCGCCCGCAGACCCGGATGGACCCCTCCCACGGTCGAACCAAGCCCGCGCAGGCGCGCATGAACAACTGCTGGCCGCTCCCCTCCATTCCCGCCAACCCGAGGATCTCCCCGGACCGCACGGTGAGGTTCACCCGGCTCAACCGGAGTCGGTGATCCCCCACCACCAGGTTCTCGATCTCCAGGACGGGCTCGCCCAGGGGGATGGACTCGCGCTCGGAGGGAGGGATGGAGCGGCCGAACATCATCTCGACCAGCCGCTGGGGGGAATAGGGGGGCGTCGCCTCGCCCGCCACTCGGCCCTGGCGCAGGACCGTGACCCGATGACAGAGCTCCTCCACCTCCTCCAGCTTGTGGGTCACGAAGATGATCGCCTTCCCTTCCCCCGCCAGGCGCCGCAAGGTGTCGAAGAGCCGGACCTTCTGGGGCGCGCTGATGCCCGTCGTGGGCTCGTCCAGGATGAGCACTCGAACCCCTCGCCAGAGCAGGCGGAGCAGCTCCAGCTGCTGGCGCTCCCCCACCGTCAGGCGGTCCACCGGCGCCTCCGGATCCAGGTCGAACCCGAACTGGGCCGCCAGCTCCTGCAAGGCCCGCCGCGCCGCCCGGCGGTTCAGCCAGAGGCCGCCCGGATGGCCCATCATGAAATTATCCAGGACCGACATCGCCGGGAAGTCCATGGGGTCCTGGTGCAACATCCCGATGCCATAACGAAGGCCCTCCGCCGGCGAGGGGAAGCGGACGGGCTGCCCGTCCAGGAAGATCTCCCCCCGATCCGGCCGCAGGTAGCCCGACAGGATCTTCATCAGCGTGGTCTTGCCCGCCCCGTTCTCCCCGAGGAGGCCATGGATGGTGCCCGCCTCCACGGTCAGGCTGACGTCCTGGAGGGCGCGCACCGGCCCGAAGGACTTATAGATATGACGCATCTCCACCTTCATCGCCTGGATCCGATCCGCACAGGATTCGAAGCCGGGGGCGGCCGCCCATGGGGAAGGCCGCCCGCCCTATCGGATGGAGATGAATCCTCTCCAAAAAGGAAGAGGGGCGGTCTGGCGACCGCCCCTCTCACCGAAGCCCATCCCGCGCATCCGGCCGAGGAGCAGGACGCCCCGCCCTTAGGCAGACGGGCCTACTTGGTCGGGACGCTCTGGCCTTCCATCCCCTCGAGCAGCTGCGGGAGATACCAGATCTGCTGCGGGGTGGCTACCTTCCCTTCCTCGACATACAACGTGCCGTCCTGCAGGCGGATCGGCCCCTTCCACAGCTGGATCGAGCCATCCGCCAGCCCCTTGATGAACTCGTCCAGCTTGGCGGAAGCCTCAGGGCTCAGGGCCTTCCCCTTCAAAAAGCCCACATGGCTCGTGTCCGGGTTGTTGAGATCCTTCCAGTCCGGCCCCAACCAATCCCAGGATGGCTTCCAGGTGCCCTCCAGGACGGCCTTGATGTGGGCCAGGTAGCCAGGGCCCCAGTTGAAGTAAGGCACGCCCAGACAGACGTCAGGGGCCTCATCGCAGGCGCCGATGTAATCGTAGGGGATCGCCCACACCTTCTTGCCCGCCTGGGCCGCCTTGGCCGCCTCCCGCAGGCCCTCCGTGGTATCGATGCCGGAGATGATCACGTCGTAGCCGGTGTTGATGAAGTCCTGGGCCACCTGCGTGGGGTCAGCGGTCACGCCGGGGATGTGGAACCAGAAGCCGATCCAGGTCACCTTGAACTTGAGATCGGCCGCCGGCTTGCCCACATACTTCTCCCAGCAATACTTCGCGCCCAGATAGGCGGAGGCGGCGAGGCGCCGGGTCTCATCGTTGATCAGCGGCCCCAGATAACCGATCCGGCCCGTCTGGGTGGTCAGGGCGGCGGCGCACCCGGCGATCAGCTTCCCGTATTCCATCTGCCCCATCACGTTGGCCAGGTTGGGGATGCCCTTGTAGTTCTTGCCCTCCTTCCAGGCGTCATCCCCCGAGGCATGGATCACCACGACGTCCGGATGGGCCTTCGCGAACTTGATGGCCTCGTCCTTGTGGTCGTCCGAGTTGAAGATGATCACCTTGGCGCCCTTGGCCACCAGCTCCTCCGCCAGCTGGGAGGCCGTCGTCCCCGGGCGGTCGGCCGGGTTCACCTTGTCGATGTAAAGCATCTTTGCCCCAGGCAGCTTCCGCTCCACATATAGACCCGCCTCGTAATGGGCCTGGCTCCAGCCCCGGTCGTTGTAGGGGCCGACGAGGAGCATCCCAAAGATGATCTCTTTGGCGGCGGCGGTGGGTGTGGGCGGGACAGGGGTGGGCTGTGGAGCGGCGGGGGCGGTGGCGGTGGCAGGGACAGGCGTGGCCGGCTGGGCGCACGCCGCCAGCAGCAGGGCAACGCCCAGGAAAAGGCTCACAGCGGTCCACCGGTGCCGATGAGGAACCATTCTTCTCCTCCTGTGGGGAGATCTTGCCTCTTAATATTGTATTCGGCCTAAAAGGGAATGGCAACTGGAGTCCACAAGCCCATGGTTGGCTCGTATTCAACTTTCTCGCCTTGTTTTGTCATCCGCGCGGCGCGGAAGGTTGGGGGTCACTGCAGGCGCATCCTCTCCGAGATCTACAACAATGGCCGTTCTCTGGCCCGAGCGGGCTCGCGCGGATCCGGGGCGGCCGCCTCCATCGCGACCAAACGGGGAGTCCGTCCCCAGGGCCCAGGATTCTTCACAAAGCCTTCGCGGCTCGGAGCGCCCGCGCTCAACGGACCCGCGGGATGGTGATGCCCTGCTGGCTCTGATAGCGCCCGCCCCTCTCTTTATAGGACCGCTCGCAGACCTCATCGGCCTCGAAGAAAAGGACCTGGGCGATCCCTTCGTAGGCGTAGATCTTCGCGGGCAGCGGAGTGGTGTTGCTGATCTCCAAGGTGAGATACCCTTCCCACTCCGGCTCCAGGGGGGTCACGTTCACGATGATCCCGCAGCGGGCATAGGTGGACTTCCCCACGCAGATCACCAGGACGTTTCGAGGGATCCGGAAATACTCCACGCTCCGGGCCAGGGCGAAGGAGTTCGGGGGGATCACACAGACCTCGCCGCGCACATCCACGAACGAGCGGGGGTCGAAGTTCTTCGGGTCGACGATGGTGCTGTAAACATCCGTGAACACCTTGAACTCGTCGGCGACGCGGATGTCGTATCCGTAAGAGGACAGCCCGTAGGAGATCACCCCCGGGCGCACCTGGGATTCCTCGAACGGCTCGATCATCCGATGCGTGCGGGCCATCTCGCGGATCCAGCGATCGGATTTCAGACCCATCGGCTTCGTGCCCTCCGGGTGAAGTGTTCCCAAATCCTTTGGAGGAAGGATCATCCGCGGGGGATCTGAAGCAACGCGCCCAGGAGCAGCGCTTGAACCAGGATCCCGATCAGCCACAGGCCATACGCCGCCGGCCGTTCCCGCTCATGCAACAGCCCCCCCAAGCCCGTGTTCACGATCCACGTCACGGCCCCCAGGGCCGGGAGGCGGGTGAGATGGGACACCGGGCTGAGCAGCACCTCCGGCGATCCCTCCAGACGCACCCAGGACGGCATGTCGGGAAACCGAAGGCAGAGCCAGAGCCACATCCCCCACAGCAGAAGCCCCCCGATGGCGATGAGGGTCCAGGCCGCCCGATCCTCCCAGAGCGCCCGCTGGCGCCACCGGGGGAACACCGTCGTCTGCGACAGGCGCTGGGTGGGCCCCATGGCCGCCCGCTCGGCGAAGGCTTCCCGAAAGGCCTGTGGATGAGGCGGGGAGATCGCGTAGATGGCCGCCTCCGTGACCACCCAGAGCTGCCGGGGAAGATCCTCTGTGGCGAAGAAGAGGACCGGCCGGCCCTCCTCCACCGCCCACGCGTGGCCGGTATAAAGGCCCGGCCAGCGCAGGCCCCGCCATCTCCGGATCGCCCGCGGGGTGGCCGGCCCGGGGCGCAGCTCCTGGATCGCATGGATGGGGATCACGTGAACGGCCGGCCACCATGTGATCGTCAACCCATTGCGGTCTAGGTAATAGCGGGCGGACCGCAGCCCCCGCAGCGTGTAACCGACCCCTACCGCCCCGATCAGGGCGAGGATCGCCGCCGTTGAGGCTGCCGCTGTCCACGGCGAAGGCGGCCGGGCCGCCGTGAAGCCTACCCCGATCAGGGCGATCAGGCCCAACGCGCCCAGCATCGCGGAGCCGATCCACAGCCCGCGCCGTCCGTCCGGCCGCTCCGTCATCCCTCCCCCTCCGGCGAGGTCAGCATGTATCCGAAACCGCGCACGGAGACCAGCACCTCGCCGCGCTCGGGATCCAGCCCCAACCGCTTGCGGATCTGACGGATGTGGACCTTCAGCAGCTCCCGCGCCTCGGGCTCATCCGCTTCGATCCCCCACACCTCCCGCACCAGATCGGCATGGGAGACGACCTGGCCCGCCCGGCGGGCCAAGACGTTCAGGATCTTGAATTGAAGCGGGGGAAGCTGCACCGGCCGGCCCCGCCAGATCACTTGCTTCCGCCCATGATCAATCACCAGAGATCCGACCCGCAGGACCTCCCCACCGGTCCACGTCTGGAACGCCCGAACCGACCGGGCCAGCCGATCCCAGATCGGATCTTGGTCGGCGCTCTCCATGGGGCAAATCAACGGAAGGGGGGAACAGCCCCGCAGGGCGCTGAACAGCCCCCGGCCGTTGCGCTCCAACCACTCCCGATCGGCCACGATGACATCGGGGATGGCCCGGGCGATGAGGGCCATGGCACCGCGCAGGTCGGGGGCGTAATGCGCCACGTGCCCGACCCGCACCGCGCTCTGGAGCAGCCGCTCCCCGGTCTCCAAATCCGGATGAACGATCAGCACCCGCAGGCGATCCGTCCCGTTCCCGATCCCGCTCATCGCCGGAGCGCCCCACCGTTCCAATGGGATCTCAAAGCCCTCCGTCCCTCCGATGCCCCTCAGGCCGTTGGCGGGGCCGCGGATCCGGGCTCCGGCCCGGGGGCCGCAGGGGCAGGTGCGGAGGGCGGCGTCCATTTCCGCACGCGCAACCGGAGGCCCTCCACCCCGACCACCTGAACCGGAGCGCCCGCCGGTATGATACCGGTTTCGCTCTCCGCCGTCCACAACTCCCCCGCCACGTGCACCATCCCGATCGGATTGAGGTCCGTGCGGGCCTCGCCGAGGCGCCCGACCAGGGCTTCCACCCCCATCACGCTGGGCCGGCGCTGGGCCTGCAACGCCTTGGCCACGATGAACCCGAAGAAGCCGGCCATGGCCAGCCCGGTCCCCCCTGCCACCCACGGGGAAAGCGGCGGGAAGGGAGAACGCGCCACAGGGGCGAACAGCACCAGCGCCCCGGCGATGAAGGTGGCCGTCCCGGCCGCCGTCAGCGCGCCATGGGTCGGCGCCTTGACGTCCAGGATGAACAGGACCAGGGCCACGGCGATGAGCAGCAGGCCCAGCCAGTTGACCGGCAGCAGCCCGATCCCATAGGCCGCCAGCAGGAGCGACACCACGCCGATGAACCCCGCCACCCAGCCGCCCGGGTTGGAAAGCTCGATCAGGATGGCCTGCACCCCGATGGCCAGGAGGATCAGCGCGATGTTCGGGTTCACCAGACGGTGGAGGATCTCCTCCACGATGTTCATCGGAAGCGGGACGACCGCCGCCCCCGCGGTGCGCAACGCGCGCGGCTGCCCCCGGACCGAAACCGTCCGCCCGTCGAGCTGCCGGAGCAAGTCCTCCGGGCCCTCCGCGATCCCATCGATCAGCCCGGCGGCCAGGGCCTCGCGGGCGCTCACCGCCTTCGCCGACTCCACCGCCGCCTCGGCCAGCTGCACCGCCTCCGGGGGCCGCCGCTCGGCCAGGCTGCGGACCTGGGCCTTGAGGATCTCCTTGACCTTCTGGCTGAGGGTCTCCGGCAGCTCCTCCCCCTGGCCGCCCACCGGCGAAGCCGCCCCGATGGCGGTCTCCGGCGCCATCCACGCCAGATGCCCCGCCAGCGTCACCAGCGTCCCGGCGGACCCGGCGATCGCCCCCCGCGGGGCCACGTAGATGATCACGGGAACTGGGCTCTCGCGGATCAACGAGACCAGCCGCAAGGTGAGGTTCACCTCCCCGCCCGGGGTGTTGAGCTGCAGGATCAGGGCCTCAGCGCCCTGATCCCGAGCGGTCTCCATCCCGCGCCGCAGGTAATCCGCCACCACGGGGGTGAGAGGGCCTTCCACGCGCAGCCACAGCACTCGGGGAGCCGACGCCTCCTGCGCCCAGCCGCTCCACGCTGCCAAGCATACCACCCACCCGATACCGAGAAGCCAACGCATGGGCGCTCCCTTCTACGCTTCGCTCAAAAACCTCCCACGAGCCGGACCAGCCCGAGGATGATCTCGCTTCGGCTTTATGGATATCTTCTGCCTCGACCCTTTATGAATGGAGGATCGAGGGGCCCGCTCTCCTCCTCGCATTCCCGGAGACAGAAGTGCCATCGCTCCTCTCCTCCGCCGCGAACACCCCCTACAACGGGATTCTATTCCATTCCACGCGTATCCTCCATCATCCGCGCCTCACCTTCCCCGCAGATCCATTCCAGCAGACGGCGGGTTTCGCCCTTCACATTCAGCATCTCGCCGGAGGGCCCCACGCAGGCCGGGCATCCATTGTCGCACGGGCAACGCGCCACCACCTCGAGGGCCGCTTTCAATAAGGCCTCTTGAACGGCCCACAGATGGGCGGCGAAGCCGACGCCTCCCGGAACCCCCTCATACAGCACCAGGGTGGGGCCATCCGCCGCCCGGCCCTCGGGATCCACCAGGACCCCCAGGTCGGCGGGATCGCTCATCAGGAACAGCGGGGCCAGGCCGTGGAGCAGATGGGCCAATCCAGAGAGGGCGCTGCGCGTCCCCTGCATCTGCTCCAGGCGCCGGTGGCAGCGTCGGCAGACCGTGATCAGGTTCTCCAGGGCATGTGCCGCCTGAAGGTCCGCGAAGGTCCGCAGCGGTCGAAGGTGATGGACGTCGTGAGGCTGCCCCGGCCGCTCCGGCGCCCCGCACACCCGACATCGGTAGCCATCCCGGGCTCGGACCTTCTGGCGGATGGCCCGCCACTCCGGCCCATAATCCAGGGGGCCGATCTGGATGCCTTCCGCCCGGAGACGCTCCAGGAGCGCTGGCCGCAGGGTGAGCCACCAAGCCGTGGTGGGGAGGGCGATCTCAGGGGTTTCCACCGCTTCCCATCCCAGGAGCTCCCCTGCCGGCCACCGCAGGCGCCGATATCCAACCACCTGGCTGACGATGGTCACCTCCCCCCAGGCGCTGATCACCCAGGGGCCTGCCCAGCGCTCCCGTTCCTCCTCCACCCGCCACTGCGCCTCCACGATCGGCTCGGTGACCTCATCCCCCTCGAAGGGCTCCGCGAGGGCCTCCCCCTTTTCCCAGTCCACCGCGGTGATCCGATAGGCAGCGCCTTCGTGCAGATACACCGCCCCCGGGTGGACCAGTCGAGGGGCGGAGGGGCGATCCACCTCGCCGATGACCCGGGCCCCCTTCCCCATCCCCAGGCGGATCTGCACCCGATCCCCCGCGCTGGTCCGCAGGCTGACCCCCTGCGCCGGATATCGATCCATGGCGAAATACACCCGGCCATCGGTCGGATTCCGGTAGAGGGGCTCCCCATCGGCGATCAACCGCTCCACGACCCAATCCGTGTCCAGCGTCCGGGCGAACGGCTCGCCCGCACTCAGCGGCCACTCGAACGCGGCGCACAACAGGTGCGCGGCCAGGATGGCCAGGTTGTCCGGATCGAAGCGGGCGGCCTCAGGGGAGCGCTGGAAGAGGAACTCCGGATGCCCCGCCAGGTATTCGTCCAGCGGGGTCGCGGTGAGCACCAGGATCGCGGCGCTCAAGGGGGCGCGGCGGCCCGCCCGGCCGGCCTGCTGGCGGACCGAGGCGATGGTGCCGGGATATCCCACCATCACGCAGGCCTCCAGCGCCCCGATATCCACCCCCAGCTCCAGGGCGTTGGTGGCGATCACGGCCCGGATCCGCCCTTCCCGCAGCCCCCTCTCGATCGCCCGCCGCTCCTCGGGCAGGTATCCCCCGCGATACCCGCGCACCTCCTCCGGATCCCCCCCGCGCTCCGCCCAGGCGGAGCGCACCATGCGGAGCAGACGCTCGACCGCCATCCGGGAGCGGGCGAAGGCGATGGTGGGGACCCCATGCGCCAGCAGGGTGAGGATCAGGCCGGCGGCGGCCGTCAGGGCGCTCTGGCGCAGCCCGGTGGCCGCGTCCAGCAGCGGGGGACGGTAGAGGATGAAATGGCGCTCCCCATAGGGGGCCCCGTCCGCCTCAATCCCTCGGACCGGCCCTTCCACCAGCCCTTCGGCCAGCTCCGGCCCGTTGGCGACGGTGGCGGAGGCCAGGAGGAACTGAGGGGATGCGCCGTAGGCGGCGGCCAGGCGCCGCAGCCGCCGCAGGACGTTCACGACGTGGCTCCCGAACACGCCCCGATAGACATGGGCCTCGTCAATCACCACGAAACGCAAGCGGCTCAGGAAGGCCGCCCAGCGCGGATGCTGGGGCAGGATCCCCATGTGGAGCATGTCCGGGTTGGTGAGGAGCAGCCGTCCCCGCTCTCGGACGAAGCGACGGGCCTCGCCGGGTGTATCGCCGTCGTAGGGGAGCGCAGCGACGGAGAGGCCCAGGGCGGAAAGCCACGCGCGCAGGATCGCGAGCTGATCGTGGGCCAGGGCCTTGGTGGGATAGAGGAAAAGGGCCGTGGTCTCCGGGTCCTCGCAAAGGGCCTGGAGGATCGGGAGAAGGAAGGCCAGGGTCTTCCCGGAGGCCGTGCCAGTGAACAAGGCCACGTGAGCGCCGGAGCGGGCCGCCCGATAGGCCTCGGCCTGGTGCGTGTAGAGCCGGTGGATCCCTTCCGCCCGGAGGGCCGCCCGCCACCGGGGATGGAGGTCCTCCGGGATCGGGGCCCATTGGGCTTCGCGGGCGGGGGCCCGTGCCCATGCCACCACCCGCCGGCGGAAAGCGGGATCCTGTCGCCAGCGCCGCAGCAACGCCGCCAAGGGCGTGTCCCACTCATCCAGCCGCAAGCTGCACGCCCTCCCGATGCAACAGCCACTGTTTCACATAGCGCCCTGCGGTGTAACCGCCCAGGCGGCTGTCCGCCGCGATCACCCGATGGCATGGGATCAGGATGGGCAGGGGGTTGGCTGCGAGGGCCCGCCCCACCGCCCGCGTCGCCTCCGGCCGCCCGATGCGTCGAGCCAGCTCGGCATAGGTCACGGTTTGCCCGTAAGGGATGCGGGCCGTCTCCGCCCAGACCTTCCGCTGGAAAGGCGTGCCCTCCGGATCCAAGGGCACCGTGAACGCCCGACGCACCCCGCGCAGATACTCCAGGATCTGGGCCAGGGCCTGGGCGGCCAGTCCATCCTCCCGCCGCTCCAGCCCGGGATGCGCGGCCCGGAACCTCGCCCACACCTCCGCCCCGTCCTCCCCGAGGATCACCCGGCGGACCCCTCCCGCGTGCGCGACCACCCACAGGGTTCCCAGCGGCGTCCCCTCCGCCATCGTCCAATGCATCGTCCCCTCCCGAAGCGCACTCCGAGGATCCCATCCCTTCCGAAGCCTGGAGGCCGCATGGCCAGGCGCGGAAGGCCCGGATGCCCATCCTTCACCCTGCGCCGTCTTTAATTCTATGCGACTTCAGCGGACCGATACGGATGCGGACTGGGTGGCGTAGACTGTGATCCTGTGGAGCACTGCTCATCCATCCGGCGAGCTGCGCGCCGATGTGCTAAAATCCCTCAAGGCTTCGTTGAAAGGCTGCGCTGATCCTAAGGAACAGCTCTTCGCGCGGAGGGACATCCTGAATCTCGCTTTCTGCCCAAACCCCTGGATGCCGGAAGGAGGACCGATGCGCAGAATCAGCGGGTGGTTGCTGGGAGGAGGGTTGGGGTTGATCCTGATCGCTCTCGCCGGGTTCAGCCTCACCCAATTGGAAGGCCACGCCCGGGCCCAGGCGCAGGCTACCGCTACGCCCCGCCCTGACGGTTCCATCGTCCACACGGTCGAGCCGGGAGATACACTTTTCGGCCTGGCGCTGCTCTACGGGACCACAGTGGAGGAGATTAAGGCCTTGAACGGGCTGGAGTCGGATCTGCTGGTGGTGGGCCAAGAGCTCCTGATCCGACCGCCCCAGATCCACGCTCCCACGCCCACCGCCCTGCCGGAGCCGGGGGATCGGAGGCCCGGCGTTCTGTGCACCGGGGCCTTTGAAGATCGAAACCGGGACGATGCCAAGGCGGACGGAGAGCCCTGGATCGCAGGGGTCCCGATTTACCTGATCAGTGGACATGGATGGAAAGCCACCCTGATCTCGGAGGCCGGGCAGGTCGTTTGCGCTCAGGATTTGGAGCCAGGGGCTTACATCCTCGCCCTGGAGAGCCCGGCGGGGTATCAGCCCTCCGGGCCCACCCGACGCGAGGTGTGGCTGTCCTGGAACACGGAAGCGACCGTGCTGTTCGGATTCCAGCCGCTCTCGGCTTCGACCGCGCCGACACCCTCCCCGACCCCGGCGCCCGCGGCTTCGACCGGGGCAGATCTCGGGCGGCTCGGTGAGGGGTTGGCGCTCGGAGCGGGGTTCCTGACCCTGTTGCTGGTGGGGATGGC
>FWWL01010424.1_pt1 | contig 10720 bp, 12 predicted proteins | sample 2228331 | NCBI WGS metagenome assembly FWWL01 (sample SAMEA103939775, study PRJEB20133) | metagenome
CAAATCCAAAAGGTGAACTGATATAGGCAGGATACGATTGTTGCGAATTCGCATCCTGCTTTTCGATGTGGGCGGCATAGTGGCAGCGGTTAAGATATTCAGGCAGGATAGCGTTTTTCCTGCGCTTCTTGGCATCTTTGAAAGCCTGGGTTATTCCCAGAAGAGAGATACTCTGGTCTGGAATCAAATCCTCAGTATCTTGCCTTCCAGATGGGGCTGGGGCACGTGAAACATACCTGTAGATGTGATCATCTGTGTGCTTAAAGTCGTCATGCAACCACGCCGCCACCTCCGCCAGCAGCAGGGCGTCGCGGTGTTGTGCCAGGGTTTGCAAACTAGAAAGCGACATTTTTCACCTCCTGCACTAGGTTGGACAGGCTGGTCAACGGCGTTTCGCGTGCTTTTGTCTTCATCACACCTTGAATGCCATCTTCCGCCACCCCGAACCCGCTGGTGCGTTTGGCGGAGAAGCCGTAGGTGAGGAACAGGGCCTGCAGGCCTTCGGCCACGATGCGCAGGTCTTCGGCGGCTTGCTGGCGGATTTCGGTTTCATCCTGCCCGATCAGGTCAAAGGGCACGTAGAGCAGGGAGAAGGTGCCGCGTGCGCCGATGGGGACGCATTCCAGGTAAATCGGATGTGTGCCAGCTCTGGTCTTGCGCGAGTGGGGGTTGATGACTTCCACGTCAATCCCATCGAAGAAGGTGGGGTAGAAGAAGAGACGCCCGCTGTGATGGGGCAACGGTTCATCATCTTCAACGCTGAAGTGTCTGCGCAACCGGCGCTCATACTCAGCGCGGGCTTCTGGCTTGAGTGAGTTTACATATTTTGCAAAGCCCCTGACCTGGCCAGGTTCCTCGCCCTGCTCATCGCCGAAGAGCAGCGTCTGGCGCAGGCGCTCCTGGGCAAAGTCGGAAGCGTTGAGTTGATTCTTCTTCAGCGCCAGGCGGGTGTGCATGAGCGTCCAGCGCAGCAGGCCCTTCCAGGAGGAGGCCGCCATGACCGGCACTTTGAAAACCTTGTCCTTGCGCACGGGGTTGACGCTCTCAGCCACGTAGAAGGGGTCATCGTCTTTGCTGATCCAGGGTTTGGCCAGGGTGAAGGTGAATTGCAGGAACCAGGCGCCTGGCGGGAGGAGGGAGAGGTCGGGGGGAGAAGGGAGCAGGCCGATGTTTTGCATCCGACCCTTTTGATTGGCAATAAACTGAGCATATTGACTCGGCTGTTGCCCGCTGCTGTGCACTGACCTGACAAACTGTCTGGCAGCGCCTGCACTGCTTGTTATGGTCACGAGCAAGCGCACTTGGGTGAATACATCGCCATTGGATGGCTGGGCCACGTAGAAGTCATACGTCATTGTGCACCTCCTTCCCCGAACAAAAGCGGGATGATTTGCTCGCCAGTCAGGAATTCTTTGTCATCAAGGTTTTGCCAGGCTTGGTTGAGGCGTTTCTTCATCTCCTTAAAATCCACCAGTCCGGGTTTCACAAATCCAAATGTCCGTCTAGCCTGCTCTGGATGGCGGAAGCTGAAGACCTTTTTGCTCTCCTGTTGCCCGCCTGCTAACCAGCGAAAAACATTGTTGTTTTGAGCAAGATGCTGTGCCTGGTTCTTTTCCTCACGTCTCCCAATAACCTTGTTGAATGTGCTGGAGTTAGAAGATTGTCTGGCGAGGTATCTGCCTTTGACACACCAGAAGTTTGCGATAGACGCCCAGGAGTAGTCATTGTGATTGCCCTTACGCCATTGACCTGAAGTTACGTAAGACCGGATTTGTTCTAGACTCTTTGTGAATGACCATCCTTCAGCAGTTATTTTGACAAGTCCAAAATCCTGATGATGAAACTCCTGCGCGCGATTCGGTTCATCAGAAGGCTTAAAAATCGTTTTGCCGCCGATTGCTCCGTATTCTGAAATCAGCCGAAATGTTGCTTGCAATAAGCACCATTCCTCTTCCGCGATAGGCCGCAGGGGTATGATTTCTATCTGAATATCTCGACCTTCCTCAATTGCCTTGAGATTTCCCTTGATTTGCTTGGGTTGAATGGAAGAAGATGTTTTCAACCGAAACTTGCGTGCCCAGCCGGTACAGCCGAACAAATCACACACGACACAGTGTTTTCCGTCTTTGTCTGGGCAGCGATCCTCAGTCGGATCACACGCATACCCGCCCAATCCGCGCACCAGAGCTTCGTACCACCAGCGCAGCGAGCCGATCAGGCCGGTCTCGTGCAGACGATCACAACTCTGATCAACTCCACCCGTCCACAGCGGCGTCAGCGTCTTAATACGAATCCCTATCATTTCACACTCCCTTCTTCTCTTGAAGCTCTATAATCTAACAGAATCACCTTAAACCGTCAAGCTCCCCTCACCACCACATCCGAAACCCCTCATAGGGCTCCTCCCCCAAGAGGTGCTTCACCAACTTATAGCACTCCAGCCGAATCAAGTGCCTGTACGAGACATGCTTTTTTAATTTGCGATGCTCGATCGTCTGCTGGAGCTTGCTCTCGTACTCCTGCACGAACGTCTTGCGCCCACCCTCGCTGAGATAGCAATACTTCAAGTCACGGTCGAAATCATCAAGCCGCACCATGCGCTCATTGACCAGCTTGAAGATCGTGCGGTCGACGATGATCGGCTTAAAGATCTCGCTGAGATCTAAGCTGAGGGAGTAGCGCCGCGCGCTGGGCTCGTGCAAGAAGCTCACCGTGGGGTTCAGTTGGGTTCTATAGATCTCGCTGAGCGTCGTAGCATATAAAAGCGAATTGCCAAACGAGATCAAAGCGTTGATGGGGTTGGTGGGCGGGCGACGCTCGCGCCTGGTGAACGGCTCGTCCAACTTCACCATCAGATTGAAGGCCTGATAGTAGCGATCCCGAATGCGCCCCTCGATGGCCATCAGCTCCATACAGTCGCGACTGGTGGGGATGGCTTGCTGCTCGCTCTCGATCTCGGCGATGACGTGCTCAAGAGCAGCTCTGTCCTCGACGCGGTTCTTGTAGTACTTGAGATTTCTCAGGATATTATCGGTCGCGGCGCTGACCATCTCTTGAGCGATTGCCAAGCGTTTCCTGCTGTCCAGATAGTGCCGCACTTGCTGGACTAACAAGAAGCCAGACTGTTTGGGCTGACGGGGGACGAAGCTGCCCGAATAGTACTCATAATAGTCGAAAAAGTGCGCGCAGATGCCGTGTTTATCTAAGAAATCTAAGAATTTGCTGTTGAGGGTCACTTCGCCGAAGATATACAGGGCGTCGATATCTTCGACGGGGATGGGGCGCTTGCCCTCGGCGTTCTCGAAGTAGACGGTGTTCTGTTCGCGGCTGAGTGTACCGCTCTTGAAGATATAGTAGCTGCGGCTCATATAACTTCTCTCCCAAAGCGCTACTCATTGGTAAGGCGGAGCACTTCTTGTTCCAATTCTGGGCTCAGATAAAAGCCAGCGCTCTTGAGAGCTTCCATGTGAGGGCGTACTGCTGGAATGAGATGGTGGTTTTTAGCTCGCAGCAGAACCCCAATAGTTCCCAGGACACGGATGCCAAGGCGCTTGGCCCACCGACGTGCCTTGCGGTCATCCAAGATGAGCAGAGCCGAGAGTTCGCAGGCCAGCGCAAGAGCCTGAGCCTCTCCGTCATCGACGAGCTGGCTCAGGGTGGTAACGAGAGCCGCGTTTTGCGGAGCTTGCACATGCAGCCATTCCACCGAGCCGCCAAATTCTTCGTATACCTTAGGAGGTACGACAATGGGCTCAAACAAGGCTTGTAAAAGCCCCAGTTGCCCAATACGCTCCAAGCTGATCAAGCAGGTACTGTTGACGACAGCGATCTCTTTCACCCTGTGATCTCCTCACGCAGCTCTTCTGGAGGGTAAGCAAAGACAGGCACACCATATCGTCCCAGGATCTCCATAAAGGCTCGCTTGGAGTATCCAGCTAACTTGGCGGCTTGGCCCAGGCTCAGCTTTTGCATCTCGTACAACTTGATGGCAAGCAGCGTTCGTGCCTCCTCGGCGGTGATCTCCGGTGGCAGATCCAGTTTGAGTGCGCTCATGGGTATTCACCTCTCTGTGCGATTTGCTTCTTAATTTTACCTATTACGCTCCTGAACAGGTAGGAGCTAGCTATAGCACAGCTCATAGTAGCTGCACTTCTTGCAGAACGAGATTTTCTCCAGTCGTGGGGGTGGCTGCTCGCTGGCGAGAATTGTTTGGATCTTCTCCAAGATCTTCTCGAGTTGGGCTTCGTGGTGTGGGGTCAGCTCGACGTCCAGGGTCTGGCGCAGTTTGGGGTAGTGGATGCGCCCTTTGATATTTTCTAGCCCCTTGGCGTGTTTGAGATAGTAGAGATAGTACAGCACTTGGAAGGTGTGGGCCTCTTCGACGGCATCGGACTTTTTGACTTCGTGGATGAGGCCATGGCGTCCGGAGAAGTCTATTTTTATTCGATCGATGAGGATCTCTTTCTCTTGGCGTGGGAAGGAGCTTTCGTGGATAAGTCTTCCCAGCTCGACGTATTCTGAGGTGTGCTCCATATCCAGGTCTTTGCTGAAGAGCCAGAGTTTGCGTGGGCAGACCAGAGAGTAATTGACTTGGGTGCCGGTGAAGAGGGGGGAGTGGTTCAACACAGTAACCATGATCTCTCCACACTCGCTATATTAGTTGGCTTGAGGTTTCTCTACGTTGTAGCCAGTCCGCCGACGGTTCCAGCCCCAGATCGCTACTATACGGAAGATCAGTTTGATATAGACCTAAATCTCCCAAAGCTGTAAAAGCGCTTGGGAAATGATAGAGCCAGTAGATCGGCACAGGAACTAAGAGCTCTGGCAGTCGCCAGCCTGCGTTCTCTTCTTTGAGCTTATAGGCCTCTGGCACAAATTGTCTTGGTATTACTTCTATGGATATATGGCCCCGGCGAGCGGTAAAGCGCGCGCGCATCGTCTCGTCGGAAAGGTCAATAGTGTAGCACCCTAGTATGTGTTGAACTTCATCGAGCGTTTGGCGCCCCGCTTGAAGTTCTTTATGCCATTGGGAGGAGTTCATCACGCCTTGGTAGAGCTGTTGCGTGGCCTCAGCTAAGTCACGATCAGAAGGAAGTTCAGGCAGGCATTGTAAGATCTTTAAGCTCTCCTCTAGTATCTCATTGCCATAGACATATTGAGAGCCTTCAGACCACTGGCGGTACACAATGACTGGAGCTGGAGGATTCTCGCCACGGCGATTGACTCTCCCCATTCTCTGGACAAGAGCATCTACAGGAGCTACTTCGGTGATCAAGACGTCGTAAGAGATATCTAGACTTACTTCCACTACCTGCGTGGCGATGACGACCGTGCCTGGCTTGGGCTTCTCCACCAAGGCTTCCTTCTTCTGCCGGTCGCGGAAGGCGAAACGAGCATGAAGCAGATGGGACTGCTTCACATCGAACCCATCTTTTAGCTTTTTGTAAAGGGACTGAGCATCGCCGATGGTGTTAGCGACTATAAGCACCTTCTGGCCTTGACGAGCCAAAGCAACAGCGGTTTCTAAGCCATTATAGATCGGGCCGTCGCAGAGCTTTAACTGGTGGCGAGAGCGTTGCCAGAGCTCGTCCTCGGCCTCGATGAGCTCTCCTTTAGGGAAGAGCTCCAATAGCCCTGACGGTAAGGTAGCACTGGCTAATGCAAGGCGAGCGGGTCTTTCCCGTTCCAGCGCCCGCACGAGCACTCCTAGCGTGTAGGGCTCATAGGCATGGATTTCGTCGAGGATGACTGTAGCTTGGCGGGCTAGGCTGCGCCGCTCTTCCCAGTGGCGCCCGTTTAAGTGAGCAAGAAGATACTGATCGAGCGTTGCTACGGTGATAGGCTTAGCGAAGACAGAGCCAAAGAGACGCATATCCAAGGGATCTTCATCGGACTCTTTACGCACTATATATCCAGCTCGCCCATGGGCCAATCCCACGTGATCGTTGCCGTAAATGCCACGCAGGCGCTTCCACATGGCGTTGACGGTAGCTTGGGTAGGGAGCAAATAGATCAAGCGCTCGGTATCCCCAGCCCATAAGAGTAAGGCTTCGGTCTTGCCAGTGCCTGTTGGGGCGCGGAGTTCAAGAATCTTCGTATCCGAAGCCTCACGAGCCCGTTTCTGAAATTGCCGCATTGGGCCACTCAGTTTTTGGATATGCCGCTCCACGGCTGAGCCCCCATGGTGTAGAAAAAGTACATGCGGCTGTGGTTGCTTCGCCGAGGCGAGCCAGTCCGCCAGATGGAGCACGGCTTTGACTTGGGCGAATTCGTAGGGAAGCAAGCTTTGGAAGATGCCCCGCAAACTGCGCTTGCTTTGGCCATCAAAAGCGAAGCTCTGGTCCAAGAGCGCGGCCGGTGACTGCTTGTGTAATGGAGCGATTTGCTGTAAGAAGTCATCAACGTGGGGCAAGCCGTCAAGGCCAACTTCCCGCAGTAAAGCCCAGACGGCTTCTATAGCCTGCCGCAGAGCAGGATGAAAATCTGGTGCGCCATGGTCCTGATATATTTTGTAGAGTTCTGCTCCCAGCGGTGAATGGTGCGTCAGCACCGCTGCTGTCGCGCTCAAGTCCTGAGCTTGCCAGCCGTGTTTTTGGTTCAAAGAGATCTCCGCAAGCAGAGCAAACGGCAGCGCAGCTAAGGCGTGTGGATAGGACTTGCGACGCCGGCCTTTGATATATTCTTGAAAATCGATGGTTGCTTTACCAATGTCGTGCAAGGCGCAGGCGAGTAGAGCCTTCATGCTCAGCCGATCATCCAGACCCAAACGAGCTGCAATTTCATTCCCTAAGTGCAGAACGCCCCTTAAGTGGTCTATGAGTGTGACATCCGGCTTGGCTAGGAGTTCATCCATACGAAGTTCCTCCCTCGGCACTGCAACGCAGACAATTGGGGAACTTCCATCTCTATCCCCATCGGGAGAAAACTCAGCGTAGTGAAGCGCTCCGGATGACGTATCCCTTTGGCATCGACGACAAAACTCAATGGCAGGGTTTCCACAACCGGGGGCTCAAAGCGGATGCCCGGCTGCAAAAGCGGACGCAGAGACATCTGCCGAATATCCCCTGGGAGCACCGTTCCGCGAAAGCGTGGCTCGCCATGTGAAGCTGCCTCGATAGCAGCCTCCTCTATTAGAAACAACTCGTCCTCCCTGCCCAGCGAGAGCGGATAAGCAGGGTCATGAAAAGCTTGCTCTACGCGCCGAAGCAATGATTCATCGCCACCGTAGAGCAGCGTGTAGCTCGTGAAGAACAACAGTTCTCTCAGATAGGGCGAGCGTTCCATCTTGGTGCCCTTAATTTTGAGCAGGGTCCACATATCGCGGGCGCGCCCAGGCTCAGCATCCATCAGCGCGGAGACCTTGAGTTCACGCAGCAGGCTATTGTATGCCCACAATTCCCGATCTGAGAGCCCAAGTGCCGCCCCAGCAATCCCCACAAGCGTTGTCGGCGGCGGCAGCGGCAGCGTTCGCTGATAGTTGTGGTCCAGCGGGCGACGGAACGAAGCCACCGGCGCTCGGACGGATACGCACAGGATCAGCTCCATAAGTTGTCCACGTCCGACTTGGCTTGTGCTATGGCCTCGTGGATTGTCAGCACGTCGCCATAGCTTTGCAAGCTCTCTCGGATTTGCTGCTCATTGCTGAAGAGAGCTGGCTCTAATCCAAATATCGTGCGCTCTCGGTAGGGAGCAAATTTATTCAAAGCGTTTGTGAGCGATTCCAGATCGAGCTGGTAGCTATTGTCTTCGTAGTGTGCCACGAGCGCTTCCAGAAAGACCGGGTGCTTCACGGTGAGCCGGCTGTAGGCGATGAATTTCGGGGAGAGATCGGCGAGCATCCGCGCGGTGCGCCCACCTCCCCAAAGGAGGTTCAGGGCTTCGAAAAGCGTCTTCAAACGCTTTTTGCGCTCATTAGGAGGAAGAGTCTTTTCGTTCTCTTCCCCTGTCTCCAAGGGCTTAAAGATCCCTACTCGATCCAGCTCTACCAGCACGGTGCCTTTGAAGAGATTGGCGTAGAGCTCTGTCTCAAACATGTTGCCGCCGGCAGCCATAGCCTGGCCGAAGCGCTCAAACGAGCGCGTGCCCAAATCTCGGTCGCCTTGGAAAGGGAAAAGCCCTATAGCAGCCGATACGCGCACCGGTGCAGTGCGCCGCCGTCCTCCCGAAGGGTCCAGATAGCCAAAAAGATCTTCGTCCACAAACTCCCACGGGCGCACTGGAGGAGTGACCTCTTGCCCGCTTACTTGGGCAAACGGTTCAGAGAGCGAGTACCCCAAGTCTTCGAGGCGGTCGCGGAGCATACGTCGGATCGCTTGTCCAGAAATATAAGGGATCGTGCTGCCATCGGGGAGGGTCACTTTCTTAGCCACTACGACGTTTCCCTCGGTATGGGAAGCGTTCACGTTGGCCGCTGAAACCTTCGCCAAGTAACCGATGCTGATCGCCTTGCTCATGACTGTTCCTCCTGAGCGCCTTTGCGCAAGAAAGTGTTCATAGCATAGATAGAAAGCAGGGTCTTGACGCGTCCCCACGTGATCCCAGCAATGCGCTCACCTTTTTCGATGCGTAGCAGTGCTTCGGGGATCGTCACCTCGAGCCGAAACTGAGCGTCATTGAGTACGCGATAAAATTCCTCGGGCTTTTTGGCGTTGCGCAGGGCGTAGAGAAGGCCCATCTCGTTGTGCTTGTGGGCTGCCGCCCCAAGGCTATGTCCAAAGCCCGCCAGCGTCCGTTGGAATTGTTCGTCCATGGCAAGCACCTCCCGAAGATATAAGTCGAACACCTCTAGAGTGCCACGCACCAAGGGCTTGGGATTCTGCTCCTTAGCCAGCACCTCAAAGAGAAACTGCTCTATGAAGGCAAAGGGATCGCCCAACTCTAACACTGCCTGGGCGATCTTGTCGCGCCAGAGCGACTCACGCGTATTCCCTTGCTGTCTTTCAAACTGCCGCAAGATCCATACTAAGCGCTGATGAGGGTTTTGATCGATCTGTTTTTGAGTGATGACTTCAATCCAGCGCTCATAGAGGCGATAGAGCGATTGAAGCTTGGTAAACTCCCGCAATGCTTCCATCTTGAAGGCTTGGCCTGGCTGGCCTGTGACGGCATATAGGGTAATGGTTGGCGGTGTGGTGTCTGTCGCTCCCAAGAGTCTTGCCAAGTACTGACGAGACTCTGGGGAAAGCAAGTCGGAACTGCGCGCATGAGCAAAGAGCGCCACGAGCAATCCTAGAGTGGTCTCGTGAATATAGGGGCCAAAGAAGGCTACTGGGGCATTGCCTCCACTTTCTCCCTCTATGCGTAAGGGCTGGAGTACCTCGCGGTGCAAGCGCACCATTTCTTGCAACTCACAGTGGAAGACAAAGAAGTGAAAAACCTCACGCCCTTGAGCCTTCCAAAGCCAGCCTAGATATCCCGCCAGTCCTGCCAGCGCACAGCGAGCACATAGCCGTAAGCCGCGTTTCGCTCTAGAGTAGAAGTTCGCGAATTTGTCCGGGTCGACTATGAATGGAAACATCCACATCTTGGCGTTAGTGATCGAGGCCTTATCACCGCAGAGATCACACATATGTGGCTTTTTGCTGAGATCGAGATCTAGCTCAAATTTGGGAGGTTGCGTTGGATATTCTTTCCCGTCCTTTTTGATTTTCTTCCCTGGCTTTCCTGAAACCTTGATAAAAAGATTTGTCGGGTATACCCAGTTCTCTTTTTCGTACTCTCGAAGCTGCTGCGTAGCTTCATCATAGTACTCCGCTTTGTTGCCCGTCTTTTGCACCAGCTTGGCAAGCAGCCATTGGAGAGTTTCTGCTGCGGTATGTTCGCCTTCTCCCAGTTGCATGGCTAGTACAACCAGCCCGTTGTCTATCCAAAACTGACCTGTAGGACGATGTAAATCAAGGCAGATTGTGTGCTCATGAGGCATCTGCTCTCTTGCACGGGGCATCTTCTAACTCCTTTGAACCTCCACCATGCCAGAGCCTGCTTCGTAGCCCATCTCGATCAGCCCTGTGTCGCTCTTCGCCATCCTGTACGCTCCCGCACCAAGCCCAGCCAGTGCTTGGCCTGCTGACAAGCACATCTCAGCTGTTCATAAACCCCCGCCCGATCTAGCAGGGGAATTCCGTCCTCCACCGCCTCGATGAGCAAAGTGTTCCCCGACTCGATCTCCCGAAGTGCTCTATCCAACTCCCTCACGAGCGGTTGCACCCGACCCGTAGAACACTTATACACGCTCATCCAGTCCACCGATCTGTCAAAGATCACCAGCACATCGGCGTCGCTGTGCTGGGTGAACCGCCCCGTCGCTAATGACCCGAAAAGCAAAACTAACAGCGGCTTGTGCACCGCGACGCGTCGCATGAACTCCTCGATCTCGGCATAGGCCGGATAGCGCTCTTGAACACGCGCTATCTGCAACACCTGCTCACTGGATAACACTGCGGGCAAATTCAAGGAACTTCTGGGCATATGCCAGACACCTCTTCGCTAGCTCGGCTTCATAGTATTCGCTCGGATGCCCTGCGGGAAAGCCGTTAGGATAGCGGCAGCTCGCAAGTCTTGCTCCGCTTGGGCGAACCAGTCTTCATGTCGCTGAGGCATCGGTACTCTCCCATCCCGATTGTATCACCTCCACCATGCCAAAGCCCATCGAGTTCTTTTCTCCAAAGCCCGCCTCGTAGCCCATCTCGATCAGCTCCGGGCTGCCGCGCACCACAAACGG
>FWWL01010394.1_pt1 | contig 10719 bp, 3 predicted proteins | sample 2228331 | NCBI WGS metagenome assembly FWWL01 (sample SAMEA103939775, study PRJEB20133) | metagenome
CGCGAATTTGGCAATAAAACCATCTACCATGAGGCCGTACGGGCGCAAGAACGCCCGGACTTCTTCCCTCGAAACGACCTCTTTTCCTTTGAACTGTCGTTTGAAAGCCTCCGCGCATTTCAAGAAAAACTCGCTCGGGTTGGCATCTGTTGCTGCATGATTTGAGGACGGGGAAGGGCCATCAATCTCCGTGGCATCGTTCTCGAACCAAGCTGCTGCTTTGGGATGGCGAAGTTCCTCTAGGCGGCGCTCGCAGTTCGAATCCAGAGAAAACCTTTCGGTGTTAGTTTGGTGCGGCCTTAGCGAATCTGGGGAAACCTTGGAGGGTGGTGATAGAGTGTTCGTTTTGAGCCCGTCACCGGGAAGAGTGGGCCAGGGACGAGAAAGTTCTTTGAATGGGGAGCTTGTGGACTTTGATGCCTCCGCGACAACCTCTGACTCGTCATTCTCGCCTCTTGGGGGCTGTTGATTTTTGTCATCTTCGATGTCGAGGACTGACGGCGATGTGGACGAAAAAGCATTCTGGATCGGCCGCCCCTCGGTTGTGCCAACGCCGGAGAATTTCTGTTTCGTACTCTCTATCCCTGGTAACGAACCCAAGGCACCGGGTGATTGAGATTCCCTCTGGTCAGTGTTCTCAGTTGGCTCCGCCGAAATCTGGCCAGTTGAAAACCCCTCTGATTCTCTGGATGTTTCAACATCAATTGCGTGGGAACTTTGAACCTCGATGGGCGGGGTATCTCGCGACACAAATTCGTCTGAATCTTGTTCTTGCCGCGTCCCTAGAGTTGTTTTGATGTCTTTTGTCGACGAACGAGTTTGATACGATTGTGCGAAAGGAGTTTTAGTGGTGGTCTGCGTCTTAGTCTTTGGTTTATCTAAGTCACTTAGCTTGTAAGGACAGGGCTTGATGTCGATGGAATCAGTTGTTGCCTTAGGCTCGTTCTGGCGATTCGGGGTGAGTTCGTGTGAGTGACTACTGTCTTCGTGTTCGGGTGGGGTGTCCTCAAAAAGCTCGGCGACTGTTGGGGTTCGCAGTGCCTCCACTGTCGTCCAATCGACGTCAGACGCCCTGTTTTGCGTAAAGTCTGTGTCTGCCGAAATCTCGGGATTGGTGTTGTTGATAGGGATTGAGTCGGCAGCGGACGGGTTGAACGACTGGCTTCTTGGAAGGCAAGTGTGGATTGCGTTGTCAATGATAACAAGGAACTGTTTGCAAGCATAAAGAAATAGTGCGGTAACTGGTAGCAACCAACAATAAGTAATAATTGAATCGTCGATAATTTCCACCAAAATTGCAAAGCAAACAAAATAGAGCACAAAATAAAATAACCATCCCTGAGCCCAAATCACGATGGAGCGCACAAGTAATTGTAATAATCGAAAGTTATAAAGGGGACTTATCACAAGTATGTGTATGATAGAAAAAATGTAAAAATAAGATATGCTGGCAATGGCAAGGCGCCCGCTAAGAGGAATGTGTTGAGGAAGAGTACTAAATAGACTTTTTGTGTTTTCTTCGAGATTCGCACCAGAGACTGCAAGCCCCAGTCTCAAGACATCAATGCTTCCGGCGCTGACTACTTGGAAAACATTTGTTAGCAGCGAGACCAAGTTGTTGGCGACAGTTTGCGCAATTTGGGTAAAGAGGCTAACTGTCACTATCGTTATGTAACACAGAAACTCGATAACTGTTATTAAGAGGCCTATTAAAAGAGGAAGTCCAGACAAGATACCAACTATTACGAGGACGCGACGATAAACCTGCTTGAGAGATGATCTTTGCTGTTTGGGGACTTGCGTTCCTAAATGATCTTGTGGTGCTTGGGCGGGCTGGCAATTAACAAACTCACTTGTTTGTCGTTGACCCCTCGTCGATTTCGCAGAACGCCTTGCACCCGGCATTAGTCAAATCCCCCTCTTGAGGAGCAGAGAGCGTGAGCGAAGCAGACAACCCCCATGTTCAATATACCCCCGCTGTCCACAGTTGTCGATTCAACGTGGAACGCCATTGCTGCCTTTGTCAATGTTGTATCAAGCAATCTCTATGCGGGTGGTATTTGTGGGGTCAAGCCTTTTTTGACGATTTGCTCAGCTCCCTTTTTCCCGGGCACTTCTTCCTGCGGCAGTTCGACGCGGATGTGGAGTTCGCGCAGTTGTTCTTCGTCCACAGGGCTGGGGGCGTCGACCATGAGGTCCGCGCCGCTTTGTGTTTTGGGGAAGGGGATAACCTCGCGGATCGAACGCTCGCCCAGAAGCAGCATGAGCATACGTTCCACACCAAACGCGATTCCGCCGTGGGGGGGCGCGCCGTAGCTCAGCGCGTCGAGCAGGAAACCAAATTTCCGCTCGGCCGTGGTTTCATCGATGCCGATGGCGCGGAAGACCTTATTCTGGATGTCGCGCCGGTGGATACGGATCGACCCCCCGCCGGCCTCCTCCCCATTGATGGCTAGGTCGTAGGCCAAGGCTCGCACGCGTTTCAAGGGATGGTCGTCGGGGTGAACTTCGCGCCACCGCGCCGGGTCCGCATTGTATTCGTCCAGCAGCGCAATATCCTCCTTCACCGGCGCCGTGAAGGGATGGTGCGACGGCGTAAAGACCTTCTCGCGCTCCGACCATTCGAAGAGCGGGAAATCCGTAATCCAGGCGAAAGAGAACTTGTCGCGCGGAATGAGATCAAGATCCGCCGCAATTTTCAGGCGTAGTTGACCCAGCGCGTCGCAGGCCACTTTCTCGCTGGCGGCCACCACAAAGATGATGTCGCCCACCTCGGCTTTCATCCGCGCCTTGAAGGCCTCGACGAGCTCCGGCGTGAAGAACTTTGTCAGCGGCGATTGGAGCTCATTTTCCAGCACCTTGAACCAGGCCAGCCCTTTGGCGCCGTATTGCCCCACGAAGGTCGTGTAGTCGTCGAGCTGCTTGCGCGAAAACGCCGCGCCGCCCGGCACGCGCAGTCCGCGGATGCGCCCTCGCGCCGCCAGTGCCTGCGCAAAGACCTTAATCTCCGTCCCTTGGAAAAAGTCCGTGAGCTCCGTAATGCGCAAATCGAAGCGCAGGTCCGGCTTGTCGCTACCATACTCCAGCATGGCGCGCTCGTAGGGCAAGCGCGTAAACGGCGTGGGCACGTCCACGCCCAGGCACTCGCGCCACACCCGCGCAATCATGCCTTCCATCACGGCGTAGATGTCCTCCGGCGAGACGAAACTCATCTCCACGTCGATTTGCCAGAATTCCGGCTGGCGATTAGCGCGCAGATCCTCATCGCGGAAACATGGCGCCAGCTGGAAGTAACGGTCGTAGCCTGCCACCATGAGCAGTTGCTTGAAGAGCTGCGGCGATTGTGGCAGCGCGTAGAAGCAGCCGGGATTGAGCCGCGATGGCACCAGAAAGTCGCGCGCCCCTTCGGGAGTGGATTTCGTCAGGATGGGCGTCGTGAATTCCAAGAAACCGTTCTCCGAGAAATACTGACGCACCGTTTGGAAAAGCTTGTGGCGCAGGAAGAAATTACGCTGCATTTCCGGCCGCCGCAAATCGAGGAAGCGGTAACGCAACCGCACGTCCTCGTTGACCGTCGTGTATTCGTCGAGCTTGAAGGGCAGCGTCTTGCACGTATTGAGCACCTCGAACTCCTGCACGAGGAGCTCCACTTCGCCCGTGGCCAGATTGGGGTTCTCCGTTCCTTCTGGCCGCCGCCTCACGAGCCCTCGCACTGCCAGCACGTACTCGTCGCGCAAAGCGCCCGCCGCCTCAAAAGCCTCCTCGCTCAGGACTTGTGGGTCGAACACAATCTGGCACAGCCCAGTGCGGTCGCGCAGATCGACGAAGATCACGCCGCCGTGGTCGCGTCGCCGATGCACCCACCCCTTCAGCACGAGAATCTGATCGATATGCGCGGGGCGCACCTCGCCCACATAGCAGCTGCGCGGTTGCGACTCTAAAGACATGCTTCCACTCCCGTCGTGAATTTCGTCATCAATGGGCACAAAGCTGGAGGCGTGAAATGGAGGGCGTCAAGTTTCACGTAGGTTGCGCTCGATTTCCTCAAACGTCAGCTCCACTTGCTCGCCCGATTCAAGATTCTTCCATTGGCACACGCCGCGCCCAAGTTCATCCTGCCCGATGATGAGTGCCACGCGTGCACCGCATTTGTTAGCTGCCCGTAGCCCGGCGCGCGCACTGCGCGGCATGCAATCGAAGGCCACCGGCACCTCGTGCATACGGGCATACTCCGCCAGCTCGAATGCCCGTGCCACGGCCGCTTCGTCGAGCGCGAGAATGTAGAACTCCACGTCGCGCGGCGGAGGTGGCTCCAGCTCGGCCGCCTGCAGTGCCAGCACTAAGCGCTCGAGCCCGATACTCATTCCCACGGCTGGTGTCGGCGGGCCGCCCAGATCTTCCACGAGATTGTCGTAGCGACCGCCACCGATGACCGCATTCTGCGCGCCCAAGCCCCCTTGCTCGATTTCGAAGACCGTGCGCGTGTAGTAATCCAGCCCGCGCACGAGATCCGGCGCCAGCGCGTAACTTACGCCCGCCGCATCAAGCAACCCCGCCAGCCGCTCCGCATGCCGCGCGCACGTCTCGCACACATGATCCGCAATCTTTGGCAGCTTGGCGGCCAGCACGCGGCATTCTTCCACCTTGCAGTCAAAGACGCGCATCGGGTTGACTTGCGCGCGCTGCTGGCAGAGATCGCACCATGCCGGCGCCCCTTCCTCCTGATCGGCCACCAGCTCAGCAATCGCAGCTCGCAGCGCCTCATTGTAGGCCTGGCGACACTCGCGGCAGCCGATGTTATTGAGCCGTGTCGTCACGCCCTTGAAGCCCAGCTTGTGGAGCAGATGCGTGCACAGCGTAATGACCTCAGCGTCCGCCGCCGGATGATCCACGCCGAAAAACTCAATCCCGATCTGTGTGAATTGGCGCAGCCGTCCCTTCTGCGGCTTCTCGTAGCGGAACATCGGCCCAATGTAATAAAGCTTTTGTTGCGAGGCCTCCTTGAGCCGCCCCGATTCGATCAGCGCGCGCACCACACCCGCTGTCCCCTCCGGCCGCAGCGTATTCGAGCGCTCGCCAGGGTCGACAAATGTGTACATCTGCTTCGAGACCACGATGTCGCTCGAATCTCCCACGCTTCGCTGGAAAAGCTCCGTCGGCTCGAGCACGGGAGTGCGAATCTCCCGATAGCCATAGAGCTCGAAAAGCTCGCGGGCCGTCCGCTCCACCCATTGATAATAGCGCGATTCCTCCGGCAGGACATCCTTCATGCCGCGAATAGCCTGGATCGCCGGCGATTGCGCCTCTTCACGCAGCGCCTCACTCATACGCCAATCCTATTTCCCCAAATATGTTCTCACGCATCCATGACCACTTATCCGCAGCCCCAACCCTCAGAGTAAAGCAAAGAATGCGCGCCGGTCGGACGCAAGGGACCGCTCCGCCCTCGCCTCGCCTGTGAAAAAGAGAAGACCGCCGGGAGGGAGATGAAGCGAGCCTTTGCCGACCCCATTCGAACATGACGCGCGTAGTTGATCGCCAGCAGGCGCTGTACCCACCTCGCCGGACCTTCGCTCTCTCCCTGGCCACTGAAAACTGATGCACGACGTTGCCCCCGCTGCGAAACCCCGATCCTGCCGCCTTCCCCTGGGCTCTGCCTGGCAGCAGTCGGCGACCCTACTGTCTGAGATCAAGATAACAAAAAAAGAAGTTTTTGATAAATGACGACGTCGGCCCGACGACCGGACAATGCAAACATCTCCCGGCCACGCTCTCGTGTCTCGCCAAGGATGTCGGAGAAACTCCTCTCGCGCCCCCGCGCCCTAAGTGCACGTGAGCCTTCTCGCCCCAGCCCGCCCCACACGCTTGCCGGCTGCTCTGCGATTGTTCTCAAGTGGGCTCAGCCAATTCTTACGAAGGGTCAATCTCCTGCTCTATGACCTTGGCGCCGATTTGGTTGAGCGTCTCACGCACCTGGAGATTGAGCACGCTCTCATCGATTCCCTCGGCCGATTCGCACTCCACCGCAATCTCAAGGTGCTTGATTGCCGACGATAGCGGTTTGATGACGCCTGACGTGAAGTCTCCGAGGCGTCCGAAGGGAATCGCGACGCGCAAGCGAAACCGTTTGATTCTTCGCTGGGGCGCGGTTGGCGCTTGGTCGCCAGTCCCCCCTGTCAGGGGGTTTCTCTCCGGACGTGCCGTCTCTGCCGGCGGGGCAGTTGGGGCCTCCGGCGTAAGGATCGCCTCCGCCCCCGCCTCAGCCACCTGCTGTGAAAGAAGTTCTTTCGCACGCTCAGCGGTGAGGACCACGGCCTCGTCCGAAATGTCATCAAGCCCCACGCGCTCTTCAAAATAAATCCTCTCGCCGACGCGCAGCCCGAACTTCTTCTTCTGAATCCCCTCCACGATGGCGGCCTTAATCGCCTCTCCTGTGCGCTCGAGGATGGGCATTCCCGGCGTATTGAGGAAAACGTTGCACAGCTCCTCCACACTTTTCTCCGCTGCATCCCCCATCGCTCTCCTGCGCAAATTGTCCGGACTGATCTTCTCGCTAAGGAGTTGCTTGTCCTGCAGGTATTTGCGCACCCGAGCGTCGAAGCCCTCCCAAGTCCCAACCGTCTGCTGACCGATATTCTCCCATTCGATCTCGTCTGCCACGCCGGCTTTGGGGCGCCCCAGGTAGCGCCACGCGCTCTGGATCGCCTCGTCCAGCCTTTGGTTTTCCGCTTCCCATTTATCTTTGAGGTCCTTCCTGTTCTTTTCGGAAAGCTGATGCTCGTTATGCTTCTTCACCAACTCCACGGCCAGCCAGGCGCGCGTGATTTGCCGCAGCTTCTCCACGGCCGTTGGATCGGCCGCCAGAAGAAACAGCGTGTTGCGTCGGGTGCGGAACCCCTGTTTGCCCGCCGAGAAAAGCAGCTCTCTCGCAAGCTTGAGAGTCGCCTCTGGCACGGGGCCGCTTCCTGCTGGATAGTCGTGCCCCAGCACCGCCACTTTGAGTTCCCTGCTATCGGGGATATCCTCGGCCCCCCTAGGAGCCACGTAGACCTCCCACTTTGCTTTTCCTGCGAGTTTCTCCAGTCGCCGCTTGAGCTCATCCGCCACGTCCTCACTGCGCACCGCCTGCTCTTTTTCCACGATCATGCGGTTGAGGTTCGGCTCAATCTCAAATCGGTAGCGATCCCCCTCCACATGGAGGTACCACAACTGCTTCTCAAGATTGTGGAGAACATGGCCGATGAGTTGGGGCTTGACGGCCGGCGGCCGCAACGTTGCCAAGTAGATCTCGCTCTCGCGCATACCCTGCTTCTCGGTGGCCGCGCTGAATGACCCGTAGAAAATCGCCGTCGCCACGCCTGTCCCCAGTTGATAGGGAAGCAATTCCGAGCCCAGCTCCCGATCCACGCGCTTTGCTTTAGCATTGGGGCCTGCGATGTCGCTCTCCACGACGCTGTCGTAGCGGTTATCGATGTGGTTAAGCAACTCGCGCCGCACTTGGGGATTCTCAAAGTTGATCTGTGCCGGAAGGATGAGCGACGATCCATCTTGTCGCTGCCAGAGGTCGGCCACAATGTTGGCCAGAAGCCGCAGCGCCCCACGCGTGCGTTGAAAGTCGGGGAACGTGCTCCAGCGCTCGACCAAAATATCAATGAGGAGCGGATGAAAGGGGTAGGCCTTCATCATTCGCTCGGGGTAAATCGCTTCGTCGCGCACCTCCTGCGGCAGTTTTTGTCCGCATTCGCGGTAGAGATCCCGCCACGCGGCAATCTCGCCGCTAATCCGCGCCTCGTCCACACTCTCAAAAAGCCGCCGCCGGATGACCCCGTAGATCTCTTCGCCCTCCACCGGCGTGTAAATCGCCTGCACTCGGCCGAAAATTTTCTGCAGATCTCCCAGCGCGCGCTCGCCCTTCTCGCCGTAAGGTGCTCTCGACGGCAACGTCACCACCAGGCTGCACTGCGGAAGCACCCGCACCGCCTCCGTCAGTTCCTGGCAAAAAGCTGTGAACTGGGCATAGTAGGATTGCGCCTTGACCGCAAATTCGCCCAGCTCATCCATAAGGATGAGCGTCGGCTCCTGGCCAATGACATCGCACAGCACGTTCTTGCCGGGGGCCGTGCGCTCTTTATCATGAGTGGCCACGAGTTCTTCGCGTCCCAGCTGCTGCGCCAGGTGCCACCATGGCGTGTGCCTGAGCGCATCTTCGGCTACGCCGTCAAACGTCACGACGCGCGTCCCCTGCGGCAGCCTCCCCCCTACAATCTTAGTCACTTCCGCAAGCACGTCGCTCGCCGAGCCCGCCGACTTCACCCAATGGTAGAGCGCCACCAAGGCGTGGGTCTTGCCCCCACCAAACGGCGTCTGCAGTTGAATGACCGGCTCGGCGTTGGGCTGGCCCAGCAAGCGCTGCGTCACGGTCGTCAGGAGCTCCTTCAGCCCATGGGTCAGGAAGGTCTTCTGGAAAAACGCCTCCGCTGTCGCGTATTCCCACTTGGCTCTGCCCGCGACGACATCCGAGAGACTGGCCGCAAAGACCGATTCATCAAGCGCCCCCTCGCGCACGTCGCGGTGCGGAAGGGCGATTTCTCGCCACAATCCCATGAAGTGCATCCTCCTTCAGCGAAATGACCTCGTTGAATTTTCCAAGCCCCTGCAGTGTTGTGCAGTGGTGATTTAGCTTCCTGCCGCAGTCTTCATCGCTCTTTCAACCGGAATTTGCTAGCCTCACGGCTGTGCCGGCCTGATGAGGGCGCATCCGCAGGACGCGTTGGGGGGAGTGGCGGCGCCTTGCGCATGGCTCACTTGAGGTTCCGCCCCTCGCGAGAATGAGTGGCCCATCGCACGTCCCACCAAATCCGAGAACAGGCCATTCCAGCAACAAGTTATCAAAATACCTTATTTTATTTTGCTTTCGAGTCGCTTCCGCCGAAGGGATCATGCCGCGCCGAGCTCGCTTCGCGCCCCTCCATCAGCGCCTGCCGCTCTGTTCTAAGGCGTAGAGTTGGCCAGCGTCGCGTTGGCTCCAGTATGCAAAACCCATCGCCCATGCACGGCCCCGAGTCGGGGCCACGCTGCGCCCGCTCCCCCACGCCGCCGCATGGTCGGCGTCCCGCCGCGTGCGCCACCTTAGGCGCGCTTCATTCCTGCGAGCCGATCATGTCCGCTTCCATGCTCCCCACCGTCCGCCGATTCTTTAGGTGGAGCAGCAGCCCCTGGAGTAGCTGCTTTTCGCGATTGCCGGAAGGCAGGAGATCTGCTACGGCCTGCGCTACCAGCCGGAAGGTCTCCTGGTCGCCCCCGTTCAGCGCAAGATGGCTCTCCAGAGCCTTCATCTCGCCTTTGTCCCATAGGATGACTGCCTTATGGATGGCGTCGATGACCGTTGCCATCTTTTCGCGCTTAAGAAAGGCGTCCTCCGAGCGTCTATCCTCGGGTCCACGCAAGATGACGTTCTCATTGACCTTCTTTATAAGGCCGCCCTGTCCCCACATCTCGGTGAGCTCCACGCCCACGGCTCGCGCCATCTTGCTGGCCTCGTCGAAAGGCACGGCGCCGCTGCCGTAGTAATAGCGCCAGAGGCAGTAAAGGCGCGTTGGCTCGTCCACCTCGCCCAGCTCAGCCGTCCTGAGCACGCGCTCCAGCGCGAACTCCGCCACGAGCCGCTGGACCTCATTGAGGAGCTCCGCCACGGTCACCGCCTCGCCCGAGAGGCGTTCGACGCGGGCGTAGCGGCCGAACTCCTGCACAGCCGGGCCGATCGCGCTCATGAAGAAGTCCGCCCCGCTGATGCCCGCCTCCCAGAAGCGCTCGAGATGATCGCGCACCCGCTGCGCCATGGCCGTGCGCACCTCGGCGTAGTCGCCCACCTCCTCGCCCTCGCGCTTGCGGCAGACGAGGTAGATGCTCGAGGCAAGCGCTGCTGAGTTCTGCCCCCGCAACCGAGACGGCATTTCTGTATGGATGGGCCAGGAGGCCGTGGGGTAGAGCCCTGCGCGCAACAGGGCCTGGAGAATCGACTCCCACCCGGCCGTGGTCTTGTGGGCGTAGACAATGACGGCGATCCCCTCGGGCCTGAGCACGCGCCTGATCTCGCGGAAGGCCTGGGTCAGCTTCTCCTCAAATGCCTTTTTGGCTTTTTCCATGCCGCCGGCGCGCACTGCATGCGCCACCATTTCCTCGCTCTTAGGGGTCAAAGGGGTCGAAAAGAGCTCCGGGTAGAGAGGCCCGATGGTGCGCTTGAGCCAGACGTAGAAAAAGTCCGAGAGGTCGCTGTAGGCCACGTTGTCGTAGGAGGGCGGACCAGTCAAAACGGCGTCGAAATAGCCATCCGGCCAGGGGAGGGAAGCGGCGCTGCCCTGCGTGACTGTCGCGGGCGATGATGTATGGGAGGCTGCTTTTATAAGGTGTTCGTAAACTTCTCCGGCATTCTCGGCAGCGACAGACCAGCTGCCGGTCGAACCACTGAATGGGTTCACCTCAGCATAGTCCCATAGCATCGGCAAAGCTTGCCGAGAAAATAACTGCTTGATCGCTTCCGATCTGCTACCCCATCGCGCGAGACGATTGGAGAACCCTGCCATCACATCCTGCTCTAGCGCTAGGTAGGTCGCCACGGCTTTGGCGAATTCGGGCTCGGCGCCTTTTTCGAGCATGAGAGCATGGGCCCGCCGGACCTTTTCCGCAAAGGTTAGGAGAGCGAGCTTTTGCCGTGTGTTA
>FWWL01010425.1_pt1 | contig 10718 bp, 9 predicted proteins | sample 2228331 | NCBI WGS metagenome assembly FWWL01 (sample SAMEA103939775, study PRJEB20133) | metagenome
CTTTTTCAGGGGTCGTAGAGGTCGGACAACCAGATGCGACATATAAACGCTTCACGATTCAGAGCCTTGGCTTTTCTTTCACCAGTGAAGGGAAACTCTCTCTCGATACCGCAAAACTAAAAAGCATGCTTGAAACAGATTTTGATAATGTGGTGAAAGCTCTCACATCGGTAGTATCAAAGAAAACCATAAGCAAAACTTTCCCAAGTGCTACTGATCCACTTAATATATCAGGTGAAATCCTCGTTGAGGGAAAAAGTGTTGTTATAGATGTTGGAGACTCTCTCAAAAGTATAGCCTTGAAGATAAACTCTGCATCAGATAAGGTTACCGCTTATGTGAGAAGTGTTGTGGGAGGATTTTATCAGCTTGTCATTGAAAGAAAAGGTGGTGGACTCGCTGAGCTCAAAGAGATTTCTGCTACTCCCCCTCTCCTTGAATTCCTCGGTCTCGCATCTTCGACGAATTTTCAGGTCAAGAACTTCGTAAATGTGCAGATGGTTGATACTGACCTTTTCTTCTCAGACACTGCTCTTGTGAAGAATTCCGTTGACAAAGATACAACAACGGCTGATATATCAAATGATATCTCTGACATTATTGTTATACCTCGTATCAGTGGCGGGCCTGTGACTGTAAATATAGATACGAGTACCGATTCTCTCGCAACCATAGTCAGTAAAATAAATACTGCGGCGGGTTCAACCATAGCTGAATTGAAAGAAGTTGCTACCTCTGAGGGCACAAAGTATAAGATAAGGCTTTCGGGAGTGAGCACGAACCCTGCGGACTGGGGAGGTAATCAACAACTTCTTCAGTTTCTCGGCATACTTAAAAGGGAGGAAAATGCGGAACCCGTTAATCAGGGCTTTGCTGAGAGATTGAGACAAAATTTTGCCTCGCTCCCAGGTCCAAATGGAGCTGTTGGTTCTGCGGAGGAGAGAATAAACAGGGAGCTCACAGGAATCGACCTTCGCTTGAAGAATATAGAGGAGGAGCTTGAGAGGTATCGTGCATTTTTATATGAACGGTGGGGTCGGGCAAATCAGCTGATAGTTGCAGCAAGAGGGCTTCTCCAGTTTTTCCAGATGATCTCCGGATCGCTTGCGCAGGGTATCAAAAATCCTTTCCTTCCACAAAGATGAACTCCCGCTAAGAAATTGGAGAAAATGAATTCCGATAATTAGCCCATTAATCTTTTGTTTGTGGATTTTTCCGCAATAGTCTCATTTATTCGTGATAGGGTTAGTGAGATCGGGTTTGAGCTTTATGATATTCAGATAAAGGATTCGGGGAGACAACTTATCATAAGAGTTTTTATAGACAAAAAAGAGGGTTTTGTCGGGATACAGGATTGTGTCCGTGTATCTCGTCTCCTGGAGCCATATCTTGAATCTGTTGTGCAAAGGAGATTTGTGATAGAGGTCTCTTCCCCGGGTGCGGACAGGGATCTGAAGGATGATAGAGATTTTGAGCGGTTTAAGGGTATGACGGTTGAGGTCATAAAAAAGGGTGGGACACGCATCGTGGGAAAACTTATGGGGAAAATTGGAGATGAAGTTTTCATAATGCCTTTGAAGAGGAAGGATAAAGAGAAGAAAAAAGAGCAAGGCAAGATCAAATTTAGGATGAGGTGGAAGGAAAGAAGGGGGAAATTGACGAAGGAGATGATATGGGGTGAGATCAAAGAGGGTGAGTGGGGAAAGGACGAGCAGAGAGGGGATGAGCGGAGAGGGATAACCGTTGAGGATAGCGGACGCCGTGGCGATAAAGGTGAGAGTGCTGGTGAGATAGTGGCTTTTCATATCTCTGATATAGATAGGGTCAAGCTTTGTCCTCTGTTATGATAGGTGGTAGGAAAATTCTGAGTTTTGGTGATAAATTTTTCCTTTTTCTTTCGTTCGCAGTTATTCTTTTTTCTTTTTGTTTTATTCTTGCTGTGGTTGTTGATATATTTGCTGATGGTTTGAAGAGATTATCTCCTGAGTTTTTTACATCCTTTCCATCTCGTAGACCCGAGCGAGCTGGTATTTTATCTGCATGGGTTGGGACATTATCTCTCATGGCTGTTGCTTTGCCTTTTTCTCTTTTATTTGGAGTTCTTGCGGGTATATATCTTGAGGAGTATGCTCCACGGAATTTTCTTACGCGCCTTATAGAAGTGAATATCAACAACCTCGCTGCTGTGCCATCTGTTATATATGGGCTTTTAGCTCTGGGGATTTTCGGTCAGCTTTTAGGCTTCGGTGAGAGCGTCATAACCGGAGGGCTTGCACTGGGCACTCTTATGCTCCCTATTATAATAGTGACTACGCGTGAGGCAATAAGGTCTGTTCCACAGACAATAAGGGAAGCATCGTATGCTGTTGGGAGCACGAAATTTGAAACTATCTTTAGCCATGTAATACCTTATTGTATTGATAGCATAGTTACGGGAGTTATAATAGCTCTTACTCGTGCAATTGGAGAGACTGCGCCTTTGGTTGTTGTGGGAGCAGTCGCTTTTATAGCGTTCTTGCCACCATCTCCTATCCAAACTTCTCCTCCGTTCATATCTTTTGAGTGGCTATCATCTCCTTTTACCGCGTTGCCAGTTCAGATGTTCAACTGGGTATCAAGACCTCAGAAAGAATTTCACCACAACGCTGCTGCGGTGGGAACTGTCCTTATTTTCATCACTGCTATACTTATAATGACCGCATCTTTTATAAGGTGGAGGTTTGGGAGAAGAGTAAAATTTTTCTGAATTTGAATTTTTTTGATTTGATGTAGGTTTTGAATATGAGGGGTAGGCTGAACGTGGCAGGCAGGGGTGATGTAAATAATGATGAAGACATTGTGAAGAGCTATATCATATCTACGGGAGGTAATGAACTTCTGATGAGGCTTTTATCTTTTTCTATACTCGCGCTTGCGGTGCTATTTTACATGCTGAGGAAGGTCGCTTCTATTATTCTGTTTCCAATTTACCTTTTTATTGTAAAAAAGCGGAACTCTAAAAAAAATGAGATTATAAAAAAGCACAAAATTGATGCTCTGAAAATCTCAACCATAGACTTTTAATGTTTTTTAATATTAAGTTCCTTAACCCTAAAACATACATGGTTTTATTCAATTGTTGTATTTCTGGCACAGTGAACGTTCTCCCCAGAGAAGCGAGATAAAACAATGAATTTTCCCTTTGAACTCAGATAATTTGAGATAGTTTCTCCCATTTGTTTCTCCCCTTTAGTTTATTCTCCTTCCCACAATTAGCTCCATGGCGAATAAATTGCGACGAAAATTAAAAATAATTAAAGGAAGAAGTTTATAATTCTTTTCATGAGGGTTGTTTCCCTATTTTTTGTTATTGTTTCGTCTTTTTTATTGTGCAAGAGGTCAGAGGAAGTAGTGAAGAAGGCTCCTGCGGGAGACATCATGGTTAAGATCGGTGATACTGTCATATATACGAGCGAATTCAAAGCTTTTTTAGATAGCCTTCCTGAGATAAGGAAAGTTGAACTTGCAAGGAATCCTGAGAACATGACGCGTGTGATTGCTGAGTTCATAGAGGCTGTCGCAGTGCTTGAATACGCAAAGAAAAATGGTTATCTTGATAGACCGCAAGTTAAGATAAGATGGATAATAAACTCTGCGGATATTTTAAGGCCCTATATCTACGAAGATGAGGTGAAGCCATATCTTCAGGTTTCTTTTCCTGAGATTCAAGATTTTTATGAGAAAAATAAGGAGCTTTTCAAACATTCTGAGGTTGTCCGCCTTATGAAGATAGATTCAGAGAACAAAAAGGAGCTTGAGGAGATCAGAAAAAGGATAAAGAATGTTCAAGATTTTATAAACATAGCGCAGGAGAGGCATAATCCTGCAGAGTTTGATATGGGGTATGTTTCACGCGATCTTCTACCACCTGATATAGCAGAGCTTGTTTTCTCTATGGAAAAGGGAGAGATATCCAAGCCATTAGAGTTCAGGGGTAAGTATGCAATACTTGCGGTTGTTGATAAGGTGGAGGAGGGCTACTGGGAGCTTGAAAGGGTTATAGACCAAGTTTTTAAAGCTGTAAGAAACAAGAAAATTAGAGATAGGATATCAAAAATAACAAAAGACCTTATTCTTTCTACGGAATTTTATGTCAATTTTGAAGCTATAGAGAGGGATCTTAATGTTCAGTTGCGGAGAGAGAGGTTTGAAGAACTTTTTTTCCAGAGGTTGCAGTGAGATAATTTGAAAAAAATTTTTGGTGCGAGAATTTGATTAGATTTATCTTTTGTGCTTCTGCTGTTGTTTTCCTCTTTTCTGCTGTCGGTGAGTTTTTCTGATGAGGTTGTTGCAGTTGTGGACGGGGAGCCGATAGTGAAAAGTTTTGTTTCCGCTGTGAAAGTTGTATTTGACCTCAAAGATGAAAATGAGGCACTTGATTTTGTGATAGATACGCTTTTTGTTCTCAAATATGCTGAGAAGAAATTGAAATATGTTGTATCTGATGAGGAGATAGATGAGATAATAAGGAGGATGGGCGTTGTAGATATGAAGGAGTTTGAATTTGAGCTTCTGCGTGCTGGAATGACACTTGATGAATACAGAAATTTTATAAAAGCGAAGAAGATATCGGATATGGTTTTCTTTGAGCTTACGGGCGGGGGCTTTGTTTCAGATGAGGAGCTACTCAAATTTTATAAGGAGCGGGAAAGCGAAATATCTCAGCTTTTTGAGATGAGATATGTGCTTTACAAAGAGTTTGACGCCGATACCGGTAAGGAAGAATTCGTCATACACGATGAATTAAAATTAGACCTCTCTGAATTTTCCGAGATGGGGTGGGTAAGGAAGGGAGAGCTCAAAAAGGAATTTGACGAACCTATATTTTCCCTGCCTTCCACTGGCTTTACGCCCATGATTATATCTGGCGGAAAAAAGATAATATTTTTTGTCAGTAAGATAAAGAAGCCGGATTTTTCAGAATTGAAGAATAAAGTAGATTTTAGGGACTATTACATAAAGATAAAGTATAAGGAGGTGTTTGAAAGATGGGTAGGCGAAGGAAAGAAAGAGTTGTTTATAGAGCTTCTGAGATAAAGGGGAAGAGGAAGGTTGAGGGTGAGAAAGTTAGTAGTATGAAGGGAGACAGTATGAGAGAGAAAGTTAAAGTTGAAGTTGGGAGAAGGGGTAGAAGGTCTATCCATGTTAGGGGTAGGAGGTCTATTCGTGTTGAGTCAGTTCAGAAGGTTAGTATTGCTGATAAGGTGATAGTTGGTATAAGCATGGGGGATCCGACCGGTATCGGTCCTGAGGTCATAATAAAATCGCTCATAGATAGAGAAGTGAAAAAGAGGGTTTTGCCCATCGTCTTTGGAGATAGAGGAGTTATGATGAGGATAGCAGAAGATATAGGCATAAGGAACGTGAGGTTCAGAGAGCTTACATTACTTGATAATATATTTTCCATGGGACTTGCCGATAATGAGATACTTGTCAGGAGTATATCCAATCTGAAGATGACGCGTTTGAGATACGGTAGACCCGATAGGAACTGTGGACGTGCTATGGTGAATTATGTAAAGGAGGCCGTCAAAGCTTGTCTTGATGGTTATGTGCACGCTATAGTTACAGGACCAATAAATAAGGAGATAATAAACGAGGCTGGATATAGATATGGAGGGCATACCGATCTCCTTGCTGAGCTTACAGGTGCTAAGGAGTTCACTATGATGTTTATATCAAAACATTTTAAAGTATCGCTCGTTACCATACATGTGCCACTCAAAGATGTTTCGATGAGGATAACTCCGCAGAGGATTTATAAGGTTGGGCTTCTTACTTGGAAGACTTTAAGGCAGTTTTTTGGTCTTAAGAATCCCAAGATAGGTGTTTGCGGGTTAAACCCACACTCAGGTGAGGGTGGCATATTCGGAGATGAGGAGAGAGATATGATATATCCTGCGATAGTTTCCATGCGTTCTATAGGTATTGATGCTGAAGGTCCACTTTCTCCGGACACCGCTTTCTGGCGCGCCATTAATAAGGAATTTGATGCCATAATCGCCATGTATCACGATCAAGGTCTTACCCCGGTCAAACTCCTTGATTTTGATAATGCGGTAAACATAACAATAGGTATCCCCATCATAAGAACGTCCCCCGCACATGGCACAGCATATAACATAGCAGGTAAGGGGGTCGCAAATCCATCATCTATGAAGTCCGCTATTCTTCTCGCTGCAGATATGTACCTGACAAAAAAGAAGATAGAAGAGAAAAAAGATGAAACGGAAAGGGAAGAAGTTGAACAAAAGGTAGAAAAGGAAATAAAAAGATATAGGATATCAGAAGAAGAGCTGAGGGAGTATATTTATCTTTGATGCCCATTTATCTTATGTGAATCTTTTATCTTATGTGAATAACACCACAACATTGATGAAATCAATATATTCATCCGATTAAAAACTGATAAATTAATTTTTGTAAATTAATTTTTGTGTGATTTAATAGATGCTTCTCTCTTTTTATTTTTAATATTATTTTATTAAATATTATTTTATTATATTATATTAAAAATATCCAGTTTAAATTTATTAACCATTTATTAGCTTTTCATTCTTAGTTCAAACTGACTTGAGCCTTTATTTTTTCCTTGATTACCTTGTTTTTAGTTCCCTTACTTGATACCTTTATATTCTTTATATGCTTTTACAACTTCCTGAACTGATTGCCTTGCGTCTCCGAACAGCATGTATGAGTTATCAAGGAAGAAAAGAGGGTTTGGAACTCCCGAGAAACCTGCTCTCATACTTCTTTTGAGCACTATGACCGTTTTTACCTTGTCTACCTCTATTATTGGCATACCAGATATCGGTGTGTTTTTCGAATCTCTGGCAAGCGGGTTGACGACATCGTTTGCCCCTATCACAAAAGCTATGTCTGTCTCTGGCATAAGTTGATTTGATTCTTCAAGGGTCTTGAGCTTGTCATATTGTATATCCGCCTCTGCAAGAAGCACATTCATGTGTCCCGGCATTCTTCCTGCAACAGGATGTATTGCAAAGTAAACATCCTTGCCTTCTTTTTCAAGAATATTGGCAAGATCCCTGACTGCAAATTGTGCTTGAGATACAGCCATACCGTAGCCCGGAACAAACGCCACAGTCCTTGCCGAATCTAAGAGCACTGCAACCTCATCTGCTGTTGTCTTTTTCACCCTCCCCTTTATCTCAATACCTCCGAACGATGCTTCATCCATCTGAATTGTGACATTCCCAACAAGTATATCTATGAACTTCCTGTTCATTGCATCTGCCATTATCTTTGTGAGTATTAAGCCAGATGAACCGACGAGGGAGCCGGATATTATCAGACCGTAATTATTTAGCACAAATCCAGTTATAGCTGCTGCAAGACCAGAATATGCGTTCAGAAGAGATATCGCCACTGGCATATCTGCTCCACCTATTGGGATGACGAGCATCACTCCCAGCACTGCCGATATCGGAACTATGATCCATGCGATATAACTTGTTTTTGGGAGAATGAATATAATGAGAAAAAGACATGAGAGGAGTAAGAGTAGGTTCCAGAGCTTGTGAAGAGGGAGTGATATTGGGTCTCCCTTCATTATCTCTTGGAGTTTGGCAAAGGCAATTAAACTCCCGAAGAACGTAACCGTTCCGACAAGTATTGAGAGTCCTGCGGTGATACTTACCCATGTCCCTGTTTGTCTGTATAGTTCTGCCAGAGCTACGAGTGCACTTGCTCCGCCGCCAAAGCCGTTGAGTATTGCTACCATCTGTGGCATAGCGGTCATCTTGGCTGTGAAAGCCATTATGGAGCCGATCGTTCCACCTAAAATCAGCCCAATTATGATAGTTGTGTAAGACACTATATCTTTGTGGACAAGTGTTGATAATATTGCTGCCAACATGCCTATTGCTGCAACTTGATTACCTCTTATCGCGGTTTTCGGAGAGCTGAGCATGCGTAAACCCAAAATGAACATAATGGCACTCACAAGATAAACAATGTTTATTATCCCTTCTCTTATACCTATCGCCTCTTTCATGACCTCATTTCCTCCTTTTACTTCCTCTTGAACATCTTGAGCATTCTATGCGTGACCAAAAATCCTCCAACCACATTTATGGTGGCAAATATTATCGCTACAAGGCCAAGGATTTCTGCTTCCTTTGACCTCCCTGAGCCCGCAGCTATGAGTGAGCCAATAATTGTTATACCGCTTATCGCATTTGAACCCGACATAAGTGGTGTGTGAAGTAAAGGAGGAACTTTTGTTATTACCTCAAAGCCAGCTATAAGTGCCAGAACGAAAATTATCATAGCTGTTGTTATCACTTCCATCATATTCTCCTTTTACCCCCATCTTACCTTTCTATTCCGATTTTGATATAAACCTAATCCTTATGAGTATTCCACTTCCGATTTGCAGAAATTCTAAACTCATGGGAGAAAGATTACCCGGAGATAGAAATTATCCAGAGATAAAATTATCCAGAGATTTCCACTTTAATACAATCCTTCTTCTTCTCTCATCTTTTTCTGCTCCTCTATCATCCTACCCTTTATATTCTCAATATCTTGTTTTGCGTAGATTACTTTCGGAGTTATGAAGAGAAGTAAATTTGATTTTTGTGTTCTTTTTTGCGAAGACCTGAAAAGCACTCCGATGACTGGCATGTCTCCGATGAAAGGCACTTTTGCTCGTGAATATGATTTTCTTGTTCTCATAAGACCGCCTATCACTATTGTTTCTCCATCATCAATGAGGACAGAGGTTGATGAGGATCTTTTTATTGTTGCTATACCGAATTGCTGAACTGGAAGACCCGGTGGAGGTTCCTCAGCTACATCAGATATTTCAACATTGACATCAAGGAGTATTTTTTTTTCGGTTTCGATTACGTGAGGTGTTATCTTAAGTATGATGCCTACATCTTGTCTTTGAATTGTTATTGTTGGCACTATGGCTGCACCTGGGCCTGTGCCTGCGAATATTTGTCCGGTTGGGAATGGTATATTTGTTGCTACTCTTATCTCCGCCTCCTTGTTATCTAAGGTGAGCACGTGTGGTGTTGATATTATATCCACCTGTGTATCTGATGCCAGAGCATTGAGCACCGCTGCAAGAGGTGGTATCAGCACTTTCTTATCTCCTATCTGAACTTCTGCTGGCGGGAGGGTGAATCCAAAGAGCAATCCGGATAGTGCGGCAAGTGTTTGTGTGTCAACTATTGCAAATGGAAGAGGTGCTCCGAGTGATTCTCCGAAAATTCCCACGCCTTTTTTTAGTTCACCTCCTTCCCTTACTGGAATATCTTTTGCAGCAAGAAAAGATAGACCATACTGTGCGAGCCGTGATGATGATATCTCCATTATCACTGCAGATACAAAAACCTGTTTTCTCTCAATATCAATTTTGCTTATTATCTCTTTTATCTTTTCAAGGTCCTGCGGAGAGGCAACTATTATGAGAGAATTTGTGGATTTATCAGCGGCTATTCTTACAGGTGCTTGAACTACCTGAGCTCCGGGAGCCCCAGCTCTCCCATCTACTATGTTCTGTATGACCTGCAAAACCTCCTCAGCTTTTGAGTATTTTAGTGTTATGACGTTCACACTGCGTAGCTCCACGGGAATATCTACTTTCTCTACTATATCTTTTATGTAGATTATATCTTCTGGTTCCGCTGCTACAATTATAGAGTTTGTTCTTGGGTCAGCTATTATTCTGGGCTGAGCTTGCGGTCCTAATCCGGTCCTCCTTGCGGATATTTGAGCCTGAATTATCTGATTGATTATATTGACAACTTCCTGTGCATTTGAGTGGTTGAGCTTTATCATCTCTATTTTGAATGTAAAGGGAATTCTGTCAAGTTCCTCTATTATCTTCCTTATCCTATCAGTGTTTGCTCTTGTTTCAATCAGGATTATGGTGTTCGTTGGCTGGTAGACCTGCAAAAAACCGTTCCTTGAAAGAAGATTTCTTATTATACCAGAAATTTGGTTTGCGTCCGCAAAAGATGGTGTTATTATGGTGGTTATGAAATCCTCGGATGGGAGTAGTTTTTTCTCTTTAATTATCTCTCCCGGACTCTGCCTCACCTCAGACGCAGGAACTATTTTTATCAGATTACCTACTCTTACCATTGCAAGGTCATTGGCATACAAGATCGAGTGAAATATTTGAAGTGCTTCTCTCTTTGTAACCTTACGCGGAGATATTATAGTGACCTGCCCGCGTATCCTGTTATCAAGAAGGTAGTTCTCACCTGTCCACTCAGATATTATTCTGACAAGTTCAACTATGTCCATATTGTTGAAGTTCATGGAAACAAGCTCTTCGTCAAGCTTACTCTTTGGAAAGGAGAAGCCTTTGAGGATAAAGAGAAATAGAAAGAGAGCAGATAAAATTCGGATAGCAGATAAAATTCGGGAACCTACGATTACTATTTTCTCCATAAATTTATTATATTCGGCTTTATTTTGTTTTTTACTTTGACCAAAATATGACTTTATTTTTATTTTTAATGGTGTGAAGCAAAAATTTTTTAAGATATAAAGCAAAAATAAGCAATTAAATTTGCTCCGTTGAAAACATATTTTCCAATACTCATATTTAATCAATAAAAGTGAGGTGAAACTACTCTCCGCGAAAGATATTCAGGTCGCTTTTGGTGTCGCTGCTGACTTGCATTGTCGTAGTATATTAT
>FWWL01010426.1_pt1 | contig 10717 bp, 10 predicted proteins | sample 2228331 | NCBI WGS metagenome assembly FWWL01 (sample SAMEA103939775, study PRJEB20133) | metagenome
CGCTGCATTCCTGCGGCATCGGCGACTGGTCGCAGGCGGCCATCGTGCGCATCAAGAACACGCTGCACATCGACGAAATTTGGGTCTCCGATGCGCTGGCGCCTGTGGTCGAAGCCAATCCCAATCTGGAGTGGCTGCAGGAAGGATGAAAACGGTCAGCGCCTGTTCACCCTCAGCGTCGTCTCCACGTCTTGTCCATGCGTAAGGCCATAGGGCAGGCAGAGGGGAAGCCCCGTGCGTGGGTCGGGCACCACGTCGGCGTCCACGCCGAAAACCTCGCGCAGCAGCGTCGGCGTAACCACGTTGCGCGGGTCGCCGCTGGCGACGATGCAGCCGTTGCGCAACGCCACAATATGCTGGGCATGCCGCGTAGCGTGGTTGAGATCGTGCACAACCATGACGATTGTACGCCCTTCCTCACGGTTCAACCTTTCAAGCAAATGCAAGACTTCAATCTGGTGCGCAAGGTCAAGAAAAGTGGTCGGCTCATCGAGTAAAATAATATTGGTCTCTTGCGCCAGGGTCATGGCAATCCAGGCGCGCTGACGCTGGCCACCGGACAATGCATCGACTGGGCGATCGGCCAGCGTCGCTATTCCGGTGATCTCCAAGGCTTTAACCACGGCGGCTTCATCATCCGCCGTCCACTGTTGAAACCACGACTGATGCGGGTAACGTCCCTGCGCCACCAACTCTCGCACGGTCAATCCTTCCGGAGCCACAGGCCCTTGAGGCAAAATGCCGAGCTGTTTGGCCAGCTCGCGCGTCGGGAGTCGATGGATATCCTGCCCGTTGAGTAAAACGACCCCTCCACGCGGCTTGAGCAGCCTTGCCAACCCGCGCAGCAATGTGCTCTTGCCGCAGCCGTTCGGCCCTACGAGCGCTGTAATCTTACCGGCGGGGATGTTCAATCCTAGCGCCTCAATGATGATGGCTTTGTCGTATGCAAGCGTTAAATCCTGAGCTTTCAGCATGGTCTATCGTTTATATCCTTGGATTAACAAGTAGATAAAGAAAGGCGCTCCGATGGCGGCCGTCACCAGCCCGCAGGGGAGCTCGATTGGCGCCAGCAGCGTGCGTCCGACCAAGTCGGCGGCCACGACGATGAAGGCGCCGAGCACGCCGGAGACGGGCAGCACGCCTTCGTGCAGCGGGCCCACCAGCCGTCTCGCCAGATGAGGAGCCACCAAGCCGACGAAGCCAATGGCGCCGGCTGCGGCGACGCTGGCGCCGGCGAGCGCCACCACAGTCAACAGCAGCAGGCCGCGCTTGAGAGCAACCCGGCTACCCAGTCCGCTCGCCACTTCTTCTCCAAGGTTTAGCGCGTTCAAATCGCACGCCAAGAGCAATGCTGTAGGAATAAAGATGATGAGCCAGGGCGCCAGTGCCCAGAATTCGGCCCACGAACGCCCATAGACGCTGCCTGTGAGCCAGATCATAGCGCGCTGCACGTTGTAGATGTCGCCGAAAGTCATCATCAGCGTTGTCAACGCGCCGGTCACGGAGGCCAGACCGATGCCCACCAGCACCAGGCGGACAGGCGAGTCGCCTTTGCGCCAGGCCAGAAGATAGATGAGCAATGCGGCGAGCGCTGCGCCGGCGAAGGCGGCCAAAGGCACGGCGCTCGCTGGCGCAGCGCGCACAACGACGATCAAGGTGACGGCGGCCAGGCTTGCGCCGGCGCTGATGCCGATGATGCCCGGTTCTGCGAGCGGATTGCGCGTAATGCCTTGCATGATGGCGCCGGCCACGCCCAAAGCCAGCCCCACAGAGGCCGCCACCAACATGCGCGGCAGGCGCAGAATATTGACGACAAAATGATAGTCGGCGTTATCGGTGGACAGCCTCAACACAGTTTTAACCACGTCTAACGGTGCAATGGGATATTCGCCGACGCCCATGTTGATGACCATCAACGCCACCGTCGCTGCGAGGACGCCAAGAAGCACAGGGGGCACGCGTCGATCGATGCGCAGTGAAAGAGGCGGACGTTCGTTGCGCACAATCACCCAGGGTTCCATCGTCATCGTTTCACCCTCCAACGCACCAAATAAATAAAGAAGGGTCCGCCGATCAGCGCGGTCATCACGCCGACGGGCAACTCGGTGGGGCGCAGCACTATGCGCGCTGCCACGTCGGCCATGAGCAAGAAGATGGCGCCGGTGAGGGCAGCGTAGGGCAAAACCCAACGATAGTCCACCCCGACGATCGCGCGCACCGCATGAGGGATGACCAGGCCGATGAATCCAATAGGGCCGGCCACCGCCACGGCGCCGCCTGCCAACAACACCACCGCAACGGCCGCAAGAGCCTTCACCCAGCCGGTGTTCTGCCCTAGCCCCTTGGCGATGTCTTCGCCAAGGGAGATAGTGGTAATCTGCCGTCCTAACGCCATCGCTATCACCAGCCCCACGGTCAGATAGGGCATGGCTTGAAGGAGCAAATTCAGATCGCGGCCTGCTACAGAGCCGGCCATCCAGAAGCGCACTTCTTCCAGCGTCGTCTGATCGAACAACAGGATCAGTGTAGTCAGCGAGGACAACAGCGCCGTCAGCGCCGCCCCTGCAATGGTTAACTTAAAGGGTGTTGGTCCGCCTCGACCGATGGAGCCCAGGGCGTAGACGGCGGCGGCGGTCAAGGCGGCGCCGGTGAAAGCGAAGAGCGCGTAGAGCGTCAGCGAGCCGATGTTGAAGAAATAGACTGCGGCCACGACTCCCAACGCAGCGCCCGTCTGAATGCCAAGAATGCCTGGGTCGGCCAGTGGGTTGCGCGTCAGCCCCTGCATGATGGCGCCCGCCACCGCCAGCGATGCGCCCACCATCACCGCCACGGCTGCGCGCGGGATGCGCAGCGTCTGGATAATTAAATGTTGCGTATTTTCCGGATTAAAAGCGAAGACCGCCTCCATCACCGCGCGTGGAGCAATGTCCGCTGCGCCAAAGGCGATGCTGAACACCATCGTCAGTGCAAGCAATGCCAGGCCGATGGGGATGCCAGCCAACAAAAGCGCGGTTGAGCGGCGTCGTCGAAGAGGGTTCGCCGTTTTCGGAGATGAACGGCTTGTCAAGGTGGTTACAGTCATGGGAAGTCCCCTGGTTGGTAGGATCATGCAAAGTCACGGTTTGTTTATTGCGCAGTCACCGCTTGTTCGATGACATCCAGGACCTGCAAGGCAGCCAGCGGTCCGCCGATGCTGGTCCAAACGGCGCCATCCATCAAGATGAGGTGCCCTTGCTTAACAACATCCAACGACTGAACCAGCGGATCTTTCAGCGCCTCTTCCAGCGCACTGGCGCCTTCTGCATTCAATGCACCAACAAAAAGCCAGTCTTTATCGATTGACTCCAACGCTTCCAGGCTAAGGGGATCGGAGTGCGCACCGTGGGTGCCTGCCAGCGTCTGCAATTCAGCCGGCAGCGTGAATCCGACGTCGGCCAAGATGCGGTTGGAAAAGGTCTGAGGCATCATCACAACCGGCCCTTGGGGCATCCAGCGCACGACGGCGGCCTCCGCTCCCGCCGGAATAGCGGTGCGAATGGCGCTGACCCTTTGGTTATATTCGGCCAGAAATGCATCTGCGCGATCATCGAGATTCAACGCGTGGGCAATGCTTTTGAAAGCAGTTTTCCAATCATCGTTCGCTTGAAATGTGGCGACGACCGGCGCAATTTGACTCAACTCCGGCGCCAGCGCCTCAATCTGCGAAATCATGGCGCCGACCAGGATCAGGTCAGGCTTCAATGCCACAATTTGCTCCAACGAAGGCTCGGCCAGCGAGCCCACCGAGAGGATTCCTTCGGTCTGATCACCCAAATATGCCGGCAACCCGGGTTGGCCACGTCCGTTGACCGAGCCAACAGGCTTTAAGCCTAACGCCAAGGCGCTGTCCAGCTCAATTTCGGTGAGCGTGACAATGCGTTTGGGATGAGCTGGGATCGCGACCTCGTTGCCCTTTGCGTCGGTGATTGTGCGGGTGACGCTCTCGGCGGTGGGAGCGGCTTCCTCGGCGACCGGCGTTGTTTCCGCTGTGTCCATCGTTGCATTTGCTGCTTCTTCGGGTGCAGCGTTGGCGGTTTCGCTTGTTGTCGCTTCGTGATTTATAGAAGTGGATGGCGTCGCGACCGGCGCGCACGCCGTCAATATCGTAACGCTGAAAAGGATCAAAAGAGAAAGGGATTGATTCACAAAGATGTTACACATACACACCTCTGTCAAATTGGATTTCCATATTGAGTGAGACACTTGTATCGACAGCACGATAAAAACAATTGAAGGCGTCGCCCTTCTTCTTATTCCACCCAGCGCACCTTCTCCGCCAGCGGGCGCCGTTTCCCTTGCGGCCAGGGGACGGCCGGCCGCCCTACGTATAGAAAACCGTATAGCCGCGTGGATGGGGCGAACCCTACGACCTCCGCAACATGAGGATGAATCGCCGGTGCACCGCTGGTCCATTTGCTGGCCAGTCCTAGAGCGCTTGCCATCAACTGCATGTTGTGCACAGCGCAGCCAAACGCTATCAGTTCTTCCCATTCCGGCATCTTGGGATCGGGATGCATTCCCAGCGCAATCCACACCGGCGCCTGCCAGACGCGTTCGCGTTGATTGCGCTCACCCGCCTCTGTGGAGGAGCTGTTGGAGTTCAAAAGCCGAAACGCCGTTGCGAAGGCCTCCCCGAGGATCCGTCGCGCCTCTCCGCTGTAGACCACGAAGCGCCAGGGTTCGGTCTGGCCGTGACTAGGCGCCCAGTTGGCGGCTTCGAGCATCTGCTCCACCAGCGCACGGTCGATCGGCTCTGGCGAGAGGTCTTTCAAGCCAAAGCTACGTCGAGTGCTGATGGCGTTGAAAAGCTGCAGAGCAGTCTGTCTATCTCGTTCAGGCGGCGCAGTTCGATTGACGTCAGCTAGGTGGTCTATTGCATTGGTCTTAATCACCGTTTTTCTCCTGATGCTTTCTGTTTTTGCCAGTGGTTTTTTATGGTCCACTCAACACCGGCGTTGCGGCGGCCGCGCCGGCCAAGTAAGTGAAGAGGTCATCGATGACTTTGTTGGCCAAAAGATAGGTCTGGGAACGCCACCAGTAGCCTGGAACAAAGTAGGAGCGCCCATTTTTGACCGCATTTAATGCTCGCCACAGAGGCTTTTCCTCCAGCGACTTGATGAAGGCCGTCTCTTTGGCTGTCGTCTCTGGATCGGCGGAGGCGTAAGTGAAGTAAAAAATTACGTCTCCATCGGCCAAGTCGAGTCGCTCTTCGGAGATGGAAATATACTGGCTGGCTCCATAACGCTCCTTTGCAGCATCGCCGACGAGCGACTGCGCCTCAGGGCGAGAGAGACCGACGTCGGCCAGGATGGCGCCGGGAGGCGTATCGGGCATCCATAGGGAGATGCCATAGGTGCTGACGGCCATTACCGAGACTTTTAGGGCGGATGGATCACCCAGGGCGGCGCGCAATTCGGCGACGCGCACGTCATAATTAGCTTTCATCTCGACGTAGAGATTGGGGACATTCAGCGCTTCGCTCCAAAATTGCGCACCGAGCTTCCAGTCGTTATAAATGACCGGATCGGCGACCACAACCGGGGCGATTGCGAGCGCTTGGTCTACATCAATGGTCTCGCCTGCACTGGTGCCGCCTACGGCCAGGATCAAGTCGGGCTTGAGGGCAAGCACCTTTTCCAAACTGGCGGGATAGCCCACGTCTTCCACCGAGGTCAGCCGGTCGGCGAATTGGGGAAGCATGACCGGCAATTCTCGCAAAAGCCACCCGCTCGTTGCCAACAACGTTTTGTTTGTCATCAACGTTAATTCGGCGGAGGCGACGTCCAACGCAATGATCCGTTGTGGATTGTCAGGAATGCAGATGGGATCGGTCGCCAGCAACTTGTGATCAAAGAGATGGAAGCCCGCCGCGCACGTTTCGGCGGCGGCGCTCGCCGGCTCCAGCCCCAGGATATCGGCTAAACGCGGCGCCAACTGGTCAAAGGCGATGGGTAGGCTGAGCACGCTGCTGAAGACCAACGCAGGACCGGCCAGGTCGTTGTTCCCAGAAGCGTCCAACCAGATGACGCGGCCTTCCTGCGCCACCTTGAGCGACTGATAGATCGGGTTAGCTTCGATGGCCTGGCGCTCCTCAGCGCTGACCGTCCAGATCAATACATCGACGTCGAACATGTCGAGCCGCTCGCCGCTGATGGCGCCGTAGAAAGAATCGCCCGCGAGCACCGCCAACTCGGGCGGCAGCACAAATCCCAGCGAGGTCAAAAAGCGCATGCGTTCGTGCTGTTCGCCGGAGAAGAGAAATTGACCGTCGGCCCCGGGTGAGGCGATCACCGCCGTCTTCCCGGCAAACCCCGGATATTGGGCGCGCAGCGCGGCGAAGCGCGCCTCCATTTCCGCCACTTTTTCCCGGGCGAGCGCCTCTTTGCCCAAGGCTCGACCGATGATAAGCGTCTGTTCTTGCCAGGGCACGCCAAAATCGACGTACGCATCGCTTTGGGCGATGGTGGGTGCAATTGTGCTCAGCGTGGCGTATTCCTCCTCGGTGAAGCCCGCCGAAACGCCGATAATCAGGTCTGGCTTTAAGGCGGCGATGGCCTCATAGTTCAGTTCGCCGTAAGGCATATTGAGCAGTACGGGCGGGTCACCTTGAATGTAAGGAGTGGCCCACGGCCAGACGCCGTTGGGCTGATCGCCGAACCAGTAGCGCACGCCGATCGGCGTGACGCCCATGGCGAGAATCGGGTCTTGGTCATTGAATCCCAGCGAAAGCACGCGTTTCGGTTCGCTCGGAATGGTGGTGACGCCAAATTTATGTTCAATTGTAATCGGAAAGGCCGTTTGCGCCGTGGACGTAGCGGCAGTGGATTCAGTCGCCGGCGCAGCAGTTGGCGCACACGCAGTTAATAGCGAGACAGGCCACAACAAAACAAGGGACAAGAGCAACGCAAAAGGGAAAGAAATTTTTATTGACATAACTGATTTCTCCGGTCTAATTATCTAGAGTAGTACTCAATCACGAGCTGTAAATCGCAAAGGATCGGCGCTTCATCCGGTTGGGGCAGACGCGCCAACTGAGCCGAAAAAGCGTCTTTGTCCAGTGTCACATAGGCTGGCGGATGGGCGTTGCTTAAGCTCTCCTGCACCAGCGGCATGCGTCGACTTTTCTCCTTGACGGTGACAATCTGACCGGGTTTGAGCTGGTAGCCGGGCAAGTTGACAGGTCTGCCATCGACGTGAACATGTCCGTGAGAAACGAATTGCCGAGCTGCGTAGATAGTGTTGACAAAACCGGCGCGCAGCACGAACGCGTCGAGGCGAGATTCCAACAGTTGCACCAGCACTTCGCCTGTGACGCCCGATTTGCGCATAGCCCTGGCTACGTAATTGCGCATCTGCCGTTCATGGATGTTGTATTGAGCGCGCAGCTTCTGCTTTTCAAGCAGTTGGCGCCCATAATCCGAGCGCTTGCGGCGTCCTTTCTGTGTCTTGCCGTGTTGACCTGGAGGATGGGGACGCCGCTGCATGATGCGCGCCGCCTTTGGTGTGAGGGGCACGCCGAGCCGACGCGATAATTTGACTTTCGGTCCGGTGTAATTCATAAGCTATCCTCAAAATGCCTTCTCCTTTGTCAGAAGCTTTGCAGCCGCCACCAGGTAGTGCGCCCGACCGGCTGCGCTCGGGTTGCGTCGGTTGCGGAATTTTTCGTTGATATAGAACAGCGCCCACATTGCAGCTAAGTCGGCTCGCAACGCATGCTCGGCCAGTTTCTGTGGACAGAGCCGTTGCGCTGCCGCCCTTGCTGCTGCATTTCCGGTTCGCCATTGCAATTTTTTCCCAAAGGCCGCCAGGCATTCGCCGCCAGGCGTCGGCGGGGGAGGCAGCCGGTCATTGCGCGCCCGCGCCTGCTCAAAGGCACGGCCAAATTCCTCTCCTGCAAGCGCCTTCAGTTCTGCTAGCTTCATCGTCGATCTGCAAATCACAACAAAGGCGATTTCAGTTCTTTCAAACTTTATCCATTGGTTGGACTGCCAAACCACTCACGCACGGCCACGGCTTGACGCCCAAGGCCAGCGCCACGTCTTGTTCACTGTACCCTAGCGTTATCACCCATTCTGGAGGCGCGGGGATTTCGATGCGGCCGCATTTATGCTCAATAACAACTGGAAAGATAGCGTCGCCTCCTGTCTCTGAGGATTGAGCCGTTGAAGATTGCGCTTCGGGCAGGAAGAAATGATACAGGTCATCCAACATGCGGTTGGCCGCCAGGACGCCGCCGCCCAAGTTCCAATGCTCTTCATTGACCGGATGAACGGCGTTGTTTTGCACCGCCTTCAGCGTTTTCCAGAGTGGGTGACCGGTCCATTCCTCCATAATCTGGCTGCCCTGATCGTCTCCCCAGTTAGAGACCATATAGAAAAGAACGTCGCCATCCATCATGGGGATTTGCTCTTTGTTGAGAACCAGCACCTGTGGGGCGGTCTCCCAATCGTCCACCTGCTGACTTTCAGGACGAGACAACCCTGCCTCTCGAAGCACAGAGCCGGGGAAGCCGGTGGTGTAAATGCGCACCTCATCCGCGCGGAAGCGGATCAAGGAAACCTCTGTCTTCAGACGTTCGCCCATTTGGGCCTGAAAATCTGCAATGCGGTCATTCCAGGCGGCGATAATGCGCTCGCCCTCTGTTTCGCTGCAAAGCGCCTGAGCGTACAGTTGGAAATTCTCCTTCCACGTTCGACCGATGGTCTCGGCGAAAATGGTGGGTGCAATCTGCCGGAGTTGCTCGTAAATTGCTTCGTGCCGCAGCCGACTGCCCAGGATCAGATCGGGGCGCAGGGAGACGATGGTCTCCAGGTTGGGTTCGGTTTCCATGCCCAATGAAACGACGTTCGCCATCCGATCGCCCAAATAGGCGTACCAGCGCCCCCCCCATGGATCGACGGCGCCGACCGGCGTCACGTCCAAAGCGAGGACGGCGTCGGTGGCGTCCTGACCCAGCGTTACGATGCGTTGCGGAGTGCACGCAACTTCGGTTTCCCCCATGGCGTGCTGAACGATGCGCAATCCGGCCACATCGACGCTTGACTCAGAAGAGATTGAGGAACTGTCAGGTGTTGTGGCGGGTGCTGTGCAGGCGCTCATCAGAAGCGCAATCAATACCCATCCCCAGTTCAGACATTTCGTTAATCCATTCATGAAAAGCATCTCCATTCTGTAATTTCTTGACACATCTTATTTAATTCATTGCATTTCTTGAGCACAGGTGTAAAGTAATATGAATCATCCGGAGGTTCATTGGTCTGCCAGGCGCGCATGTTACGCTTTCTTTTCGCACTCTGCCGCCATGGATTGGAGAAGACGCTCGCGGCGCTCGGATGGGGGGCGATGTGGGCAATTGGCGCAATAATCTCCGCCTTCCGTTTTGTACCAGAAACAGCAAGTTGCCCGATTGAGAAAAATGCGCGTGCACTCCCGGTAGGTCAGCTCAAACAACCCCACCTTTTTGTTGTTCAAGGGGGAACCGGGGGTCTGCAACAACGCCTGAAACTCTTCTTCAATACGAGGCAACCCGATGCTTCTGTCCTGCTGTTGCATCAGCCAGCAAAGCGCGCCGCCGCAGCGATCGGTCACATAGAGCCAAAGCCCCCGCTCGCTGCAGCGCAAAGATTGACTCAACCGCCGGATCACCCACCCCATATGCGCTTCAATGCTGGTGCGCAGATGGGAGCGGAGTGCATCAAGGTCTGAAACAATCCAAGCGTCGGGATGATCCGCCGCCGGATCGTCCGGTAAGACGGCGAATCGGCCACAGCAATAGACGATCGACTCGTGCACCCCTTGCGCCTTGCTTGCTTCCGAAGGGAGCCAAAGTCGCACATTTTCCGGACTCATGTCCGGCACGCGACGCTCCACCAGAAAGCTGGCGATGGCGCTGGAGAGGAGCGGCCATTGATACTCCTGTAGCACTGCACCGGCGATGATATTCCCCGCTTCTGTGCGCAGGCGTCTCTGTGCGACGTCGACCATTCTCTGCAACGAAATGGAGCCTGGCGCAAACAGGTCGGTCGGCGCAATCCAGCCGGCCTCGTCGGCGTCGCCGAGCCGCGCCTGGATGTAGCGATTCACCTGACTGATGCGCGCAAAGGTCTGGCGCAGCGGATGCTCCAACAAAGCTTGTGTCACTTGTCGCTCCTGGGATGTGCGGCGAAAAGAGGAAGGGCGCCGCCTGCGCGCACCGGCGGCTGATCCGCTGTGTGCGCTTTCACCTTAGGTGTGTAAAGTCGTCGCCCGCTGAAGGAAACCCAACTGCTGAATAGAAACCGACGCCAAATCACAAATCCTGTCCTCATAAGCGAGGACAATCATAGCATGATTTTTTGGCGTTGCTCCGCCTGATTTTGCTGAAATTTAGGCGATATTGGTGCGGTGAAGGTGAAAATAAAGCGATAGTTGGGGTGAACGAAGGAGTTTACGTGCTTAAAGTTTTCGATTCAACTTCGCTTATCAAGCCTTAGAGCGCCGCGTCCGTATCCTGCCCCCTTTTCCCAGAAAATTCCAAGATTCCTGCAAAATCACAGGCCTCCGCTCGACGTCCGATCCGCAGGAAAGTCGACCAGCTTTTGTTGCAAGGCGTAGGCGACGGCTTCGGTGCGCGAGGCGGCCTGGAGTTTCGAGAGAATGTTGCTGACGTGATATTTCACCGTCGAGCGACTCACGACCA
>FWWL01004735.1_pt1 | contig 10716 bp, 9 predicted proteins | sample 2228331 | NCBI WGS metagenome assembly FWWL01 (sample SAMEA103939775, study PRJEB20133) | metagenome
GGCGGACCTTGGCCTGGGCCCCTCCCCCTACGGGCCGCAGGGGGCTCTCCAGGGCAATGAAGAGGGGATGGCCACCTGTAGATGCTAGGGCCATGTTAGGCAGAGCCCAGGGGGGCCTAGTCCATGCGGAAGGTGCGGGCGGCCAGGGCCATGGAGAAGACCCCCCAAAGGGCCAGGAGCCCCACCTCGTCCCACAGGGTGGGCAGAGGATCGCTGTGCAGGAGGACGGCCCGCAAAGCCTCCACCAGGGGGGCCAGGGGTAACAGCTCCACCACACGGGGCAGGACGCCCGGCAACTGCTCGGTGGGGAAGAAGACGCCGGAGAGGAAGAGCATGGGGATGGCCAAGGCGTTGGCCATCCCTGCCGCCGCCTGCACAGTGCGGGAGAAGGCGGCCACCACGATGCCCAAGTTCAGGAACACAAAGTCTCCCAGCAGGGCCAAGGGAAAGGCCCAGAAGAACCCACTTGGCAGGTCGGCCCCCACCAGGGCCCCCATGCCCAGGATGACCCCCGTCTGGGCCAGGGCCAGCACCAGGAAGGCCCCCACTTGGGCCATCACAAAGGCGGCTACCGGCAGGGGAGTGGCCTGTATGCGGCGCAATATGCGCTTCTCCCGATAAGTGACCAAAAGGGTGGCGAGGCCAATGATCCCATACTGCATGAGGCCCATACCTACGATGCCCGGGGTCAGGAAATCTATGTAACCGATATGCCGCCCAGAGACGGGGCGGGCCGAAAGCTCCACCGCCGGCTCTACCCCTGCCACCTGCAGGTTGAACGCGTCGAAGAAGCGGCGCAGGGCCCCCAGGGCCATCTGGTTCAACTGGACGTTGGCCTCGCTATAGAGGGCGCGGGCCACCGTGCCCCCTTGGCCCAGGCCCGGGGGGAGCACCAGGACCATGTCATATTCCCCATCTCGCAGTTTGGTCAGGGCCTTTTCTTCTTCAGCCACCGCCTCCACCTGGAACAGCGCCATGGAGCGCAGGGCCTCTTCAAGGGCGCGGGAGAAAGGCGTCCTCGCCTGGTCCACCAGGGCCAGGTCCACCTCTGGGGGCTCGTCCAAGTTGAACAGGGCGAAGATGCCCAGGAACATGATGGGGAACAGGAGGGCCCAAAAGATGGTGAGGCGATCTCTCACCATCATCCTGAGGTCGGCCAGGAGGAGGTGCCACATCAGTCCCTCAGCTCCCTGCCAGTAAGGGCTAGGAACACGTCCTCCAGGGTGGCCCTCTCCACCCGCAGGTCCAAGAGCTTGGACCCCCTTTCTTCGGCCAGGGCCAGGAGACGGGGGAGGACCGCTCGGACATCGGACACCCGCACTTGATAGCGCCCGTCCTCCCCTTCTACAGCCACCACCCCCGGCAGCGCCAGGTCTTGCCTGGGCAAGGGAGGCGTCAGATGCATCAGGATGCGGAAGGGGGCCTCCAGGGCATCGATGAGGCGGTCGGGGCGGTCCAGGGCCACGATGCGCCCCCGGTCCATGATGGCCACCCGGTCGCAGAGGGCCTGGGCCTCCTCCATATAGTGCGTGGTGAGCACCACCGTCCTGCCCTCCTCCCGCACGGAGCGGATGAGGTCCCACAGGGAGCGACGGGCCTGCGGGTCCAGACCGGTGGTGGGCTCGTCCAGGAAGAGGACCTGGGGGTCATTGACCAAGGCGGCGGCCAAGGAGAACCGCTGCTGCTGGCCCCCCGACAGATGGCGCACCTGGGAGCGGGCCCGCTCCTCCAGCCCCACTAGGCGCAGGAGCTGGCGCGGCGGAAGCCGACGACGATAGAAGCGGCCCAACAGGTCCAGCACCTCCTCTAGGGTCAGGTAGTCGAAGTAGGCCGAGGCCTGTAACTGCACCCCTATGCGCTGCTTCACCTCCCGGGCCTGGGAGGCCACGTCCAGGCCCAGGACCCAGGCCCGGCCCTCATCGGGGGTCCGCAGGCCCTCGATGATCTCCAGGGTGGTGGTCTTGCCCGCCCCATTGGGCCCCAGGATGCCCCACACCTCCCCTCGCCGCACAGAGAAGGAGACCCCATCTACGGCCAGGATGGGGCCATAGCGCTTGCGCAGGCCCTCTACCACTACCACGGCCTCCATGCCGCCTCCTAGTATCCCCCAAGGCCGGCCTAGGCGCATGGGGGCACTTGTCCAGATGCCCCTTATGGAGCCCCCGCCCATAGTGACCTACAATGTGAAAGGCATCTAAAATAGCAATGGGCCCTCTCAAGGAGGAAGGGCGATGAAGTACCGGCGCCTAGGGCAGACTGAGCTCCTGGTCTCGGAGGTGGGATTCGGGGTCTGGTCGGTAGCCACCACCTGGTGGGGGGTTACCGACGAGGCCCTGGGCCTGCGCCTTTTGCGCCAGGCCTACGACTTGGGTATCAACTTCTTCGATACCGCTGACGTCTATGGCAACGGCAAGGGGGAGACCATGCTGGCCCAGGCCCTGCAGGGCATCCCCCGCGACCGCGTGGTCATCGCCACCAAGTTCGGCTACGACTTCTACAATTACGGGGGGCAGAGGCAGGGCCACGGCGAGCTCCCCCAGGACTTCTCCCCCGCCTTTGCCCGGCGGGCCCTGGAGGAGAGCCTGCGCCGCCTCCAGACCGATTACGTGGACCTCTACCAGCTCCACAACCCCCGCCTATGGGCCATCGACAGCGACGAGCTGTTCGCCACCCTGGCGGATCTGCAGCGGCAGGGCAAGGTGCGCTACATCGGGGTGGCCCTGGGGCCAGACATCGGCTGGGAGGAGGAGGGGATGGCGGCCATGGAGAAGCGGGGGGTGGCCAGCCTCCAGATCATCTACAGCATATTGGAGCAGCAGCCCGCCCGCCGCTTCTTCCCTGTGGCCCGGCGCACGGGCACCGGCCTCCTCTCCCGCGTGCCCCACGCCTCCGGCCTCCTGGACGGCTCCTATCGTCCGGGCATGACCTTCCCCCAGGGCGACCACCGCGCTCACCGCCGGCGGGAGTGGCTAGAGCGCTCCCTGCGCCGGGTAGAGAGGATAGGCTTCATCTACGGGCCGGAGACGGGCCGCACCTTGGCCCAGGCCGCCATCCAATTCTGCCTCGCCGAGCCCAGCATCGCCTCCGTCCTCCCCAACATCACCAGCGAGGAGGAGCTGCGGGAGTTCGCCTCTGCCCCTGACACGCCCCCCCTGACGGAAGAGGAGGTGGCCCACCTGCACCGCCTCTTCGATCACGACTTCTACCTGGAGCCCCAAGAGAGCCAGGCCTAGGGAGGTGAGGGGATGCGCCAAGAGCCCAGCGGCCGCCGTCAGGTGGTCAAGTTCACCTTCTTCAAGGTGGACCCCCTGTGGCGGCGTCTCCCCAAGGAGGAGCGGGAGCGGGGCAAGGCCCAGCTCTGCGCCGTGGTGGAGGAGTTCGGCGACCGCCTCATGATTCGCTCCTATAGCCTGGTAGGCCTGCGGGGCGATGCCGACTTCCTCCTGTGGCAGATCGGCGACCGCCTGGAAGACATCCAGAGGCTGCACACGGCCATCTTCCGTACCGAGATGGGCCCCTACCTGACCATCCCCTACTCCTACCTGGCCATGACTCGCCGCTCTATCTACGTCACCAAGGATGAAGGGGAGGCCGACCGCACTACCATCCATCCTGGCCAGTCCCGTTACCTGTTCGTCTACCCCTTCGTCAAGACCCGGGCCTGGTACAAGCTCTCCCGCGCCACCCGTCAGGGGATGATGGACGAACACATCGCCGTGGGCCGCAAGTACCCCTCGGTGAAGCTCAACACCACTTACTCCTATGGGCTGGACGACCAAGAGTTCGTGGTGGCCTTCGAGACGGACGAGCCAGCCGATTTCCTAGACCTGGTGATGGAGCTACGGGAGACGGAGGCCAGCCAGTACACCCTGCGGGATACCCCCATCTTCACCTGTATCGCCATGCCCCTGCAAGAGGCCCTGGACAGCATAGGGGCTCCGGGGGACGTGGAGCTCTCCCCCGCCCCCGTCTCCCAGGAGTGGCGGCAGGTGACCTCCCTGGAGGAGCTGCCCCCCGGGGCACGGCGGGTGGTCTATGTGGCGGGGGAGCAGGTAGCCCTGGTGAACCTTGGGGGCCAGGTGCTGGCCTTCGCCGCCCGTTGCCCTCACGCCAATGGCCCCCTGGCCGAGGGGCGCATAGAGGACGGGCACATCGTCTGCCCCTGGCATGGCTCCCGCTTCCGCCTGGACAGCGGGGAGCCCACAGGCGGGCCCGCCGCCCGTCCCTTGGCCCTCTACCGGGTGAAGGTGGAGGAGGGCCACATCTGGCTCTCCCCTCAGGCCAAGGCGCCCTAGGAGGGTGGGGTGGAGCCCTTTAACCCCTTCCGCCCAGAGGTCATCGCTGACCCATATCCCTATTACCGCCGCTACCGGGAGGAGGACCCCGTGCACTGGAGCGAGGTCTTAGACGCCTGGGTCCTCACCCGCTACCAAGATGTGGAGCTGGTGCTCACCGACCCCCGCTTCTCGGCCAACCGACGCCTGGCCCGTAACCGCTTTTCCCAGCTGGCCCAGGCCCAGGAGCGCTATCTGGGCCCCCTAGCCCAGGTGACCACCATGCTGGGGGCTGACCCCCCAGAACACACCCGCCTCCGCCGCCTGGTGAGCAAGGCCTTCACCATGCGGGCGGTGGAGGCCCGCCGCCCCCGCATCCGCCAGCTGGTGCACCAGCTCCTGGACCAGGCGGAGGCCAAGGCCCGCCACCAGGGATACTTCGATGTGGTGGGCGATTTGGCCTACCCCCTACCGGTGACCGTCATCGCCGAGATGCTGGGCGTACCCCCTGAGGACATGGCCACCTTCAAGCGCTGGTCCGACGACGTGGCCGCCAGCTTGGACTTTTTTGTCCCGCCCCAGGCCTTGGAGAGGATGCGCCAGAGCATCGCCGAGATGGCCGAATACTTTCAGCAGGCCCTGGCCCACAGACGCCGCCAGCCCGGGGAGGACATCGTCTCCGCCTTGGTGGAGGCCGAAAGGGAAGGCCAGCTGCGCTCAGAGGCCGAGGGGATCGCCACCCTTATCCTCCTGCTGGTAGCGGGCAACGAGACCACCACCAACTTTATCGGCAACGCCATGCTCACTTTGTTCCGCCATCCCCAGCAGCTACAGGCCCTGCGGGAGGACCCCCACCTGGTGGAGAAGGCGGTGGAGGAGCTCCTGCGCTACGAGAGCCCAGCCCAGACCACGGCCCGGGTGGCCCTGGAAGAGGTGGAGCTGGGGGGCCGGCGCATCCTCCCCTACCAACTGGTGTTGGCCGTGCTGGGGGCCGCCAACCGCGACCCGCAGGTGTTCCCAGAGCCCGATCGTCTGGACCTGGCCCGCGACCCCAACCCTCATCTGGCCTTTGGCAGTGGCATCCACTTCTGCCTGGGGGCGCCCCTGGCCCGGGTGGAGGGGCAGGAGGCCCTGCGGGCCCTGGTGGAGCGGTTCCCCACCCTGCGCCCTGTGGAAGAGGCACCCCGCTGGCGGCCCACCTACATCTTGCGGGGCCTGGAGCGGCTCTTGGTAGCCCCCTAGGCCCTTTGCCCCGGCCAGGTGCTATCCTGGGACGAGGGGGCCCTGTGCCTGGCCCTTTTGGGGCCCCTGGGCAGATAGGCTTTCGGGCATGGCTATCCCCTTTCCTGGCATCGGGGCCATCGCCCCCCTTCTGGGGAAGCCTCTTGGCCTCTTTTCAGATGTGGATGGTACCCTCTCCCCCATCGCCCCCACCCCACAGGAGGCCGTCATCCCGCCGCCGGTGCGGGACGCCCTGTCCTTCCTGGCCGGGAAGGTGGTGGTGGTCCTCCTCTCTGGGCGGCGGGTGGAGGCCCTGCGCCGCTGGGTGGGGCTGGACGGCCTCATCTACGTGGGGAACCATGGCCTGGAGCGGTGGGAGAAGGGGCGCCTGTTCACGGCCCCCGAGGCCAGGCCTTACCGCCGCCTGGTCCGCCACGCCTACCGCGAGCTCTCCCGCCTCCAGATCCCAGGCCTCGTCGTGGAGGACAAAGAGTACGGGCTAGCCCTGCACTACCGCCTCTCCCCGCGCCCGGAAGCGGCCCGCCTGGCTATCCTGGAGGCCATCGCCACCACCTCCTCCTGTAGCCAATTTCTGGTGATGGAGGGCAAGATGGTGGTGGAGTTGCGCCCGGCGGTGGCCCTGGACAAGGGGACGGCGGCCTTGACTATTGCGCGACGGCATCGGCTGCGCGGCGCCCTAGCCTTGGGGGACGACATGACCGATGTGGCCATGTTCCGCCGCCTGCGGGAGGCAAAAGACCTCTCTGCCATCTGCGTGGCGGTGGCCGGCCCCGAGACCCCAGGCCTGTTGACCTCCCTGGCCCACTACACGGTGGAGGGGCCAGAGGGGGTAGCAGCCCTCTTGCAGGAGCTGGTCACGGCCTTTGCCCGTGGGACACGGCCCAAAGGCCCCTGAGCTGAGACTCCAGCCAGTGGATGGCATCCTCCTCTTCCACCATGCGTCGCAGGGCCTCTGCCCGCCGTCTCCTCTCCTCGGGGGGCATGGTCAGGGCCAGGTATAGGGCCTCCACCATCCCCTCCAGGTCGGTGGGGCAGACGGAGATGGCGTGCTCCCCCAACTGCTCGTGGGCCCCCGCCGTGTCCGACAGGATGAGCACCCCGTGGCGCCTATTCACCAGGCAGCCCTCTTTGGCCACCAAGTTCATGCCATCCACGATGGGGTTGACGAACAGGACGTCGTAGAGGGTGAGGGCGGCCACGGCCTGGGCATAGTTGTGCTCGTAGAACAGGTGCACGGGCTGCCAGGCCTCGCCTCCGAAGCGGTCGTTGATCTCCCCTACCAGCTGGAAGACCTGGTCCACATAGCTCCTGTAGGCCTCCAGCTCGGTGCGGGATGGGACCAGGAACTGTAGGAGCACCGCCCGCCCCACAAACTCCTGGTGGCGAGACAGGAACTCCTCCCAGGCCCGCAGGCCACGGATGATGTTCTTGCTAGGCTCCGCCCGGTCCACCCGCACCACCGTGTGCTCTGCCAGATAGGGGTCCAGGCGCTGGCGGTAGGCCTCCACCTCCTGGCCCTGGGCCCATTCCTGTAGCCCACGGGCGTCCACCGAGGCCGGGTAGGCCAGGACGTAGCTGGTGTGCCCCTTATAGGTGACGGTACCCTGCTGGTGATCCACCGCCGCCGCAGGCAAGATGCTCTCACAGCAGTTGAGGAAGTTGCGCACGTCGGCCCGGGTCTGGAGCCCCACAATGTCCGCGGCGCATAAGGAGGCATGGATGGCCTCCCGCATGGCCTTGGGCAACAGCTCCCAATACCGGGGGGCAGGCCAGGGGATGTGAGTGAAGTGGAGGACGGTGACCTCCGGGCGCATGGCCCGCAGCGCCGCCGGCACCAGGTAAAGATGATAGTCGTGGACGATGACGAAGGAGCTTCCCCCCTCCTCCACCTCCTGGGCGATAGCCCTGGCGAAGGCCCGGTTGACGGCTATGTAGCCTGTCTCCCAGGCCTGGTGCACCGTCCGCCCGATGATGGGATTGAAGGGCGTGCTCCACATGTAGTGCTGGGTGAACCACAGCACGGGGTTGGCAAACACGTAATAGTAGCGGTGGTAGACCCGCTCGGGGACCGTCACCAGGCGCAGGCGCACGTTTAGCTCCGGCAGGTCGAGCACGCCTCCCTGGGCGGCGGCCACCTGCCGATCGATGGGGCTCCTGGCCGCCGCTACCCAGGTCAGGGGGACGAAGCGGGCAGCGGCCAAGAGAGTGGTGACCAAGCCTCCGACCCCTCGGCGGTAGGTGAGGGTGCCATCCCCAGGGGGCAGGAAGTCCACTGGCCCCCGGTTGCTGGCCACGATCAGGCGGCCACTGGACAGCATCTGTCGGCAGAGACTCGCCAGCCGCGCCAATTTGCCCTCCGGAGGCTCTCCCAAGGCCATGTCTTCCACCCTGTTCCCAGGTGTGGTCAGAGGCTAGCGCCCCGCTGCCCCTATGTTACCACGGGAGATGTGCCGCCCACGGCTAAAAAGGCCTCCCTAGGCAGGCCGATGCCCCACGGCGGGGGATGCCAGGGATGGGGCTAGCCCTTTACTGGCGCTGGAGGCCTGGGAGGCCCTATGCCCGGGGCCTCACCACTGGACGAACATGGGCATGACCACGTGCACGTAGTTGTCCAGGCCCACAGGGCGGAAGACCCCTGGGCTGGTGGGGGTGGTGATCTCCAGGGCCACCTCCGTGCAGTCCAGCACCTGGAGCACGTCCTGCAGGTATTTGGCGTTGAAGGCGATCTTGGCCGGCTCCCCCTCTACCAGGGCGTCCAGTTCCCCTCTGTGCTCCCCCAGCTCCTCGGCGCGGGCGGAGACGACCATCTTGCCCATCCCTACGCCCTCGCCCGGCTCCACCACCAGCCGCACGATGTTGGAGCCGTCGCGGGCAAAGATGGCCGCCCGTCGCGTCTCTTGCAGGAACTCCTTGAGGTTAACCACCGCCCGCGTCTTGTACTCCTGGGGGATGAGCTGGCTGTAGTTGGGGAAGGTGCCTTGGATGAGCTGGGCCACCAGCTCCACGCTCCGCAGACGGAACAGCACCTGGCTACGGGCCTGGTTGACCATCATAAGTATGGGCTCCTGCTCGTCGGCCAGGAGGCGGTATAACTCGCGCAGGGCGCGGGCGGGCACGATGATCTCTACCCGCTGGGGGGCCTCCTCCTCTAGGGGGAGGCGGTGGACGGCCAGGCGAAAGCCATCGGCGGCGGCCAGGGTAAGGGTGTCACCCTCCACCAGGGTGTGTACGCCGGTGAGCACCGGTCGGGTGTCGTCGGTGGCGGCGGCGAACTCCACCTGGGCGATGGCCGTGCGCAGGGCACGCGGCTCCACCCGCACCGAGGCCGCCTCCTCCACCGTCGGTATGGGGGGGAAGTCGGCGGGGTCCATGCCAGCGATGGTGGCCTCGTAGCGCCCGCACACCAGCTGGAGCTGACGGCCACGCGGGGCCAGGCTTAAGTCAATGCGCTCATCGGGCAAGGTGTTTACGAACTCGGTGAACAGACGGGCGGGGACGGTGATGGCCCCCTCCTCCTCCACTTGCGCCCCCACCCAGGCAGTGATGGCGATCTCTAGGTTGGTGGCCGCCAGGCGTAACCGCCCCTGGTCGGTGCGCAGAAGGACGTGGGTGGTCTGGGGAAGGGTGCTGCGGGTGGCCACCGCCCTCCCTACCAGGGCCAGGCCCCGCGCCAGGTTCTCCTGCAGACAAGACACCCTCATGGCCGACCCCTAGCTATTTAGGTATGTATGCCCTTAGACATTATCCTCGGCTGGGCAATAGTATACACCCTTGGGCCGAGGAGGGCAACTCGTCTTTATAGGCCCTGCAGGGCCTTAAGGGCGGCCTCTAGGGTATGGGCCACCTCCTCCTCCCCATGGGCCAGGGACAGGAACCAGGCCTCGAACTGGGAAGGGGGCAAGAGGACGCCTCTTTCCAGCATACGGGCGAAGAAGCGGGCGAAGCGCTGGGTATCGCAGGCGCGGGCAGCGGCGTAGTTCCGCACCGCCTGGGGGGTGAAGAAAAGGGTGAGCATGGAGCCCACCCGCTGGACGGTGGCCGGCACTTGGGCCCGGGCCACGGCCTCCTGTAGGCCCTCCTCCAGGCGGGCGGCCAAGGCCTCCAGGCGGGCGTAGGCATGGGCTTCCTGCAGGAGGCGGAGGGTGGCGATACCGGCGGCCATGGCCAGGGGGTTGCCGGAGAGGGTGCCGGCCTGGTAGACGGGCCCCTCGGGGGCCACAAGGGACATGATCTCTCGCCTCCCCCCGTAGGCCCCCACGGGCAGGCCGCCGCCGATGACCTTCCCCAGGCAGGTAAGATCCGGAGGCACGCCGTAGAGGGTCTGGGCCCCACCGTAGCACAGACGGAAGCCGGTGACCACCTCATCGAATATGAGGAGGGCCCCATATTGAGCGGTGAGGCGGCGCAACCCCTCCAGGAAGCCGGGGATGGGCGGTACCACCCCCATATTGGCGGCCACCGGCTCCACGATGACGGCGGCGATCTCCTCCCCATGGCGGCGGAAGGCCTCCTCTACCGCCGTCAGGTCGTTATAGGGGAGGACGATGGTCTCCTGGGCGTAGGCCGGGGGCACGCCTGGGCTGTCGGGCAGGGAGAGGGTGGCCACCCCGGAGCCGGCGCGGGCCAGAAGGCCGTCGGCATGGCCGTGGTAGCACCCCTCGAACTTCACCACCTTGGCCCGGCCGGTGTAGGCCCGGGCCAGGCGCACGGCGGACATGGTGGCCTCGGTGCCCGAGTTGACGAACCGCACCATCTCCACCGCCGGCAGGGCCTGGCAGATGAGGCGGGCCAGCTCCACCTCCAGGGCGGTGGTGGCCCCGAAGGCTGTGCCCTGGGCGGCGGCCTCGGTCACTGCCTCCACCACGCGGGGATGGGCATGGCCCAGGATCAGGGGGCCGAAGGCCATGAGGTAGTCGATGAACTCCCGCCCCTCGGCGTCCCACACGCGGGGGCCCCGGCCCCGGGCCAGGACCAGGGGCGGCACCCCCACCGCCCGGAAGGAGCGGGCGGGGCTGGACACGCCCCCAGGCATAAGGCGATAGGCCTCCTCCAGGATGCGTGCCGATCCCTCACTCATGCTCCCAAGCCCAAGGCGGGCAGAAGCCCCCACAGGCTCCTGATCTTCAGGTCGGGGGCGGGCACGCCCCTGGGGCGCCGTCGCCCAGCCCGATCGAGCCACACGGCCCGCAGAACAGCCCTC
>FWWL01010428.1_pt1 | contig 10716 bp, 17 predicted proteins | sample 2228331 | NCBI WGS metagenome assembly FWWL01 (sample SAMEA103939775, study PRJEB20133) | metagenome
TCCACGACACCCTACCACGGGTCGGTACGAACGGAGTCTCGAACTCAGCCCAAGAGATCCTGCCGCTAGTAGGAGATACAGGCCCCTGAGTACTAACAGATAGCTCCGGACCGTACCCAAGCAAGCTCATGTGATCCTACGGATGCTCCACTTATAAGTCCTAGCAGTTCCGGTGGTCTGCTTGATACTAAACCTCCACCTGTGCAGGAGGATCATCGCAGGAGAGACAAATAGCCCGTCCCCCCACGGGGCCAGGACCGTCCATACCGCCACCTGCTGACTCGCTGTATCTGTACTCAAAGCTGCCTCATAAACACGGACCTCAAGCTCGTCCCCGGTCTGCATCCCAGAAACGTCAACAACAAACTGGTAGACTCCGTCGTCTGAGCTTGGATCCGGGGTGTTCAGAAAGTGTTCAGTACCGACAGTCACCGTAATGCTTCCAGAGCCATACTCAGCAACAGGCATCCGTCACCTCACGCACAGTACACAGCGATGTTCCTAGATGTCGTGGTCTGGCCGGAGCCGTTGTTAATCTTAGCAAAGATTCCTGTTCCAGAAGGCAATGGCCAGTAAACAGGCACATACGGGAATCTGTGTAAGACGGCGTCGTTCCCTGTCGTCATGTTAGTCGCAGTCTCCCAGACCTGCTTCACTTGGGTACTATTCGGGCCCACATAGAACCAGTGCCTGGAGTCCGAGGCGCTCGCAGCAGTAGTGTAGATTTGAATTCCGAACAAAATCACATTGTGCGGTACTGAGGTAGTACCTATCAACGTAACCGGCCCTGGGTTGGCACCAGAAGACGAGACTGACACCCCCCACGGATTTGAAACGTCCACCCCATAGACCCTCCAAGACCTAGGAGAGAAAGGGAAGATCGGACTCCTAATAAACGCAGCACCAACCTTCCCAGCCCGGGAGTCGGTCGCACACGACATTCTGGCAGCAACTCGACTACCTTTGGGTATGAACAGGGGGACAACCACCATCCTGCTCAAATTGCCTCCCCAAAGATAATCAGGAAATACAACGACCTCAGCTCCGGCCGGGCCCACTCCGACGTCGAGTAGGGCCGCGGAGTTCACCGTATTAGCGTGGGTGGACCCTCCCACCAGTACAATCCCGTAGGCGTCAAACGGAAGAGAGTCGTATAACTGAACCCATGCCCCCTTCTGGCCTCCAGTACCCGCTGTAATATCAAGAAGAACCGCCCCATCGAACGAAGAAGGAATGGAGCTCGACCGATAGAGAAGTCCGACTGCGGCCCCTGTCCCGAGAGGAAGCGGAGGAACAAGCGGCACTATGTCACCCCTTACTAGACAGCGTTCACAATAAACCTAAAGTAGAGGTTCGCGTAGTCGGTGATCGCGTCAGCCTCAGGAGCTGTCAGAGTATACTCGCTAGTGGTCCAGACCGTACTCGTAATTCCCGTCCTAGCCTGCTGAGCGATAAGAGTACCAGGAGAGGCTTCACTAACGTAACCCTGCCTGAGCTCCTGGGTTATAGAAATGGACTGCTGGTTATCAAGGCTAGCTGACGTCCGCATCCTCATAATGTGCCCAGTACTGGACTGAGGGTCCACCACGCTAGAGAGTTTCGTCACATACACAGCATTAGACGGGCTCGTCGGTGACTGGATATATGTTGCGTCATTGGGAGTAGCCTCGTTGATTTTCGTGTAGATGTTCGTGGACCCGCCGGTCTCGTCAGTAAAACCTCCGGGGTTGTTCGTGTCAGCAGAGGGCCTGGCAAACTGAGGCATATCTACACACCCCCGTTGTACCTAGAGGGTATCCTCGAAAGGAACGCAGCCGTCCTACGCCAGGTGCCGTTCTGAAGTCTTTTGAAGAACTCTAGCCCTCCGACAGAGCTCACAGCCACTCTCCTGTCCTTATAACAGAAGGACACCCCTGGGTTAGGGTAGAACCTAACATACGTGTCCTTCCCCCAGGACACGACCCTACGAAGAGCTCTGCCCCTAAAGTACTGAACCAGGAAGACGGTCACGAAGGCGACCAGAACCAGCGCGAAGAGATAGCCGTTCATGAGACCTACCCCAAGTCTATATCTATTTCTCTACCCTGTAGTATCTCATCTAACCAGAAGAGGACGTCAAATAGGGCTGAGGCCCTCCCGTGCAGCCACCAGGACTCCTCTCTATCCCGGGTCTTCTCAGCCTTATCAAACGTGAGGTCTGCGAAACGTTCTATAACGAAGCGGAGGGCCCCCAGTTTCTCAGCTGAGAGGCCCCCCGACTCCGTCTTCCTCATCTAGACGCCTATTACTAGGGCGTCGAACTTCTCCGCACTTACGTCCGTAGCATTCGGTACCTCTACAGCGGCGCCAGCGGCCGCGGCGGGGTAGTCGTACCTATAGAGCTTCACCTTCTTGTTAGTGGCGTCCCACACGACGCCCAGCCCCCCGCTGGTCAGCCCTCCGAGAGGTACTAAGGCTTCCAGGATCGCGAGCCCAAGCTTTGTCCTGTCGGCGTTCACGTCATACCCGCCAGTAGGGTAGGAAGTGTCGCCGGTAACAGAGACAAGCTTGGCCACCTTGTTACCCAAGCTGATCGTAGCCTTGATGCTGTAAGTGAGAGCCATCTTCTAGCCCTCCTTACGCATCAGGCCCGATCAGGACGTCAACCGTCACAGCAGCGCTGGCTACCAAGGTGATGTTCGTGGCGTCCGAACTCACCCAACGGACAGTAGCCAGAGCGTCCTTAGGAACAATCGCGTAGACCCTAGGCACGAACGGTAGCCCGTGAGCGACGGTGGTGTTCGTAGTGCCGACACTCACGCCCTTGAGGACCTTAGACCCAAGTAGACCGAAGCCCATCACGCACCTCCATTAGGCTTCACTAATGTTCGTGATCACGCCGCAGAAGCGAGGCGCGTTCACAACGAGGTTACCGGACCAGTGGACGCGCCCGTGCCTGGCGTCCTGGCTGGTGAACGGCATCCAGCCCGTGAACACGAAGTCGCGGTCACGGTGGACGACCAGCTTCACGTAGTCGGTGTTCAGGAAATAAGCTCTACCGGACGTGCAGTGGCTGTCTACGACGACCTTCGCCCTGTTGAAGCGCAGCATCGGCCAGCCAATGTGCACCTCGTCGCCTTCTGGGAAGCGTTGCTGAGGTAGAGCCAGCGCCCACAGCTTGTCGAAGATCCTCTGGGTCGTCACGATAAGGTCAGGGCTCGTGTTACCCTGGGTGCACTTCCCGTACATCTCCTGGAACATGTTGAAGCTGGGCTCAGCGCTCGCAGCGTTGATCACGTTAGCGTTCCACCAAGTGTAGGTGGTCCTGTCAATACCAGCATACGTGTTTCCTGTATTGATAGCTACAGCCAGGGAGTCAAGCTCCTCGGCCGTCGGGGTCAGCTTGAACAGGGCTGTACCTAGAAGGTCCCTCAGCGTGTGCTCCATATTCTCAACGTAGGCAGCCACGTAGTCCAGGACCTTGCTGCTTCCAGAGTTCTTCAGAATGTCCTCCTCGGCTAGGGTGGCTCCAGCGTAGTACAGCTTGTAGTTCAGCTCCAGGTCCGTAATGATCTCGCGAGGAGTCACGTCTAGGGCCTGGAACTTGCTGTACGCCCCACCACCCTGGGTGTTGTACAGGACGGGCTCCACAATGCTACGGCCCCCGTCCAGTACGATCCTCCCCTTGCTGTTCAGCTGGATGAACAGCGGGTTGGACTTGTACACGTTGTCCGCCAGGATAGGAATGAACTTCCTGTGCGTCAACGCGTCAAGTGTGTTCCAGTTTAGAGGCACTCTTGCTCACCTCCTGATGCATATTCTATCACTTTCCCGCAGACATATAGAAATACCCTCAAGCCTCCACATTTGTGAAGGCAGAGGGTAGTGTTAGGTCAGACAGCGGAAGGCTAAGGAGTCTGGGTCTGGCCGGACCCCGGAGCGGGAGTAGCCTGAGACGGAGCCGGTGTGAACAGGTCCTCGGGATTAACGTCTGAGACGGCCTCTAGGTATGTCCTAGGAGGCTGAGTGCTCTTGGGCTTTCCTCCCCTCGGGACCTGCCCGGAAGCTACAGTACCTCCCAGCATGCCGGGGTAGCTCCTGGCCTCCAGCTCCTTGAGCCTCCTCTGAGTCTCCTCCAGCTGCTTGCGCAGCTCCTCGGCGTTCTTGGCCTCCTCCCACACCTTGGGTGACTCGTAGACCGCCTGGTAGGCCTTCATGAGGTCGTACCCGTATTGAGGAGCCAGCTGGGCCACCTTTGCCAGGTCCACGTCCGGATTCTTAGCAAGCAGCTTCATGGCCTGGACGTTGTAGGCCTGTAGCTCCAGGATACTCCTCCAAAGGTCCTGAGCGGCCCTAGTAACCCAGTTGTGGTACTCGGCCAGGTGCCGTCTGACCAACTCAGACACAGACTCGGGGTTGTACGGGTCGTAGTTCTCAGGAACGTAGGAAGTCTGAGTAGGCGTATACGCCTGCCCGTACGCCTGAGCCTGCGCTGAGCCCTGGTTCTCAAGGTACGGAGCCACTATCTGCTCGTAGTACCTAGCAAGACGCTCAGCTTCCTCCACACGCTTGGCAAGCTCAGCCCTTTCCTGCTCATACTGCCTTTCCTTCTCCGCTAATTTCTGCTTGCTGCGTGTGTAGTCAGCCAGCATCCCGCGATACACTTCCCTCACCCGGTTGGCGGCCTCTTCAGGAAGACCAGCAATCAGCCGCTCCAGCGTGGGGTTACTACCCTTGCTCCCGGCAGATCCCGTCTCGGGCTTCGCCTGAGTGGGCTCACTCATATTAAGTTTTCTCCTTTCCCTGCCTTAGAATGGCAGCGTCCTATTTGCCAGAGTCGGAGGTAGCGGTAGCCCCGCTATAGGAGGAGGGCCACCGATGGCAGGAGGCACAGGCGGCCCCCCAGGAGGAGGAACGATAGGCATGGGAGGGAACGCGTCCTGAGCTCTCTGCCTGGCTCCCTTCATTCCTCTAGCAGTGCCGAATGCCATATTAATAATACTCTTAGCGGCGGGGGCCAAGTCGGGGTTCTCGATCATGTAGCTGATGAGGTCCCCTACCATCTTCCAGACCGGCCTGAGCCTCTGCATAATCCCTACTGCCACCGCCTTCCCAGGATCCATGCCCTGGGTGATGTCCAGCAGCCCGCCGGAATCCGGAAGAGGCGGAGGAGGAACTGGTCCTCCAGGAGGGATGACGGGCACAGCCATGACTAATACCCCTTCTTCAGTCCCCCGGTCTCCTTGAAAGAGGCCACCTTCCCGAGCCTAGCCCCCGTCCGCTTAACGAGGGCCTGGTTGGTCGTAGTGACCTTCGTCCTGCCCTTCGTCACCTTGGCTGTCACCTTGGTCCTGGCGGCCATCTCATATACCTCCTTCTAAGATCTAAGCTAAACAATAGCACAAGCTCACGTCCAGTCAAATCAAAGCATTTTCTCTACAAGCTTGACCCCCCTTCCTCTAGGAGTAGGTCCAGCCGCAGCCCTACCGACCCCAAGCTGCTCGGCCATCTCCATCCTCTGAATGATCTCCTCCCTATTCGGGTACTGGATGGCATCGAGGAGTGCCTTACGGTCAATCGCACCCATGGCATAGAGGGCGGCATGTAGGGCGTAGCTCTTCTCCCTACTGAGGGCAATCTCAGAGCCGCTCTGGACGTGCACGACGAACTGCTTAATAAGCTCCTCGGCTGGGTCCGTCAATTTCAGCTCGACGGGGTCAAAGATCACCTCCAGCACCCTCCCGTCAACCCCTGTGTAGACCAGAATACGCTCGTCTGTGTAGTACTGTAGGATCCTAGCAACGACCCTCTGTCCTGCTTGCTGAAGGGCCCTCTCAATCTCCCTCGACCTAAGCCTCATCACAGACTGGGCGGCAGACTGTAAAGCCTCAAGGGCCGCCCCCGCCACAACTCCCCTAGGTACCTTACCGGCTGTAGAGTCAACGCCAGCCAGGAACTCCATGCTCTGGAAGATCATCCTCAGGACTTCCAGGATGCCCTCAGGCAAGCTGGGGCCTACTTCTCTCCTGACCTCACTTCCTGCCTTCTTCTCAACAATCCCAGAAGTCGTGGTCCTCAGAGTCCTAAGCTCTTCCGGCCTTATAGCGTCCTTGTCAACAATCCAAATACCAGGACTCATCATCCTGGCGTGGTCCACGAAGACGGAGAACATGACGTTGAGAGCTTCCTGGAGGACCCTGTACTGCTGGACCGGGGGAACGGGCCACATCCCCCTCACTTTTACGGCCGACATCTCAACCCAAGGACCGGGCCAAGGGTCCAGGAGAGGATACGGGATATCCTGAGCTATCACCTCCCCGATCCTCGTAATGAGCCTGCCAGCGGGGTACTTCTGACCTTCCTCGCCAGGAAGGATCGTCGGGTCTCTTATCAGCCACTCCTCTATAACAACCTTCGGAACAGCGCTCTTCACCACAGACTGAAGTGCGGATGTCCTGGGAACTTGACCGTAGCGAGACGTAGGTCTAGTGCTCCTGATCACCTCCATAGCCCCTTCGTCTGGCACGAGCCTGTCAGCTACGGCCGGGAAGAGCATCTGAGCCTGATACAGAGGCCTCACAGACCTATGGCATATGTATGTGGCGTCTTCCAGACTGTCTACGTTGTCGGTTATGACCTCAGTAGGGTCCACCCTCTCAATGCTGACGTCTCCCTTACCCCACATGAGGTCCTGACGCCACACGACCTTCCAGAAGGCCTTGCCGAACAGCTCCAGGTCAATAGCGGCCTTTTCTATAAGTCTGTCGTGCCCTCTTATAGACCAGATAGCCTCGGCCACCTGAGCCAGCACGCTGGCGGCAGGACCGAGCTCTTCTCTCCTGGCTTTGATAGTGAACACCGGGCGAGAGTCGGAAAGATACGCGGCCTGCTGCACCACCAGGCGGAGTATGTTGTTGACGGTTAGAGTAGTGAGGCCCTCTGGACGGTCCCTCTCCCACTGATACCCTTCGAAGAACTGGAGGTTCTTCTCCCACTGAGGGAGGAGGTGCTCCCTATAGCTCTCTCCCTCCGTCCTGAGAGTGTCCAGCACTTCCAGGACGGCCTTCTCCTCGGCGGAGGGCGCATCTAGAGGCGACCTACGGACCTCCATGGCCTATTATCCCCACAGCCCGTGCTGCACAAGTTGCCTTACTGCTCTCTGAAACATCTGCCAGGGCGACAACCCCCACGCCTTGGCCACCGACTCCACGAGGTCCAGCTCAGCCAGAGCTCCCTGAGTACCCCACATACTCCTGAGAGCCTCCCACTTCTCCTCGTCCGTCATCTCGCTCTTCTCAACAGTCTCCTCGATGAGAGGGTCCTCCACCACCTTCCTGGGCCTTCCCCTCCTCTTCAGCTCCATCTCCACGACTCCACCTCGTCTCCAGGACCCGGCAGCGTGTCGTAGAAGACCGGGTCCCTATACTCTACCTCAACAGGCTTCCTAGGAGACCATCCTTCTCCACCAGAAAGCGTATCACAGAAGCTGGCAATGGCCAGCGCCATGATCCTGTCGTCAGTAAAACCAGGAGCGGCCTCAGCCCCTCCCCTAGAATCCACCACGAACCCCCTCAGCTCCTTGTTGATAAGCTCATAGCTCCTTATTATGAGCTTCTTACTCATCACGTAGTTCTTAAAGTGCGACACCAAAACGGGCTTGGAACTCTGGCTAGTGGTCCACCCAAGCCTATCAGTAACACCTCCGTGTTTCAACGTATTCAGGTACCTCCACCTGAACAGGTCCACTCCCCTCTCCCTAAGAGCTGTCTGAGTACTGATTCCTGGCCCGTTGATTTCAACCGCCACCTCCGCGGAGTTGTACCACCTGGATATCTCCTCCACCACAGAGGCGAGGTCTATCGGGTCCATCCAGCCCACCCATTCCGCCACCTGCCTCTGTACAGGCCCAGACGTGATCACCTGGACTACGGACGGGTTGCCTCCATCCACCCCCTGAGACACGTCCACGCCTATGTAGTAGCGCGTAGAGGGATCAGGAGGCTCCCAGAGGGTCATCCTTCCCTCAGGAGACGAGATGAACCTCCCACCCAGGACATCCCCTCTAACCCCAGAGACAGCCTCCCTCTCAAGAGTGGCTATGAAGTCAGACGGAATGAGAGGAGAGCCGACCGATATGAAGGCCTCATAGGGCGTAGAAGGATATTCCTGCCTGAAGAGGTCCACGTTCCCAGAGAACTGCTGGATCTGCTTACGCCGGAAGGCAATGTGTCCAGGAGCCAGCCCAAGGCGCTCTACTAATTCCTTTTCCTCGTCGTCCAGAGGCTCCTTGAGGTACATGTCCGCCAGCTTACCGACTAGACAATACCTAGGCTCCAGGAACCAGGGGAGGAAGATAGGTGTGTATCCTGTCTCGCCGCGGACGCTCGCGTCCCAGAACTCCTTGAACCAGAACCCCTTTATATGAGCCGTGCTTTCCACGATAATCGCCGAATCGGGCGTAGGGGGAACGGCAGGAAAGAGCGAGCTGGAAATCAGCTCAGGCTGCTGGTACATGGCAACCTCGGATATGTGCAGGACCTGTATCGTAAGGCCTCGCCCGCTTCCTATGTTCCCAGCAGTCCTGATCTCTATCCTGGACCTGAGCCCTGGATCAATGGCTCTAGTCTTGGGGTCAGGGTTCTCGAAGACCAACTCCCTCCTGTTCGACCGCTTCACCTTAGGCCTGTAAGGGTCAGGCAGGCCCTCGTACATGAGCTTGGCTATCTCAAAGATCCTGGCCGTCGAGTCGAGGTCGTGAGCGATCGCAAGACAGTTCGTATTCGGGTGTAGTGCCTTCCACAACACAAAGGCCTGACTCCACGTAGACATTCCCAGCTGCCTCGCCTTGAGGATCACGATCCTCACGGGAAGGCCCTTGTTCATCTGCTCCCTAACCTTCGCCCAGACGACCATCTGGGCGGGGTTGAACCTGAGCGTCTTGATAGTCTGGTCGTAGGACTTGATCTTCAGGAACGTCCCAGCGAACAGAGGGAAGTTCTTGAAGACTTCCTGGTAGGAAAGGCTACTTCCTACGCTTTCTCTTCCCGAAGATCCACGAGCAGTCATTCTGCTTGAAGAAGTCCCATAGCCCCGTCGTGAGGACTGTTATGACGTCTTCCTTAAGCTCCACCCCTCTGAACGATATGATGTGCAGGATCTCATGCAGAAGCGTTTCCTTCTGAAGGTCCTCGTCTATGTCAGAGCGCAACCAGATCTCCGACCCTATGTGGTGAACCTCACCGAGAAGCTGCCGCTTCTTCAGCTTCTCGTCCGTCTCAGGTCCTACAAGGACCTTATAAGTCCTTCCCAGAACCGTCAACTTCTCCGGGACCAAGACTCATGCTCCTGTTAACCGCCTCTAGGTACTTCTCAAGCGGCATGGACTGAAGGTGCTTTAGAGTCTCCTCAGCCTCTCTCGCCAAGTCAGACCCTTCTACGACCGCTATCCCAGAGGCCTCCACACCCTCAAGAGGCACTCTAGGAACTCCTATGACCTTGTCCATGACGATCTCGGCGGCCTTTAGGGCCAGCTTCGACAGCTCCGTATTAGTAGGATCCTCCATAGCGGCCTCGAACAGCGAGTACATGTACTCGACCGCCGGATTCAGAAGCCGTCTGGCTACTTCCTTCCTGGAGCTCGTAACAGAATAGGGCTCTATAGCAGGTCTGGTGATCTTTATCTGGTTCGTAGCCTTGAACTTCACAACTTTACCAAGCCTGTGTCCGGGTCCGGATAGTCTGGCAGGTACCGCGGGTTCCACGCTTCGCCTTCGTCCCATACGGCCCCTGCCCTCTTCTTCGCGATCTTGTCCATCGCCCTTATAAAGGCCGTCCTCTCCGCCGACACGCTTAGTGCGAGCCATTTCCTTATCCTACTCTGAGGCCATCCCAGAGCCTCAAGTTTCAATACCGCCGCTTCCAGCGGCGAAAGCCTTCTTACTTTCCAGGTTGTAGTAGTACTTGACTTTCCCAAAGAAGACCCTCCACATCGCCGCGAAGAACAGCCCAGGACACTTCGTCCTGGTCACCTGCCTATGAGGCACTATACCACCGTCCCTTCTCAGCGATAAGTCGTCTATAGACTTCAGGGGCACCTTGTACTTATAAGCCAGCTGGCCCACCAGAGAGGCTGCGGCCTCAAACTGTGCTTCGGGAGGAGGTGAGTCCTCAAAGTTCCCAGCAAGAGCTACGCCTATGCTGGTCCTGTTGTTCACATGCTCCCACCCGGGCCTGTCAGGCCTCACATGAGCCCCCCACACCCACAGAGGCCTTCCCTTTTCTACAGTCCCGTCTTCTCTCACAAGAAAGTCATAAGGCGGCCACACAGACCCTCTTTTGACGAGGTCCCAGAGCCTCGCCTTAGGGTTCCCGGCCGTATGGTGCACGACGATGTACCTTATCCGCCGCATTCAGTTGAACCTTCTGGCGATTTCCTCAATCAGCTTCAGAGCACGTTCACGAGGTAGCATGTGCACGACGGTACCTATCCTAACGGACAGCATCTCAGGAAAGGACTGAGGAGCCGCTATAGAGCCGGCAAGTCCTTTACGAGTCAGAAAACTCACGACGAACCTTTCAGGCGGAAACTGAGCTCCTAAAGCCTCACCAGGAAACCTGTAAATGAGCGACCCGGACCTGACGAGCGCTCTTTCGGCATTCAACAGAGCCCTCTGCTGCTGCAAATAAGGATCCAGAGCCGCATTGAAGAAGGCCAGAGCTACCAGCGGCACTTCTCTA